>Ga0209053_1000983_pt1 | contig 15528 bp, 11 predicted proteins | sample EBPBio152010_DNA_FD_185864 | JGI IMG/M metagenome (GOLD analysis project Ga0209053, IMG submission 185864) | Wastewater treatment Type I Accumulibacter community from EBPR Bioreactor in Madison, WI, USA - Reactor 1_7/15/2010_ DNA (SPAdes)... | ecosystem: Engineered > Bioreactor > EBPR >... | reverse complement strand
CAGACATGCCGCGCCACCGTGATGGCATTGCCGCCCGAGGCGAGAACCATTGGTGCCAGAAGCGGCACGTCATAGGGCGTGAGCCCGAAGGCTGCCGCGATGGGCAGGGGTGCGAGTAGATGCGCCGCATCGAAATGCCCGATGGCGAGCCGGTCACGCACATTGGCCCAGCTCGTCTCGCGCACGAGTTCGATTTCCAGCCCCTGCCGCCGGGCGAAGCCGGCGCGCGCGGCAATGACCGGCACGGCGGAATCGAGCAGCGGCATGAAGCCGATGCGGATGCGCTCATGGAGAATGCGCGTGTTGCCGGCGCTCATTCCTCGTCTCCCGTGATGAGATTGGCTGTCGAGACGATGGATCGGGCGATCTCGCCCATCCGGCGGTTTTCGCGCATCGCCGTGCGGCGCATGAGGTGGTAGGCCTCCTCCTCGCCGAGGCCGCGCAGCTTCATGAGGATGGCCTTGGCGCGGTCGATCAGCTTGCGATCCTCCAGCGCGCGCCGCGTGCTCTCCAGCTCCTCGCGCAGATGCGAATAGGCCTGAAAGCGCGCGACAGCCATGTCGAGAATAGCCTTCACGCGGTCCTTGCGCAGCCCATCCACCACATAGGCCGAGACGCCCGCGCTGATCGCCGCTTCCATCACCCCCGCGTCGGATTGATCGACGAACATCGCGACCGGGCGGCTCACGGCGCGGCTCACATGGCTCAGATGCTCGACGAGGTCGCGGTTGGGGTTGGCGAGGTCGATGACAATCACGTCGGGTGCCAAAGCCTCGATGCGGGCGAGCAGGTTGCGCATATCCGCGAGCACCGCGACGCGCTGGTGTCCCGCCTCTCGCAAGCCTTCCTCGATGATCGACGCGCGGATCTCGTCCTCGTCGATCACAAGGATCGCGAGATCTTGCGGGTCGCTCGGGGCGGCTTCACGCGGCATGGTCGGGCTTTGCAAAGGCTTGTGTGAAAGCGTTCAAGTCTGCCTTGGAATGAAGCAATCGGCGCGCCAAAGCGGCGGCTCCTGCCCGGCGCAACAAAAAAGGCCCGGACGAACCCGGGCCTTTCGGAAAGGCTGACGGTGGTGGGTGGATCAGGCCGCGCGCACGGCCTGGAGGAAGCTTTCGACCTCCTGCCGCATCATCGCCGCCTGCCGCGCGAGGTCGCTCGCCGCGCCATGCACCTGGCCGGTGGCGGCTGCGGTGTCGTTCGCGGCGGTCGAAACCTGCGTGATGGAGCGGGTGACTTCATCCGTGCCGCCCGCGGCCTGCTGCACATTCGCAGCGATCTCGCGGGTGGCGCGCTCCTGCTCGCCGATCGAGCCCGAGATTTCGCTGGTCGCGTGATCGATCTGGCTAATCGACTGGTCGATCTGCTGGATGGATCCTACGGTCTGCTCGGTCGCGCGCTGGATCTCGGCGACCATATCGGCGATGTCGTTTGTCGCCTTGGCGGTCTGGTTCGCGAGTTCCTTCACTTCCGATGCCACCACCGCGAAGCCGCGACCGGCTTCACCGGCACGCGCCGCCTCGATGGTGGCATTGAGCGCCAGCAGGTTGGTCTGCTCGGCGAGACCTCGGATCAGATCGATCACCTGCCCGATCTTGCCGGCAGCGGTCACCAGCGATTGCACGCTCGCATCGGTGTTGCGAACACTCTCGACCGCACCGGCCGAGGCATCCGTCGCGCTGGCGAGAATGCGCGAGATTTCGGCAGCGGTGCCCGAAAGCTCTTCGCCCGCAGCCGCGAGACCATGGATGGTCGCGCTGGTCTGGGTGGCTGCAGAAGCCACGGTGGAGGCTTCCATCGTGGTGTTCTCGGCCGAGCGGGCGAGCGCATTGGCCGAGGCTTCCAACTCGCTCGCGGTGGAGGAGATGGAGAGCACGACCGAGTTCACCTGCGCCTCGAACCGCGCCACAGCTTCCTCGATGGTCGCCTGGCGCGCATGGTCACGCTCCTGTCGGGCGGCGAGTGCCCGGTCGGCATCGCGCTTCTGCACGAGCGCCTCACGGAAGACCTGCAGTGCGCGAGCCACGACGCCGATCTCGTCCTTGCGATCCGTGCCGGCAATAGGCGTATCGAGTTCGCCATTGGCGATGCCGTTCACGCTGGCCGTGAGGCTCCTGAGGCCGCCTGAAACCGCCCGGCCAATAAGCCAGGCCAGTGCGCCGAACGCGATGAGCAACGGCAGCACCTTCGCGGCGAGCGAGAGAACCTCGGCCTGAAGGGCGGCATCGACATCGTCCACATGCAGGCCCGAACCGACGAACGCCTCGGTCTTCGGCAGCAGCGCGTTGTAGGCGATCTTGACCGTTTCCACCTCGTCGCCAGGCTTTTTCCAGTAATACTCTGTGAAACCGGCCTTCTCCGCTTTCACCACGCGGGAGAATTCCTGAATGATCATCAGCCCGTTCTTGTCCTTCAGGCCGAGATTGTTCTTGCCCTCCAGATCCTTGCGGATCGGGTGCATCAGCGTGTTGCCGTTGAGGTCGTAGATGTAGAAGTAGTTGCCATTGTCGAAGCGCGAGGCGCGCAGGACATTGGACGCCGATTTCAGCGCCTCGTCCGGCTTCATCCCCTTCGCCACGGCCTCGTCATAAGCGCCCTGAAGGATGGTGACGGCGGATTCAACCGTGTGGCGGATTTCATTGCGTTTCTGCTCCAGCATCATGCCGCGCACCTGCGTCAGCACCATGACGACCGAACCGGCCAGCAGCAGAATGGCGGCGCCGACCATGAACCCGAATTTGCGGGCAATGGACAAGTTGTTGAGCATTCCTGAAATCCCTCGGAAAAAGCGTCGCCTGATATGCAATGATCAAGGTTAATGCCCGCTTTCGATGCAAACTGATCAAGGCGTGGATGCCAACGGAGCCGTTCACCGCAAAACACTTCAAGCTTGAAACTTCCCCCTCGACAGGGGCAGCAAATGCCTTACTCTGCATCTCATCCGCCTCCGGGAGAGAGGCTTCTGGCACTACAGGGAGTTCGGCCTACCATGTCTCGCAAGCTGTTTCTGGGTTTGGCTCTGGCTGGCCTCGCGGCCTTGCCCGCCGTCGCGCAGGCGCCGTTGAAAATCGGCATGATCACCACTCTGTCCGGCCCCGGCGGCTATCTCGGGCAGGATATCCGCGATGCGATGGCGCTCGCGATCCAGCAGGAAGGTGGCAAGCTCGGTGGCGTTCCGGTGGAACTCGTCGTCGAGGATGATGCGCTGAAGCCGGGACAGGGCAAGCAGATTGCCGAGAAGTTCCTGAAGAACGATGGCATCAAGCTGTTCACCGGCATCGTGTTCTCGAATGTCGCGGGTGCGGCGATCCCGGATATCCTCGATGCGGGTGCACTTTATGTCAGCCCCAATGCCGGTCCGTCGAATTTCGCGGGCAAGGAGTGCCACAAGAACTACTTCGTGGTCTCCTGGCAGAACGACACCCTGCATGAAAGCGCGGGCCAGTACGCTACCAATCTAGGCTTCAAGAAGGCCTTCATCCTCGCGCCGAACTATCCGGCCGGCAAGGATGCGCTCGCGGGCTTCAAGCGTTTCTTCAAGGGCGAGATCGCCGGTGAGGTCTATACCCGCCTCGACCAGACCGATTACGCCGCCGAAATGGCGCAGATCCGCGCGGCGAACCCCGATGTGGTGTTCCAGTTCCATCCGGGCGGCCTCGGCATCGCCTTCCTGCGCCAGTACCAGCAGGCGGGCCTGCTCGGTAAGCTGCCGATGGTGCTTGCCTCGCCCTCGCTCGACAGCGTGATCCTGAAGGCCGTGGGTGAAGCCGCCATGGGCGTGCACGTGACCAGCCACTGGAATGCCGATCTCGACAATCCGGCCAACAAGGCTTTCGTCGAGGCTTTCCAGAAGGCCTACAATCGCATCCCCACGAACTACGCCGCGCAGGGCTATGATACCGCGCTCGCGATTGCTTCGGCGCTGCGCCAGACCGGTGGCAAGGTGGACAACACCGAAGCCTTCCGTCAGGCCATGCTGAAGGCCGATTTCAAGGCCACGCGCGGTGATTTCAAATTCGGCCCCAACCAGCACCCGGTGCAGGATTGGTATGCCCTCGGTGTCGAGAAGGGTGCGGATGGCACGCTGCGCCTCGTGTCCAAGGGCAAGGTGATGACCAACCAGGGCGATTTCTACGCCAAGGATTGCAAGCTCTGAGGCTGTCTCTTCGCGTCATTCCCGCTCGATGCGTGAGCATCGGGCGGGCATCCACGAGACTCTGAAGGATGGCTTTCCGCTCGCCCCGCCGGGGCGTAGGGAATGACATTGCGAACCCGAACCGGATCAACCCTTGGCCCTCATCCTCGAACAGCTGCTGAATGGCCTACAACTGGGTGTCACCCTGTTCCTGCTCGCGGCGGGGCTGACGCTGGTGTTCGGCATCATGGGCGTCATCAACCTTGCCCATGGCTCGCTCTACATGATCGGGGCCTATGCCGGTGCGCTGGTGGCGGCGAAAACCGGCTCTTTCATGCTCGCCTTCCTCGGCGGCCTTGCAGCGGCGGGCATTGCCGGGATGCTGATCGAACTCCTCGTGCTGCGGAAGCTCTATGCCCGCGACCATCTTGACCAGGTGCTCGCGACCTTCGCGCTGATCCTCACGGTGAACCAGCTCGTGGTGATCCTGTTCGGGCGTCAGCCGCTCTTCGTGGATATTCCGCCGCTGCTGAATGGCTCGGTCTCGCTGGGGCTCTTCAATTATCCGGTCTATCGCCTGTCGATCATCGTGCTCGGCCTCGTGGTTGCGGTGGCGCTGGCGCTGTTCATCACCCGCACCCGGATCGGCATGCTGGTGCGCGCCGGTGCCACGCATCGCGACATGGTGCGGGCGCTCGGCATCGATATCCGCATGCTCTACACTGTGATTTTTGGCCTCGGCGCGCTGCTCGCGGGGCTTGCGGGCGTGATGGCTGGTCCGCTCCTCGCTGTGCAGGTGGGCATGGGCGAGCAGATCCTCATTCTCACCTTCGTTGTGGTGGTCATCGGCGGGCTTGGCTCCGTGCGCGGTGCGTTTTTCGGCGCGCTGCTGGTCGGCGTGGTCGATACCTCCATGCGCGCCTTCCTGCCCGGCCTGTTCCGGCAGTTGATGTCCGGTCCAGAGGCCGATGCGCTGGGGGCAGGCATCGCCTCAATGGGTGTTTACCTGCTGATGGCGCTCGTGCTGCTGATCCGTCCGAAGGGGCTTTTCCCCGCCAATGCCTGAGCGCCGGATTTCCCCTCTCCACTGGGCGATGTTCACGGCCGTGCTGGCGCTGCTGATCGCCTTGCCGTTTCTCGCGAAAGCTTTCGGTAGCCCCGCGAGCATTGGCCTTGCGACGCGCGTCCTGATCTACGCGATCGCCGCTGCGAGCCTCAATCTCGCGCTCGGCTATGGCGGCATGGTGAGCTTCGGCCATGCCGCGTTTTTCGGGCTTGGCGCCTATGTCACCGGCATCCTCTACCATCACTTCATTTCCGGCGATCCGCTGTTCGGCTTCATTACCGGCTCGAACATGCTGCTGGTGACGCTACCCACGGCGATCCTCGTGACAGGCGCAATGGCCGCGCTCATCGGCGCGCTGTCGCTGCGCACGAGCGGCGTGCAGTTCATCATGATCACGCTCGCTTTCGCGCAGATGCTGTTCTTCTTTTTCGCGGCGCTCAAGATCTATGGCGGCGATGACGGGCTCATCATCCGGCGCCGGAACACGCTGTTCGATCTCAACATGCGCGACGACACGACCTTCTATTTCCTCTGCCTCGGGCTGACGCTGGTGGTGTTTTTCGTCAAAGCGCGCATCGTCGGCTCGCGCTTCGGCCGTGTACTCGAGGGCATCCGCCAGAATGAGCGGCGCATGGCGATTTTCGGCCTCTCGCCCTATGCCTACAAGCTCGTAGCTTTCACCATTTCCGGGATGGGCGCTGGCCTCGCGGGCGCGCTGATGGCGAATTATCTGCGCTTCGTGAGCCCGGATATGCTCCACTGGACCAAATCCGGCGAGCTGATGATCATGGTCATCCTCGGCGGGGTGGGCACCCTGTTCGGGCCCTTGTTCGGTGCGGGCGCGCTGGTGCTGCTGGAGACCGTGCTGGCCGGCTGGACCGAGCATTGGCAGATCGTCCTCGGGCCGATCCTGCTTGCCATCGTGCTGTTCCGTGGAGATGCGCGCGCGCTGTTTGCCCGGATGTTCGGGAGGGGCTCATGAGCACGCTCGAAATCCGCGGCCTCGTGAAGCGTTTCGGCGGCGTGCTCGCGACCGACCACGTCGATCTCGCGCTGGAGCCCGGCGAGATCCACGCGCTGATCGGCCCGAATGGCGCGGGAAAGACCACGCTGATCGGCCAGATCATGGGCGAGATTCGCCCGGACGAGGGGCATGTGTTCCTCGATGGCCGGGAGGTGACGAACCTCAAGCCACGCGAGCGCGTGAAGCTTGGCCTCTCGCGCAGCTTCCAGATCGTAGAATTACTGCCGGAATTCACGCTGGCCGAGAACCTCGCGCTGGCGATCCAGACCCGCGACGGGCATTCCTTCCGCTTCTGGGGCCGCGCCTCGGGTGATCGGAAAATCGCGGAGGAGGTGGGCCAGCGCCTCTCGGAGGCCGGCCTCATGCCGCGCGCCCATGTGAAGGTCGCGGCCCTCAGCCATGGCGAGCGGAAGGATCTCGAACTGGCCCTCGCGCTCGCTTCCGGAGCGCCCGTGCTGCTGCTGGATGAACCGATGGCCGGGCTCGGTCCCTCCGAAAGCCATCGCATGGTGGAGCAACTCGCGAAGCTCCGGGGCCAGAAGACGATCCTGCTTGTGGAGCACGACATGGATGCCGTGTTCGCGCTCGCGGATCGCATTTCCGTGCTGGTCTATGGCCGCGTCATCGCCTCGGGCAATGCGGAGGAAATCCGCTCCAACCCGGAGGTGCGTCGCGCCTATCTCGGCGAGGAGGCGGCGTGATGCTGGACATCGCCGGTCTCGAAGCAGGATATGGTCCCAACCCCGTGCTCTTCGGGGTGGATCTCGCGATCGGCGAGGGCGAGGTCGCCACGCTGCTCGGCCGCAATGGCATGGGCAAGACCACGACCATCCGTGCGCTGATGGGCCTCATCACGCCGCGCGGTGGGACGATCCGCTTTCGCGGCGAGGCCATCGCGGGCCTGGCTCCGGAGAAGATCGCGCGGCTCGGCATTGGCCTCGTGCCGGAGGGACGCATGGTGTTCCCCACACTCACCGTGCGCGAAAACCTCGTGGCCACAGCTGCAAACCGCCTCGGCCTCAAGCCGGAATGGACGCTCCAGCGCATCCACGCGCTGTTCCCGCGCCTGAAGGAGCGCGAGAACCAACTCGCGCGCACGCTCTCCGGTGGCGAGCAGCAAATGCTCGCGATTGGTCGCGCGCTGATGACCAATCCGCGTCTGCTTATCCTCGATGAGGCGACCGAGGGCCTCGCGCCGGTCATCCGCGATGAGATCTGGGCATGCCTCGCGGGGCTGAAGCGCGAGGGGCTCGCCATTCTCGTGATCGACAAGAACCTTGCGGCGCTGAAAAAGCTCGCTGATCGGCATGTCGTGATCGAGAAGGGGCGCACGCTCTGGCGGGGCAATGCCGAGGCGCTGGCGCGGGATGAGGCACGGGTGCATCAAGCCATCGGGCTATGATGAAAAAAGCGGCAGCGCTGGATGTAAGGCGCTGGAACATGGACAGAAATTAACCTTCGATCAATGGATTGTGATGGCCGACGCGGTTTCGCGCTGTCCAATTCTTAAGATTGGCTTTACATTCCCCGTAAGGGGACGAACAGGCCGTGGTGACCGGGGGGTGCCATGGCGCGGTTTTCGTCGTGCTCTCGGCCCAGAGGTTTTTCATGCGCGTCACTACGCAACTTGCCGCCATTGCCGTGCTCGGCGGCGGCATCGCCCTTGGATATCATTTCTGGCCGCAAATCTCGTCCCAGTTGGGTTCTGGTGCCGGCGCGCCGGCACCAGCTGGCGCCAATCGACCGGCCGGTGCACCCGGCGGTCCGGGTGGCGCAGGCGGGGGGCCTGGCGGGGGGCGTGGCGCGCAGGGTGCGCCGGTGGTCGAGGTCGTCACGCTGACGACCGGCCCGGTCATCGAGATGAGCGAATCTGTCGGCACCACACGCGCTTACGAGAGCGTGACGATTGCCTCCAAGGTCACGGGCAATGTCGAGAAGATCGCCTTCACCGAGGGGCAGAGCGTCAAGGCCGGTGATGTGCTGATCGAACTGGATGTGGCCGAGCGCAAGGCCGATCTCGAAGCGGCGCGCGCGGCCATTCAAACCGCCCGCGCCCAGCGCGAGGAAGTAAACCAGAAATACGAGCGCGCCGTGCAGTTGCGCCGGGCCGGTGCCGGCACCGAGGCCCTCGTGGCCGATCTTACGCTCCAGCTTCGCACGGTTGAGACCACGGTTGCGGCCGCAGAAGCGCGCGAGCGGGCAGCTGCGGCCCGTCTGGATGATTATATCGTGCGTGCGCCTTTCGCTGGCCGTGTCGGCCTGCGGCAGGTGAGTGTCGGCGCTTTCGTGGATACGAAGGTGACCATCACCACTTTGGATGATGTGAGCCGCATCCGCCTAGACTTTGCCATTCCCGAGCCGCTGCTTGCGCGGGTCAAGATTGGTGCGCAGATCAATGCGCAATCCGTTGCTTTCCAGAACCGCTCCTTCCGGGGCGCAGTTGCGGCGGTCGATACCCGCATCGATCCTGTCACGCGTTCGGTGAAGTTGATGGCGGTGATCGACAATCCCGATCTCGCGCTGAAGCCCGGCATGTTCCTCACGGTCGCGCTCGAAGTTGCGCGACGCGACAATGCCGTGATCGCGCCGGAAGAGGCGATTGTCGCGGAAGGCCCGCGGCAGGTGGCCTATGTGGTGGGCAAGGATAATCGCATCGAGCGCCGCGTGGTGATGATCGGCCAGCGCAGCTTCGGGAAGGTGGAAATCACCGAAGGCCTTCAGGCGGGTGAAGCCATCGTGGCGCGCGGCATCCAGCGCGTGCGCAATGGCCTTGTCGTGCAGCCCAAGCCGCTTGCGGGCCCGCCGGCTGCCGGGGCCGCCCCGGCGCCGCGCGCACCCAGCGCCGGTTGATCCGTGCGCGTTTCGGAAGAAGGTTGAGGAGAGACGGGAATGCAGATTTCCGACGTCACCATCCAGCGACCGGTCTTCGCGGCCGTCATTTCGCTGCTGCTCTGCGTGGCCGGCTTTGCGGGGCTGTTCGCGCTTCCGGTGCGTGAATACCCGCAGACCGATCCCCCTATCGTTTCGATCTCCACGGCTTATCGCGGGGCTTCCAACGAGGTGATCGAAAGCCGCGTGACCGAGGTGCTCGAGCGCGCGGTTGCGGGTATCGAGGGAATTACGGAAATCTCGTCCTTCAGCCAGAACGACCGCTCGAACATCACCATCGAGTTCAACGTGAACCGCGATGCGGATTCCGCCGCGGCCGATGTGCGCGATCGCGTGGGCCGCGTGCTCGCGCGCCTGCCGGAAGGGGCGGATACGCCGATCATCCAGCGCGTGGATGCCAATGCACAGGCCATCCTCTGGGTCGGCGTGACCTCGACCAACCTTGACGCCATGGAACTGACCGATTTCCTGCGCCGCGCGGTTGTGGATCGTCTCGCGACCGTGCCGGGTGTTGCCAGCATCAACATCGGTGGTGAGCGTCGCTATGCCATGCGCATCTCGCTGGATCGCACGGCGCTCGCCGCGCGCGGCCTGACGGTGCAGGATGTGGAAAGCGCCATCAAGCGCCAGAACGTCGATCTGCCGGGCGGCCGCCTCACCTCCTCGCAGCGCGAATTGACGGTGAAGACCGACTCCAAGCTCTCGAACCGCGAGGATTTTGCCCGCATCGTCGTGGCCAATCGCAATGGCTACCAGGTGCGCCTTGGCGAGGTCGCGCGAGTGGAAGTGGGCGCGGAGGATGAGCGCTTCGAGTTCTACACCCTCGGCAAGACCGCCATCGGCCTCGGTATCATCCGCCAGTCGACCGCCAACACGCTTTCCGTGGCGGAGGGCGTGGCGAAGGAACTGGAATTGCTGCGCCCGGCTTTCCCGGAGGGGACGACGTTCCAGATTCTCTATAACGAGGCGAACTTCATCCGCGCCTCGATCAATGGTGTGCTGAAAACGCTCGCCGAGGGCATCCTGCTCGTGGTCCTGGTGATCATGCTGTTCCTGCGCGACTGGCGTTCCACGCTGGTCGCCTCGATCGCGATCCCCGTCTCGATCATCCCCACCTTCGCGGTGCTCTGGATGTTCGGCTTCTCGATCAATGTGCTGACGCTGCTCGCCATCGTGCTCGCCATCGGTATTGTCGTCGACGATGCGATCGTAGAGGTAGAGAACGTCCACCGCCGCATCGAGGAGGGCGAGCCGCCGCTGCTGGCCTCCTTCATCGGCGCGCGTGAAATCGCCTTCGCGGTGATCGCGACCACCATCACGCTGATGAGTGTGTTCGTGCCCATCGCCTTCATGGACGGGCAGACGGGACGTCTCTTCCGCGAGTTCGGCATCACGCTGGCCACCGCCATCTTCTTCTCTGGCGTGGTGGCGCGAACGCTGACACCGATGCTCTGCTCGAAACTACTCAGCCATCATCACAGCTGGTTCCATCGGAAGACCGAGCCGTTCTTCGTCGGCATGAGCCACGTCTATGGCCTGATCCTGCGGCGCGCGCTGAATGCGCCGCTGCTCGTGATCGCCATCGGCCTCGCCACCAGCCTCGCGGCTGTGCAGCTCTTCCGCACCGTTCCGGCGGAATTTTCGCCGGTGGAAGATCGCGGCGTCGTCATCATCCCGATCAATGCGCCGGAAGGGGCATCCCTCAGCTATACCCGCGAGCGGGTGCGCGAGGTGGAAGCCCTGCTCCAGCCCTATGTGGATCAGAAGATTATCGAATCGACGCTGACCATCGTGGCACCGGGTCTTCAGCGTCCGTCGCCGGTCAATGCAGGCCTGCTCATCGTGCGTATGACGCCGTGGGAGCAGCGCACGATGAAGCAGAGCCAGCTGCAGCAGGAACTGCTCGCGAAGGTGCAGTCCGTTCCCGGCGCGCGCATCTTCCCCATCAATCCGCCCTCTCTGGGCCAGCGCGGGTTCCGCCAGCCGATTTCCTTCATCATTGGCGGGCCGGACTTCCCGACGCTCTCCGCTTGGCGTGATGTCGTGATGGAGAAGGCCAATGCTACCGGCCTGTTCCGCAACCTCGACAGTGACTTCAACGAGAACCAGCCTGACCTGCGCGTGCGGATCGACCGGGCGCGCGCCGCCGATCTCGGCATCCCCGTGGATGTGATTGGGCGCAGCCTCGAACTGATGTTCGGCGAGCGCGAGGTCTCGACCTTCGTGGATCGCGGCTTCGAATATTCGGTCATCCTTCAGGCCAAGGCCGAGAACCGCGTGAGCCCGGAGGATCTGAAGAACATCTTCGTGCGCACCGGCACGAATGATCTCGTGCCGCTCGCGAACCTCGTGCAACTCAACGAGGTAGCGGGGCCGCAGCGCCTCAACCGGTTTGATCGCCTGCGCGCTATCACCATTTCGGCCTCCCTCGCGCCGGGCGTGACCCTGGGGCAGGGGCTGGATGCGCTCGACAAGATCGCCAAGGAAAGCCTGCCGGCCGAGGCACGCATCGGCTATGGTGGCCAGTCGAAGGAGTTCAAGCGCTCCTCGAACTCGATCTACATCACCTTTGCGTTCGCGCTGGTGATCGTGTTCCTCGTTTTGGCCGCGCAGTTCGAAAGTTGGATCGCGCCTACGGTCATCATGATGACCGTGCCCCTTGCGCTCACAGGGGCCTTGGGCATTCTGCATCTCACCGGGCAGACGCTGAACATCTACAGCCAGATCGGCATGATCCTGCTCATCGGCATCATGACCAAGAACGGTATCCTGATCGTGGAATTCACGAACCAGCTGAGAGAACGCGGCTATTCGATGTATGACGCGGTGCTCGAAGCCTCTGAATTGCGCCTCAGGCCCATCCTGATGACCTCCATTGCGACCATCTCGGGTGCTGTGCCGCTGGCGCTGTCCGGCGGTGCGGGTGCGGAAGCGCGCTCGGCCATCGGCTGGGTGATTATCGGTGGGGCCTCGCTCTCCACCGTGATGACGCTGTTCCTCGTGCCGGCGATCTTCCTGCTGATCGGTAAGTATTCGAACCCGCGTTCGACGATCGCCGAGAAGCTCAACGAACTCCAGCACAGCTTCGCCGGGAAGCTCGGCAAGTTCGGGGATGTGCCGGATAATGGAGGCCCGAAGGAGGGCAAGGCGCATCCGGCGGAGTGATCCGCCGGATATCGCTCAGAACGAGTGATCGCTCAGAACAGGCGGGCGACTTCGGCCCGCTCCGCCGCGCTCATGTGAAGCCCCAGCTTCGAGCGCCGCCAGAGGATGTCATCCGCAGTCATCACCCATTCGCGGCTCGTGAGCCACGCAATCTCGCGGCTGGTGAGCCCGCCGCCAAAGGCACGGCCGAGATCGCTTGCTGAGCGTGATTCCCCCAGGATTTCAGGTACATCCGTACCATAGGCGCGGGTCAGGCGCTTCAGCTGCCGCCCCGGCAGGAAGGGGTAGTGCGCGGCGTGCTGCGCCATGAGGTCGCCAAAGTCTTCGACCGGGAAATTCCCGCCAGGCAGGGCCTCGCGAGCGGTCCATCCGCCCTTGCCGCGCGCACGCTCGGGCAGATGCGGCTCCAGCTTTTCGAGCGCATGTTCGGCCAGCTTCCGGTAGGTCGTGAGCTTGCCGCCATAGACCGAGAGGCTCGCGGCACTGGCCTGCGGCGCTTCGAGATGCAGCACATAATCACGCGTGGCTTCCTGCGCCTTCGAGGCGCCGTCATCATAGAGCGGGCGGACGCCGGAATAGGTCCAGACGACGCTTTCGCGCGTGATCGGCTGCCGGAAATACTCCGAGGCCGCGCGGCAGAGATAGTCCGTCTCCGCCTCGCTGATCGCGACGGATGACGGGTCGCCCTGATAATCGCGATCCGTGGTGCCAATCAGGGTGAAATCGGTCTCGTAGGGGATCGCGAAGATGATCCGCCCATCGGCGTTCTGGAAGATGTAGGCGCGCTCGTGATCGAAGAGTTTGGGCACCACGATATGGCTGCCCTGCACCATGCGGATGCGCGCGGGCGTGTTGAAGCCCATCACGCCGCTTGTCACCAGCCCCGCCCAGGGGCCGGCGGCATTCACGAGCAGCCGCGCGCGATGCTCCTTTGCCTCGCCCGTGCGACTGTCGCGGGCATGAATAGCCCAGACCGCCTCATCCCCCTGCTGCACGCGCCGCGCCTCGGTCACCTCGGTGCGGGTGAGGATGGTCGCGCCGCGCGCCTGCGCATCCCGCGCGTTAAGCACCACGAGGCGGGCATCTTCGACCCAGAGATCGGAATATTCGAAACCCGAGCGGATGCCCTCGCGCAAGGGAAGGCCGGCGGCATCACGCGTGAAGTTCAGGCTCTTTGTGGCTGGTAGTTTCTCGCGACCGCCGAGGTGATCGTAGAGGAACAGGCCGAGGCGCAGCATCCAGGCGGGCCGCATGCCCGGCATCTGCGGCAGCACGAAGCGCAGCGGCCACACGATATGCGGCGCGATCGCCCAAAGCCGCTCGCGCTCCATCAGCGATTCCCGCACGAGGCGGAACGCGTAATGCTCAAGATAGCGCAGGCCGCCATGGATGAGCTTGGTGGAGGCCGAGGAGGTGGCCGAGGCGAGATCGTTTTTCTCGATCAGGAGCACGGAGAGGCCCCGGCCCGCAGCATCGCGGGCGATGCCGGCGCCATTGATCCCGCCGCCGATCACCGCGAGGTCGTAAGTCGACATGGAATTCCGTCTGTTTGTCTTCTGGAAGGCTGTTTCGGAGAAGGCTAGGCGAAAGGGGCGCGTCCGACAAGGCGAGCCAATCGTTAACCAAGAACAGTTACCATGCGCGCTCGTTCGGTCCCTGTCACGCGTTGTACCGCCATGCCCTATGCCGAGAGAAACCTGCCGCTTTCGGCGGCGCTCGTCGCCTGTCTCGGCCTGTTTGGCCTCGAGCGGCCGGCTTACTCCGAGGAAATCCTGATTCCCGGGGTGGATACGGGCAGCGACATCCTGCGCGCGCTGGCTCTCGCCTATGATGGCCGAACACGCGGCGAACTCGTGCTCGTGCCGCCGCCGGTTGGGGCGGGCAGCGCGATTGCCGATGTGATCGCGGGCCGCGCGCCCTTCGCCCGGATCGACCGCTCGCTGCGCCTTGATGAGCGCGAGGCGGGACTCATGGCCCGCGTGGTCTTTTCGCTGCCGGTGCTGGTGCTGGCGCATCCCGATCTCGGTCGAAAGGCGCTTTCCTCGGCCGAACTCGATGCAATCATCGCGGGGCAGATCACCAATTGGGCCAGCCTTGGCGGGCCGGCCTTGCCGGTCCGGCTGGTCAGCCGCGATGGCGCGCCGAAGGACGGGCCGCAGCGCCTCTGGGCGCGCGCGCCGCGCACGGCAGATCTCGTGGCCATCCTGCGGCGCAATCCGGGCACGCTGGCGCTGACCACCGCCCGGCTCGCCGCAGAGGATGAGGCCCTGGCGCTTGCGGTTGATGGCTTCGAGCCGCGTGATGCCCGTTATCCCAGGCGCATCAATGTGGCACTGGCCTACCGTCCGGAGCGCTTCAGCCCGGCCGTCGAAAGCTTCCTCACTTTCCTCACCAGCGCGCGCGCGGCGGAACTCGTTTCCGCTTATGGTGGTAGCCTGTCTCGCCCATGAGCCGGGAGGCGAGGGTTTCCCTGTTCAGCGTGCTCAGCCGAAAGATCGGCGGATCGCTGGCCTTGCGATGGGCTCTGGTGGTCACGCTCGTGGCCGGTACGGGCCTTGCGCTGATGGTGCATGCCGTGGGCACGGCCCTGCGCGCGAAGATCGAGGCGGAAAGCGCGCGCCTCACCGAGATCGCCGAGCAGAAGGTCGCCGATCGGCTCGATATCGAGGCCCGTCTGGGGGACCAGCGCCTGCGAGCTCTCGTGACGCGCAGCGAGGCTGCCTTGCAGGATATTGCCGCCCAGCCCACCTTGCTGCGGCTGCTGCGTGAGCGCGACGAGCGACGCATCGCGGAGCGGCTTCAGGCCGATCTGCCGCGCATCGGCTTCACCGGGGCAATGCTGCTTGATTCGAAACTGCTGCCCGTTGGTACCGACAGGGCGGATCTTTCCCTCGCGCAGGCCGAGCGCGCCTTGCAGGGCCTCGATTTCCGCGAGGCGCTGCAGAACATCCTCGCGGCACATAACCGCCGCGCGCCGGTGCATTATCGCGCTTTGGGGCCCATGGGCATCGGGCTCGAATGGCTGTTCCAGACGCCGGTTCAGGATCGCTACGGGCTGATTTCGGCCGTGCCGGTTTTCGATGAATTCGGCGATCCTGCCGGCCTCATTCTCGCCTATCGTCTGCTCCAGCCCGGTGAGACGGCTCAGACGGAGCGCCAGAATGGCATCGGCTTGGGCTTCGGAAAGGGCGAACATCCCGCCGTCAACCGGCGCGGGCAGGCCGAGGCGGTCGCGCTGCGCGGCGGTGA
>Ga0209053_1000982_pt1 | contig 15529 bp, 18 predicted proteins | sample EBPBio152010_DNA_FD_185864 | JGI IMG/M metagenome (GOLD analysis project Ga0209053, IMG submission 185864) | Wastewater treatment Type I Accumulibacter community from EBPR Bioreactor in Madison, WI, USA - Reactor 1_7/15/2010_ DNA (SPAdes)... | ecosystem: Engineered > Bioreactor > EBPR >... | reverse complement strand
TATCAGCAACAATGTTTGTTTTGATGGTAATTATAAATTCCTTTAGTTACATAACTGGAATTGTTTGTCTAATATGCTTGATTTTAATGTTTTTCGAAACAGCTTTTGGTATTTGTTTAGGATGCAAAATTTACAAAATATTTAATAAAGAGAAAGTACAATATTGTCCTGGCGAAGTTTGTGATCTAAAAACAAAACAAGACATTCAAAAAACATCCAAAATCCAATTAGCCGTAGTATTAATTCTCATATCTTTTATTTTATTAATAGCTATTCGATTCAATGAAAAATTTAAAGAAAAACCATTTAACTTGTTAGAAACAAAAAAATCGGAACGAGTAAAATAACAATCAAAAAAAACTTAATAATGAATACTATGAAATCAAACACTTTAAAAGATTATAAAATAAACATCAAAATAAAACTTTCAATCTTATGGGCATCGGTTACATTGTTTTATTTGTATGGCGATTATTTTGAACTCTATATTCCTCATAAAACAGAAGATTTAGTAACTGGCGATAACTTATTAGATAGTCCAACAAAATTGTTTATTGCTGCATTAGTATTAGCAATTCCTGCTGCAATGGTTATTTTGTCATTAATATTGAGACCTATAATAAACAGAGTGTTAAATATCATTTTTGGAATTGCTTTTACCACTATCATGCTATTAATTGCTTACTCCACTTTTGCTGAACCTTGGCGTGCTTTTTACGTTTTTTATGCAATTTTAGAAAGTGCAATTACAATACTCATTGTTTGGTATGCTATTAATTGGCCAAAACAATTAGTAAATCATTAATATTAATCAAAACATTAAAATGACAACAAACAAAAAAACAGCTAGAATTGCTGGATTGCTTTATCTAGGCGTTGTAATAACTGGAATATTTAGCTTAATGTACATGCCCTCAAAACTTATTGTTTCAAAAAATGCTGAGTTAACAATTCATAATATTAATTCTCAAGTATCACTCTTTAGACTTTGGATTTTGATTGGTTTACTTTGCTATACTTTCTTTCTTTTCTTACCACTTGTGTTACATAAATTATTAAAGAGTATTAACAAAACTTATGCTGATTTGATGGTTCTTTTAGCAGTGATTAGCGTTCCTGTTTTTTTCTTGAATAGTCAAAATTTATTTAATGTTCTTTCACTTGTGAATGATTCAAATAATTATTTTGGTTTATCAAACGAACAAATTCAATCACAAGTTATGTTATATCTCAAACAATATAACAATGGTTTGGATATTGTTCACATTTTTTCAGGGCTATGGTTATTTCCATTCGGATATTTAGTTTTCAAGTCGAATATTATACCTAAAGTTTTTGGAGTATTATTAATGATTGGCTGTTTTGGGTATCTTATTAACTTTATTGGAGATACATTAATTTCCAATTATTATAATATAGGAATTGATTCTTATATACAATTACCAGCTAGTCTTGGAGAAATCGGAATTTGTTTATGGCTTTTGATTATGGGGGCAAAAGAAAATAAAAAAGAAAATAATTCATACTGATTAAGAAATATATTTATGAACAAAGAAGTTGAAAATTGGAAATCAGGCGGAAAATATTTCAAGTTTAAGGATAATAATATTTTCTATAATCAAGCAGGAGAAGGTGAACATTTGTTAATTATTCACGGTTATCCATACAACACTTTTGAATGGAAAGTTACCATTGAAGAACTATCAAAAAAGTTTAAAGTAACCTTTTTTGATTTACTAGGGATGGGATTTTCAGATAAACCAGAAAATCACAAATACTCATTCGAAGAATATTGTGATATAGTTAATGTATTATTATTAAATCTAAAAATACAAGAAACACATATTTTTTCCCATGATTTAGGTGTAAGTGTTGCACAAGAATTGATTGCAAGAAATGCTGAAAGTAAGAATAATTTCAAAATTAAATCATCAGCTTTCATGAATGGAAGTTTATTTATTGATGTTTATAAGCCAAGATTAATACAAAAATTACTATCAAAATCACCAACAGTAATTGGTAAAACGTTAAGTAAAATAATGACTAAAACGATGGTCAACAAATCTGTCAAGTCTGTTTTTGGACCATTTACTCAGCCTTCAGATCACTTTTTAAACCAACAATGGGAAATTTTAAATTATAAAAATGGAAAAGATATATCCTATCTTATTGGAAGACTAGTTTTTGATAAATACAACTACCTCAATCGATGGGTAAATGCAATGCAAAATACAACTATTCCTATGTGTTATATCTGTGGTCAATATGATCCAAATTCTGGAATTCATATGGCTAAAAGATATGAAGAGCTTATTCCTAATCCTAAAGTTTATCTAATGAGCGAAAATATTGGGCATTGGCCTTTTTTAGAAGATCAAAAAAAAGTTTTAGAACTTTACTTAAAGTTTATTAAATAAGTATCGAAATTATATGTTCGATGTTTTCATCATATATGCAATTACCTGTAAGCCTTGGCGAAATAGGAATTTGTTTATGGTTATTGATTATGGGGGCAAAAGAAAGTAAAAGACCTTATTAGAAACTTAAAATGCCAAAATTATTTTTATTAAACGAGAAAAAACTTTTAAACATTGTTATAACATCCTGGTTTATTGTTGCAGTAGTAGGGCAATTGATTTTTGCAACGTATGTAATTTTATTCTACGGCAAAGCAACTGTCACTGGTCATAACGAAAAATGGAACGAAGTATTACCTCAAGGTTATGTATCCGGTGAAACTATTGGTAATTTAATAGTTGGAAGTCATCTTCTTCTTGCAGCAGTTATCATAATTGGAGGTCCGCTACAAATAATTCCCAAAGTTAGAGAATATGCTCCAACTTTTCATAGATGGAATGGTCGAACGTATGTTGTGACAGCAATCATATTAAGTTTAACCGGGCTATATATGGTTTGGGTCAGAGGTTCTATTGGCGGAATGATACAGCACATCAGCATAAGCATTAATGCTTTTTTGATTATGATTGCAGCCGTTTTTACAATTAAATATGCAATGACCCGAAAGTTTAAAAATCATCGTATTTGGGCAATTCGTTTATTTCTGGTAGTAAATGGTGTTTGGTTCTTCAGGGTTGGATTATATTTTTGGTTATTTATAAACGAAAAGCCTGTTGGATTTGACCCAAAAACATTTGAAGGTCCGTTTTTATATTTTCTAACTTTTTCACAATATGTAATTCCATTATCATTATTTGAGCTATATATAAAAGCAAAAAGTAGTTCAAATAAAAAACTTGTTCTAGCAACCTCAACCTTACTTGTGATATTCACAATAATAATGACAATTGGAATTTTTGCTGCTTCAATGGGGCATTGGTTACCTAAAATGAAAGAATAACAAATACAAATGATTAAAATAATTTTAAAATTTCTGATTGTTAATTTATTGATGGCAAGCAATTTCATTATAGGGCAAATACCCGGAAAAAAAATTGCTGGACCAATAATTATTAACGATACAATTACTATTAGAGCTGGTGACATAATATATTTAGGAAACGGAAGTGATCCCAAAAATGGCGATTTCTTACACCTATACGCACCTAAAAACACTAAACTGCCAATAGCTATGGATATCATTAGAGAACTATCTACGAATAATGACGAAATAGAATTTTCTAAAGCAATTCCTCAAAAGAATTTAAACAATGGATTTGCTGGAAAACAATTAATAATTAGTGGTTTTAGTAGGGTTTCAAAAAAGAAAAAGCATAAAAAAATACTAGGAGTTATCAATATGAAAGATTATCAATTTGTAGAGGGTGTATTTTTTAACAATGTGGTCATTGATTTTGAAGCAGCTTTAAAATCTGGTGAAATTATTAAAATTAGTACTCCAGAAAAAATCAGTAAGTTAGAAGATACGCAAAAATTAAATCAATTTGTAATGACTAAAGAAGGAATTTTACCTGTAATAGTCAATCTAAAAAATAAAAGCAAAAATGAACTTTATAATAGCGTCCTAAAATGGGCAGAATCATACTTTATTAGCACAAGTAAAACAATAACAAGTGAAATTCCTAATGACGAGGTAAGTATCAATAGTGTAATTAAAAATACAAAAATTGCTGCAATAATGGGTATAGATTATTCTATTGACTTACCCTATTTATTACAAATAAAATTTACAGAAAATGAAATGGAAATAAAGTTTATTCTAGGAGATGAAAATGGAAATATTTTAGATGAAAATGGAGCTATTGTAGCTAATGTAGCTCCTTCTTCAATTTTTAATAAAAAAGGAGAAATAAAAAAAATGGCTAAAATTAGTAAACTGAACATAGAGAAGGCATTGAATGATATATCTTCTAGTCTAATACATTATGTGTCAAACTAAACAGTTTAAGGAGTTAGTCCATGATTTTTACGAAAGTATTTTTCATTATCGAGATATATCTAAATCAAATCTATCACCAGGTTATACAATGCAATTCATGCCAGGAATTTATGAAATAAAAAAAAACAATCAATAAAATCGAAAAAATATCCTAAAGAATTTATTGATAATTATGTGAAAGATTAAATATAATAACGTCTCAAAATAAATTAAAATAAAAGTAAATAAAATTGAACTCAAAAATAAACCTACAACTTGCCTACCTCAACGAGCAGCTCAATTTTATAGATCTAGAAATAGATAATGAAATAAAACGTTGTGAAAAAGCAATTGAAATAAGTTTAAAAGCCAAAGAAAATTTACGAGCACTAATTCAAAAAACAAATTTTAAATCCCAAGAAGAAGAAATACACTTCTTTAAAGAAATCAAACCTCAATTTACCTCTAAAATAATTTACTATAATACTATTTTCAAAATTGAAATGAAAAAGCCAAACGGTGGCTATCGAATTTTAAAAAAATACTATAATAACGAATTAATAAAACTCAAAGCTTTTTTTGATAACGAATTAGACTTTTACAAATACTACAGATCAGGTAATATCTACTTGGATTACAAGTATTTTTTACGTGGAAAATTTGATATAAAACTGTCTTTGAGTAGCTATTATTTTGAAACGGATACCAGTTTTTCAACCTCACATGATTTTAAGGTTGCTAAAATTTTAGCAAACGATTTAATTCAATTATATCTAGAAAATAAGCTGATTATGATTGATAATAAAGACAACGTAGAAAAATCACAACGTAAACCGAACGTGAAATTGACTTGGACAAGCTCAAAAGTAGCATTAACCGAATTATTATATGCATTACATTCAGAAGGAGTATTTAATAATGGTGCTGCCGACTTAAAAGATATTGCGGAATATTTAGAGCATGTTTTTGAGATTGATTTGGGTCAATATAGAAGAACATTCCTTGAAATAAGGGTTCGTAAGACTGAAAGAAGCAAGTTTTTAATTTCATTAAACGAGGCTCTTATTAAAAGGATGGATAATTCAGACGATGTAATTTAAAAATAAATCGTTCACAACATGAACCGCGTTGTGAATTAAATCTAATCAATTCAAACAATTTTGTACCATAACAATCTAAAACATACGTTATGGCAATCGAAGTTATAACTCGCGAAGACTTAAACGAATTCAGAAGTCTTCTTTTGAACGATTTAAAAGAAATCATTCAATCCAAACCACAACAAACAAAACAGTGGCTCAAATCCAATGAAGTCCGTAAACTGTTAAACATTTCTCCAGGTACTTTACAAAACCTACGCATCAACGGAACACTGACCTATACCAAAGTTGGTGGCATCATGTATTATGACAATTCAGATATTGATAAGCTATTAAATGGAAATAAGGTAAACGCTATACCTACTCTCTTCAAGTAATGTCATTGCGAGGAACGAAGCAATCTCATAATTTGATCAAAGTCTTAATATTAATATTCCAATCTTAATACTTCCAAATGAATTACATCAAGCACCTAACAGGCTTCTTCATTAGAATAGCCAATGAAGAAATCATCTACCCAACTCATATTAGCTTGTATTTAGCATTATTTCAAAGTTGGAATGTAAATCGATTCAAAAATCCAATTACTATTTCTCGTGATGAAATGATGAAAGCCAGCAGAATAGCTTCCAAAGCAACCTATCACAAGTGTATCAGAGAATTGGAATTAATGGGTTTCATTCAGTATTTACCTTCCTATAATCCATATTCTGGCACCGAAGTAATAATTCACAACCTAGCGGAAGGACGTTATTTCAAAAAAGTTCCAACCAGTTCAATTATTGAGTCAACAACACCAATAAATGAACAAGTCAATGGTAAGCATACTGAACAAGTTGATGAACCCAATATATATAATACTATAAAAACATTTAAAAACAATAAAAACATATCTATAGACAACAATTTTGAAATTTTTAATCAAGAAGATTTTTTAGATGATGCTGAAAAAGAAAAAAAAAGTTCCGCGAAAAAAAAAGAAAAACTTTCTGTTTCATTGTCTTTGTCATCCCGAGCGCAGTCGAGGGACGAAAAACCAAGTATAGTAGAAGTCAAAGATTATTTCAAACAACAAGAATATTCAGAATTCGAAGCAGAGCGATTTTATAATTACTATACAAGCAATGGTTGGTTAATTGGTGGTAAAACCAAAATGATTGATTGGCAAGCTTCAGCCAGAAACTGGATGTTAAACACAGCAAAGTTTACAATCAATCTTCCACAAAGTAATTCCGTAAGAGAGCAACCAAGAGCCAATAATCTGCATACCATTGAAGACAAAGACTATGCTGAGCCACTTTAACCTGAATATTTTTCAGGTTCATCTCAAAAAAACACACTATGAATGAACAATATAACTATCCTGAAATTCTGTTATGGCTTGAAAATAAAGGCAAGATAGACTACGGAGATAAATTCCATTTTATAGAAAAAGACATTCAAAATATTACAAAGCTTGTGGCATATTTTCTCAACGATCAACACATGACAAATCAATTTAACATTGATGTAACCAAAGGTATTTTACTTTCCGGACCAGTCGGATGCGGTAAAACAACATTGATGAATTTAATGAAATATGTAGTTCCAAAAGAAAACAAGTTCTATGTAAAAACGTGCCGAGACATCAGCTTTGAATTTATAAAGGAAGGCTACGAAATAATTCACCGATACAGTCGTGGCAGCTACTCTCAAACCGAATATAAAAACTACTGCTTTGATGATTTAGGTGTGGAAAGCAATCTAAAATATTATGGTAACGAATGTAATGTAATGGCAGAAATCTTATTGTCAAGATACGATTTGTTTATTTCTAGAAAAATAAAAACACACATAACTACCAATCTATCAGCATCTGAAATAGAAACCATTTATGGCAATCGTGTACGCTCAAGATTCAGAGCCATGCTAAACCTCATCGCATTTGATAAAGTAACTCTAGACAAACGCTAAACTGTCATTCCCGCGAAGGCGGGAATCCATAATTCATAACTCAAAAATAATCCTATGAGAAAAATAAACACCTTCTGGAACTGGTTCAACGAAACTCCAAAAACGCAAAAGCAACTATACTTTTGGCTAAACAGACATTTGGGCTATTACTGCAAAGAATTAGATTTCATAATAATATTTCCAAAGAAAGAAAAGGAAAAAGCCGAACTAATAATTACGGCAAATGGAAATCCAAATTTCTTTTCACAAGTAACCGAATTAATCAAAAAAGCACCTGCCTTAAGACATTGGAAGTTCACAGCTTTCATCCAACCAACTGATAGCATTGATAAAATCATAGAAGGATTAGACGAACCCTATGTATTCCAAGAAATAACAATCAAAACCAGTGAAATCAAATTCCTACCGCTCAATTATGACGAGCATACTAAAAAATTAGATATAACGGTGTATCTAAAAAACTTCAAACTCTATTGCAATACCAAAACGTGGGATCAAGCCATCTACATCATAATACAGGATTTACTCGGAGAAAAATCAGTATATCAAAACATCAATTTCGTACAACTAGCTCAAATGCCAAATAACCACGAAGAACTTATTCACTTATACGAATTACAGTTTTTTATTGACACTATGAGTAGTAGTTAAGTTTCCTAGTACAATATTTAGCATATCGCATATCGCAATATGAAATATAATAGCATAATATGTTATTTTCTAACATATTTTTCTTAATATTGCATATCGCAATATCAAATATATGCAACAATCTAAAAGCAATTTAAAACCCCAAGACATACTAATACTCCTAAAAATAATCGCTTTAGGAAAACAATCTTGGTACCATCATACAATTGCAAAAGAATTAGGAATAAGCCAATCAGAAGTTAGTCAATCGCTAAACCGTTCAAAATATGCAGGACTAATTGATGAAGCAAGAAAAAAAGTAAACAAAATAGCCTTTACAGAGTTTTTACTTCATGGAGTTGCTTATGCTTTTCCACAACAGCCAGGTGCTACAGTAAGAGGTGTTTTAACAGCACATGCAGCAGAACCATTAAATAAAATAATTAATTCAAACGAAAAATACGTTTGGCCCTATGCTAAAGGTTTAGAAAGAGGACAAGCAATAGAACCCTTATACAATACAGTGGTCGAAGCAACATTAAGCGACAAAGAGCTGTACGAATTGCTAACAATGGTAGATGCCATTAGAGTAGGAAGAATTCGAGAAAAAGAAATAGCAAAAAAAGAACTAGAAAAAAGAATTCTAAATGCATAACAAAGTCATAAACCTTGCATTAGTAGCACAAGTGGCTAAAGGTCTAAAAGAGCTAAACAAAAAGATGGTATTCATTGGAGGTGCAGTAATTAGTTTATATACGGATGATCCTGCTGCAGAAGAAATTCGTCCAACCTCAGATATCGACATGACCATCAATTTAGCAAATTATTACGAATGGACACAAATGCAAGAGCGCTTAATGGACTTAGGGTTTTATCCTGATCCACAAGGACAATCTATTTGTTCTTATAAGTTCCAAGACATCGCTATTGATATAATGCCGGCTGATAACAGTAGTATTGGTGTTTCAAATATATGGTACAAACCAGGTTTTAAATACTTGCAACAAATAACATTAGAAGATGGTGTAGTGATAAGCATTTTACCTTCTCCTTATTTTCTTGCCACAAAACTAGAAGCATTTAAAGACAGAGGACAAAATGATTTTTATGGCAGTCACGATTTCGAAGACATCATCTATCTTTTAGACAACAGAACAACGATAGTCGAAGAAATTCAAGCAGCTGAGGAAGACGTAAAAGAGTACATAAAGAAGGAACTAACAGCTATTAAAAGTCATCCACAATCCGAAGAAATTTTAGCCATGCACATCCATCCATTAATTAGAGAAGAACGTTTTAAAATATTGATGGAAAAATTAGAACAAATTATATGAGAAAAATATATCTACCAAGTTTAAAAAAAATTCAAATACAAAATTTTACCTTATATCCTAATGGTTTAAATTTTGAATATGAATTCATCAATGGAGTAAACATCATTATTGGTGGAAATGGGATGGGAAAAACAACTCTTGTAAATTTAATTAAATATTCTATAATTGGTCATTACAAAAAAGATTTTGACTTTACAAGAACTTATAAAGACCGTAAAATTGAAAAAAGAATTTTACATCCTGTTGATTATTATAAAAACAGACTAGACAATTCAATTTTAACTGATTCAAAAGCCACTGTCACTATAAATTTTGAAATTAATAATAATCAATTTACTGTAACTAGATGTATAGAAAGCATTACTTTAAATTCATATTCCTTGAATGGTGAGAAAATTGAAGGAAAGATTATCTCTCAAAACAAATATGAAGATTTAAGTGATGATATAAAACATGAATATTTACAAAAAAAATATGAAGATGATATTTCAAAGGTGTCTGAACTATCATTTGACGATTTGATTTTTTTTGTAAATGAAATATTATATTTTGGAGAAGATCATAAAACAATTTTATGGAATGATGGAAGAATAGGCAATGATGTCCAAAATGAATTGTTTAATAAATATTTTAATACTCCTGAATTAGATAAACTAAGACAAGAAGCCGAGAGACAAGCAAAATATTTTGACAGTAGTGCTAGGCACAGATCAGAAGATATTAGAGCTATTAAAAAAGTTTTAGATAAAGTTAATGATAGTAAAAATAAAGACGATAATACAGAATCCATTAATTCTAAAATTATTAATATAAAAAATGAAATTGAAAAAATAGATAAGCAACTTGATAATAAACAAAACTATAGGAAGAAAGTTGATAATAAAATTCAATTATTAAGCAATCAAATAAATGAGATTAGTGTAAAAGAAACAAATCTTGATAAGGATAAAAAAACAGCAGAGAATAAACTTTTTGCAAATAAATGGCAGCATTTACATAAGAATTATGATTTATATTTTAAAAGTATAAAAACTAATCACATATGTCCTTTATGTACTAAAGAAGTTGAAGACACTTTCGCTGAGGAAATATTAAGTAATTCTAATAATTGTATTTTATGTAATCAAGAAATTAATGAAGTTGAAAGCAAATCTCTGAATTTAGAATATGATGAAATTAACAAATTATTAATTGAAGAACACCGTAAACTACAAAACTATCAAAAGGAAATAAGTGAAAATGACAAAATTCTTAAAGAGTTAGATAAAGAATTTAGAATTCTTTCAGCGAAAAAAAGAGAGTTACAATCAAAGTTAAGAGAGTTAGAGTTTAGTAATTCTCAAGTACCAAATTCTGAAACAGATCAACTTCAGGCCTTCTATGACGAAATAGCAAATCTTGAAAAATTAAAAAATGAATTTCAGGAAAAGAGTATCATTGAAAAAAACAAAGCAGATGAATTTTCAAAATTAATTGAAGAGCAAATTTCAAAAGAAACTAACAGATTTTCTATATTATTTTCAGAATTTGCTGGAGAATTTCTTGGTGTAAAATGTTCTTTAACCTATACTGATTTAGGCGACGGTAATAAAAGGTTTTATCCAGTTATTGGCGGCAAGACTCGCCAATATGAAGAGGAACTTTCTGAATCGCAAAGGTTTTTTATTGACCATTCTTTCAGAATGAGTATTCTGTCTTTTTTTTATACAAAACCAACTTTTTATATAGTTGAAACTCCTGATAGTAGTTTAGATATTTCATACGAAATGAATGCTGCAAAAGTATTTATGAAATTTTTAGAAAAAGATAACACATTAATATTGACTTCAAACTTAAATAATAGCGAGTTTTTAAATCACTTAATAGAGTTAGCTAAAAATAAAATATCAATAATCAGTCTTTTAGACATTGGTAAAAAATCCGTAATACAAAATGCAAGTAGTACATTGTTAGAAGTCTATAATAAAATTAAATTAAAAATTAAATAATGAAACAGTCCACAAAAGAATTATATAATTCAAACAATGATATTATAGGTTTACTTCAACTTATTAAAGTAATTGGTTGGAAATCTATTAGAGAGCAATCTATTCAAAGAACGCTATATTTAACCAAAGTGCTTTATACATTCGTAAACGATGAGAATGAAAATTTATTTAGTGATTATTATTTCTCAATAAGTGTTACTGGTCCTTACTCCGAGCTTATAAATCGTTCAATACTTGATTTAAAAGTTAGAGAGATTCTATCTGAAGATATAGAAGGTAATTTGAAACTTTCACAATTTGATTATAAGTTCGAGGGTGATGAAAAGAAATTTAATTGGCTTAAAACAATTGTTTATATTTTAGGTATTTATGGTGAAAACAAAATTTTTAGTTTCACAATCAATGATCCTTTGTATAAAGAAGCAATTGAAACAAATTCACAAAAAACATTAGATACTTCTCCGGAAAATAAAACAGTAAAAACTTTAAACGAATTCAAATCTGCCTTTGAAGAAACATTAAATAATATCACAGAGATTAGCAAAGATGAATATCTTGAACTGTATTTTGAATACGTTTTTAGCAAAATAATTAAAAGAGAAGAATAGTTATGGGAGGATTTAATTTTAAAACAGATTCTTTCAAGCAATTTTTAAAACAGAAAGAATCACAAATACATATTCGAACAGAAAATGGTATTCAGGAAACAGATAATTTTAAAAATCTTCATAGATGTTTAGTAACTTATCATGGTGAAAGACCTATCCAAGACTTTACAGCTTTATTAATTTCTAAAGATGAAATAAATAATTTAATAGTTGATTTTAGTGAAAAGTTGTTTAAAACATTAGACGAAGATAATTGTATAATTAATAATCACTTACTATTTGATAGAAATTTAGAACTTGTTTCATTTGAAAGAAAAAATATTACTGATAATAATGAAGCTAGAAAATATTATTTAGAACTGTCTGGTGATGTTTGTGTTTTTTTAATTAATCCCAAAGGGGTTCATTATTTTGTTGATGGTAAAGATGTTGGCGAAGCAATTTTCTTTACTACTGACGCCCTAAATACATATAATGAATTAAAAGATATTACTAGAATTATTGAAATATTTGATGAATATCGTAATCATTTAAAAGTTAGAGATAACTATTCTAAATTTTTTGCTTCTAAAAGTTCTAAAAATTCACTTTGCAAACATTTAAGTACTAATCCTTCTAAAAAAGATTATGAAGATTTTAATATTGAACATAAGCAACTACTCGAAAATAAACCTGAAGATAGATTTAGGGAAGATTTAAGAATATATTTAACTAAAAATCTAAAAGCTACAGTATTAAGTAAAGAATATATTCTCGACAATTTTAAAAGGTTGGACATCTTTATTAATGATGATTTCGGAGAACTTTATTTAATTGAAGTTAAATGGGTTGGAATAAGCATACATCTACTAGGTCAAAAAATAGGAACTCATTATGATGCTAAAGACATTAATCCAAATGCAGTTTTACAAACTGTAGATTATATTAGACAACTTAATAATGAAGGCAAAAATATCAAATTAGCATATTTAGCTGTATTTGATGCAAGATATGAAGATTTACCAGACACTGTTGATGTATTTGATGAAAAGCATTTGATTGAAGACTTGAATAAGTATTATCCAAGATTTAAAAAAATTGCAGATTTCAGAGTAATAAATCAACATCCATCATAAAAAATAATTAATTTGAATTTTAAAGACTACACTAACCAATACTCTAATTTAGTAACATTTACTCCTAATAAAAATACACCAATTCATAGGTGGTATCCATTGGTTGAAGGATATTCTACAGATTTTGTAAGAAACATTATTGAAGAACAAGAAATTAGACCCGAATTTTGCTTTGATCCATTTGGTGGTATTGGCACAACAGCTTTGACTTGTTATGAAATGGGTATTAAATGCGTTTCAATAGAAGCCAGTCCTTTTTTCTACGATGTATCCAATATTAAAATTAATTTTTCTAATTTATCTTCTGATACTTTAGAGAAATTAATAAATAAAATTGCTATTAGTTTATCAAAAAGCAAATTATTAGTTGAACATCCTAAATTGCAGTCAAAGACATTTTTTGAAAATTCAAAAAGAGAAAAATGGGTTTTTCATCAATCTGCTTCAAATGGTATCTTTGATATTGTTAAATCAATTGATAAAATTTGTAAGAATGAAAATGAAGAATATAAAAAAGTTTTCAAAATATCATTAGCCACAATTTTACAAGAAGTAAGTAACGTTTTTAAAAATGGTAAATGTCTATCTTACAAAAAAAAATGGAAGGAAAAAAAATATGAACGTGAAGAAGTTCATCAATTTTTTCTAAAACATGCTAAAGATGTAATTTTAGAAGATTTAAAAAATATTGATTTAAAGTATGATGATTTTTACAAAGAAAATGAAATTGTTTTTGGTGATTCAAGAAAAAAAGTAAAAGAAATTAGCAATGGTATTGATATTGTAATTACTTCTCCTCCTTATCTAAATTCTAGAGACTATACAGATATTTACAGGCTGGAACTTTGGATGTTAGGTTATGTCTCAAATTATGAAAGCGAAAGAGTTATTAGAAAAAGTGCATTAACTTCACATGTCCAGATACAATTACCTAAAGTAGATTATCCGAAAATTGACGAGTTAGAGAAAGCAATTGCATATTTAGAAAGTGATAAAGCAGAATTATGGAATTTAAATATTCCAAATATGGTTAGGGGTTATTTTAATGATATGCAAAACCTTCTTTTTGATTTAAAATCAAAATTAAATACTAATGCTAAAATATATATTAATGTATCAAATTCTGCTTATTCTAACTATATTATAGAGGTTGACTTAATCATTGCAAAAGCAGCTGAATTAATTGGATATCGATGTGAAGAAATTAGAATTGCAAGACCAATAAAAACCAGTAGTCAACAAGCTAAAAAAATGAATATCGATAAAATGAGAGAAAGCGTTATTGTATTGACAAAATTATAAAATTAAATATGTTATTTTATACTTCTATTGCCACTCCTTCCCAACGCACAAAAAAAATTACTGTCATGGTTTTTGTCCCAACGCACATCAAGCACTTTGCCTGATGGCAAGAAAACTATATGTAAATTCAAAAATCCTGCACGCCATCAGCCAAAGAGCTTGCCCAACGCACAAAACAAAAACACGTACGCTTCGCAACTCATGCCAGTAATTTTTTTTCCCAAAGCTTCTTTACATAATGTGGCATTATAGTGCATAAGGACTATCCTGCTACTATTCAAAATCTCGGATGCACTATAATAACATTATGTAAAAAAGCCGCTCACCCAACGCGCTTGCCAGTGGCTCCAGGACAACTTTTTTCTATGCTTCCTCGCACCAGCCTGCATAGAAAAAAACCATCCTTCGCCACTGTCTTTAACACCGTTCTCTATTTCATAGGAATGTTTTCGGTTACCATCTCTTTTAAGAACGTTCACGGTAACTATTTTTATCAGCTTTGTGTTTAAATAGGAAGTATTTGCATTGCTTTTGTAAGTAATAAAATGGCTTTTAATTTCAGTTAATTTGCCTATGGTAAAAGCCATTTTATTACCCACAAAACCAAAATTCCCAGTAAGAGTATCATTTTTATTTGCCAGATAATCAGCAGTAATTGCTCCAGCGGAAAAGCTGATGCCATAGCGTTTTTTAGATAATTTGCTGCATACTGAACACTGCGTTGGTCAACTGAATTTCAGGCATCAGCTTTTCCACTAAAGCAATCAGAAACAACCCAGTAAGCAATTAAAAAATGATACCCTTACTTGCGCTACTGCTACATCGCACTCGGTAGTATAATGCATTGTTTTTTGAAGATGCTTCACCTTTTCATAAGACATTTTTCTGCTAACTGAACACTCCGACTACAAACTGACTTACAGGCATCCTCAAAAATCAAAACCGTAAGAAAGAGTATCAAATTCTTTGGCCGGATGAATAGCTTTTTTATTTTCTGATTTGGTTTATTCATCCATCCAAAGAATTTGATACCCTTTCCGAAGACGACCATCTTCCAATTCAACTCTCATTACTTCAGATAAAATCCGATTAAACAAGGACATTTGATTTGAATATTCAAAATAAAAAATAAAAAAAAAGAGAGCAAAGATAAGTTCCAGGTA
>Ga0209053_1000979_pt1 | contig 15576 bp, 12 predicted proteins | sample EBPBio152010_DNA_FD_185864 | JGI IMG/M metagenome (GOLD analysis project Ga0209053, IMG submission 185864) | Wastewater treatment Type I Accumulibacter community from EBPR Bioreactor in Madison, WI, USA - Reactor 1_7/15/2010_ DNA (SPAdes)... | ecosystem: Engineered > Bioreactor > EBPR >... | reverse complement strand
GCGGCCGTGAGGGTGGTCTTGCCGTGGTCGACGTGGCCGATGGTGCCCACGTTGACGTGGGGCTTCGTCCGCTGGAATTGCTCCTTCGCCATGGGTCTGGGAGAGTCTGTGTGGGTAGGGGGTGGGTCGTCGCTGGCGCCTAGGCGTCAGCGGTCTTCTTGCCGGCCGAGATCTCGTCCGCGATGGACTTGGGCACCTCGGTGTAGTGGTCGAACGTCATCGAGTAGATGGCGCGGCCCTGCGTGTTGCTGCGCAGGTCGGTCGAGTAGCCGAACATCTGCGAGAGCGGGACCATCGCGTTGATGACCTGCGCGTCGCCGCGCTGGCCCATGCCCTCGATGCGCCCGCGGCGGGAGTTCAGGTCGCCGATGACGTCGCCCATGTACTCCTCGGGCGTGGTCACCTCGACGGCCATGATGGGCTCCATGATGACCGGGTTCGCGCGGCGCGAGGCCTCGCGGAAGGCCATGCGGCCGGCGACCTCGAACGAGAGCTGGTCCGAGTCCACGTTGTGGAACTTGCCGTCGACGAGGCGCGCCTTGACGCCCTCGATCGGGTAGCCGGCGATCGGGCCGCGGTCGAGCGCGCTCTTGACGCCCTTCTCGACCGACGGGATGAACTCGCGCGGGATGGCGCCGCCGACGATGCCGTTCTCGAACACGAAGCCGGTGCCGTCCTCGGTGGGCGAGAACTCGATCTCGACGTGCGCGAACTGGCCCTTGCCGCCGGTCTGCTTCTTGTGCGTGTAGGCGTGCTGGACCGACGCGCGAATCGCCTCGCGGTAGCTCACCTGCGGCGCGCCGACGTTGGCCTCGACCTTGAACTCGCGGCGGAGGCGATCGACGATGATCTCGAGGTGGAGCTCGCCCATGCCCGCAATCAGCGTCTGGCCGGTCTCGTCGTCGGTCGTCACCTTGAAGGTCGGGTCCTCCTCGGCGAGCTTCTGGAGGCCGGTGCCGAGCTTGTCGATGTCGGCCTTCGTCTTGGGCTCGATCGCGATCCGGATGACCGGCTCGGGGAAGTCCATCGCCTCGAGCGCGACGGGGCGGCTCGGGTCGCAGAGCGTGTCTCCGGTGCGGACGTCCTTCAGGCCCACGACCGCGCAGATGTCGCCGGCCTTGACCTGCTCGACGTCCTCGCGCGTGTTGGCGTGCATGAAGAGGAGGCGGCCGGCGCGCTCCTTCTTCTCGTTCGACGCGTTGATCATCTGGTCGCCCTTGTTGAGCGTGCCCGAGTAGATGCGCGCGAACGTGATGCGTCCGACGTAGGGGTCGGTCGCGATCTTGAAGGCGATGGCCGCGAGCGGCGCGTCGGGGTCCGGGTTGACCGTGATCGTCTCCTCGCTCCGCGGCGGGTGACCCTCCATCGGCGGGAGGTCGAGCGGGCTGGGGAGGTAGTCGATCACGCCGTCGAGCATGCGCTGGACGCCCTTGTTCTTGAACGCCGAGCCGCAGAAGACCGGCGTGATGTCCAGCGCGATGGTCGCAGCGCGGACGACCCGCTTGATGTGCTCGGGGTCGATGTCCTGCCCTTCGAGGTACTGCATCAGCAGCTCGTCGTCGTGCTCGGCGACGGCCTCCAGCAGGTTGATGCGCCAGTGGCGGGCCTCCTTCTTGAGGTCGTCGGGCACCTCGATCTCGTCCCAGGTCGCGCCCTGCGTGGCGTCGTCCCAGACGATGGCCTTGTTCTCGATCAGGTCGATCACGCCGCGGAACATCTCGCCGTCGCCGATCGGGATCTGCACCGGCACGGCGTTGGCGCCAAGGCGCTCCTTCATCTGGTTGACTGCCGCGACGAAGTCGGCGCCCGTGCGGTCCATCTTGTTGACGAACGCGATGCGCGGGACGTTGTACTTGTTCATCTGTCGCCAGACCGTCTCGGACTGGGGCTCGACGCCGCCAACGGCGCAGAAGAGCGCCACCGCGCCGTCGAGCACGCGCAGCGCGCGCTCGACCTCGACCGTGAAGTCGACGTGGCCGGGCGTGTCGATGATGTTGATGCGGTGGTCCTTCCACTCGGCGGTCGTCGCGGCCGAGGTGATGGTGATGCCGCGCTCCTTCTCCTGCTCCATCCAGTCCATCGTCGCACCGCCCTCGTGCACCTCGCCGATCCGGTGGGTGCGGCCGGTGTAGTAGAGGACGCGCTCGGTGGTGGTCGTCTTCCCGGCGTCGATGTGGGCCGAGATGCCGATGTTGCGGACGCGGTCCAGCGGGAAGGTCTTGCCGGTGAGGCTCATGACTCTCGTGTCGGTGCCGGGCGAGCCGGCGGGTCCGGGGGGACCGGCGCGGAGCGCCGAGGGGGATTTAGAGACGGAAGTGCGAGAAGGCCTTGTTGGCCTCCGCCATGCGGTGCGTGTCGTCCTTCTTCTTGACGGCGCCGCCCTCGCCGCGCGCGGCGGCGGTCAGCTCGGCGGCCAGGCGGTTGGCCATGCTCTTGTCGCCGCGCTGGCGCGCGTACTGGAGCAGCCAGCGGAACGCGAGGCTGGTGCGGCGCTCGGGGCGGACCTCGATCGGCACCTGGTAGGTCGCGCCGCCCACGCGGCGGCTCTTGACCTCGACGAGCGGGGCGGCGTTGTTGAGCGCGGCGCGGAAGACCTCCACGCCCGGCTCGCCAGTACGCTCCTCGATCAGGTCGAAGGCGCCGTAGACCAGCTTCTGGGCGATGGACTTCTTGCCGTCGCGCATGACGGCCGAGATGAACTTGGCGACGGTGACGTCGCCGTAGATCGGATCGGGGGTCGGGATCCGCTTTTCGGCTTGCTTTCTGCGCATGGGGTCGGTCGGGCGAGGCCGCGGTCGCGCGGCCGGGTTCGACGATCAGGGGGCGGCGGGCGGCGCGGCGAGGATTCGCCGCCGCCCGCGCGGCGACTACTTCTTGGCGGCGCCGGCCTTCGGGCGCTTGGCGCCGTACTTGGAGCGGCTCTGGCGGCGGTCGTTGACGCCGGCCGTGTCGAGCGCGCCGCGCACGATGTGGTACTTCACGCCGGGGAGGTCCTTGACGCGCCCGCCGCGCACGAGCACGATCGAGTGCTCCTGCAGGTTGTGCCCCTCGCCGGGGATGTAGGCGATGACCTCGATGCCGTTGGTGAGCCGCACCTTGGCCACCTTGCGGAGCGCCGAGTTCGGCTTCTTCGGCGTCGTCGTGTAGACGCGCGTGCAGACGCCGCGGCGCTGCGGGTTGCCCTGGAGCGCCGCCGACTTGGACGTGTAGCGCTTCGGCGTGCGGCCCTTGCGGACGAGCTGGTTGATCGTAGGCACAGTCGTGCTCGGATGGAGAGAAACGGAGCGCGGCCCGCGAGGGGTCGCGACCCACCGGCCCATCGCCGGGGGGCGTGGAGACAGACCGTCAACCTACCGACCCGGCGGCGCGCCGTCCAACGACCGCTCCTTCACAATCCGGTGCCGACCGGCCCGGACGGGGCCAATCGGCGCGAAGCTTCCGAGAACAAGCGCTCCTGATACAGACCGATAGACCGTCGTTCGTCGTCGCCGGAGCCACGTCACCGGCGCGACCTTCCTCTCCCCCGCCCCGCCGCCGATGCCGCTGCTCCGCACCGTCCGCCTCACGCTCCGCCCCGACGCGCTCCCGGACTTCCTCGCGATGTTCGCCGAGACGCGCGACCGCATCGCCGGCCAGCCCGGCTGCCGCGCACTCGCGCTCTGGGCCGACCCTCGCTTCCCCAACATCGTGACGACGGTCAGCGAGTGGGACTCCGCCGAGGCGCTCGACGCCTACCGCGCGACGGAACTGTTCACGACGACGTGGGCGCGCACCAAGACCTGGTTCGCCGCGCCTCCCATCGCGCACAGCCACGTGCCAGCCTGACGTCAGGCGTCGGTGTCGAGGATGTAGATGGACCGCAAGCCGCGCGCGGCCTGCGCATAGTCCAGCCCGTAGCCGATGACGAACAGGTTGTCGATGTCGAAGCCGACGTAGTCCACGTCCACGGCCACCTTGGCGGCGGCGGGCTTGCGGAGCAGCGTCGCTGCCTTGAGCGACGCCGGCCCGAGCGCCGCGATGCGGTCGAGCACGTAGCGCATCGAGAGGCCGGTGTCCACGATGTCCTCCACGACGATCACGTGGCGCCCGGTGAGGTCGGCCGAGGCCACCTTCTGCTCGGTCACGCGGCCGGACGACACCTTCTGCTCGCCGTAGCTGGACAGCTTGTAGAAGTCCACCTCGTAGTCCGACGGGAGCGCGCGCAGCAGGTCGGCGGTGAAGATGAACGCGCCGTTGAGCACGCCGATCAGAATCGGCGGCTGGTCGGCCCCGGCGTAGTCGGCTGCGATCTCGCGCCCGAGCTCTGCGATGCGACTCTGGATCGTCGCCTCGTCGAGGTAGAGGCGGAAGCGGTCCTCGCCGCAGGTGACGACGGTCGGCTCGGTGTCGGTCTCCATCGGGCGCAACGGCGGCGGGTGTCGCGGGAAGGTACGCGGGGGAAGGCGTGTAGGAGAGGAGGCGGGTAAGCGGGAGCTTCGGTCAGCGCTCCAGCCTACACGCCTCCTCTCCCACACGCTTACCCTCGCCCCAGCAGGCCGGCGAGGTGCTCGACGAGCGCGACGGCGCGGGCGTAGTCCATGCGCGTCGGGCCGATGACGGCGACGGCGCCGGTGCCGGCGGCGCCGAGGCGGTAGGGTGCGGCGACGACCGACACCGGCGCGCCGTCGGGGATGCCGCCGATCTCGCGTCCGATGCGGACCACCGCGCGGCCCGGCGCCGCGGCCTCGACGAGCGCCGGCTGCTCCAGCAGGTGGACCACCACGCGCTCGCTCGCGGCCAGCTCCACGATGTCGCGCACGGCCTCCGGCGCCTGGAACTCGGGCTGGCTCACGAGGTGGTGGCTCCCGCCGATGGAGGCGCGGCGGCCGGGGTCGTCGGCGCGGAAGAGGACGGCGCCCTCGCGCAGCACGATGCGGACGACCCCCGAGCCGTCGCTCTCGGCGAGGTCGCCCACGCGCTCGGCGCCCGTCCGGCGGATCTCGTCGAGCGTGAGGCCGGCGAGGCGCTCGTTGAGGCGCTGCACCACGCGGTCGAGCGCCTCCGGCACCACCTCCGCGTCGGTCTCGGCGGTCACGGTCCGCGCGATGCCGCCGCGCAGCGCCAGCACGAACAGCACGCGGTGGCTCGCCAGCGGGACGATCTCGATGCGCTCCAGCCGCCCCTCCGAGAGGCGCGGCGTGAGCACGACGCCCAGGAGGCGCGACAGGCGCCCCAGCAGCCGGCTCGTCTCGTGGGCGACGGCTTCGAGGTCGCCGAGGCGGCGGCGGACCGTCTCGCGCAGCAGCTCGGCCTCGTCGGGCGAGAGGCCGGCGACGTCCATCAGGCCGTCGACGTAGAGGCGGTAGCCCTGCTCGGTGGGCACGCGGCCGGCGGACGTGTGCGGGTGGCCGAGGTAGCCGGCGGATTCGAGGCGCGCCATCGTCGAGCGGATGGACGCGCTGGAGAGGTCCACGTCGTCGGCCACGGCGCGGCTGCCGACCGGCGCCGCCGTGTCGATGAAGCGCTGCACGACGCGCCGCAGCACGTCGCGCTCGCGGGGCGAGAGGTCCGCGTCGTCGGGCGGGAGACCGAAGGGCAGGGCGTCCATCGCGCGAAGCTACGGGAGGCCCGCCGGCGCGACGGGCACGCCCCAGACCATGATCCCGCCGAGGTGGGCAGTCCACGCGACGAGCACGGCCGCCGCGACGGCCGGCAGCGCGACGGCGACGCGCCACGCCCACGGTTCGCGCGCCGGCGGCGCGATCCGTCGGCGCGCGGCGAGCGACGTCCCGGCGGCGGCGACCGACGCGAGCAGCGCGAGGCGGAGCGTCCACCCCGCCATGTCCTCGTGCGCGTCCAGCACGGCCTCGGCCATCGGCTCGCCCTCGACCTCGTGCTCCAGCGTCTCGCCGGTCTCGCCAGCCCACCACGCGCCGACGGCGCCGGCGAGCAGGAAGACGAGCGCGGCCTGCCGCGCGAGCGGAACTCCGAGCGCGAGGTACGCCACGGCCGCCGCCGCCGCCACCAGCAGCAGCACCAGCGGGAAGTGGACCGCCAGGGGGTGCAGGTACGGGATCGTGTACTCGGAGAGCAGGTCGAGGTGCATGCGGCGTGTAAGCGTGTAAGCGAAACAAGCTCTACGTCCAGATTCGCGTCAAGTCGAGCGAAACTTATTCGTGCTGCGTTTCTCTCCTCCTCTCCTCAATGCCCGTGCGGTGCGGGGCGCATGAACGGCTCCAGGCCGGCCGGGTAGGCGCCCAGCTGCACGACGCCGGTGAGCGCGCCCGTGCCGTCGAAGGCCGCCACGTTGCCGAAGTCACGAGCCGTCGTCTCGCGGCCGTCGAGGCGGAACAGGAACGGCGGCGTCCACCGGCCCATCCGGTTAGCCGACGAGACGAAGAACCCGCCGCCGGACATCGCCGGGGCGGGGCTGTGCGGCTGCGCGAGCGGTCCGCCGCCCGGCGTCGCGACCGTCCGCAGGGTCGAGCGCTCCTGCGCGTCGATCAGCGTGACGGTGTCGCCCAGCCAGTCGGGAATGAGGATCGTGCGGCCGTCGTGCCCGGCGTGGGCGTGGAACGGCCCGTCGCCGGTCGGGACGCTCCCGGTGAGCGTGAGCGCGCCGTCGGCGGCGAGCGAGAAGAAGAGCACCTCGTCGGTCGAGCGCGACGTGAGCGTGACGGTGTACGGGTAGCCGCCGCCGGTGGCGCCGTGTGCGCCGTGTCCCGCGCCGTGTCCCGCACCGTGGTCCATCCCGTGCCCGGCCCCCATGCCCATCATCATCATGTGGTGCGCCCCGAGGATGCCGAAGTGGATCAGTTCGCGCGGCGCGCCGGTGGCGGGCAGCGGGACGAGCGACAGGTCGCCGCTCTGCGTGTCGTACACCGCGATCCGGCTCAGCGCCTGCGAGCCGGTCAGCTCGGCCGTGAGCGCGAAGCGGCCGTCGGGCGTGAGCGCGAACGCGTGCGGCACGTTGAACGGCGTCGCGACGGTCTCCAGCGCCATGGTCGCCCGGTCGATGATCGCGAAGCCCGACGCGAGCGGGTCGGACAGCGTGCTGCGCCCGGCGAAGAGGCGCCCGCTCGTCGGGTCGAGCGACAGCATCCCCGGCGTGGCGAACGCGCCGGCGGGCGTGCGCCCCAGCACGAACGCCGGCGAGGACGGGTCGAGCGCGAGGTCCATGGACAGCTTGACGACGGCGCCGTGCGACACGAGCGAGACGTACCACGCGCTGCCGTCGGGCTCGAACGTGACGTGGTGCGGGCCGTACGGCGCGCTCGGCATCCCGTGCTCGTCGAAGCGCACGCGGCGGACGATCCGCAGCGTCTCGGCGTCGAGGATCGCGACGTGGTTCTCGCCCTGCACGCACGCGAAGAGCAGGTTGCGCGCGTCGGCGAACGCCGGGCGGCCGTCCGGACCCGGCGCGCCGGCCTCGATCCACCGCGCGAGGAACGCCCGCTCGTCGGCCGTCAGGCGGCGGAGGTTCGGGAACGGGATCTCGGCCGACGCGGGCAGGTCGGTCACGAAGCGCAGCATCAGGCTGCCGGCGGCGTCGAACGGCACGACGAAGCCGCTCGGGCCGGCCATCAGCACGGCCTCGTGCGTGTAGGCATCGGCGCGGCCGGGCGCAGTCGTCGGCACCGGCGAGAGCACGTCGCGCGCGACGAGGATCGGGCGCACGTCGCGCTCGTAGTCGGGCGCGGCCGACGACGCCGCGTGGCCGGCGCCGTGGCCCGCGTGCGGGTCGGCCGTCGTCGGCGCGGTGGGCGCGCAGGCGGCGAGGAGGAGCGTCGCGGCGAGCAGGAGCGGGCGCATCGAGTCGGGGGGCGTGGCAGAGAGAGACGCAGCAGGACGGGCCGTCAGTGTCCGCCGCCGCCGTGGCCCATCGCGTGCTCCAGCCCCGACGGGAAGCTGCCCAGATGCACGACGCCGATCAGCGTGCCGTTGGCGGCGAAGGCGGCGACGTTGCCGAAGTCGGCAGCGGTCGTCTCGGAGCCGTCGGGGCGGCGGAAGAGGTACGGGGGCGTCCACGCGCCGTTCGTGTTGGCCGACGACACGAAGAAGCGACTGCCGTCGTGGAACGGCGTCGGGCTGTGCGGGCGCGAGAGCGGTCCGGCCGGCGCGCCCGCGTCCACGGTACGGACGACCGTCCGCGTCAGCGCGTCCACCATCGTGACCGTGTTGCCGACCCAGTCGGGGATGAGGACCGTCCGCCCGTCGTGCCCGACGTGCGCGTGGTACGGCCCGTCGCCGGCGGGCACGACCGCGTCGAGCGAGAACGCCCCGTCGGCCGTGAGCGTGAAGAACAGCAGCTCGTCGGTCGAGCGCGACGTGAGCGTGGCGACGTAGGGCGGTGCGCTGCCGAGGACGCCGAAGTGGATCAGCTCGCGCGCGGGACCGGTAAGCGGCGTCGGCGTGAGGTCGCCGGACTGCGTGTCGAGGACGGCGACGCGGTTGCCCGAGAGCGACGCCGTGAGCACGAACCGTCCGTCGGGCGTGACGGCCATCGCGTGCGGCAGCGTGAAGCCGGGCGGCGTCTCGACGGCCTCGACGGCCATCGTGGCGCGGTCGAGCGCGTAGAAGCCGGTGATCGAGAGGTCCGGCGCGAGCGAGCTGCGCCCGACGTAGAGGCGGCCGCCGGCCGGCGCGAGCGCCAGCATCCCGGGGTACGACATCGCGCCGGGGGGCGTGCGGCCGAGGAGGTAGGCGGGGTCCGACGGGTCGATCTCCAGGCTCGTGCTCAGCTTGACGACCGCGCCGGCGTTGATGAGCGAGACGTACCACGCGCTGCCGTCGGGCTCGAACGCCATGTGGTGCGGGCCGAGGCGGTCCTGCTGCGCGCCCGCCGGCGGCGCCGGGATGCCGTGGTCGTCGAAGGAGACGCGGCGGACGATGCGCAGCGTCTCGCCGTCGAGGATCGCGACGTGGTTCTCGCGCTGCACGCCGGCGTAGAGTAGGTGCTCGGCGTCGTGGAAGCCCGGCCCGTGTTCGTCGCGCGCGCCGGCCTCGATCCACCGCTTGAGGTAGCGCAGCTCGTCGGCCTCCAGGTTGCGCAGGTTGGGGAGCGGGATCGGAGTCTCGGCCGGGAGGTCCTCGACGAAGCGCACCAGCAGGCTCCCCTCGGCGTCGAACGGGACGACGAAGCCGCTCGGGCCAGCCATCAGCACCGCCTCGTGCGTGTAGGCGGCCGGGTCCGACCGCTCGGTGGTCGCCGTCGGCCAGAGGATGCTCCGCGCGGCGAGCAGCGGACGGATGCGCGCCTCGTAGTCGTAGGTCGTCACGGTGTCGTAATCCACCGCGAGCGGGTCGTCGAAGGGCGTGCAGTTGGTCCCCTCGCAGCCGTGCCCGCCGTGCGAGTGGTCGCACGCGGCGAGCGTGGCGACGAGAAGGACGGCGGCGAGGAGGCGCATCGGCGGAGTGGCGGAGTCAGGAAAAGCTATCGTCTGGCGCCGACGATGCGCGAGGGGATGCGCCGCGCCCCCCGGTGAGGGATTCCCCGGCGCGGAGGCGCCCGTAGCTTGGCGCGTCCCGCCCCGCGCCGCGTGCCCCTCCCCCGCCCGCTCACGCCCGCCGGCCGCGTGGCCGTCGCCGCGCCCGCCTCGGCCGCGCTCGACGCCGCCAGCGCCGACGCCGGGCTCGCCGCCCTCGCCGCGCGCGGACTCACCGTCGAGCCAGGGCGCGCCCGCGCCGTCGCGCACGGCTTCCTCGCCGGCACCGACGACGAGCGCGCCGACGAGCTGAACGCGCTGCTGCGGCGCGACGACCTCGACGCCATCGTCTGCCTCCGCGGCGGCTACGGGCTGCTGCGCCTCCTCGACCGGATCGACTACGAGGCCGCGCGCGCGCACCCGAAGCTGGTCGTCGGCTACTCGGACGTCACGGCGCTCCTGTTCGCGCTCTGGGCCAAGGCCGGCGTGCCTGGCCTCTCCGGCCCGATGGTCGCGCCCGACTGGCCGCACCTCGACGCCGAGACCGAGGCGCAGTTCTGGCGCCTCGCCGGCGGCGACGCGCCGGTCGAGATCGCCGGACCCGGCGGCGAGCGTCCCGCCGGCCTGCAGGGCGGCGACGCCGAGGGCACGCTCCTCGCCGGCAACCTCGCGCTCGTGACGGCGCTCCTCGGCACGCCCTTCCTGCCCGACCTCACCGGCGCGATCCTCGTCGTGGAGGACGTGGGCGAGGCGCCGTACCGCATCGATGGGATGCTCGCCCGGCTCCGCCTCGCCGGCGTGCTGGAGCGCCTCGGCGGGGTCGTCTTCGGCCTCTTCACCGACTGCGCGCCGCCGACGAACCGCCGTTCGTTCACCGTGGACGAGGTGCTGGCCGACTACGCACGCTACGTCAACGGGCCGGTGGCGACGGGGCTGCTCTACGGGCACGTCCGCCGCAAGGCGACGGTCCCCGTCGGCGTCCGCGCCCGCCTGACCGTCGACGGCCCGGACGCGCGGCTCGTCGCGCTCACTCCGGTCGCCCGATGACCATTGCCCTGTTCGCCTCCGGCGGTGGATCGAACGCGGGCGCCGTTCTTGCCGCCATCGCCGACAGCCGCATCGACGCCCGCGCCGGGCTGCTCGTGACGGACCGCGACGGCATCGGCGCGCTGGACCGGGCACAGGCCCACAGCGTCCCGACGGCCGTCATTCCCCCGCGTAACCACGCCGACGAGGACGCATTCGGCGAGGCACTGCTCGCCGCGCTGCGCGCGCACGCCGTCGACGCCATCGTGCTCGCTGGCTACCTGCGCAAGATCCCGCCGCCCGTCGTCGGTGCCTACCGCCACCGCATCCTCAACGTCCACCCGTCGCTCCTGCCCGCGTTCGGCGGAACGGGCATGTACGGCCGGCGCGTCCACGAGGCCGTGCTGGCCCACGGCTGCCGCGTCTCCGGCGCGACGGTCCACCTCGTGGACGAACAGTTCGACACCGGGCCGATCGTCCTCCAGCGCTGCGTGCCGGTCGAGCCCGGCGACACGCCCGAGACGCTCGCCGCGCGCGTGCTGGCCGCCGAGCACCAGATCCTCCCCGAGGCCGTCGGGCTGCTGGCGTCCGGACGCCTGCGCGTCGACGGCCGCCTCGTCTCTCTCCTTCCCGCCCCGTGATCTCCGTCCCCGACCTCCCGCCGCCGCCCGACCTCGCGCGTGTCCGCCGCGCCCTCCTCTCGGTCTCCGACAAGACCGGCCTCGCTGACTTCGCGCGCCGCCTCGCCGATCACGGCGTCGAGCTGCTCTCCACCGGCGGGACGGCCGCCGCGCTGCGCGACGCGGGCCTCGCCGTGACCGACGTCGCGTCCGTCACCGGCGCCCCCGAGATTCTCGGCGGACGCGTCAAGAGCCTGCACCCGGCGGTCCACGGCGGCATCCTCGCGCGGCGGACGAGCGCCGACGACGCGGCGGACCTCGCGGCGCACGGGATCGGCGAGATCGACCTCGTGGCGGTCAACCTCTACCCGTTCCGCGAGGCGACGGCCGGCGGCGCCGCGGCCGGGGTCACCGACGCCGTCGCGGCCGAGAACATCGACATCGGCGGGCCGGCGATGCTGCGCGCGGCGGCCAAGAACTTCGCCTTCGTCGCCGCGATCTGCCGGCCGTCGGACTACGCGGCGGTTGCCGACGAGTTGGACGCCACCGGCGGGTCGCTCTCGCTCGCCACACGCCGCCGTCTCGCCGGCGACGCCTTCGCGCACACGGCGGACTACGACGCCGCCATCGCCGGCTTTCTGGGCGAAGGGCGAGCGGCGAGGGGCGAGGCGTCGTCCGCGCCGGCGATTCCTGAGCGGCTCGTAGTGGATCTGCCGCCAGCGCTCGTGCTGCGCTACGGCGAGAACCCGCACCAGGAAGCCACGCTGTTCGGACACGCCGGTGACGCACCGTTCGAGGTCCTGCATGGCAAAGCGTTGTCGTTCAACAATCTGCTGGACCTGTCGGCGTCGCTCGGACTGATCTCCGAGTTCGCGTCGGCGCCGCCGACGGTCGCGATCCTGAAGCACACCAACCCGTGCGGCGTCGGGCAGGCGGACTCCCTCGCGGGCGCCTACGAGCACGCGTTCGCCACCGACCGCCAGTCGCCCTTCGGCGGCATCGTTGCCGTCAACGGCCCGCTCGACCTCGAGACGGCCGAGGCCATCGACGCCGTGTTCACCGAGATCGTGATCGCGCCCGCGTTCGACGACGACGCGCTGGACTTCCTCCGCGCCAAGCCCAACCGACGGCTCGTGCGCGCCGCGCTGTCCGGCTCCTCGGCCCTCGACGTGCGGAGTGCGCCCGGCGGGCTGCTGGTCCAGACGCCCGACGCCCCGCTGCCCGACGCCGCGACGCTGCGCGCGGCGTGGAGTGTCCCGACCCAGCGCACGCCGACGGACGCCGAGTGGGCAGACCTCGACTTCGCGTGGCGCGTCGCGAAGCACGTCAAGAGCAACGCCATCGTCTACGCGCGCGGCGGCGCGACGCTCGGCATCGGCGCCGGCCAGATGTCGCGCATCGACGCGAGCGAGGTCGCGGTCTCGAAGGCGCGCAAGAGCGGCCTGAGCCTCGACGGCGCGGCGGTGGCGTCGGACGCCTTCTTCCCCTTCGCCGACGGCCTGCTCGCGGCCGTGGACGCCGGCGCGGTCGCCGCCGTCCAGCCCGGCGGGAGCGTGCGCGACGACGACGTGATCGCCGCCGCCGACACGCTCGGCGTGGCGATGGTCTTCACCGGCCGCCGCCACTTCCGGCACTGACGCAGGGCCGGGTGCGGCGGTAGGGGCGAGATACATCTCACCCCTACCGCCGCCTCTACACGCTGCGCCGGTACTGGCCGCCGACCTCGAACAGCGCGCCGGTGACCTGCCCGAGGCTGGCGCTCCGGACCGTCTCCAGCAGCTCCGCGAACACGTTGCCGCCCTCACGGGCGACGCGCTGGAGGCGCGCGAGGGCGTCCGGCGCGTCGTCGGCGTGGCGGGCGTGGAAAGCGCGGACGGCGGCGATCTGGCGCTGCTTCTCGTCGTCGGTGCCGCGCATCAGCTCGACCTCGGCCGGCGGCGCGTCGGCGCTCGCGCGGAACGTGTTGACGCCGATCACCGGCAGCTCGCCGGTGTGCTTGCGGTGCTCGTAGAGGAGGCTCTCCTCCTGGATCTTGCCGCGCTGGTACATGGACTCCATCGCGCCGAGGACGCCGCCGCGGTCCGAGATCCGCTCGAACTCGCGCAGCACGGCCTCCTCCACGAGGTCCGTCAGCTCGTCGACGATGTAGGCGCCCTGGAGGGGGTTCTCGTTGCGCGCCAGCCCCAGCTCGCGGTTGATGATGAGCTGGATCGCCATCGCGCGGCGGACGCTCTCCTCGGTCGGCGTCGTGATGGCCTCGTCGTAGGCGTTGGTGTGGAGGCTGTTGGCGTTGTCGTAGATCGCGAGCAGCGCCTGGAGGGTCGTCCGGATGTCGTTGAACTGGATCTCCTGCGCGTGGAGGCTCCGGCCGGACGTCTGGATGTGGTACTTGAGCTTCTGCGAGCGGTCGTCGGCGCCGTAGAGGCGGTCCATCGCGACGCTCCAGATGCGGCGCGCGACGCGGCCGAGGACCGTGTACTCGGCGTCCATGCCGTTCGAGAAGAAGAACGACAGGTTGGGCGCGAAGGCGTCGACGTCCATCCCGCGCGCGAGGTAGGTCTCGACGTACGTGAAGCCGTTGGCGAGCGTGAACGCGAGTTGCGAGATCGGGTTGGCACCGGCCTCGGCGATGTGGTAGCCCGAGATCGAGACCGAGTAGAAGTTGCGGACGCCGTGGTCGATGAAGTGCTGCTGGACGTCGCCCATGCAGCGGAGCGAGAACTCGGTCGAGAAGATGCAGGTGTTCTGGGCCTGGTCCTCCTTGAGGATGTCGGCCTGGACCGTCCCGCGCACCGACGACAGCGCGCGCGCGCGGATGGCCTCGTAGTCGTCGGCCGCGAGCACGCCCCACGCCACGAGGTCGCGCCCCGTGCAGCCGAGCAGGCCGAGGCCGGAGCCGTCGTGCCCCTCGGGCAGGCCGTCGGACTCGTACGGCACGTAGCGCGGGCGGCCGTCGCCGAGATGGTCCGCGATGGCGCGCTCGGCCGCGTCCCAGCCGCCCGTCTCGCGGAGGTGGAGCTCGACCTCCTGGTCGATGGCCGTGTTGAAGAAGAAGGCCAGGATCGTCGGCGCCGGGCCGTTGATCGTCATTGAGACGGACGTGGACGGGTCGCACAGGCGGAAGCCCGAGTAGAGCTTCTTGGCGTCGTCGAGCGTGCAGATGCTCACCCCGGACGTGCCCACCTTGCCGTAGATGTCGGGCCGCTCGTCGGGATCGCGGCCGTAGAGCGTGACACTGTCGAAGGCCGTCGAGAGGCGCTTGGCGGGCATCCCGAGGCTCACGAGGTGGAACCGCTTGTTGGTGCGTTCGGGGCCGCCCTCGCCGGCGAACATGCGCGTCGGGTCCTCGCCCTCGCGCTTGAGCGGGAAGACGCCGGCCGTGTAGGGGAACGCGCCGGGGACGTTCTCGAGCAGCGCGAAGCGGAGGCGCTCGCCGGGGTCCTCGGTGCGCGGCAACGCCACGCGCGGCACCTTGGTGCCGGCGAGCGTCTCGACGCGGAGCGGCTGCGTGATGGCCTTGCCGCGCACCTCGTACGTGAGGGCGTCGCCGGCGTAGGACGCCGCGAGCGCGTCCCAGCCCTCCAGCACGGCGCGGGAGGTGGCGTCGAGCTCACTCCACGCGCGCGCCACGAGGGCGTCCAGCCGCTCGGCGACCGACGACGTGTCGCCCGCGTCGGTCCACGCGTCGAGTTGGGCGCGGGCGCCGGTGGCCTGTCCCCAGCGGCGCGCGGCGGCGATCTGCGCCTCGGCGTGGGCGCGGTAGCTGCGGCAGGCGTCGGCGATCTCGGCGAGGTAGCGGACCCGCTTCGCCGGGATCAGCGCGCCGGCGCCGGGCTCAGGCATCGGGAGCGCGTCGGCGCTCGGGTAGAGCGTGCTCTCGCCGTCCGCGCCGCCGGTGAACCCGTGCTCGCGCAGGTGCTCCAGCAGCGCGAGGTAGAGGCGCGAGACGCCGGGGTCGTTGAAGCGCGCGGCCATCGTCGGGAAGACCGGCATCCGGTCGGGCGCCGTCGAGAAGGCGCCGCGGTTGCGCTGGACCTGCTTGCGCACGTCGCGCAGCGCGTCCTCGGCGCCGCGCTTCTCGAACTTGTTGAGCGCGACGAGGTCGGCGGTGTCCAGCATCCCGATCTTCTCGAGCTGCGTCGGCGCGCCGTACTCGGACGTCATCACGTAGAGCGAGATGTCCACGAGATCCGCGATCTCGGTGTCCGACTGTCCGATCCCGGCCGTCTCGACGATGACGACGCCGTAGCCGGCGGCCTGCACGACGCCGACGGCCTCGGCGAGCGCGGCGGAGGTGGCGCGGTGCGCCTGTCGGGTCGCGAACGAGCGCATGTAGACGCGGTCCGCGTGCTCGCCGTAGAGGCTGTTCATGCGGATGCGGTCGCCGAGCAGCGCGCCGCCCGTCTTGGCGCGCGTGGGGTCCACGGAGAGGACCGCGACGTGGAGGTCGGCGAAGTCTGCCAGCAGGCGGCGGACGAGCTCGTCGGTCAGCGTGCTCTTGCCCGCGCCGCCGGTGCCGGTGATGC
>Ga0209053_1000977_pt1 | contig 15602 bp, 14 predicted proteins | sample EBPBio152010_DNA_FD_185864 | JGI IMG/M metagenome (GOLD analysis project Ga0209053, IMG submission 185864) | Wastewater treatment Type I Accumulibacter community from EBPR Bioreactor in Madison, WI, USA - Reactor 1_7/15/2010_ DNA (SPAdes)... | ecosystem: Engineered > Bioreactor > EBPR >... | reverse complement strand
ACAACGAAGGCACAAAAGCACGTCATGACACAGGCAGATTTCCTCCGCGCACCCTTCCCCGCCCCCGTCGAACGGCCCGAGGCCGAGATCACCGGGCGGCGGCGCTATTTCAACCGTGAACTCAGCTGGCTTGCCTTCAACTGGCGCGTGCTGGAAGAGGCGGCGAACCCTGCCGTGCCGCTGCTGGAACGGCTGCGCTTCCTGTCGATTTCCGCCACCAACCTGGACGAATTCTATACGGTGCGGGTGGCGGGCCTGCGCGCGCTGGTGCGCAACGGCACGCCGACCCCGTCCGAGGATGGCCGCACCCCGGCCGAACAGTTGCGCCTGATCCATGACGATGCGCGGCGTCTGATGAAGATGCAGCAGATCACCTACAAGAAGCTCAAGCGCGAGATGGAGGCGCAGGGGATCGAGATCCTGACCCGCTCCAAGCTGACGGGCAAGGATCTGAAACATCTTGAGGATCACTTCCTGCACAAGGTGTTTCCAGTGCTGTCGCCGCTGGCGATCGACCCGGCCCACCCCTTCCCCTTCATCCCCAATACCGGCTTTACCCTGGCGCTGGAGCTGGAGCGCGAGGAGGATCACCGCATCCTTCAGGCGCTGCTGCCCATTCCGCAACAGGTGGCGCGCTTTGTCACCCTGCCGGCGGCCCCGGGCGAACATCGCTGCCTGCCGCTGGAGGAATTGCTGCTGCTGCATCTCGACATGCTGTTCCCCGGCTATGTCATGCGCGGCCACTGCGCCTTCCGCGTGCTGCGCGACAGCGATCTGGAGGTGGAGGACGAGGCCGAGGATCTGGTCCGCAGCTTTGAATCCGCGCTGAAACGCCGCCGGCGCGGCGAGGTGATCCGCATGAAGATCAGCGCCGGCGCCCCGCCGGAACTGCGCCAGCTGATCATGGAGGAATTGCACGCCGCCCCCGACGAGGTGGTGGAGGTGCGCGGCCTGCTGGGCGTGGCCGATCTCAAGGAACTGGTGCTGTCCTCGCGCCCCGATCTGCTCTGGCCGCCCTTCACCCCGCGCGTGCCCGAACGGGTGCAGGATCACGAAGGCGACATGTTCGCCGCGATCCGGCAAAAGGACATGCTGCTGCACCATCCCTATGAAACCTTCGATCTGGTGATCCGGTTTCTGGAACAGGCGGCGCGCGACCCCAACGTGCTGGCGATCAAGCAGACGCTCTATCGCACCAGCTGGGACAGCCCGATCGTCTCGGCCCTGTGCGAGGCGGCCGAGGCCGGCAAGTCGGTCACCGCGCTGGTCGAACTCAAGGCCCGCTTCGACGAGGCCGCCAATATCCGTCAGTCGCGGCGGCTGGAGCGCGCCGGGGCGCATGTCGTCTACGGCTTCATGCACCTGAAAACACACGCGAAAATCAGCACCGTCGTGCGGCGCGAAGGCGACAATCTGGTGACCTATACCCATTACGGCACCGGCAATTATCACCCGATCACCGCCCGCATCTATACCGACCTGTCGTTCTTTACCTGCGACGCGGCGCTTGGCCGCGATGCGACCAAGGTCTTCAACTACCTGTCGGGCTATGTGCAGCCGCAGGGGCTTGAAAACCTCGCCATCGCGCCGATGACGCTCAAGCCCCGGCTGCTGGAGATGATCCGCGCCGAGGCCGACCATGCCCGCGCCGGACGCCCGGCCGAGATCTGGATCAAGCTCAACAGCCTGATCGAACCCGAAGTGATCGACGCACTCTATGCCGCCAGCCAGGCCGGGGTGAAGATCAGCCTGGTGGTGCGCGGCATCTGCGGGCTGCGCCCCGGCATCAAGGGCCTGTCGGAAAATATCCGGGTGAAATCGGTGGTCGGGCGGTTCCTGGAACACAGCCGCATCGTCTGTTTCGGCAATGGCGGCGGGCTGCCATCCCAACAGGCGCGGGTTTTCCTGTCCTCGGCCGACTGGATGGGCCGCAACCTCAGCCGCCGGGTGGAAACCCTGGTCGAGGCACTGAACCCCACGGTCAAGAATCAGATCATGGGGCAGATCATGGCCGCCAATCTGGCGGATGAGGCCCAAAGCTGGGTCTTGCAGCCCGATGGCAGCTATCAGCGGCAATTGTCCAGCGCGACGGGCGGGCCGCTGTTTTCCTGCCACCGCTTCTTCATGGACAACCCCTCGCTCTCGGGTCGCGGCACGGCGGGGGCCAAGGATGTGCCGCGTCTGGCCCGCCCGCGCGACGAGGTCGCGGCGGAATGACGCCCCCGCCCGCGGGGCCGGCGCCGCGTGATTGCGGCGCTTGACCCCGGGGGGCGTCTCGCCCATCCTCGCCGCGACCTGACGGAGCCTGCCCCCAATGCCCCTTCCCTCGCCCCCTGACCCGCATGACGAAACCGGCTTGTTCGGCCAGCCGCTGTTTGACGATCCGTCGGCCCGGGCGCTCAGCCGGGTGGGGGTGGTCGATGTCGGATCCAACTCGGTGCGGATGGTGGTGTTTGACGGCGCGGCGCGCTCGCCTGCCTATTTCTACAACGAAAAGGTCATGGCGGGGCTGGGCAAGGGCCTGGCGGAAACCGGCCGGCTGAACCCCGAAGGCGCGCGGCGCGCGCTGATCGCGCTCAAGCGTTTTGCCCTGCTGGCCGAGGGGATGGGGATCCACACGCTCAGCGTCGTGGCCACCGCCGCCGTGCGCGAGGCCGAAGACGGCCCCGCCTTTCAGGATCAGGTGCTGCGCGAGACGGGCCTGCATATCCATGTGATCGACGGTGACGAGGAGGCGCGGCTTTCGGCGCAGGGCGTGTTGCTGGGCTGGCCGGGCGCGCAGGGCATTGTCTGCGATATCGGTGGCAACTCGATGGAACTGGCCCGCATCGGCGGCGGCAAGGTCGGCAAGCGCGCCACCTCGCCGCTGGGGCCGTTCCGCCTGCAACAGGTCGAGGGTGGGCCGAAACAGCGCCGCGAACATATCCGGCGCATCCTCAAGGGCTTGCAGGCCGAACTTAAGGCCAAGGATGAACGGGTCTATCTGGTCGGCGGGTCGTGGCGGGTGATCGCGCGGCTGGATATGGAACGGCGCAATTACCCGCTGACCGTGCTGCATGAATATCGCATGACGCCGAAATCGCTGCTCGACACGCTGGATTGGCTGGCCACCTCGGACCTGACGCTGCTGCGCGCGCGCACCGGCACCTCGGCGGAACGGATGGAACTGGTGCCGCTGGCCTGCGAGGTGCTGCGTGAGCTGGTCGATATCCTGAAACCTTCGGAAATCGACGTGTCGTCCTACGGTATCCGCGAAGGGATGCTGTATGAACAGATGCCCGAACGGCTGCGCGCCCGCGACCCGCTGATCGAGGCCGCCCGCGCCGCCGAGGCCACTCAGGCCCGCCTGCCCGGCTTTGGCAAAAAGCTCTATGCCTTCATCGCGCCGCTGTTCAAGGCCAGCTCCGAGGAACGGCACCGGCTGATCAAGGCGGCCTGCCTGCTGCATGACACGACCTGGCGCGCCCATCCCGATTACCGCGCCGAGGCCTGTTTCGACAATGCCACCCGCGCCAATCTGGGCGGGCTCGACCATCCCGGCCGGGTCTTTCTGGGGCTGGCGTTGCTGCACCGCTACAAGAACAGCCGCGCCGGCAGCCGGATGGAACCGCTGTTCCGCCTGCTGACAGACGAAGAAATCACCGAGGCCGAGGTGCTGGGCAAGGCGATGCGCTTTGGCGCCATGTTCTCGATCGACCACCCGGAACAGGCGGGCAGTCTGGTCTGGTCGCCCAAGAAGCGCGTGCTGGAATTGCGGCTGACCGAACGCGGCACCGGGCTGATGGGCGAGGTGACGCTGGCCCGGTTCAGCGCATTGGTGCAGGCGCTGCGCGCCACGCCCAAGATCACCCTGCGGGAATGACCCTCGCGCTCGACCATCTGGCGCTGTCGGCCGCTTCGCTGGACGAAGGCGCGGCCTTTCTGGAGGCCGCACTTGGCCTGCCGCTGGCGGGGGGCGGGCAACATGCGCTGATGGGCACGCATAACCGGCTGCTGGGTCTGGGCGATCTCTATCTGGAGGTCATCGCCATCGACCCCGCCGCGCCGCGCCCGGCCTTTCCGCGCTGGTTCGATCTGGACCGTTTCACCGGCCCGCCCCGGCTGACGACCTGGATCTGCCGCACCGACGATCTGGACCGCGCGCCGCCACAGGCGGGCCGGGCGCTTGATCTGGCGCGCGGCGATCTGCGCTGGCGCATGGCGGTGCCCGACAGCGGCATCCTGCCCTTTGACGGGGTATTTCCCGCGCTGATCCAATGGCTTGGCCCATTCCACCCGACACAGCGCCTGCCCGAAAGCGGCGCACGGCTGACCCGGCTGGAGGTCGCCCTGCCCGACCCCGCCGCCCTGCGCGACGCCCTGCCGGGGCTGGACGATCCGCGGCTTGTCCTTGTCAGCGGCGCCCCCGCCCTGCGCGCCACCATCGCCACCCCGCACGGCCCGAGGTTTCTGGAATGATCCGCCCCACCCTTGCCGCCGATCTGGAGCCGATCCGTGCCTTCTGGAACCCGATGATCCGCGACACGGCGGTCACCTTTTCATCCGAGGAAAAGACCGAACAGGGCATGCGCGACTGGTTCGCGGCGCGTCAGGCGGCGGGCCACGGCACCTTTACCGCGCTGGCCGGCGACCGGCCCGTCGGCTTTGCCTCTTACAGCCAGTTCCGGGGCGGCAATGGCTATGCGCGCAGCATGGAACATACGGTGATCCTCGCCCCCGAGGCGCATGGCCGCGGTCTGGGCCGCGCCCTGATGGCGGCGGTCGAGGGGCACGCCCGCGATGCCGGCCATCACATGATGATCGGCGGCGTGTCGGGCGGCAACCCGGCGGGGCGCGACTTTCACGCCGCGCTCGGCTATCGGCTGGTCGGCACCGTGCCCGAAGCCGGCTGGAAATTCGGCCGCTACTGGGACTTGTGGCTGATGCAAAAAATCTTGACCTGACAGCTTGGTCTTTCACCGCTATTCTATGCCCATGTCGATCTGGACCCGCATCTTCGAGGCCATTTCCGCGCTGGCCCAGGGCGAGGGGCTGGGCGCCGTCTTTGACCGGCTGCGCACCCCGCCCGAGTCCTGCCCGGAACGCACCGTTGCCTTTACCATCGCCGTGATCGCGCTTGGCGCCAAGATGGCCAAGGCCGATGGCGAGGTAACCCGCAACGAGGTGGCGGCCTTCCGCGAGGTGTTCCACGTCCCCCCCGAGGAGGAGGCGAACGCCGCCCGCGTCTTCAACCTGGCCCGGCAGGATGTCGCGGGGTTCGATCTCTATGCCCGCAAGATCCGCGCCATGTTTCAGGGCGACAACAAGGTGCTGGTCGATGTGCTGGAGGGGCTGTTCCATGTCTCGGTCGCCGATGGCAGCTATCACCCGGCCGAGGATGCCTTTCTGCAAGAGGTCGCGCGCATCTTCGGCGTCGGCTCGGCCTGTTTCCGCGCCATTCGCGCGCGCCATGTGCCCGATGCCCCGCGCGATCCCTATGACGTGCTGGGCCTGCCCGCCAATGCGACGCTGGCCGATGCCCGCGCCGCCTGGAAGGCTGCGGTGCGCGACAACCACCCCGACCGGCTGATGGCCCGCGGCGTGCCGGCCGAGGCGGTCGATCTGGCGCAGGAACGGCTGATCGCCGTCAATGCCGCCTGGGAGGAAATCTCCGCCCGCGAGGCGGCATGACCCCGCGCCCGCTGCGTCTGGCCAGTTGGAATGTCGAATGGTTCAACGCCCTGTTCGACGATAATGGCCGCCCGCTGGAGGATGGCGCCCCGGCACAGCGCCATGGCATCAGCCGGGGCGACCAGCTGGCCGCCATTGCCATCGTGATGACCGCGATGCAGGCCGACGGGATCATGATCATCGAAGCGCCCGATACCAACAGCAAGCGCAACTCGGTGCGCGCGCTGGAACGCTTTGCCCGCCGCTATGACCTGCCCACCAGCCGCGCGGTGACGGGCTTCAAATCGGAGACTGAGCAGGAGATCAGCTTTCTCTACAATCCCGACCGGCTGACGGTGCGCCACGACCCGCGCGGCGATCCGCGCTTTGACGGCACCTTTCACTATGACCTGAACGATGATGGCCAGCCCGAGCCGATCCGCCCCTCCAAGCCGCCGCTGGAACTGGCGGTCGGCTTTCGCGGCCATGCGCTGCGGCTGATCGGGGTGCATGTGAAATCCAAGGCCCCGCATGGCGCGCGCAACGCGGTCGAGGCCAAGCGCATCGCCATCGAGAACCGCCGCAAGCAACTGGCCGAATGCCTGTGGCTGCGCGTGCGCGTTGAGGAACATCTGGCGGCGGGCGACGATCTGGTCGTGCTGGGCGATTTCAACGACGGCCCGGGCCTTGATGAATTCGAGCGCCTGTTCGGCCATTCCGGCGTCGAGGTGGTGATGGGTGTGGGCTGCCCGCCCGAACGGCAATTGTTCGACCGCCATGCCGACATGGCACTGAAAAGCCGGCTGCAACCCACCAGCGCCCGGTTCTGGAACCCCGAGGAATCGCGCTATTTCGAGGCGCTGCTGGATTTCATCATGCTGTCGCCCGCGCTGATGCAGCGCCAACCGCGCTGGCGGATCTGGCATCCGTTGAACGACCCGAAATGCTGGGACGTGCCCGAACTGCGCGACGCGCTGCTGGCGGCATCCGATCACTTTCCGGTCACGGTGGATATTGCGCTCTAGCCTTTCCCCTTTGCAGCGGGGCGGCGCGCGCCCATATTGAAGGGGCGCCCTTGTCAAGGAGCCTGCCCATGCGCCGCCTGTCGATTGCCGCCCTCACCCTCGCGCTTGCCGCGCCGCTGCCGGTTGCGGCACAGGACCAGCCGGAGGAGCCCGGCCTGATGGAACGCGGGGTGGAAATGTTCCTGCGCGGGCTGATGGAGGAGGTCGGCCCCGAAATCGGCGAGATGCGCGACACGCTGGAACAGATGAAGCCCGAATTGCAGCGGCTGGTGGAGCTGATGGGCGATGTGCAGCATTACGACATGCCCGAACGCCTGCCCAATGGCGATATCCTGATCCGCCGCAAGCCCGGCGCGCCCAAGCCGCCCGACTTGCCGAAAATCACGCCCGACAAGACGCCCGAGGGCGACGCGATCGACCTTTAGCCCAGGATCGACGCCTCGCGCCGGGCGGCGCAGGCGGCTTCGGGGCAGATGCGGCAACTGGCGCCCACCCGCAGCACCGGCGCGGCTGTGCCGGGCAATTGCGGCGACAGCAGCATCCCGGCCCGGCGCACCTCGATCCCGTCAAAGCCTGCCGGGTGTTCGGCCTCGGCCCAGGCGCGGGCGCTGAACCGTTCGCCCCGCCGGCCGGCCATCTCGATTTCCGCGCGGATCGGCTGCCCCAACCGGGTGAGCGCCCGGAAAAGCGGCCAGAGCGCGCAGGCCGCGCCAAAGCGGGGCGGGCTGAAGCCCGCGACCGGCTTGCGCAGGATCAGCGCCCCCGCCCCGTCGCAGATCACCAACCCCTCGGCCGCGCCGGGGCGCAGCGCGATGCGCCGCATCACCGCCAGAGCCGAAACGCCGAAACGCGCGGCAAGGCGCAACAGATCATCGGCCTCGGCGCTGCGCGCGGCGCGAAAGGCGGCATCGGGCATCCGGGCGGCATCGGCCTCGGCCTGAAGGATCAGGCCCCGCGCCATGCCGCGCGCCGCCTCGGTCGCGAGCTGGTCCAGATCGGCCGCCGCGCCGTCAAGCTGCCAGTCGCGCGCGACCAGCCATTGATCCAGCTCCTCCTCTGGCGAGCCGCTGCCGGGGGTCGCGGTCTGCTCGGCGCCCTCCAGATAGGTCACCAGCGCCTCGGCCCCCTGGGCCAGCCGCTCGCTGTCCTGATAGAGATTGGCGTGAAACCGCGCGCGCCAATCGGCGGCGATATCCTCGGTTTCGGCCAGAATCCCGGCGGTGGAGCGGACCGAACTGACCGCCGACAGCACCTCATGCAGCGCGGCCCCCAGATGCGGGTCATGCGCGATCCGGTCGTTCAGCGCGGCCACGGCGCGTTCCAGCTGACCGATCCGGGTCTGCTGCCCGGCCAGCACCGCGGCCCAGCCGGGAAAGCGGCCCAGAAATTCCTCCAGCCGGTCGATCTCGGCCGCCTCGCCGCCCGCCTCACCCGCCGCGCCCCGCAGCGCCTCGGCCAGACCGGCCGCCGCGCCCTGCTGCAAGACATCGGTCGCGACGCCCAGTTCCGCCGCCAGCCGCAGCAGCACATCCCCCGCCACCCGGCGCCGGTTATGTTCGATCAGATTGAGGTATGAGGCCGAAATGCCCACGGCCTGCGCCAGTTCCGCCTGCCGCAGCCCAAGCGCCAGCCGCCTTTCACGCACGCGGCTTCCGGTCAGTTCGCTCAGCGGCATCGGCAAGCCCCGCGCATGAATTTACAAGACCTGTAAACTTTACAAGCACGCCAGTCAAAAGAAAAGGCGCGGCGAGATCCGCCGCGCCCCTGGTCGCTCCGCCGCGCTTATTGCAGCGCCTTGTCGGTGATCTGATGTGTCCAGGCCCCTTCCGGCGCCTTGGTGATGACCGGATCCGACCCGCCCGACATCAGCGCATCGACCGTGCGCTGATAATCGGCCTCGTCCAGCGCGCCGTTGCTGCCCGCGGTCAGCTTGGCGATCTCGCCCATCATGCGCTTTTGGTGGGTTTCGGTCTGGGCGCCGGTCTCATCGTTTTCCAGCACGATCATCGCCGCTTCATCCGGGTTTGCCTCGGCATATTTCCAGCCTTTCATGCTGGCGCGGACGAATTTCACCATCTTTTCGTCAAAGGCCGGATCGGCGAGCTTGTCTTCCATGACATAAAGCCCGTCTTCCAGCGTCGCCACGCCCTCATCCTCGTATTTGAAGGTCACGAGGTCTTCGGGCTTCACGCCCGCATCAATCACCTGCCAATATTCGTTATAGGTCATGGTGGAGATACAGGCCGCCTGTTTCTGCAACAGCGGATCGACGTTGAAGCCCTGTTTCAGCACGGTGACATCGCTGCCATCGGTCTTCAGCCCCAGCTTGTTCATCCAGTTCAGGAACGGATATTCGTTGCCGCCGAACCAGACGCCCAGCGTCTTGCCCTTGAAATCGGCCGGGGTCGCCACGCCCGATTCCTTGAGGCAGGTCAGCATCATGCCCGACGATTTGAACGGCTGCGCGATATTGACCAGCGCCAGCCCCTTTTCCCGCGCGGCCAGGGCCGAGGGCATCCAGTCCACCACCACATCGGCACCACCGCCGGCGATCACCTGGGTCGGCGCCACATCGGGGCCGCCGGGCAGGATGGTGACATTCAGCCCCTCCTCCTCGTAGAACCCCTTGTCCTTGGCCACGAAATAGCCCGCGAACTGGGCCTGGGTGACCCATTTCAACTGGAGCGTCACATCCTCGGCATGGGCCGCCCCGGCCAGAAAGGCCAGTCCCGCCGCGGTCGTCATCAGGAATTTCATTTCAAACCTCCATGTTGCCGGTTGCCCCGGTTTTTCACTGTCTTCGTCTCTGCGACGGATGCCAGAAGGTCATCCGTTTCTCGATCAGCGCGACCAGCCCGTAAAAGGCCGATCCCGCCACGGCCGCCACCGCAATCTCGGCCCAGATCATCGGCAGGCCAAGCCGCCCGATCTCGGCGGTGATGCGAAAGCCCATGCCGACGATGGGGCTGCCGAAAAATTCGGCAACGATGGCGCCGATCAACGCCAGGGTTGTGGCGATCTTCAACCCGTTGAACAGAAAGGGCAAGGCCGCCGGCAGGCGCAGTTTCAGCAATGTCTGCCAATAGCTTGCCGAATAGGTCGCCATCAGGTCGCGCTGCATGGGTTCGGTCGCCTTCAGCCCCGCCACCATGTTGACCAGCACCGGAAAGAACACCATGACCACGACCACCGCCGCCTTCGACTGCCAGTCGAACCCGAACCACATGACCATGATCGGCGCGATGCCGACGATGGGCAGGGCCGCCACGAAATTCCCCACCGGCAAGAGGCCGCGTTGCAGAAAGGGCGAACGGTCGATCACGATCGCCGTGCCGATCGCCGCGGCGCAGCCGATCACATAGCCCGACACAGCGCCCTTCACGAAGGTCTGCACGAAATCGGCCCAGAGTGTCGGAATGCTGCCCGTCAGTTGCGCCCAGATCTCGCTCGGCGCCGGCAGGATGACCGGGCTGATCGCATAAAGCCGCACCGCCATCTGCCACAGAACCAGCAGCGTCACGCCAAAGATCACCGGCACCAGGCGCCGCAGCGCCGGGCTACGCGCCTCGGCCAGACCGGCATTCAAGGCCCAGGCCCCGCCCCACATCGCCAGCAGGATCCAGCCGCGCGGATCGGTCAGAACAGCCCAGATATCCGGCAAGACGCTCATCGCACCAACCCCATGCGCTGCAAGACCACCCGCTCCGCCAGCCCGATCAGCGCGACCAGCCCGGCGGCCAGCGCCGCCGCCGCAAAGAGCGCGGCCCAGATCTGCACCGTCTGCCCGTAATAGCTGCCCGAAAGCAGCCGCGAGCCCAGCCCCGCCACCGCCCCGGTCGGCAATTCGCCCACGATCGTCCCCACCAGCGAGGCCGCCACCCCGACCTTGAGCGAGGCAAAGAGATAGGGCATCGACGAGGGCAGCCGCAGCTTGGCGAAACTCTGCCCCCCGCTGGCATTATAGGTGCGCATCAGGTCCAGTTGCATCGCATCCGGGCTGCGCAGGCCCTTCACCATGCCCACCACCACCGGAAAGAACGACAGATAGGCCGAGATGATGGCCTTGGGCACGATCCCCGTCACCCCCATGCTGTTCAGCACCACGATAATCATCGGCGCGATGGCCAGGATCGGAATGGTCTGGCTGGCGATGGCCCAGGGCATCACGCTCTGATCCATCGCGCGGTTATAGACGATCCCCACGGCGAGCAGGATCCCCGCGGCCGAACCGATGACAAAGCCCAGAAGCGTCGCCGAAAGCGTCACCCAGCCATGATAGATCAGACTGCGCTTGGAGGTGATGGCCTGCCCGAACAGCCCGTCATACAGCCCCTTGGCCACCTGATGCGGCGCCGGCAGCACCGGGCGCTCCTGCATCATCGTCTCGCCCAGAAGATCGACCAGAAACACCTCGCGCCCCTCGCGAGCGGCTTGATCATAGACCCAGGTCGCATTCATCCAGACCGCGGCCAGATACCACAGCCCGACAATCGCCAGCACCACCGTCAGAACGGGCAGCAGATTGCGCATCCCTGGTCCCTTCTTGTTTTCTCACATATCCGCGGGGGGCAGACGGCCCCCCGGCGACGGTCCTGCCCGCATGTGCGCTCAGATCTCATCGCCATGCCCCGCCCGCAGCCCCTCGCGCACCCGATGGGCAATCTCGATGAACTCCCGGCTGTCGCGAATTTCCAGCGGCCTTTCGCGCGGCAGCGGGCTGTCGATGACATCGGTGATCCGCCCCGGACGCGGGCTCATCACCACGATCTTGGTCGAAAGATAGACCGCCTCGGGGATGGAATGGGTGACAAAGCCGATGGTCTTGCCGGTCCGCGCCCAAAGCTTCAGCACCTCCTCGTTCAGCCGGTCGCGCACGATCTCGTCCAGCGCGCCAAAGGGCTCGTCCATCAAGAGGAGATCGGCGTCAAAGGCCAGCGCCCGCGCGATGCTGGCGCGTTGCTGCATGCCGCCTGAAAGCTGCCAGGGGAATTTCTTGCCGAACCCCTCCAGATCCACCAGCTGCAACACCTTGCGCACGCGCTGTTCCTGCTCGTCGCGGGAAAAGCCCATGATCTCCAGCGGCAGCTTGATATTGCCGGCGATGCTGCGCCAGGGATAGAGGCCCGCCGCCTGAAAGACATAGCCATAGGCCCGGTTGCGCCGCGCCTCGTCCGGCGTCATGCCGTTCACCGTCAGGCTGCCCCCGGTCGGATGTTCCAGCGCGGCGATGCAGCGCAGAAAGGTCGTCTTGCCGCAGCCCGAGGGGCCGATGAAGCTGACGAATTCGCCCTTGCCAATGGTCAGGTTCACGTCCTTCAACGCCTGCACCGGCCCGTCGGCGGTCTGGAATACCAGATCCAGCCCCCTTGCCTCGATCACCGGGTCGATCACCGGGCTCATGCTGTCGTTCTCCTTCATTGCAGGCTCCGGGCCCGGCCAGACTGCCAGACCGGGTGATAGATCACAAATGCCGCCGCCGCCCCGGCCAGCATCGCGGCCAATGCGATGACCGACATGCCATGCGCAGCACCTGCCGAGGCATCACCGCCCATGCCCAGCCAGATCAGCAAGCCGAGTGTGGCACCGGCCCCCGCCGCCGCCCCGGCGAGGACCGCGCGCCCAAGCTCCGGCCAGCCCCGGCGCCAGCCCAGATACCAGGCCAGCGCCCAGAGCAACAGCGCCCCCGGCAAGGTCACCGGCCAGAGCAGGATCGCGACAGGTGCCATCCCCCGGACCGACGCGCCCGTCATCTCGAAAGCGGCGCCCGCCCCCTGGTCCAGCCCGGCCCGGACGATCGCCGGAACCGCCAGCACCAGCGGCGTCACAAGGCTCGACGCGACCACCGTCAGCGCCAGCCGCGCGCCGATGCCGGTCCTGGTCTCGATCCGCGTCTCATGCGCGCGCCCGGTCACGCCCCGCCGCGCCGGCTCTGCCGCCTGGGATGCCGGGCAAGGCCGATCCCTCATCGCGTCATACCCCTGTCACGCGCCGGGCGCAGGATGCCCCGGCAGGCTGGAGGAGGCCCCGATGTTTCTGACATTCTTTCCGACATTCCTTGCCGTGCAAGGCCATCCCCTTTTCAATCCGATCTTTCTGCCCGTCTGGCCTGCAACCCTGCATCTGTGCCCCGATGCCGATCCCGAAGACGACCCCGAGACCGACAGCGCCTGAAAGGCGCAATCAGACCCCCGTCGCGGGGATGCCGCTGCGCGCCACCGGGCGCGGCGCGGTCAGTTCCTTCCAGGCGCTCAGCGCGCGGTTCACCGCCGGGCGCGGCGCGCGGCCGACGAACTGGCCATGGCCTTCCTCGGTCCGCATCTCGCCATCCTGCACCACCACCTTGCCACGCGACAGGGTAAACCGCGGCAGCCCCTTCACCGCCTGCCCCTCGAACACGTTGTAATCAATGCTCGACTGCTGGCTGCCGGCCGAGATCACCTTTTCCTTCGCCGGATCCCAGACCACCAGATCGGCATCCGCACCAACCAGAACCGCGCCCTTCTTCGGGTAAAGGTTCAGGATCTTGGCGATATTGGTCGAGGTCACGGCGACAAATTCATTCGGCGTCAGGCGCCCGGTATTCACCCCATGCGTCCAGAGCATCGGCAAACGGTCCTCCAGCCCGCCGGTGCCATTCGGGATCTTGGAAAAGTCCCCCACGCCAAAGCGCTTCTGCGCGGTGGTGAAGGCGCAATGATCGGTCGCCACGCAAGACAGGCTGCCCGCCTGCAACCCGGCCCAGAGGCTCGCCTGATGCGCCTTGTTGCGGAAGGGCGGCGACATGACGCGCCGCGCCGCATGGTCCCAGTCAGGGTTGAAATATTCGCTCTCGTCCAGCGTCAGATGCTGGATCAGCGGCTCGCCCCAGACCCGCTTGCCCGCCTGCCGCGCCCGGCGGATCGCCTCATGCGCCTCCTCGCAAGAGGTATGGACCACATAAAGCGGCACCCCAGCCATATCGGCAATCATGATCGCGCGGTTCGTGGCCTCGCCCTCCACCTGCGGCGGGCGGGAATAGGCATGCGCCTCCGGGCCGGCATTGCCCTCGGCCAGCAGCTTTGCCGTCAGTTCCGCCACCACATCGCCGTTTTCGGCATGGACCATGGCCAGCCCGCCCAGATCGCCCACCCGGCGGAACGACGCGAACAGCTCGTCATCATTCACCATCAGCGCGCCCTTGTAGGCCATGAAATGCTTGAAGGAGGTGATGCCCGCCTTCACGCTGGCCTCCATGTCCTCCCAGACTTTCTCACCCCACCAGGTGATCGCCATGTGATAGGAATAATCGCAATTCGCCCGGCCCGACTTGTTGTGCCACATCTGCGCGGCATCCATCAGCCCCTGGCCCTGCCCCGGCAGCACGAAATCCACCACCATCGTGGTGCCACCCGCCAGCGCCGCCCGCGTGCCGCTTTCGAAATCATCGGCGGAATAGGTGCCCATGAAGGGCATTTCCAGATGGGTATGCGGGTCGATCCCGCCCGGCATGATGTAACAGCCCGAGGCGTCCAGCACCGTGTCGCCCGTCAGCCCGGCGCCGATCGCGGTGATCACGCCCCCCTCGACCAGCACATCCGCCTCATAGGACAGATCCGCCGTGACAACCGTCCCGCCCTTGATCACCGTCGATGCCATCCCGGCCTCCCTGCCTTCATCTGTTCCTAAATATCCCGCGGGGGTACGGGGGCGCGAAGCCCCCGGGGCCTGCCGTCACTCGACCACTTCGGCCACCTGCAACACCGCATGCAGCAGCACATCCGCCCCCGCCGCCGCCCATTCCGGGCTGATCTCCTCGGCCTCGTTATGGCTCAAGCCGTCCACGCAGGGGCACATGACCATGGTCGTGGGCGCCACGCGGTTGATCCAGCAGGCGTCATGCCCGGCGCCCGAGACGATATCCATATGGGAATATCCCAGCTTTTCAGCCGATTGCCGAACGATCTTCACAAGATCGGGGTCAAAGGTGACCGGGTCGAAATGCCCGACCGGCTCGATGCTGCATCCAAGGCCCAGCTCGGCGGCAACCGCATGGGCCGCGCGCTCCACCTCGGCGCGCATTGCGTCCAGCTTGGCCTGTTCGGGGCTGCGGATATCGACCGTGAACACCACCTTGCCGGGGATCACGTTGCGCGAATTCGGATGGACGAAGACCTGCCCGACCGCTCCTACGGCATTGGGCTGATGGCTCATCGCGATCTGATGCACCCGCTCGGTGATCCGCGCCATGCCAAGGCCCGCATTCACCCGCATGTTCATCGGCGTCGATCCGGTATGCGCATCCTTGCCGGTCAGGGTGATCTCCAGCCACCACAGGCCCTGCCCATGGGTGACGACACCGATGCTGCGGCCCTCGGCCTCCAGGATCGGGCCCTGTTCGATATGCAGCTCGAACATCGCCTTCATCTTGCGCGCGCCCACGACCTCATCCCCGACCCAGCCGATGCGGGCCAGTTCGTCGCCAAAGCGTTTGCCTTCGGGGTCGGTGCGGCCATAGGCATAGTCCTGAGTATGGATACCCGCGAACACGCCCGAGGCCAGCATGGCGGGGGCAAAACGCGCGCCTTCCTCATTTGTCCAGTTGGTCACCACGATCGGATGCCGGGTCTTCAGCCCCATGTCATTGATCGTGCGCACCACCTCCAGCGCGCCCAGCACGCCCAGCACGCCGTCATATTTGCCGCCCGTGGGCTGGGTATCCAGATGGCTGCCCATATAGACCGGCAGCGCGTCGGGGTCGGTGCCGGGCCGCGTCGCGAACATGTTGCCCATGGTATCGACGCCCATGGTCATGCCCGCCCCCTCGCACCAGCGCTGAAACAGGTGGCGGCCCTCGCCATCGGCATCGGTCAGGGTCTGGCGGTTGCAGCCGCCCGCCACGCCGGGGCCGATCTTCGCCATTTCCATCAGGCTGTCCCACAGGCGCGCGGG
>Ga0209053_1000970_pt1 | contig 15754 bp, 14 predicted proteins | sample EBPBio152010_DNA_FD_185864 | JGI IMG/M metagenome (GOLD analysis project Ga0209053, IMG submission 185864) | Wastewater treatment Type I Accumulibacter community from EBPR Bioreactor in Madison, WI, USA - Reactor 1_7/15/2010_ DNA (SPAdes)... | ecosystem: Engineered > Bioreactor > EBPR >... | reverse complement strand
ACCCCCCGCGCGGATCAGCATATGTGCCAGACGCGGATGCAGCGGCAGCGCGGCGATCTGGCGGCCATGCGCGGTGATGCGGCCCTGCGCATCCAGCGCCTCCAGCCCGGTCAGAAGCGCCTGCGCCTCGGCCAGAACACCCGGATGCGGCGGGGTGAGAAAGGGCAGATCGGTCGATCCCCAGACCGCGAGTTCCAGCGCCAGCGCGGTCAGATCGCCCGCCGCGATCTCGGGTGGCGGAAAGGCAGCCAGACCGCCCTCCTCGCCCCGTGACCACAGCCGGTAGCAGACGCCCGTCGCCACCCGGCCCGCCCGGCCCCGGCGCTGTTCGGCCTCGGCCCGGGTCACCCGTTCCGTCACCAGCCGCGCCATGCCCGAAGGCGCGTCGAACCGCGACCGCCGCGCGCGGCCGCCATCCACCACCACCCGCACATCCGGGATGGTGAGCGAGGTTTCCGCGATGGAGGTCGCCAGCACCACCCGCCGCCACCCCGGCGCGGGCGGGGCCAGCGCCGCGCGTTGCGCCGCGAAATCCATCGCGCCGAACAGCGGGCGAATGTCGCAACCCGGCAGCGATTTCAGCAGCCCCTCCACCCGGCGGATCTCGCCCTCGCCGGGCAGAAAGACCAGAACGCCGCCCTCGGGGCACTCCTCCACCGCCTGCACGACCAGCCGCGCCAGCGCCTGATCAAAGCGCGCGCCGGGGTCGAGAGGCCGGGGCAGCCAGCGGGTTTCCACCGGGAAGGCGCGGCCCTCGCTGGTGATGAGGGGCGCGTCGCCCATCAGCGCGGCGACCGGCCCCGCGTCCAGCGTGGCCGACATCACGACCAGCATCAGATCCTCGCGCAGCGCGCCCCGCACCTCCAGCGCCAGAGCAAGGCCCAGATCGGCATTCAGGCTGCGTTCGTGAAATTCGTCAAAGATCAGCGCGCCGATCCCGTCAAGCCCGGGGTCGGATTGCAGCATCCGGGTCAGGATGCCTTCGGTCACCACCTCGATCCGGGTCGCGCGCGACACTTTCGCCTCGCCCCGGATGCGGTAGCCAACGGTTTCGCCCACCGGCTCGCCCAGGGTCTCGGCCATGCGTTCGGCGGCGGCGCGGGCGGCCAGGCGGCGCGGCTCCAGCATGACGATGCGGCCCGCGACCAGCTCCGCCGCATGCAAGGCCAGCGGCACGCGGGTGGTCTTGCCCGCCCCAGGCGGCGCCTGCAACACGGCCTGCCCGCCCGCACGCAAGGCAGCAAGCAGTTCGGGCAAGGCATCGTCGATGGGAAGGGGCGCATGCGTCATGGCCCCTGACTGCGCCAGCTTGGGGCGCGATGCAAGGGTCAGCCGAGCAGGATGATGACCCAGGCCAGCCCGCCCGCGATGGCGGCCAGTGCCACGGCGGCCGATCCGGCATCCTTGGCCCGGCCCGCCCGGCGGTCCTGCGCGGTGGAGATATAATCCACCGTCTCCTCGATCGCGGTATTCAGCAGCTCGGCCACCAGGATCATCAGCCCAAGCGCCACGATCAGCGCGCGTTCCCCCGCCGTCAGCGGCAGGGCAAAGGCCAGCGCGTCCGACAGGATATTGGCCAGCGTCCATTGTCGCAGGGTCTTTTCGCTGGCCCAGCTGGCGCGCCAGCCCTGCCAGGACCAGATCACCGTATTTGCAAACCGCCGCCCTTCGGTCGCCAGCCATGCCCGCATCGCGTTCCTCCATCCCGGGGCAGAGCGTGGCACGGGCCGGTTGCGTCTGTCCACTGGCGTTGCGCGCGCTCAGCCCCGCCAATCGGCCAGAAAGGCGCGGACGCAGGTGACGATATGGGCAAAGCGGTCGCCGCCCAGATGCACGCCGCCATACCAGCGCGTCACCACGACGATGGTATCCACCAGCCCCTCGCGTTCCAGCATGCGCAGGATCACCGCGCCGGCGCCGCTTTCGCCATCATCATCCTTGACCGGGCCGCCGTCGCTCAGGACGCAGGCCCAGCTGTGATGGGTGGCCTTGGCGAATTTGCGCACGCGGCGCAGGTCGGCCACAAAGGCCGCGCAGCCCGCCCGGCCCGCGACCTTGCCGCCCGACACGGCATAGCGCGACCCGCGGTCGCGCAGCACATCCTCGATCTGCATCATGCCGTGATCCTCCGCGCCCGGCATAGGCCGGATCGCGGCGCGCGGACAAGCGCAATTTCCCCGGCGGGCGGCGTCAGCCCTCGTCGCGCAGGTCGGTCAACTGCGCGCTGTTGGCACAGAATTTCGGCAGATCCGGCCCGTGATCGGCATCGCCCAGCCAGTCATTGCAGGGCCCCGCCTGACCGCAGCTTTCACAGCATTGCACCAGCCCCACCAGTTCCTTGCGGGTCAGCACGCCGTCCGTCACCGCCCGCGGCAGGCTGACGCCCAGCGACCGCGCCATGCCATTGACCCGCCACCAGGCCTCCGGCGCCTCGACATATCCCAGCATCGCACTCCTCCTGTCGTCGCGCATGGCGCCATGCTGCGCCCGCGCGCGACGCCCGGCCTTGACATGGATCAAGCGGGCTCAGCGGATCGCGCCGCGCTCCAGCTCGGCCACCACCGCCGCGACCTGGGCGCTGCGCTGCGCGTTCTGCGGGTGCGATCCGAGGAACTGATCCCCCGGATCGGGCAGCCGTTCAAAGAACCCCGTGCCGCGCACCGGATCATAGCCCGCGCGCCAGGCGATCTGGGCGCCCAGGGCATCCGCCTCCAGCTCGAATTCCTTGGAATAGCGGCGGGCGCCGATCTCGGCCCCCATGCGCTGCAATTGCGCCATGGTGGCCGCATCGGCCCCGGTGACCGATCCGTAGACCGCCCCCAGAAGCGCCCCACGCTCGGCCGTCTGCATGCGGCGCGGAATATGGCCGGCGATGTGATGCGCCGCCTCATGGCCCAGCACGAAGGCCAGCTCGTCAGCATTGCGCGCCGCAGAGATCAGCGACAGGGTAAAGACGATCACCGGCCTGCCGCGCGGATCCAGCGTCTGAAAGGCGTTCGGTTCCTGATCCGGGCGCGGATCGACGCGGATGTCAAAGGCGCAATCGGTGCCGCGCGCCGCCAGTGCCTGACAGGCCGATTCCGCCATCGGCTCCACCCGGGCAACCACCTGCGCAAAGGTTTCCGCCGCCGCGCGGGGCGGCACGACAAGGCCCTGCGGCGTCATCACCGGCGGCAGCACCGTGGCGGCATCGGGCGGCGGCACGGGGCGCGGGGCCTCGATCGCCGGCATGCAGGCCGCCAGCATCAGCACGGCGATGATCGCCCCGATTCGTCCCATGATGCCCTGCCCGCCCCTGCCTGTTACCGCGCGAATCTAGGCGCCGCGACACGGCACGAAAAGCCCCCCGCGCGATCACAGAGCCGTCAGCGCCCCGGGTCGCGATTTCCCGTTGCAGCCGGGGCGCCACCTGCTAGGCTGGCGCCATGTTCACCATCGAGCACGAATTCGACGCCACCGTGATCACCCTCATCGACGAGGGTTCCGTGGCCTTGCAGGAAGACATCACCATTTCCGCCTTTGACGACTGCGTCACGCTGGAACAGGTGCATCCCGTCACGCAAGAGCCGATGATCATCACCCTCTCCATGGTGCAGCTGCGCGATCTGGCGGCGGCGCTCGACCTGCCCGAAGGCAGTTACCGGCTGGAACGGCGCGAGGGTTGAGCCTCGCCTCTCACCCCGCCAGCCCCTGCCAGGAAAGCGCCAGCCCCGAGGCCAGCAGCAAGACCAGCACCGCCCGGCGAAAGGCGCCTTCGCTGACGCCCAGAAAGGCGCGCAGCCCGATCAATGCGCCGATCACGCTCAGCGGCACGGTCAGCGCCGACCAGGCCAGCACCGCGCCATCGACCTTGCCCGCGACCGCCATCGTCACCATGGCCAGCGCCAGAACGGCAAAGTTGAAGGGCTGATAGCGCGCCCGCGCCTCGGCCCCGCTCAGCCCGCGGATCTGCAACCAGACCAGCGGCGGCGGGCCGGACACGCCGCCAAAGCCGCCCAGCACCCCGCCGATGAACCCGACCAGCCGGTCGGCCCAGCCATCGCCGGGCCGGTTCAGCCGCAAGGCCCCCAGCCGCGTCGCCTGCGCCGCGACATAGGTCAGCAGCACCAGCCCCACCACGAGCTTGAGCGATTCCGGCCGCGCCAGCGTCAGCAACCAGGTGCCCAGCGGCACCCCGGCCAGGCCTCCGGAAATCAGCCAATGCCCCTTGCGCCAGTCCAGATGCCCATGCAGCCGGATCAGCCCGACCAGTTGCCCCGCCACCGCCGCAATGACCAGAAGCGGCGGCACCATCGGCGCGGGCAGCACCAGAAACCAGAAGCCCGAGGCGATCAGCGCGGTGCCAAAGCCCGCGAAACCATTGACGAAACCGGCGATCAGCGCCCCCGCCACCACCGTGGCCAACACCAGCGGATCAGCCATCGGCCCGCCCCCCGCGCCGGGCCACGGCACCGCAGCCGCCATGGCCGGGCGGCGGCGCAAGACCGCCGGGCACCGCAGCCGACCGGCCGGGGCGCCGCCTGCATGGCCGGGGCGTCACGCGCGGCGGCCCCAGAGATCGTATTCGCCGGCTTCCTCTACCTCGACCGTAACGAAATCGCCGGGCGCCAGCCCCTCAAATCCCTCGTCAATGAACAGGTTGCCGTCGATTTCGGGCGCGTCGGCCATGGTGCGGCAGGTCGCGCCCTCGTCATCGACCTCATCGACCAGCACGCGCAGGGTCTGGCCGACCTTTGCCGCCAGCTTGGCCTCGGAAATCGCCTGCGCCTTTGCCATGAAACGGTCCCAGCGGTCCTGCTTCACCTCGGCGGGCACATGGTCGGGCAGGTCATTCGACCGCGCGCCCGCGACATTTTCATACTGGAAGCAGCCGACGCGATCCAGTTGCGCCTCGTCCAGCCAGTCGAGCAGCGTCTGGAATTCGGCCTCGGTCTCGCCCGGATAGCCCACGATGAAGGTGGAGCGCAGGGTGATGTCGGGGCAGTCGCGGCGCCAGGCCGCGATCTCGTCCAGTGTCCTGGCCGCCGCCGCCGGCCGCGCCATGCGCTTGAGCGTATCGGGGTGGGCATGCTGGAACGGAATGTCGAGATAGGGCAGCACCAGCCCCTCGGCCATCAGCGGGATCAGGTCGCGCACATGCGGATAGGGATAGACGTAATGCAGCCGCACCCACAGCTCGTTCCCCGCGCCCAGCCGGCCCAGCTCGCGCGCCAGATCGGTGATATGCGCCCGCAGCTCGGCCCCTTTCCAGGGCGCCAGGTCATGCTTGCGATCCACGCCATAGGCCGAGGTATCCTGCGAGATGACCAGCAATTCGCGCACCCCGGCCTCGACCAGCTTTTCCGCCTCGCGCAGCACGGCATTTGCGGGGCGGCTGACCAGACGCCCGCGCATGTCGGGGATGATGCAGAACTTGCACTTGTGGTTACAACCCTCTGAAATCTTGAGGTAACTGTAATGGCGCGGCGTCAGCTTCACCCCGCTGGCCGGCAGCAAGTCGATAAAGGGGTCGGGGCTGGGCGGCACGGCCAGATGCACCGCATCCAGCACGCTTTCATATTGCTGCGGCCCGGTCACGGCCAGCACCTTCGGATGCGCGCCGGTGATGTAGTCGGGTTCGGCGCCCAGACAGCCGGTGACGATGACGCGCCCGTTTTCCTGCAAGGCCTCGCCGATCGCCTCCAGGCTTTCGGCCTTGGCACTGTCGAGAAAGCCGCAGGTGTTCACGATCACCGCATCGGCGCCCTTGTAATCGGGGCTGATCGCATAGCCCTCGGCGCGCAGCCGGGTCAGGATGCGTTCGCTGTCCACCAGCGCCTTGGGGCAGCCGAGGCTGACCATGCCGATGGTGGGTTGGCCCGCGCGCCGCTCGTCAGGGACAAGGGCGCGGGCAAGATCGGGGCGGAGATCGGGCGGGTTCTGGCTCATGCCGCCCATATAGCGGGGAAGCGCGCCCGCCGCAAAGGGCGCATCTGGCGGGCGGGTCGCAAAGGGCTTCTGTCTGCCCGCCTATGCGCAAGCGCCTCAGCCCCCGGGGATATTTGCGATCAAAAGAAGGAAAGGCGCGCCCGCCCGGGGCGGGGTTGCGCCGGTCTGCCCGGCGGGGCATGATTCGGCCAAAAGGCAGGAGGAGCGATGATGCGCTGGCTGATCCGCGCTTTGGCAAGTCTCGTGGTTCTGGTGCTGCTGCTGGGGCTGATGGTGGTGCTGATGCCCAAGGATGCCGTGCTGGATCTGGCGGCGCGGAAATTCACCGAGGCGACGGGGCGGCAATTGCAGATCGGGCGCGGCGCCAAGGTGGCGATCTGGCCGGTGCTGGGCGTGTCGGCGGGGCCGGTGCGGCTGGCCAATGCGGGCTGGGGATCGGAGCCGGACATGCTGGTCGCCGACCGGATCGACATCGGGCTTGATCCGCTGGCCTTGCTGGACGGGCGGATCGTCATCCGGCGGGTGGAGCTCGCGCGGCCCGAACTGTTGCTGGAACGGGGCGTGGACGGGCGCGGCAACTGGCTGATCCGCGCGCCGGGGCCGGCGGATGCGGCAGAGCCGTCGGGCGAGGCGCCGGATGTGACGCTGGGCGATATCCAGATCCGCGACGGGCGGCTGCGCTTTGTCGATCATGGCGACCCGACACGCGCGGTGGATCTGACCGCACTCGATCTGGCCTTGCTGCTGCCCGGGGGCGAGACGCCGGCGCGGATCAGTGCCAAGGCGCTGCTGGCGGGCCAGCCGCTGAGCGTGCAGGCTGAAAGCGGCACCTTGCCGGAATTGCTGGCGGGCCGCAGCGGCGATCTGGATCTGGCCGTGACCGCCGGGGGCAACAGCCTGCGCTTTGCCGGGCGGGCCGGCCTGTCGCCCGCCATGGCCGAGGGGCAGATCGACACCCGGCTGACCGACCGGCCGGCACTGGCCGCGCTGTCGGGCCACGCGCTGCCGGCCCTGCCCGAAGGCTTGGGCGCGCGCGGCATCGCCTTGAAGGGCGCGCTGACCCTGACGCCCGAGGGCAGCCTGCATCTGCGCGAGGCCGCGCTGGAGGCCGACGAGACGCGGCTGAGCCTTGACCTTGATCTGACGCCGGGCACCGATCGGCCCCGGCTGGTCGCACGGCTGGGGGCCGAGGCGCTGCGCCTGCCCCGCCCCCCGGACGGGGGCGATGGCGGGGCGGCGCCAGCGGGCTGGTCGGACGCACCGATCGACCTGTCGGGGCTGCATGCGCTGGATGCCGAGATTGCATTGACCACCCGGGCGCTGTCGCTGGGCGATCTGGGCTTTGGCCCGGTCAAGGCGCGGGCCGGGCTGGAGGCCGGGCGCATGGTCGTCGATCTGACCGAGGCGGCGCTGCATGGCGGCAGCGCGCGCGGGCAGATCGTGGTGAATGCGCGCAAGGGTCTGTCGGCCAGTGCCGATCTGACGCTGTCAGGGATCGACCTTCAGGCGCTGCTGACCGAGATCGCGGGCACCGCCCGGCTGGCGGGCGATGGCGATCTGCGGCTGAAACTGCTGGCCTCTGGCCCCAGTCAGGCGGCGCTGATCCAGAGCCTCAAGGGGTCGGTGGGGGTCGTGCTGGGCAAGGGCGAGGTGCTGGGCCTCGACATCGCCGGCATGCTGCGCACCATGGATCCGGGCTATGTCGGCGAGGGGCGCAAGACCATCTTTGACGGGCTGAGCGTGACCGGCCAGATCGACAAGGGCATCCTGCGCAGCGAGGATCTGGCGATCAGCGACAACCTGTTCCATGCCGGCGGGCGTGGCACAGTCGATCTGGGGGCGCGGACGGTGGATTACCGCCTGCTGCCGCGTCTGGCGCCAAAGGCCGACGGCTCGGGCGGGCTGGAGGTGCCGGTGCTGATCAAGGGGCCCTGGGCCGCGCCCAAGGTGCGGCTCGACCTGGAATGGCTGGCGCGCGAGCGGGCCAAGGCCGAGGCCGCGCGGGCCGAGGCGCTGGCCAAGCAGAGGCTGGAGGAACTGGCGCAGGACAAGCTGGGCGTCGCCCCGCAGGGCACGGAAAGCCTGGAAGACGCCGCGAAACGCCGCGCGCGCGAGGCGGTGGAGGCCGAAACCGGTCGCATTCTGGATCGCATCCTGAAGGGCAACTGATCAGAAGCGCCAGCGCGTCAGCGTATCGGCGCCGATGGGTTCGACCGACAGCCGGGTCAGGCGCGGCGCCTCGGCCAGTGCCGCCAGCCCCAGCGGGCCAAGCGCGGGCCGCCCCTCCGCCCCGATCAGCGCGCCGGCGGTGAATTGCGCCAGTTCATCGACCAGCCCGGCGCGGATCAACGCGGCGGCGAGATCGGCGCCACCTTCGCAAAAGATGCGCGTCAGGCCGCGCGCGGCCAAAGCCTGCATCGCGGCGCGCAAATCGGCATGGCCGCCGGCGGCCGGCACCTCGATCAGCTCGGCCCCGGTCGCGGCCCAGGCGGCGCGGGCGGCGGCGGGGGCGGCGGCGGTATGCACCAGCCAGACCGGGATCGCTCCGGCGCTGCAACCCAGCCGGCTGTCGGGGCTGTGGCGCAGGCGGCTGTCAATCACGATGCGCAGCGGTTGATGCCGGGCGCCGATGTCGCGCACGCTCAGATCCGGGTCATCGGCCAGGGCGGTGCCCGATCCGACCATCACCGCGTCATGACACAGCCGCATGGCATGCACCGCGCGCCGCGCCGCAGGGCCGGTGATCCAGCGGCTTTCGCCGCTGGCAGTGGCGATGCGGCCATCCAGCGTGGTGGCCAGTTTCAGCGTGACAAATGGCAGGGCCTGCGTCACCCGCTTGAGAAACCCGGCATTGAGCGCGCGGGCGGCCTCGGTCCCCACCCCTTCGGTGACGGCGATGCCGGCGGCGCGCAGCATGGCATGGCCCCGCCCGGCGACGCGCGGATCGGGGTCGGTCAGCGCGGTCACCACCCGCGCCAGCCCGGCCTCGATCAGCGCCTCGGCACAGGGCGGGGTCTGGCCGTGATGGGCGCAGGGTTCAAGCGTTACATAGGCGGTGGCACCCCGGGCGGCTTCGCCCGCCTGTGCCAGCGCCCGGCGTTCGGCGTGGGGGCGGCCGCCCGGTTGGGTCCAGCCGCGCCCCACTACGCGGCCCCCACCGGGTCCGCTGGTCACGATCACGCACCCAACCGCCGGGTTGGGCCATGTATTTCCCAGCCCCCGCGCCGCCAGCGCAAGGGCCGTCCGCATATGGGCGGCGTCGCTCACTCCTCGGTCACGCCGGGGGCGGGGCGCAGTTCGGAGACGAATTTGTCGAAATCGTCCGCCGCCTGGAAGTTCTTGTAAACGCTGGCAAAGCGCACATAGGCCACGGTGTCGATCCGTGCGAGGCTTTCCATCACGATCTCGCCGATCGACCGGCTGGGGATATCGGTCTCGCCCAGGCTTTCCAGTCGCCGCACGATGCCAGAGATCATCTGGTCGATCCGCTCGGGGTCGATCGGGCGTTTCTGCATCGCGATGCGGATGGAGCGTTCCAGCTTGTCGCGGTCGAAATCCTCGCGCTTGCCGCTGGATTTGATCACCACCAGATCGCGCAACTGCACGCGCTCATAGGTGGTGAAGCGCCCGCCGCATGCGGGGCAAAAGCGCCGGCGGCGGATCGAGACGTGATCCTCGGCCGGGCGCGAGTCCTTCACCTGGGTGTCGATATTGCCGCAGAATGGGCAGCGCATCGGCCGTCCCCCTTTGTTTCTGTCTGTCCTGCCTCGTCCGGGGTTCCTTGAAGGCGGACCCCAGTTATCCACAGAGGCTAGCGCAAGGGCACAGGTTTCGGCCAGACGGAAAATTGCACCGCATCATCTGGGGGTGCAACTGTGGCGCGCAGGACTCAGGGGGGCGTCAGGCGCCGGGGGTTTGGTCAGCCGCGCTCGTGCTGGCCCCAGCACAATTGCCGGGCAAAGGCCACGCTGATCGACCCGTCATCGGGGCCGAGCAGGAAAAGCCCGGTCTTGCCGGCGCTGCCTTCGGGCGAGAGGGTAAAGGCGATGCCCTGCCCCACGCGGCGCGGCGCCGGCGAGGCGCGCCAGATCCGGGCCTGCGGGCCAAGGTTCAGCGCCTGCCCGGCATAATCGCCCGCCGCGCACCATGCCTCGGAGGCGGAAAGGCCGGGGCGAGCCAGCACCTCGAACCCGCCAGCACCGCGCGGCTCGATCCGGGCGCCATCGCGATGGGTCCAGGCCAGCAGCGGGCTGGCGGCAAGGCTGAGGGCAAGGGCGGCGGCAAGGGGGCGAAGCATGGATGGTTTCCTTTGTCTGTGCCACAGTCTAGCCCGGCCGCGCGGGCGGGGAAAGCCCCGGCGCCATCACAATAAGGGCAGCGGGGGCCCTAGCGGCGCGGCAGCGACCACGCGGTCAGCCGCTTGACCCAGCCGATCATCCGGCGGCTGCGCGCGCCATAGGGCGGGAACAGCAGCGGCGCCGGGCTGAAGCGGTTTTCCAGCACCGGCTTTTCGTGGCTGAAGGCCAGAAACCCCCAGCGGCCATGCGCCTGCCCCTGCCCCGACACCCCCACCCCGCCAAAGGGCAGGCCGGGATGCGAGAAGTGGATCATCGTCAGATTGACCCCGACCGCGCCTGAGGACGTGCCGCCGACCACCCGGTCGATCAAGGCCCGGTCATGATCGAATATATAAAGCGCCAGCGGCTTGTCCCCGGCATTGATGCGGGAAATCACCGTCTCGATGTCTGAAAAGGGCAAGATCGGCAGGATCGGGCCAAAGATTTCCTCGCAGGCGAGCGGCGTGTCGGGGGCCAGCGCCTCCAGCACCGAGGGCGGCATCTGCCGCCCCTGCCCCGGCCCGCCGGTCAGCAGCCGCGCGCCGCGGTTCAGCGCCTCGGCCAGCATGTCACGCAGCCGCGTGGCGTGGCGGTCGCTGACAATGGCGGCCAGGTCGCGCCCGCCGGGGTATATGCGCGCAATTTCGGCCAGCAGGACGGCCTTGAAGGGCGCGGCGACGCTGTCATGCACGAACAGATGATCGGGCGCGATGCAGGTCTGCCCGGCATTGGCGAATTTGCCAAAGGCCACCCAGCGGGCCGCGCTCGCCAGATCGGCGCCGGGGCCGATGATGCAGGGCGACTTGCCGCCCAGTTCCAGCGTGACCGAGGTCAGATGCCGGGCGGCGGCGGCCATGACGACCCGCCCCACGGCGGGCGAGCCGGTAAAGAAGATGTGGTCGAAGGGCAGCGCCAGCAGCCGCGTCGCCACGTCCTTGTCGCCTTCGACCACCGCGACCAGATCGGGCGGAAAGCAATCGGCCACCAGCCGCGCGATCAGGGCCGAGGTGGCGGGCGCCAGTTCCGAGGGCTTGATGATGGCGCTGCACCCCGCCGCCAGCGCCGAAACCAGCGGTCCGAGCGCGAGCGAGACCGGATAGTTCCAGGGCGCGATGATCAGCGCCCGGCCGCGCGGTTCGGGCACCAGCCGCGCCACGGTGCCCAGCCCGACCAGCCCGCCGCGCACCCGGCGCGGGCGCATCCAGCGCGGCAGGTGGCGGCGCGCCTCAGCGATGTCTTGCAACAGCGGCGTGACCTCCACCAGCAGCGATTCTGCCGGCGCCCGCCCCAGATCGGCGGCCAGCGCGTCACAAATCGCGGATTCGGCGCCCTGCACGGCCTGCGCCAGCCGCCCCAGAGCCGCCCGCCGCGCCGCCAGACCAAAATCGCGCCGCCGTGCCGCCCCGGCAGCGCCCTGCGCCTCAAACACTTGTTCCAGCACCGTATTTTCCTCCGCCATGGCGCGCAGACTATCACCGGAGCGCCGCCGCGCATCGCGGACGTGGCGTCACCCCGGCACCGGCCCCGGCGGGTTTTACAAAACTGTCACAGAAATCTTGCATGACCGTCACATCCGGCGGCTACCCCCTCGGCTCAAGGGCAAGTGCCCGACCGGACACAGATGGAGAACCCGATGTCTGCCATGAAACTCACCGTCTCTGCCATTGCCATGGTGGCCGCCTCGGCCACCGGCGCCCTGGCCCGCGACAATATCCAGATCGCCGGCTCCTCGACGGTGCTGCCCTATGCGACCATCGTCGCCGAAGCCTTTGGCGAGAACTTCGACTTCCCGACCCCGGTGGTCGAGGGCGGCGGTTCGGGCGCGGGCCGCAAGAAGCTGTGCGAAGGCGTGGGCGAAAACACCATCGACATCGCCAATTCCTCCAGCCGCATCAAGCAGTCCGATATCGACCTTTGCGCCCAGAACGGCGTGAACGAGATCATGGAAGTGCGCATCGGCTATGACGGGATCGTCTTCGCCTCGGATATCGGCGGCGCCGATTTCGCGCTGACGCCCGCCGATGTCTACGGCGCCCTGGCCGCGAATGTGGCCAAGGACGGCGCGCTGGCCGCCAATGGCGCAAAGCAATGGGCCGATGTGAACGCAGCCCTGCCCGCCCAGGACATCCTGGCCTTCATCCCCGGCACCAAGCACGGCACCCGCGAAGTGTTCGACGTGAAGCTGCTGGAGGAAGGCTGCAAGACCACCGGCGCCTATGACCTGTTCCTCGCCGCCTCGACCGGCGCCGATGACGACGCCAAGAAGAAAGAAGCCGGCGAAAAGTGCCTGGAAGTGCGCACCGACGGCGCTTCGGTCGATATCGACGGCGACTATACCGAGACGCTGGCCCGCATCGCCGCCAACAAGGCCGCCGTGGGCGTGTTCGGCCTGTCCTTCTACCAGAACAACACCGACAAGCTGAAGGTCGCCACCATCGACGGGATCGTCCCCTCGGTCGAGACGATCTCCAAGGGCGAATATCCGGTGTCGCGCCCGCTCTACTTCTACGTCAAGAAGGCGCATCTGGGCGTGATCCCCGGCCTGAAGGAATATCTCGAATTCTTCGTGTCGGATGACATGGCCGGCCCGGAAGGCCCGCTGGCCGCCTATGGCCTCGTGTCGGACCCGGACCTGGCCGCGACGCAGGAAATGGTTGCCGCGGAAACCCCGATGGGCCCGCTGCAATAAGCTGACGATTGCGGGGGGCGAACCGTCGCCCCCCGATCCCTTTTCACGGACGCAAGACAGATGAGCCTTGGTCTTCTGACGCTGATCGTTCTGGGCCTCGCGGCCTTCGGTTTTATTCTGGGGCGCGGGCGCGCCCTTTCGTCCGTCAAGGGCGACCCGCGCGCGCTGCATTCCCTGCCCGCCTATTACGGCTGGTCGGTGGCGCTGGCGACGGCTGTGCCGGCGCTGCTGGTGCTGGCGGCCTGGCTGTTCGTGCAGCCGGCGCTGCTGCAAGGGCAGATCGCGGCGCAACTGCCCGCCGATGCCGCCGGCAGCACCGATCTGGCCATGGCCGACCTGCGCCGCATCGCCTCGGGGCTGGACCGGCTGGAGGGCAGCCTGCCCGCCGCCGATCTGGCCGCGCTGACACAAGACCCGGCCGCGCTGCGCGGGCAACTGGCGTCGGCCGGCGTCGCCCTGGGCGCCGAGATCGACCCGGTGGTGCTGAAGGCCGCGACCGACTATCGCGCCGCCGCCGCCCGCGGACAGGGCGCCATGGTGCTGGTGGTGGCGCTGATCGCGGCGGCGGGTTTCGCCATCGCGCTGTGGCGCATCCGCCCCGACCTGCGCGCCCGCAACCTGGTGGAGCAGTTGACGACGCTGGTGCTGATCGGCTGTTCGCTGATTGCCGTCGCCACGACCTTTGGCATCGTCGCCTCGCTGGTCTTTGAAAGCGTGCATTTCTTCCGCATCTACGATTTCGGCAAGTTCTTCTTCTCGACCACATGGAACCCGAAATTCGGTGGCGGCTCCGATCTGGGCCTGTGGCCGCTGGTCTGGGGCACCCTTTACGTTTCAGTGATCGCGCTGGCGGTTTCGGTGCCGATCGGCCTGATGGCGGCGATCTATCTGTCGGAATATGCCGGCCGCAAGGTGCGCAGCTTTGCCAAGCCCGCGATCGAGATCCTGGCGGGCATCCCGACCATCGTCTATGGCCTCTTTGCGCTGATCACCGTTGGCCCCTTCCTGCGCGACTGGTTCGCGCAGCCGCTGGGCCTGGGCGCCTCGTCCTCGTCGGTGATGACGGCGGGGCTGGTGATGGGCATCATGCTCATTCCCTTTGTCTCCTCTCTGTCGGATGACATCATTAACGCGGTGCCGCAGGCGATGCGCGACGGGTCTTATGGCCTGGGCGCCACGCAATCGGAGACCGTGAAACAGGTGGTGCTGCCCGCCGCCCTGCCCGGCATCGTCGGCGCGGTGCTGCTGGCCGCCAGCCGCGCCATCGGCGAGACGATGATCGTGGTGATGGGCGCCGGCGCCGCCGCGAAGATGAGCCTCAACCCCTTTGAGGCGATGACCACCGTGACGGTGAAGATCGTGAGCCAGTTGACCGGCGATACCGAATTCGCCAGCCCCGAGACGCTGGTGGCCTTTGCCCTTGGCCTGACCTTGTTCTGCTTCACGCTCGCGCTCAATGTGCTGGCGCTGGTGATCGTGCGCAAATACCGGGAACAATACGAATGACCGACGCGACCCATCCTATCGCAGCCCGAGGCTCGCTTCTGGTGCTGGATCCCCGCACCAAGGCGCGCAAGGCCGCCGAGACGCGCTTTCGCCTCTATGGCGCCGCTGCCATCGCGATCTCGATCCTGGCGCTTGTGGTGCTGCTGACCTCGGTTCTGGGCAATGGTCTGGGCGCCTTTCGCCAGACCTTTGTCACCCTGCCGATCACGCTGACGGAAAAGACGCTCGACAAATCCGGCACCCGCGACCCCGAGGTGATGAAGAAGGTCACCACCATCGGTTATGGCAAGCTGATCGACGCCGCGCTGACCGAGGCACTGGCCGCCAAGGGCCTGTCCACCGAAGGGCTGAGCAAGAAGGAACTGTCGGGCCTTCTGTCGCAAGAGGCCGCGGCGACCCTGCGCAATCAGGTTCTGGCCGACCCGACGCTGGTCGGGCAGACGGTCGAGGTAAAGCTTCTGGCCAATGGAAGGGTGGACGGGTTCTTCAAGGGCCGCGTTACGCTGGAAAGTGCGGCGCGCGACAGCAACATTTCGCCCGCGCAACTGGAACTGGCGCAGAAGATGCGCGAGGCCGGGCTGATCGGGCTGGGCTTCAACATGGCCTTCCTGACCGGCGCGGACGCCTCCGAACTGCGCCCCGAGGCCGCGGGGCTGGGCGTCGCGATCCTGGGATCGGCCTATATGATGCTGATCGTGCTGGTCCTGTCGCTGCCCATCGGGGTCGCCACCTCGATCTATCTGGAGGAAATGGCGCCGAAAAACCGGTGGACCGACCTGATCGAGGTGAATATCGCCAATCTCGCGGCGGTGCCCTCGATCGTTTACGGCATCCTGGCGCTGGCGCTGTTCATCAACTTCATGGGCCTGCCGCAATCGGCCCCCATCGTCGGCGGCCTGGTGCTGACGCTGATGACGCTGCCCACGATCATCATCGCGACGCGCGCCGCGCTCAAGGCCGTGCCGCCCTCGATCCGTGACGCGGCGCTTGGCGTCGGCGCCTCGCGCAATCAGGCGATCTTTCACCATGTGCTGCCGCTGGCGATGCCGGGCATCCTGACCGGCACCATTCTGGGCCTTGCGCGGGCGCTTGGCGAAAGCGCGCCGCTCCTGCTGATCGGCATGGTGGCCTTCGTCAAGGATTTCCCCTCGGCGCCGCCCGAAGGGCTGATGCAGCCCGCCACCGCCCTGCCCGTGCAGGTCTATCAATGGACGCAGCGTTCCGATCCGGCCTTTGTGGAACGCGCCTCCGGGGCCATCATCGTGCTGATGGTCTTTCTTCTGATCATGAACGC
>Ga0209053_1000967_pt1 | contig 15776 bp, 12 predicted proteins | sample EBPBio152010_DNA_FD_185864 | JGI IMG/M metagenome (GOLD analysis project Ga0209053, IMG submission 185864) | Wastewater treatment Type I Accumulibacter community from EBPR Bioreactor in Madison, WI, USA - Reactor 1_7/15/2010_ DNA (SPAdes)... | ecosystem: Engineered > Bioreactor > EBPR >... | reverse complement strand
CCCGGTCTTTCTGAATGGCGCGCAGGCCGTGGCGCGCATGCTGTTGATGCAGCGCGAGCGAGACCGGCGTGCGGGGCTGAACACGGCAGGCTTCATCTCCGGCTATCGCGGGTCGCCCCTGGGTGGGCTCGACCAGAACTTCGCCCGGATGAAGAAGCTCCTCGACAAGGCGAATATCCGCTTCGAACCGGGCCTCAACGAGGATCTGGCAGCCACCGCCGTCTGGGGCACCCAGCAGGCCGAAATGCGCGGCGAGGGGAAATACGACGGCGTTTTCTCCATGTGGTATGGCAAGGGGCCGGGGGTTGATCGCTGCGGTGACGTTTTCCGCCACGCGAACCTTGCGGGCACCTCGAAGTATGGCGGCGTGCTTGCCCTGATGGGCGATGACCACACCGCCGAAAGCTCCACCACGGCGCACCAGTCGGAGTTTCACTTCCTCGATCTGATGGTGCCGATTCTGAACCCTGCGGGCGTGCAGGAAATTCTCGATTACGGTCTCTACGGCTATGCGATGAGCCGCTTCACCGGCGCGTGGACCGCGCTGAAATGCGTGAAGGACAACATCGAATCGACCGCCTCGGTGGATGGTTCGATCGATCGCGTGACAATCATCGTGCCGGATGATTTTGCCTTCCCGCCGGGGGGGCTCAATATCCGCCCGCGCGATGGCTTCCTGGAGCAGGAAGCACGCCTGCATGAATACAAGCGCGCGGCAGCCTTGTCCTTCATCCGCGCCAACAACCTCAACCATTTCATCACCACCGGGGGTGCCGTGCCGAAGATCGGCATCATCACCACCGGCAAGAGCTATCTTGATACGCGGCAGGCCTTCGAGGATCTCGGCATCGACGAGCTGAAGGCGAACCAGCTGGGCATCCGGCTCTACAAGCTCGGCTCGCCCTGGCCGCTCAGTCAGTCCGAATTGCGCGAATTCGCGCGTGGGCTCGATCTCATCATGGTGGTCGAGGAGAAGCGCAGCCTCATCGAGGTGCAGGTCCGCGAGGAGCTTTATGGCACCGCGAACCAGCCGATTGTGGTCGGCAAGCGCGACGAGAAGGGCGATTGGCTCTTCCCCGTGAAGGGCGCGCTGGACCCCAACGACATCGCCATCGCGCTCGGCGAGCGCATCCTGCGCTATCATCCGAACCCGGATATGGCGGGGCGCATCGAGCGGCTGCGTCAGGCGCAGAAGACGCTTATGGAAACGGCAGATATCGCCGTGCGCACGCCCTATTTCTGCTCCGGCTGCCCGCATAACAGCTCAACGAAAGTGCCTGAAGAGGGCCGAGCCTATGCCGGCATTGGCTGCCATTACATGGTGAGCTGGATGGACCGGAACACCGAGGGCGTGACCCAGATGGGCGGCGAAGGCGCGAACTGGGTGGGTGAATCGACCTTCTCCACCCGCAATCACGTCTTCCAGAACCTCGGCGATGGCACCTACAACCATTCCGGCGCGCTGGCGCTTCGCTGGTCCATCGCGACCAAGACGAACATCACCTACAAAATCCTCTATAACGATGCCGTCGCCATGACCGGGGGCCAGCCGCATGAGGGCAATCTCTCGCCGGATGGCATTGCCCGGCAGGTGCGGGCGGAAGGTGTGGAGCGGATCGCGGTCGTCACCGACGAGCCCGAGAAATACGATCACCGCTATTCCTGGCCCGCCGGCACAAGCTTCCATCACCGTACCGAGTTGATGGCCGTGCAGCGCGAACTCGCCGAAATCCCCGGCGTGACGGTGATGATCTACGACCAGACCTGTGCGGCCGAGAAGCGTCGTCGGCGCAAGCGCGGCCTGATGCCGGACCCGGACAAGCGCGTGCTGATCAACGAGTTGGTCTGCGAGGGCTGCGGCGATTGCGGCAAGGCCTCGAACTGCGTCTCCGTGCAGCCGCTCGAAACGGAATTTGGCCGCAAGCGGAAGATCGATCAATCCAACTGCAACAAGGATTATTCCTGCGTTGATGGCTTCTGCCCGAGCTTCGTGACCGTCTCTGGCGCGCGTCCCAAGAAACTCGCGGGCCAGGCCTCGGGCTTCACCATGCCTGTGCTGCCCGAGCCGGTTTTGCCCTCGCTGGAAGAGGGGCCATGGTCTGGCATCATCAATGGCGTGGGTGGCACGGGAGTTGTCACCATCGGCGCCATTCTCGGCATGGCGGCGCATCTGGAACATCGCGGCTGCGGCATGATCGACATGGCTGGTCTCGCGCAGAAGGGTGGCGCGGTTTACTCGCATGTCCGCCTTGCGAAATCGCCGGAGGATATCCACGCGATCCGTGTTTCGGCGGGCATGGCGGATCTGATCCTCGGCTGTGATCTCGTGGTTTCCGGCTCGAAGAAGGTGCTCGCGGCCACGAAGCCGGGCGCCACGACCTTCGTCGTGAACACCGCCGAGATTCTCCCGGGCGATTTCACCCGCAACCCGGATTTCTCGCTGCCCTCCGAGCGCCTGAAGCGCGGCATCGCGAGTGCGGCGGGCAAGGATCGCGCCTTCTTCATCGATGCCTCGAAGATCGCCGTGACCTTGTTCGGGCAATCCATCGCCGCGAACATGTTCCTTCTCGGCTATGCCTACCAGAAGGGGGGTGTGCCGCTCTCGGCGGCGGCCATCGAGCGCGCGATCGACCTCAATGGCGAAGCGGTGAAGATGAACCTTGAGGCTTTCCGCTGGGGGCGCGCAGTGGCGCATGAGCCTTCGCTCGCGGGGCAGATTCTCGATCTGTCGAAGCCCACGCCTGCGCAGACCATCTCGACGACTCTCGACGAGGCGATCACGCGCCGCGTGGCCTTCCTCACGGATTACCAGAACGCGGGCTATGCCAAGCGTTATGCGGATGCGATTGCCGCCCTTCGCAAGCGCGAGGCCGAGGTGATGCCGGGCGAGACCGCGCTCACGGATGCTGCCGCGCGCTCGCTCTTCAAGCTCATGGCCTACAAGGACGAATACGAGGTCGCGCGGCTCTACACCGCACCCTCCTTCCGCCAGCAATTGCGCGATGCCTTCGATGGTGAGGACATGAAGATCACCTTCCACCTCGCGCCGCCGCTGTTGGGCCGCAAGCACCCCTCCACCGGCCTGCCGATGAAGACGAGCTTCGGCCCTTGGATGATGAAGGCCTTTGGGGTGCTCGCGAAGCTCAAGGGCCTGCGCGGCACGGCCTTCGACATCTTCGGCTATTCCGCCGAACGGAAGGATGAGCGCGCGCGCATCGAGACCTTCCTCGCCCGTATCGAGGAGCTTGCGAAGGGTCTCACGCCCACGAAGCACGCTTTGGCGGTGGAAATTGCGGGTTTGCCGCAGCGCATCCGGGGTTTCGGCCATGTGCGGGCGAAGAACGCGGCCGAGACCGATGCCGCCGAGGTGGGCCTGCTCCAGCAGTTCCGTTCGGAAATGCCGGCTATGCGGCAGGCGGCGGAGTAACCCGCTTGTTTCACAGGCGAACCGGGTGGATAAGGGGCGGAAGCCTCGTTCCTCCCGGTGCCGCCCTTGATTTCCGCCGAACGCCTCGCCGCCATCGCCCGCTGGTCGCATGACCTGCCGGAAGCCGAGCGCGAGCGTGCGCGGCGCGGAATCGTCGAGAAAAGTTATGCGGCTGGCAGCTATATCTGCCATCTCGGAGACCGCTTCGATGTCTGGACCGGGGTGATCGATGGCCTCGTGAAGCTCTCGACGAGTTCCGATTCGGGCAAGCTGATCAGTTTCGCAGGCCTGCCAGCCGGGGCCTGGTTCGGCGAGGGCACGGTGCTGAAAAGCGAGCCGCGCCGCTATGATCTCGTGGCCCTGCGCGAGACGCGGCTTGCGCTGATGGATTCCGCCACCTTCTTCTGGCTCTTCGAGAATTCGGTCGCCTTCAACCGCTTCCTCGTTCGGCAATTGAACGAGCGGCTCGGGCAGTTCATCGGTCTCGTGGAGACGGATCGGATGCTGGATGCCCCGGCGCGCATCGCCCGCGCCCTGGCCTTCCTGTTCAACCCGGAGCTTCACCCGGCCGTGGGCCTGCGCCTCGCGATCACGCAGGAGGAAATCGGCCTGCTCTCCGGCCTCTCGCGGCAGGCGACTAACAAGGCGCTGAAGGCTCTCGAGGAAGCGCAGGTGGTGACGGTGGATCGCGGCGGCATTTCCATCCGCGCCTGGGCTGATTTAAACGCTTGGCTGATGCGCGGAAACACCTGAGGATTGCGCCTCATTCTTTGGTCTAGAGAGTCGGGGAAAACAGGCTCAAGCCGCCTGACCACGCACCAGAACTGGCGCAACTCTCCTGAATTGCGAGGCAAAATGCCGCAAAAACACCGGGTTTCGACAGAGTAACAGCATTGCGCGGGCCTGTCTGTCAAGCACGCGCTTGCGTCCATCCCGCATTACTGCAAACCTGCCATTCGAAAATCAGGGGCCTCGCCAAGAAGGGCCCGACGCATTGGGGAGTGACGCGCGTGGAACAGGACGCCTCGGCGGCCTTGGATACGTTTCCGAAATGGCTGGCGCATCAGGCGCATGCCCGGCCTTCCCGGCCGGGCATGCGCCACAAGGATCTCGGCATCTGGACTGAATGGTCCTGGGCAGAGGTTGCGCAGAATGTGCGCGCCTATGCCCTGGGGCTGATGGCGCATGGCCTTCAGCGCGGCGACCGCATCGCGATCATCGGGAACAACCGGCCCAAGCTCTATTGGTCGATGATGGCGGCGCAGTCGGTCGGGGCCATCCCCGTGCCGGTCTATGCGGATTCCGTCGCCGACGAGATGGCCTATGTGTTGGAGCACGCCGAGGTGAAGTTTGCCTGCGTGCAGGATCAGGAGCAGGTCGACAAGATCCTCTCGGTTTCGGACCGGCTGCCGAACATCGCCTTCGTCTTCTATGACGAGCCGCGGGGTTTGCGCGCCTATGATCATTCGCGCCTGCAGGCCATCGAGGAGGTGATCGCGCAGGGCAAGGGGCTGATGCTTGCCGACCCCGAGGCCAATCGCCGGCTCGATGCCGAGATCGCGCGCGGCACGGGCGAGGATATTTCGGTCATCCTCTACACCTCCGGCACGACGGGGCGCTCGAAGGGCGTGATGCTCTCGGCCGGGCGATGCATCGCGGCGGCGCGGGATACCGTGGCCTTCGACGGTCTGTCGGATCGCGATAATGTGCTGGCCTATCTGCCGCTCGCCTGGGTGGGTGACCATTACCTCAACTACGCGCAGGCGCTGATCGCCGGGTTCTGCATCAACTGCCCGGAAAGTCCGGAAACCGCGGTGGAAGATCGTCGAGAGGTGGGCAACACCTATGCCTTCGCGCCGCCCCGCGTGTTCGAGGGCATGCTCACCCGCATCATGATCCGCATGGAGGATGCGAGCTGGCTGAAGCGGAAATTGTTCCATTACTATATGGGCGTGGCGAAGCTCTGGGGTGAGAAGATCCTCGATGGCAAGCCTGTGCCGGTGCTCGCGCGGCTGAACTATGCTATTGGCGAATTGCTCGTGTATGGCCCGCTGAAGAACGTGATGGGCCTCACCACCGTGCGTGTGGGCTATACCGCCGGTGAAGCGATCGGGCCGGAGCTTTTCTCGTTCTTCCGCTCCATCGGGCTGAACCTGAAGCAGCTTTACGGGCAGACCGAGGCGTTTCTCTTCGTCACCTGCCAGAAGGATGACGGCGTGCGCGCCGATTGCGTTGGCCCCGCGACGCCCAATGTTGAGATCCGCATCGCCGAGGATGGCGAAGTGCTCTACAAATCGCCGGGGCAGTTCGTGGGGTACTACAAGGACCCGGAGAAGACTGCCGAGACCATGACGCCCGACGGCTTCGTGAAAACGGGCGATGCTGGCTTCTTCGAGAAGGACGGGCAGTTGCGCATCATCGACCGCGCGAAGGATGTGGGGCGGCTGAAATCGGGCGCGCTGTTCGCGCCGAAATACATCGAGAACAAGCTGAAATTCTTCCCCAATATCCGCGAGGTCGTGGCCTTCGGGCAGGGCGAGGAATTCGTGACGGTTTTCCTCAACATCGATCTCGTGGCCGTGGGCAACTGGGCCGAGCGCAACAATGTTTCCTACGGTTCCTATCAGGAACTCGCGGGGCATCCGCAGGTCTATGACATCCTCGCCGGCCATGTGGCGGAGGTGAACCGCCAGCTCGCCGAAGAGCCGATGATGGCCCGCGCGCAGGTGCATCGCTTCTTGATCCTCCACAAGGAACTCGATGCCGATGACGGCGAACTCACCCGCACGCAGAAGGTGCGACGCGGCTTCATCGCTGATCGCTACGCATCGCTGGTGAAGGCGCTTTATGACGGCTCGACAGAGGCGGACATTTCCACGGAGGTCACCTTCGAGGACGGGCGCAAGGGCGTGATTTCCGCCCGCGTGAAGGTGATGGACGCGACGGTGGCGCCGGTTGCGGCCATGCCGCAAGCAGCCGAGTGAGCGGGGCGCGCATGGTTCAGAATTCCACCATCTCCCCCGGCGATACCCTGCTCAAGGTCGATCATGTGTCGCTGCGCTTTGGCGGCGTGAAGGCCATCACGGATGTCTCCTTCGACATCCGGAAAGGCGAGATCCGCGCGATCATCGGCCCGAACGGCGCGGGCAAGACCTCGATGCTCAATGTCATCAACGGGTTCTACCACCCGCAGGATGGCACCATCACCTACAAGGGTGCGACGCGCGCCAAGATGAAGCCCTATGTGGCGGCCTCGCAGGGCATTGCCCGCACCTTCCAGAACGTCGCGCTGTTCAAGGGCATGTCGACGCTCGACAACATCATGGTCGGGCGCACGCTGAAGATGAAATCGAGCTTCTTCTGGCAGATCTTCCGCCACGGCCCGGCCATGACCGAGGAGATCGCGCATCGCCGGATGGTCGAGGAGATCATCGACTTCCTGGAAATCGAGCACATCCGAAAGGTGCCCGTGGGCAAGCTGCCCTATGGCCTCCAGAAGCGCGTGGAACTCGGTCGCGCGCTCGCGATGGAGCCGGAATTGCTGCTGCTCGATGAGCCGATGGCCGGCATGAACCTCGAGGAGAAGGAGGACATGTGCCGCTTCATCCTCGATGTGAAGGAGCAATACGGCACCACCATCGCGCTGATCGAACACGATATGGGCGTGGTGATGGACCTCTCCGACCGCGTGGTGGTGCTCGAATATGGCCGCAAGATCGCTGATGGCACGCCCGATGAGGTGAAGGCCAATCAGGCGGTCATCGATGCCTATCTCGGCGTGGCGCATTAAGGGGGAATGAGATGCTCTACAATGTTCTCATCGACCCCTTCGTGCAGATGGGCGCTGCGCCCGATCTCTTCGTGCAGACGATCTGGGAAGGGCTGGTCGCCGGCGTGCTCTATGCGCTGATCGCGCTTGGTTTCGTGCTCATCTTCAAGGCCTCGGGCGTGTTCAATTTCGCGCAAGGCATGATGGTGGTGTTTGCGGCCCTCACGCTGGTGGGCCTGCATGAGAAGGGCGTGCCCGCCTGGATCGCAGTGCTCCTCACGCTGGGCGTCATGGCGATCCTCGCCATCGCCGTGGAGCGGATCGTGCTGCGCCCGCTGGTCAACCAGCCGGACATCATCCTGTTCATGGCGACCTTTGGGCTGACTTTCATCATCATCGGCCTTGGCGAATTCATCTTCGGCGGCGAGCCGAAGCAGATGATCGCGACCGAACTGGGCTTGCCGCAGGGCACGATGCGCTTCGATATCCTCGGCGGGAAGGTCATCATCCAGAAGATCGATGTGGCTGCCGCTGTCATCGCCTCGCTGATGATCGCGGCTCTGGCCTTGTTCTTTCAGTATACCCGCATCGGCCGTGCCCTTCGCGCGGTGGCGGATAGCCACAAGGCGGCGCTTTCGGTCGGCATCTCGCTGAACCAGATCTGGGCCATCGTGTGGTTCGCGGCGGGCATCGTGGCGCTCATCACGGGCATCATGTGGGGCGCACGATCCGATGTGAGCTTCGCCCTGCAGGTCATCGCGCTGAAGGCTTTGCCGGTGCTCATCCTCGGCGGATTCACCTCCATTCCCGGCGCGATTGTCGGCGGGCTCATCATCGGCATCGGCGAGAAGCTCGCGGAGTTCTACTGGGGCCCGCTGGTGGGCGGTGGCATCGAGAACTGGGTGGCCTATGTGATCGCGCTCGTCTTCCTGATGGTGCGCCCGCAGGGCCTGTTCGGCGACAAGATCATCGAAAGAATTTGATCCATGCTGTATCGTGAATCAGGCCAGTTCAAGAAAACCTACTCAGCGGATATGCAGGTCTTCCCGCTCCGGGAAGATCGCGTGGGCATCGCCATCATCCTGTTTATTGCGGCGGTGGTCATCCCGCTCACGGGTTCGAACTTCTTCATCTCGACCGTGATGATCCCGTTCCTCGTCTTCGCGCTGGCAGCGATGGGGCTGAATATCGTCACGGGCTATACCGGGCTCATCTCGCTTGGCACCGGCGCCTTCATGGGTGTTGGCGCCTATGCCTGCTACAAGCTCACCACTTATTTCCCCGGTGTGCCGATTGTCATCTGGATCCTCGCCTCGGGCATCTTCTCGGCGGCGATTGGCGCGCTGTTTGGCCTGCCGAGCCTGCGCATCAAGGGCTTCTACCTCGCGGTGGCGACGCTCGCGGCGCAGTTCTTCCTGGAATGGTGCTTCGTGCGCATTCCCTGGCTCTTCAACTACAATGCCTCGGGCGCAATTGAAGTGCCGACACGCTGGATCGCGGGCGTGCCTGTGACTGGCCCCACTGCGACGCCGATGACCCGCTATTACGTCATCCTCGGCATCGTCGTGCTGATGACCTGGGTCGCCTCGAACATCCTGCATGGGCGCATCGGGCGCAGCTTCATGGCCGTGCGCGACATGGATATCGCGGCGGAACTGATGGGCATCCGCCTGTTGCCCACGAAGCTCCTCGCGTTCGCGATGTCGTCCTTCTATTGCGGCGTGGCGGGCGCGACCATGATGTTCCTCTGGTATGGCGGCGGCGAGGCGAGCGACGCCTTCAACATCAACCAGAGCTTCATCATCCTGTTCATGGTGATCATCGGGGGGCTGGGCTCGCTCATCGGCTGCTTCTTCGGCGCGGCCCTGCTGCACATCATCCCGGTCATGCTGAAATTCGGCCTGCCGGCCATCGGCATCCCGCTCGCGGGTGCCACGGCCGAGCACATTAACCACCTTCTCGTGGGTGGCCTCATCATCCTGTTCCTGATTGTCGAGCCGCATGGCCTCGCCCGGCTCTGGCAGATCACCAAGCAAAAGCTCAGAACCTGGCCTTTCCCCTACTAACGGGGGCGGGCTTTGCCGGCGCTGCTGCTCCGGCATCATGAAGACCTGAGGGAGCCCGGGAAGAGGCTCCACCGAAGGAGGAACGACCATGAAGAAAACACTGGGACTTGCGGCTCTGGCCGCAGCCTTCGCGGGTGCGGCGCCCCTGCCGGTTTCCGCGCAGGAGACGATCTACGTGCCGCTGCTCACCTACCGCACCGGCCCCTTCGCCGGTTCGGGCGTGCACATCGCCAACGGCATGCGCGATTACCTTGAAATGCTGAACCAGCGCGATGGCGGCATCGGCGGGGCGCGCATCATCATCGAGGAATGCGAGACGGGCTACGACACCAAGAAGGGTGTCGAATGCTATGAGAGCGTGAAGGGCAAGAATCCGGTTGTCGTGAACCCCTATTCCACGGGCATCACGCTGCAGGTCATTCCCAAGGCGGCGGTGGACAAGATCCCCGTGCTCTCCATGGCCTATGGCCTCTCGGCCTCGGCGGATGGCGAGAACTTCCCGTGGATATTCAACCCGCCGGCCACCTACTGGGATGGCGCGTCGGTTTTCGTGAAGCACATGGCGCAGGTGGAAGGCGGCTTCGACAAGCTGAAGGGCAAGACGGTGGGCCTCGTCCATCTCGATGCGCCCTTCGGCAAGGAGCCGATCCCGGTTCTGGAAGCCATGGCGAAACAGTACGGCTTCAACCTGAAGCTCTACCCGGTGCCGGCTGCGCAGATGCAGAACCAGGGCTCGACCTGGCTCGCCATCCGCCGCGACCGCGTGGACTGGATCTACAACCAGGGCTGGGGCGCGATGAACCCCACCGCCGTGAAGGAAGCGGTGAAGAACGGTTTCCCGATGGATCGCCTCGTGGGCGTCTGGTGGGCTGGTGGTGACGACGACGCCCGTGCGGGTGAAGCCGGCGCCAAGGGCTACAAGACCCTGAACTTCCACAATACGGGCGCCAACTATCCCGTGCTGCAGGATATCCTGAAGCATGTCTTCGACAAGAATCTCAGCCAGGCCAAGCGCGAGCAGGTGGGCGAGAACCTCTATAACCGTGGCGTCTACAACTCGATGCTGATCGCCGAAGCCGTGCGCACCGCGCAGAAGATTACCGGCAAGAAGGCGGTTGTTGGCGAGGATGTGCGGCGCGGCTTCGAGGCGCTCAACATCACCGAGCAGCGCCTGAAGGAGATCGGCATGGAAGGCTTCGCCAACCCGGTCCGCATCACCTGCAACGACCACAATGGCCACAACAAGGTGTTCGTCTCGCAGTGGGACGGCTCGAAATACGTGAAGGCCTCGGACTGGATGGACCCGATCAAGGAGATCGTCCGCCCGTTGATCGAGGCTGAAGCGAAGGATTTCGTGTCGAAGAACACGGGCTGGCCGAAGCGCACGGAAGCCTGCGAAAAGGCCGCGTAAATCACGCGCCAAGGGGCAGCCGGTTCGCCGGCTGCCCATTTCCGGCCCGAAGGGCCCGATGACCGACCTCCCGGAGCTTTCCGAGTCTTGGAGCTTTCCATGTCCGCCACCGCCGAAACCGTCGAGCCGATCCTCTCGGTCAACAACATCGAGGTGATCTATGATCACGTCGTGCTGGTGCTGAAGGGGGTGTCTCTCACCGTGCCGCGCGGGGGAATTGTCGCGCTGCTCGGCGCCAATGGCGCGGGCAAGACCACGACGCTGAAAGCGATTTCCAATCTGCTCAAGGCTGAACGCGGTGATGTGACCAAGGGCTCAATCATCTTCGAGGGCGAGCGCGTGGACCGCATGAGCCCGGCTGATCTCGTGCGGCGCGGTTGCATTCAGGTGATGGAGGGCCGGCACTGCTTCGGCCATCTCACCATCGAAGAGAACCTCCTCACCGGTGCCTTTACCCGGCAGGATGGCCGCGCTGCCATCAAGCGCGACATGGAGATGGTCTACAACTATTTCCCGCGGCTCCGGCAGCGCATGAAATCCATGTCCGGCTATACTTCCGGCGGCGAGCAGCAGATGTGCGCCATCGGCCGCGCGCTGATGAGCCGCCCGCAGATGATCCTGCTGGACGAGCCCTCCATGGGGCTTGCGCCGCAGGTCATCGAGGAGATTTTCGAGATCGTGAAGGATCTCAACGCCAAGGAGGGCGTGTCCTTCCTGCTCGCCGAGCAGAACACCAACATGGCGCTGAAATACGCGACCTATGGCTACATCATGGAAACCGGCCGCATCGTCATGGATGGCGATGCCAAGGCTTTGCGCGAGAACGAGGATGTGAAGGAGTTCTACCTCGGCGTCGCGGGCGGGGACAAGAAATCCTTCCGCGAGGTAAAGAGCTACAAGCGCCGCAAGCGTTGGCTGGCGTGAGCATTTTCAAGCGAAGTGGTCGCCGGTTCGCGGAAAGAAAATGCGAACCATGAAAAAGATCACCGCACCAGCAAGGTCACCCAGGCCGCGAGGAACGGGAAGGGCAGGGACACCACCACCCTCAGCAGCACAATGCGCGCGGGCATGGAGGGGATTTCCCACGAGATCATTCGGTTGATCGTGAAGAGCGACCACGCGGTGACATAGGCCATGACCTGCGCGAGATCAGCCCCTGCCTTCAGCGCCGCCGCGCCGATCGCATAGCCCACCACCGGCCCGCCGGGGGTAAGTGCCCCGGCAACGCTCGCGAGTGCCGTGCCCATTAGCCCGGAATTCGGCCCGAACCAGGCGAGAATGGTTTCCTTCGGCAGAAGATGCGCAAGGAAGCCCGAGCCCAGCACGCCAATCGCGAGGCGCGGCAGCAGATGGATGAACTGCGTCCGCGCATCCGAGAATCCATCGGTCAGCAGCGCGGGTGAGCGCCGCCAGGCCGCGAAGGCGAGGCCAGCGGCAATCGCCATCAGCGCCAATGTAAAGCCGAAAACGATCATGCCTTGCCCTCACCGGGCGGAGGCCGATTGACGTAAGCGTCGAAGACTGTGGCGCGCGCCGCAAGGCCCAGCAAAACGGGCATGGGCAGCGATACAAGGAAGCGGAACAGCACGAAATCCGTGCCGAAGAACGGCATTTCCCAGATGATCGCGCGGTTGATGCCCAGCAGAAGCCAGCCGGAAACGAAGGCGATGGCTGCCCCCCGGTCCGCGCCGCTCACCATCAGCACGGCCGCCAGCGGAAAGATCGTGAAGGGCCCGGCAGGGAACAACGTGCCAATGATCGCAGCGATGGCGAGGCCTTTCACGCCAGAGCCTGCACCGATGTATTTTTCGATGGTCTCGCGCGCGATCATCAGGCGAATGAGACTGCCGATGAGGCAACCCAGTGCCACCTTGGGCAGGATGGTGAGGAAAAGCCAGAAATCTTCGGCGAGGATATGCTGCGAGACAGTAAAGCCATCGCGCAAGGTCACCCAGATCATCGAGCCGAGCGAGAGGGTGGCGACAACGAGAAAGCCCCAATCGAGGGGCTTTCGCTGAACCTTCGGCAATCCGGGTGGTGTGTCGTCAGGCAAGTGAGCGTCAGGCCTTCACATTCGCCGCGGCTGCATCGATATGCGCTACGAGGCTCGGATCAAGCTGCAATTCGCCAGCCAAAGCTTGCAGGAAGGCCTGCTCGTCGGCGGTGTCCGGATCGATCGCGAGGCGCGCCGCAGCATAGACCTGCGCCGCCTCTTCCGGGTTGGTGATCCCCGCTGCGAGGGTCGCGGGATCAGCGGGGTTCGCGAATTCCTGATCGAGGAATTGCACGGCCTCGGCCTCGATGCCCGCGGCTTTCAGGTTGCCGACAATGGCCGCGCGCTCGGTGTCATCCACGATGCCATCCGAGGAGGCCGCGGCGACCATGGCACGCACGAGACGCAAGGCCTGTTCGTTAGTGGCGGAGGGTGCGGGGAGCGCCTGCGGCTGCTGGAGTTCCTGCGCCACATTCTGCATATCCAGCAAGGGCTTGCCGGCCTGATAATTCTGCAGTGCCTTGTAGGCGAGGCCGCCGACCAGCGCCATACCGCCCATGCGCGCGGCAGAGCCGGCGATCTTGCGGCCGGCGCCGGTCCCAAGCAGCACGGCGGCGAGACCGCCAATCGCCACGCTGGCCGCGACCGGGTTCTTTGCCGCGAGATCCTTCGCGCGGGCCACGAGATCAGCCGGGTTCTGGCCCGTGGTCTGGCGCAGGAAGTCGCTCGCCTTCTGGGTTGCGCCGGTCTGCTGGTTCAGTTCGGTTGCGCCTTGTTTAACGCCGCCGGTTGCCTGGTTCAGCACCTGCCCGGCCATGTTCGCGACCTGCCCCAGCATGCCGCCAAGCTGGCCCTGTCCGCCGCCCTGGCTACCGGCAGAAACGAGTGCATCGAGAAGTTTGCGGGCATCGAACATCGTGAAAGCCTCATGCGGTTGAACAGCCGGCCCATTTTCGGGCCATCACGGCCCAGATGGGGGCAGTATGTGGCGAGGCCATGACGAAAGCCACGGCCCGCAAAGGGTTTTTTCAGTCGCGCAGCAATTCGTTGATGCCGGTCTTGGAGCGGGTCTTCTCGTCCACGGTCTTCATGATGACCGCGCAATACGTGGAGGGGCCCCAGTTCTCGCCCGGCAGCGGCTTGCCGGGAATGGAGCCCGAGACCACCACCGAATAGGGCGGTACATAGCCGACATGTACCTTGCCGGTCTGGCGATCGATGATCTTGGTCGATGCAGAGAGGAACACGCCCATCGAGATCACCGAGCCCTTGCCGACGATCACGCCTTCCACCACCTCGGAACGCGCGCCGATGAAGCAATCATCCTCGATGATCGTGGGGTTCGCCTGTAGCGGCTCCAGTACGCCGCCGATGCCGACGCCACCCGAGAGATGCACGTTCTTGCCGATCTGTGCGCAGGAGCCGACGGTGGCCCAGGTGTCGACCATCGTGTTATCGTCCACATAGGCGCCGACATTCACGAACGAGGGCATCAGCACCACCGACTTGCCGATATAGGCCGAGCGGCGCACCACGCAGCCCGGCACGGCGCGGAAACCGGCCTTGGCGAAGCCGCCGGCATCCATGCCGAGGAACTTCGAATCCACCTTGTCCCACCAGCTTGCGCCACCCGGCGCGCCGGAGATCATCGCCATATCGTTGAGGCGGAAGGAGAGCAGAACCGCCTTCTTCAGCCACTGGTTCACCACCCAGGCCTCGGGGCCTTCCACATCCAGGCGACGCTCGGCGACGCGCATCGCGCCGGAATCGAGGGCGGCGAGTGCCTCCTCTACCGCGTCACGCACCTCGCCTTTCGTGGCGGCGTTGATTTCGGCGCGCTTTTCCCAGGCGGCATCGATGACGGAAGCGAGAGACATGGTTGGAGACCCTGCAACGGTTGGAGAATGTTGCCGATCTGGTCGCGGAAAGGCGCGCGCGAGTCAAGCTGCGGGCGTGGCGAGTGCCGTGCGAAGCTGGTCGAGAAAATGCGGGAGATCCGCCGTCACATGGTCGAACCGGATGCCCAACGCGCCGGGGCCGTGCTCCACATAGCGCTCCCAGTCCTCCTTGTGGTCGCCCGCCGCACCCGGCACCACCAGCACCGTGCGCATGCCCAACTCCGCCGGCACCTCGAGATTGCGCGGGATATCCTCGAACATCGCGGAGGAGACGGGCGAGATCGCGTATCTCTCGAGGAAGCGCTCATAGGTGCGGCGCGCGGGCTTGGGGTGGAAATCCCCGGCTACAATATCGAAGATGCCGTTGAACAAGCCGTCGATGCCCAGCCGCTTCAACGTTTCCTCGGCATGGCGCACGGAACCGTTGGTGAAGATGAATTTGCGCCCCGGCAGGGCGGAGATCGCCGCGCCGAGCTGCGCATCCGCCTCCAGCGAGGAGCGGTCGATGTCATGCACGAAATCGAGGAAGGGATGCGGGTCGATCCCGTGCTCCTTCATCAGGCCGTTCAGCGTCGTGCCATGCACCTGATAGTAGTATTTCTGGATGGCGCGCGCCGTCAGCCCGTCCACTCCCAGCAGGTTGCTGATATAATTCGTGATCTTCTGGTCCACCTTCGGCCAGAGATCGGAATGCGGCGGGTACAACGTGTTGTCGAGGTCAAAGATCCAGGTCTCGACCGCCTGAAATCGCGCCACGAGCGCGCCTGAAGGGATGGAGGCTTCGTGGGACATGGGGCCGTTGTGAAAACCCGGGCGCTCGAATCGTCAAGAACGGTCAAAAGATAGGGTGAAGAGAGTTTTCCGCCAATTGTACAAGACGGGTTAAAGCGTGGTGCGGCTCAAAAGGGCTGCGGATAACGTGCCTTCATCGAGGTAATCGAGTTCGCCCCCCACCGGCACGCCATGCGCGAGGCGCGTGACCTTCACCCCCGCATTGGCCAGCATATCCGTGATGTAATGGGCGGTCGTCTGCCCCTCCACCGTAGCATTCAATGCGAGGATCACCTCGCGCACGCCATCTGCCGTAGCGCGATCGAGCAACTTGCCGAGCGCCAGATCTTCCGGGCCGGTGCCATCGATCGGCGAGAGTGTGCCGCCCAGCACATGATAGGCCGCGCGCAACGCGCCCGCGCGCTCCAGCGCCCAGAGATC
>Ga0209053_1000966_pt1 | contig 15776 bp, 10 predicted proteins | sample EBPBio152010_DNA_FD_185864 | JGI IMG/M metagenome (GOLD analysis project Ga0209053, IMG submission 185864) | Wastewater treatment Type I Accumulibacter community from EBPR Bioreactor in Madison, WI, USA - Reactor 1_7/15/2010_ DNA (SPAdes)... | ecosystem: Engineered > Bioreactor > EBPR >... | reverse complement strand
GCTCGAACGTGAGGTCGTGCTCGCGCTGCTTGTCGAAGCCGAGTACGTAGCTCATGCCCGAGCAGCCGCCGCCCTTGACGCCGACGCGCAGCCCGAACTGCGCCGGGATCTGCTTGTTGGCGACGATGCGGCGCACCTCGGCGGTGGCGCGGTCGGTGAGGCGGACGGGCGCGGGGCGTGGGGGCGCGGCCGTGGGGGCGGCCGGTGCCTCGGCGGGCCGCGCAGCGGCGGGTGTGGCGGTGGTCATCGGGGTGTCCGGGCGGGTCGAGGTCGAATCTGGAAACGGCAAACGCTGTTCCGTCCGTGCCTGGCGGATGGGTCAAAGTAGCGCCCGCCGGCCGTGCACGAGGCGAGACGCCGGTGCGCAGCCTCCTCGCGGTAGCGGGCGCATGCGGGGCACCGGGCGTGCCGGCTCGCGGCGTCCTGCCGCCGACCGATGTTCGCCCGCGCTCTTCGCCGTCGCGCGGGACGACCCGCTCTCGCTCCGCACCGGCGTGCCGATGCACCGGAGGATGGAGCCGTCTCCTTCGTCACTCAACGATCCTGCGGCAAACGTGTATGGATCCGTATTCTGCTCTGGAAGCCGGCCATTGGTCCAATGATGCGATCCGTCGTTCTCGTCGCCGCCGTGGGGTTTCTCCTCTCTGGAGCCAACGCGCAACCTTCCGCTACAGCGGGCTTCCTCGACATCAGCAGCGGATCGGAGGGGCCGGGTCTCTCCTACGGGGGCCATCAGCCTCCGAGCGTGCGAGCCCTGGCGGCAGGGCCGGACGGGCGGCTCTATGCAGGCGGCTTGTTCAGCGTCGCGGGCGGATACGAGGTCAGGAACCTCGCGCAACGTGTCGGCGGCCAGTGGCAGCCGGTCGGCGAGTCGGCCGTCGTGTCTGGCTCGGTCACCGCTCTCGCTGCGTCCACGAGCGCCCTCTACGTGGCCGATGCTGGGGCACCGGGGTACATCGCGCGGTGGACCGGTGCCGAGTGGCAGCCACTGGGAAGCGGCGTCGATGGTCAGGTGCTCGCCCTGATGACGGCAGCCGACGGCAGGGTGTACGCCGGGGGCGAGTTCGAGACCGCGGGCGGCGTGCCGGCGCGTGGCATCGCCGCGTGGGACGGGAGCGCATGGACACCGGTCGGCGTCGGGCTGGGAACGGTGAACGCGCTGGCGCTCGACCTCGACGGCAGTCTCCTGGCCGGTGGGCGGTTCTCGACACCGGGCGGACTCCCCTCCAACCAGGTCGCTCGTTGGTCCGGCTCCGGATGGCAGGTTCTGGGAGACTCGTTCGGTGGCGAGGTGGTCGGGATGGTCGCCGGTGGCGCCGGCGACGTGTACGTCTCGACGGTGGTCCAGGAGTTCGTGGTGTCGACGTGCCGGATCCACCGGTGGATCGGGACCGGCTGGGAGCAGATTCACACGAGTGCCGGACCGCCCGATTCGCCGGGCATCCGGGCACTCGCTCTCGATGCCGTCGGGAATCTGCACGTCGGGGGTGGCTGCGGGCAGGCGGCGCGCGTCCGGTCGGCGAGCGGTAGCTGGGTCGGGACGAACCTGACCGGGTTCACGTGGGACCTCGTCACCGGCGCGGACGGGACTCTTTACGCGGGCGCGGACTCACGCGCAGGTGTCCACCGGTGGACCGGCAGCACGTGGGTGTCGGTCGGGCGGAGTGTCGACGGAGCCGTGCACGCGCTCCACGCCGACGATGGTGGCCGCCTCTACGCCGGTGGCCGGTTCGGGTCGGCCGGCGATGTGGACGCTCCGGCGGTCGCTCTGTGGCAGGACGGCACATGGGAAGGCTTCGGCGCGAGGCGTACTCGGACGCGGGCACTGGCCGGAGGCGCCGACGGTCGCCTGTACGCCGGGAGCGACGACGAGTACGGTCCGTACGCAGCATGGTCAGAGGGAGGGGCGTGGACCGCGCTGGGGCTCGACGGCCCGGTGCACGCGCTCTGGTCCGACGGCGACGACCCGCTGTACGCCGCTGGCGCGTTCACCACCGGGAGCGGCACCACGCTCAACCACCTCGGCCGGTGGACAGGCGAAACGTGGGAAGCACTCGGCAGCGGACTCGACGGGGCCGCGCATGCGTTGGCACGAGCCCCCGACGGCAGCCTGTACGTTGGGGGCGAGTTCACGGTCGCCGGCGGCGTCTCCGCCAACCGCATCGCGCGCTGGGATGGGACGGCCTGGCACGCCCTCGGTGCGGGGATCGACGGTCCCGTCTACGCGCTGGCGGTCGGCCCCGACGGCAGCCTCTATGCCGGCGGCGACTTCGAGACCGCCGGTGGCCGCGCGGCGCGGCGGATCGCTCGCTGGGACGGCAACGCCTGGCACGCCGTCGGCGACGGCCTGAATGCGCGTGTTCGGGCACTGCTCGTCGACGACGCGGGCGCGGTCGTCGCCGGCGGCGACTTCTCGTTTACGGGCGTCGAGCCCGGTCGGGGAATTGCGCGGTGGGACGGGACGACCTGGGCGCCCCTCGCCGGCGGCGTCGCGGGCTCGGTCTTCGCGATGGCGCTCCTGCCCTCGGGCGACATCGCGCTCGGCGGCGACTTCCTTCGCACGGCGAGCGGCCCGTCGCCCTACATCACGCTCTATCGGGAGAGCCTCGTCGCGTCCGCCCCGCCGCTGGCCGGCGGCCCCGTCGTGATCACGCTCGCGCCGAACCCTGCGCGCGGTGCGTCCACGGCGTGGGTCACCGGCGCAGGCGAGGCCGCCGTCACGGTCCACGACGCCCTCGGGCGCCGCGTCGCCATCGCCTTCGACGGCGTGCTCGCCGGGCGGACCGCCGTCGCGCTGCCGTCGGGGCTGGCGCCGGGGGTGTACGTCGTGCGCCTCGTCGCCGGCGAGGCCGTGCGCTCGGCGCGGCTGGTCGTCGCGCGGTAGCGCACGCGGGGCACCCGGCGTGCGTTCTTGCGGCGCCCCACCGTCGCCCGATGCTCGTCCGCTGGTTCGCGTTTCTCGCCGTCGTCGCCCTCTCGGCGTCGGGCGCGCGCGCGCAGGCCGTCGCGCGGGCCGACACGGTGGCCCTGTCGCCCGGCGGCGTCGTGCCGCTGCCGGCCGGCGCGATTCCCGGCAGCATCGGCGTGGCGGTCTACGACGGCACAGCGTTCCGCGACCTGCCGGCGTCGGCCGTCGCCGTCGACGCCGCCGGGCGGCTGACGCTCGTCCCGCCGCCCGACTCGCTCGTCGTGCTCCGCGTGAGCTACCGCGTGCTGGCCGACCCGCCGGCGGCGCGCGCGCGCCTGCCATCGGCCGACTCGCTGCGCGCCGCCGAACAGGCCGCGCGAGCCGACACGTCGGGCGCCGGCCCGCGCGCCGCGCCGGCGGTCGCGCCGGTGACGCCGACGGCGATCCGCACCACGGGCAGCATCACGCGCGGCGTCGTGGCCGGGACCGACCGCGACGCCTCCATCACGAGCGCGCTGCGGCTGGAGCTGGCCGGCGAGGTCGCGCCGGGCGTCCGCCTCACCGGCTCGCTGACCGACCAGAACACGCCCGTCCTGCCGGAGGGGACGACCACGCGCCTGTCCGACCTCGACCGCGTGTTCGTGGCCGTCGAGAGCCGCCGCGTGACGGCGCGCCTCGGCGACGCCGAGCTGCGCCTCGGCGGGACGGCCTTCGCGCCGCTCGACCGGCAGGTGCAGGGCGCCGTCGTAGAGGCGCGCGCCGGCGCGGGCGGGGGCGCCGCGCTGCGGGTCGTCGGCGCGGCGAGCGCGGCGCGCGGGCGCTTCCGCACGCAAGAGATCGCGCCCGTCGAGGGCGTGCAGGGGCCGTACCGCCTCCAGGGCGACGCCGGCGAGGCGTTCGTCGTCGTCGTGCCGGCTTCCGAGCGCCTGCGGTGGGACGGCCAGCCGCTCGTCCGCGGCTCCGACTACGTGATCGACTACGCCACCGGCGAGATCACGTTCACCGCGCGGCGCCTCGTCACGCGCGAGCGGCGCATCGTGGTGGACTTCGAGTACACGGCCACCGGCGCGACGCGGACCCTCGCCGCTGGCGCCGCCGACGCCACGCTCGGGCCGGCGACGCTCGGCGTGCGTGTGCTCCGCGAGGCCGACGCGGCGTCGTTCCTGACCGACCTCGGGCTGTCCGACGACGAGCGCGACGCCATCGCGGCGGCCGGCGAGGGGCGCGCGCTCGTCCCCGGCTGGGAGCGCGTCCCGTTCGACCCCGCCAGCCCGTTCGTCCTCTACACGCGGCGCGACACGACGATCGGCGGGATCGTCACGCCGATCTTCGAGCCCGCGACGAGCGCGTCCGACGCGGTCTACCGCGTGCGGTTCACGCAGGTCGCCGCCGGCGCCGGCGACTACCGCCGGTCGGCGCAGGCCACCAACGGACTCTTCTACGAGTACGTCGGGCCGGGCCAGGGCGACGCGATCCCGTTCCGCCTGCTGCCGCGCCCGTCCGCGCGCTCGCTGGCCGACGCGCACGCCGTCGTCGGCCTCGGGCGCGGCGTCGAGGTCTTCGCCGAAGGCGCATGGAGCGTGGACGACGTCAACACGCTCGCGGCCGACGCCGCCGACCCCGGCGGCGCGGCCACCGCCGGACTCCGCGTGCGCGACGCCGACGCGCTCGGCGGACGCCTCACGGCCGACCTCCGTGTCGTCGGGCGCGCCGACGCCTTCCGCCCGTTCGACCGCGTGCGCGACGCCGATTTCGCGACGCGCTGGAACCTCGCGCAGGCCGGCACCGGCGCCGTCGCGGCGCTCGACACGCTCGGCGAGCGCTCGGCCGACGCCGCGCTGGCGTGGACGCGCGGGGCCGTCGGCCTCCGCGCCGCCGGCGGCGCGCTGCGCCTCGCCGGGCTCACGTCGCGTCGCGCGTCGGGCGCCGTGACGGTCGGCGCGCCGGGGGCGGACGGTCCGTGGGGTGGTGCGTGGCTCGACGTCCGCGCCGAGGGCGCCGCGACGAGCGGCAGCGGCGCGTTTACGAGCCGCGTCGGGACCGGCGAGCAGGTGCGCGCGTCGCTCGCCGCCGGCCGCCGCGTGGGCGTCGCCGCGCCGTCGCTGGCCGTCGAGCACGAGCGGCGCGACCAGACGGCGGCGCTGGACTCGCTCGCCGGGCGACCGCCGTCGTTCGCGTTTACGGCCGTGCGTCCGGCGCTGAGCGTCGCGCTGCCCGTCGGGACCGCCGAGGCGTCGGCCGAGTGGCGCGCTGAGGCCGAGCCACTCGCACCCGGCGACCCGGTGACCGATGCCGCGCGCGTGCTGACCGTCGACGCCGCGTTCGCGCTCGCGCCTGCCCGCACGGCCTCGCTCGATGCGCGCGTCGGGCTCCGCCGCCGGCGGTGGGCCGAGCCGTTCCGCCTCGCCGGCCGCGAGGACGCCTCGTCGGTCGCCGCCGCCGTCACCGGCCGCGCGTCGGCGCTGCGCGGCGCCGCGGACCTCACGGCTGGCTACGAGGCGCTCACCGAGCGGACGCCTCTGCTCCAGGAGACCTACGTCCTCGTCGGGCCCGACCTCGGGACGCACGTCTGGCGCGACGGCGAGGGCGAGGCGCGCCCCGGCGAGCCCGACGGCGTCGCGCAGGTGGACGAGTTCGTCCCCGAGACGACCCCGCTGGAGGGCACGTACCTGCGGACGTTCATCCCCGGCCAGGAGCTGCTCCCGACGGTCGGCGTCGGTCTCACGGCGCGCCTGTCGGTGCGTCCGGGCCGCCTCGCCGCCGACGACTCGCCGTGGCGCCTCGTCGCCCTCCGCACGGCGCTCGACGTGCAGGAGCAGACGCGCTACGACGACGTGGCGGCGGTCCTCGCGCTGCTGCCGTCGGCTCTCCAGCGGCCAGGCGAGACGGTGCGCGGGCGCTTCCGCGTCGAGCAGGAGGCGGTGCTCTGGCCCGACCACCCGACGAGCGGCGCGCGCCTCGCCGGCGAGCACTCGACGGCCATCAGCGCGCTCGCCGCCGGCGCCGAGTCGCGCCTCGCGCAGGCGCTCCGCGCCGAGGCCTACACGGCGGCCGGGCGCGTCACGGCCCGCGCCGAGGTCGCGTGGGAGCGCCGCCGGACGATCGCCGAGGCGTTCGCGTCGCGCACGTACGACCTGCGTGGGGTCCGCGCCGAGCCGCGCGTGACGTGGACGCCGCTCGACGGCCTCACGCTCGGCGCCGGCGCCTTCGTGGCCGACCGCCGCGACGCCCTCGCCGACGGCGCCGGCGCCGTCGTCTTCCGCCTCCCGGCGGACGCCCGGTGGGCGCTCACGCGCCGCCTCGTGCTCGTGGCCCGCGCCGAGCGCGCGCAGGTGCGCCTCCGCGGCGCGATCTCGGGCCTCGCGCTCTTCGAGTTCACCGACGGGCGCGGCGCCGGGACGAGCTACCTCTGGGGCCTCGACCTGCAGGGTATCCTCTCGGAGCGCTTCCGCGCGTCGGCGGTGTACGACGGCCGTGCCCCCGCCGGCGCGCCGGCCATCCAGACCGTCCGCGTCCAGGTCTCGGCGGTGTTCTGACGAAAGGGATGGGGGATAGGGAAGAGGGATGGGGAGATCGCGCGTCTGCGGCGCGACATTCGGGGCGGTGTGCATGCTCCTATACCCCATCCCTCATCCCCGCGCCGGAGGCGCCTTCCCGTGCAGTTCCTCAATTTCCTCGCCGCGGCGCGTCCGCCGCTGATCCAGCAGAGCCTCGACGCGCTGGCCGCGATGCTCGACACGTCGGCGCGCATGTTCGCGGCGGCGACGGCCACGCTGCTGGACAACGAGGCGCTCGCGCTCGACCTCTCGGCCGAGGACGAGGTCGTCAACGCGCACGAGCGGGCGATCCGCCTGATGGTGCTGGAGCACGTCTCGAGCAGCCCGCGCGACGAGGTCGCGCTCAGCCTCGTGCTCGTCTCGATCGTGCAGGACGCCGAGCGGCTGGGCGACCTCGCCAAGAACCTCGGCAAGACGGCCGACCTCGCGGCGCACCCGCGCATGGGCGCGCACGTGGACGCGCTGCGGCCCGTCCGCGACCGCGTGCAGGCGGCCTTCCCGCGCGTGCGCGACGCCTTCGTGGCGTCCGACGAGGCCGCCGCGCGCGAAGTGATGGACGCGCACGACCAGACCAAGGGCGACCTCGCGGCCTACGTGCAGCGCCTCGCCGGCGCCGGCGACCTCTCGCCCAACCTCGGCGTGGTGCTCGCGACGGCCGGGCGGATGATCGGGCGGACGAGCGCGCACCTGTCCAACATCGCGTCCGGCGTCGCGCTGCCGTTCGACCAGATCCGCCGCTCGCCGACGTGGGGTGGGGGAGCAGTGTAGGAGAGGATGCGTGTACGAGTGGAGGCAGGTAGGAGAGGAGGCGTGTAGGAAAGGATGGTCGGGGGTGCCGCTTCCCATCCTGTGAGCCTCCAATCTCCCATTCTTCCACGCTTCCTCTCTTCCACTCCTACACGCCTTCCTCGATCGTCACGCGCGTCATCGCGTCGCCCTGCTGGATGGCGTCCACGACGTCCATGCCGCTCGTCACGCGGCCGAAGACCGTGTGGCGGCCGTCGAGGTGCGGCTGCGGGCCGTGCGTGATGAAGAACTGGCTGCCGTTGGTGCCGGGGCCGGCGTTGGCCATCGAGATCACGCCGCGCTCGTGGCGGAGTGGGTTGCCGGCGAACTCGTCCGCGAACTGGTAGCCGGGGCCGCCGCGGCCGGTGCCGGTCGGGTCGCCGCCCTGGATCATGAAGTTGGCGATCACGCGGTGGAACGTGACGCCGTCGTAGTAGCCGTCGCGCGCAAGCGTCACGAAGTTGTTGACCGTCACCGGCGCGGCGCTCGCGTCGAGCTCCAGCACGATGTCGCCGCGGTCGGTGGCGATGGTCGCCGTGTAACGGTTGGCGGGGTCGATGGTCATCGCCGGCGGCGCGGCGTACTGCTTGGACATGGGGCAGGTTGGATGCTGGGGCGGGGGACCCTGGTGAGGCTGACGTGGGGGTGGGGGACCCCTCCGTCACCGGCATGCCGGGACACCTCCCCGGTGGGGAGGGGGCAACGACGGTGACGGCGGGAGGTTCGCGGGACGGTCAGGCGGGCGGGAGCGCGAGCGGCTCGCCGTCGACGGCGACGGCGTCACCGGCTGGCGACGCGTCGGGCGCGCGCGCCGGCGACTCGCGGAACTGCCGGGCGGCGAGGCGGGCGTAGAGTCCGCCGGCGGCGACGAGGGCGTCGTGCGTGCCCTCCTCGACGACGCGCCCGCCGTCGAGGACCACGATGCGGTCGGCGTCGCGGACGGTCGCGAGGCGGTGCGCGATGACGAACGTCGTGCGCCCGCGCATCAGGTCGGCGAGGGCGTCCTGCACGGCGGCCTCGGATTCGGCGTCGAGCGCGCTCGTCGCCTCGTCGAGCAGCAGCACGGGTGCGTCCTTGAGGAACGCGCGCGCGATGGCGACGCGCTGCCGCTGGCCGCCCGACAGCTTGACGCCGCGCTCGCCGACGGCCGTCGCGTAGCCGTCGGGCAGCGCCGCGATGAAGTCGTGCGCGTAGGCCGCGCGCGCGGCGGCCTCCACCTCGGCGTCGGTCGCGTCGAGGCGCCCGTAGCGGATGTTGTCGGCCACGCTCGCGCCGAAGAGCTGGACGTCCTGCGCGACGACGGCGCACGCGGCGCGGACGCTCGCGACGGTCGCCTCGCGGACGTCCACGCCGTCGAGTGTGACGCGCCCGGCATCCGCGTCGTAGAAGCGGGGGACGAGCGCGAGGAGCGTCGTCTTGCCGGCGCCGCTCGGGCCGACGAGCGCGACCGTCTCGCCGGGCGCGGCAGAGAGCGAGACGTCGTGCAGGACGGGCCGCGCGGCGTCGTAGCCGAACGTCACGCCGTGGAGGCCGACGGCACCGCGCACCGGCGTCGGCAGCGGCGCGGCGCCGGGGGCGTCCGCCACCTCGGGCGGCGTGTCGAGGATCTCGAAGAGGCGCTCGCTCGCGCCGGCGGCGCTGTTGACGTTGGCGTAGAGGCGGCTCGCGCCGCCGACGGTCCGCGCGATGTTGAGCGCGTAGACGATGAACGCGACGAGATCGCCGGCGCTCAGGCGGTCGGCCAGCACCTCGCGCCCGCCGGCCCAGAAGATGACGACGAGCGCGGCGAAGAAGACGAACGCGACGGCGTTCCAGAAGATGGCCGTCAGCTTCTCGCGGCGGAGGGCGACGCCGAAGAGGCGCTCGACGGCGGCGCCGTAGCGGTCGGTCTCGTACGTCTCGCGCCCGAAGGCCTGCACCACGCGGACGGCGCCGACGGCCTCCTCGGCGACGGCGGTCGTGTCGGCCAGGTGGTCCTGGAGCGCCCGGCTCAGCGCGCGCACCTTCACGCCGACCCAGCGCGCGGCGAGCGCGATCGGCGGCACGACCGCGCCGATGACCAGCGTCAGCCGCCAGTTGAGCGCCAGCATGAGCGCGACCGAGCCGACGAGCGTCAGCGACAGCGTGAGCGTCTGCTGGAGGTCGTCGGTGACGGCCGTCTGGACCTTGGAGACGTCGTTCGTGAGGCGGCTCGTGATCTCGCCGGTGCGCGTGTCGGCGAAGTAGCGCAGGCCCATCCGGTGGAGGTGGGCGTAGACGGTCCGCCGCAGGTCGGCCACGACGCGCTCGCCGACCCACGCGAGCTGGTAACCGCCGACGGCGCCGATGGCCGCCTGCGCGGCGAACAGCCCGAACATGACCAGCGCGAGCCGGTTGAGGAGTGGCCCGTCGGCCGTCTCGAAGACGGCGTCGAGCAGCGCCTTGAGGCCGAGCGGGACGACCAGCCCGACGGCCGTCGCCAGCAGCAGCAGCGTGAGCGCGACCGCGAGGCGGGCGCGGTGCGGGCGCGCGTAGGTGAAGATGCGACGGACGAGCGGGACGAGCGGCGTCGTCGGCTTCTCCGGCGGGGTGTCGGTGCGCATCCGGCCGCTACGCCGCGTCCGCGCGCGGGGCTCCCGGTGACGCCCGCCGGCAGATGCATTCCCGGTGAGGCCGGCCGGCGGCGGCGCCTCGCGGCAACTCGCCGTCCGCCGCCGGCGTGTGGAGCCGCCGCCCGCCCGCTCCCGATGACGTCGCTCTCCGTGCTCCTGCTGGTGTCGGGCGTGCTGCTGCTGATCGGCATCCTGTCGAGCAAGGTCGCCGCGCGGATGGGGTTGCCGGGGCTCGTGCTCTTCCTCGGGGTCGGGATGCTGGCGGGCTCGGAGGGCGTCGGCGGGATCGCGTTCGAGGACTACGACCTCGCCAACCGGATCGGCAGCCTCGCGCTGGCGCTCATCCTGTTCGACGGAGGGCTCCGCACGTCCGTCGCGTCGCTGCGCGAGGCGTGGCGGCCCGCGACGGCGCTCGCCACCGTCGGCGTCGTGCTCACGTCGGCGCTGACCGGCGTGGCGGCGTCGTGGCTGCTCGGAATGCCGCTGCTCTACGGACTGCTCCTCGGCGGGATCGTCGGCTCGACCGACGCGGCGGCCGTCTTCTCGGTGCTGCGCACGAGCGGGCTGGCGCTGCCCGACCGCCTCGCGTCCACGCTCGAGGTCGAGAGCGGCTCGAACGACCCGATGGCGGTCTTCCTGACCCTCGGCCTCACGAGTCTCCTCGTGGGCGACGCGGGCGGCGCGGCGGGCCTCGCGGCGCTGCTCGGGCTGCAGCTCGGCGTCGGCGCCCTGGCCGGGACCGTCGCCGGCGTCGCCGGCGCGTGGGCGGCCAACCGGGTTCGCCTCGACCACGCGGGCCTCTACCCGGTGCTCGTGCTGGCGGTCGGGATGGTGAGCTTCGGGCTGGCGACGGCGCTCGGCGGCAGCGGCTTCCTCGCCGTCTATGTCACCGGCATCCTGCTGGCGGACCGCGTGGTGGTCTTCCGGCGCGGCATCCTGCTGTTCCACGACGCGATGGCGTGGCTGGGACAGATCCTGCTCTTCGTGATGCTCGGCCTGCTGAGCTTCCCGAGCCGCATCGCTGACGTCGTGTTGCCGGGGCTGGGCGTGGCGGTGGTCCTGATCCTCGTCGCCCGGCCGCTGGCCGTCTGGCTCTCGACGCTGCCGTTCGGCTTCTCGCTGCGCGAGGTGGCGTTCCTGTCGTGGGTCGGCCTCAAGGGGGCCGTCCCGATCACGCTCGCCACGTTCCCGCTGACCGCCGGCGTGCCGGGCAGCGAGACGCTCTTCAACGTGGTCTTCTTCGTCGTCATCGTGTCGGCCGTCACGCAGGGATGGTCGCTGCCGGTCGTCGCGAGGGCGCTCGGCATCGGCCGCCCGGCCGACCCGGCGCCGCCGCTCTCGGTCGAGATCAGCGCCCTGCGCGACGTCGACGGCGAGATCGTGGACTACACCGTCGCGCCGTCGGCGCGCGTCGCCGGCCAGGAGCTGCGCGCGCTCGCGCTGCCCGACGGTACGGCCGCGACGCTCGTCGTGCGCGGCGACGCGCTCATCGTGCCGCGCGGTTCGACGGCGCTCCGCCCCGGCGACCACGTCTTCGTGGCGATGCACCGTCCGCTCAAGCCGCTCGTCGACCGGCTGTTCGACCCGATGGCCGGGACGCCGGACCTGCCGGACGGGCTCGCGCTGACGTTCCACGCGGCGACCACGCTCGGGCAGCTGCACCGCTTCTTCGGCCTGCCGGCGCCCACGTGGAGCGGGGTCACGCTCGGTGAGGCACTGGCCGGCGACGCGCACGGGACGCCGCCGCGCCTCGGTCCGTTCGTCCTCTCGGCGGCCGACGAACCCGACTACGTCGTCGTCACGCACGTGCCGGGAGCAGACCCGGCCGACGCCATGCCGGACGCGATTCCGTAACCGGGGCATCACTGACGGGTGACGCACCGCTGGCACCCGGCGGTGGAACGTTGCCCGTCCTCACCTTGCCCTCATCCCGATGCCCGACACGCCCGTCCTCACGCTCGACCAGCTCCGCGACCACTGGAGCGGCCACCGACGCCTCACGCGCCGCGTGATCGAGGCCTTCCCGTCCGACGACGCCTTCGCCACGTTCTCCGTCGGCGGGATGCGCCCGGCGGCGGACCTCGTCGGCGAGCTGCTGCGGATGGACGTGCCGATCCTGCGCGGCGTCGCCACCGGCGAGTGGGGCGCGTCGCCGGCCGGCTGGCGCGACGAGGCGCCGCCGGCGACGCGCGATGAGGCGCTCGCGGCGTGGGACGCCTCCACGGAGGCCTTCGACGCCCTCTGGCCGGACCTCGACGCCGCAAGTTTCCAGGCGACGCACAACGCGTTCGGGCAGTGGGAGGGGCCGGGCCACTGGCAGGTGCTCTACGCGATCGACAACCAGGTGCACCACCGCGCGCAGATGTACGTCTACCTGCGCGCGCTCGGCGTCGAGCCGCCGCCGTTCTACGAGCGTTGAGCGGCGATTAGAAGCGAATCCGGGCCGCCACGCCGCCGGGCGTGGCGCGCACCGACACCCCCGAAGGGGACGGCGCACCCAGGTCCTCGCCCACGTCGAAGTCGGCCAGCTCGGCGCCGACGTAGGCGTCGAGCGCCTGGACGGCGTAGACGGCGACGAGGATCAGGCCGGCGACGTCGCGCTGGCCGCGCGCCGCGTCGCGCACCGGACGCACGGCCGCGAACGTCGGCTGGCCGAGCGCCTGCCACGACGCCTCGGCGAACGCCACGTCGGCGCACACGTCGCGGTCCGGCTCCTCGACGCACCCGGCGAAGAGGGCCGCGCGGCGGTAGCGCGCGTAGTCGAGCTGGCGGACGACGAGGTAGGTGGCCGCGCCGGCGACGGCGCCCGTCGCGACGGCCGCGCGGGCGGGGCGTCGGTTGCGGAGCTGTCCCCACCCCGGCACGAGGAGCGACCGCCGCAGCGCCGTCGCCGGCTGCTGGGGGAGGGCGAGCGGGAAGCGGCCAGCGGGGAGCGGGGAGGGATCGGGGCGAGGCGGCCCTGCCGGACCGGCCTCGACCTCGGCACCCGGCGCGGCCGTCGAATCGGGCGTCTGCGCCGTCGTCGAGAGCGCGCCGCCCAGCCCGATGACGAGCGCCACGGCGACCCGCAGAGCATTCCCCGCTGGCCGCTCCCTGCTCCCCGCTGGCCTCACCGGCCCGCCAGCAGCTCGACGATGCGCTCGAGGTCGTCGGCCGAGTAGTAGGCGATCTCGAGTGTGCCGCCGCCGTCGGCGCGGTGGCGGATCGCGACCTGGCTGGCGACGTGCGCGCGGAGGCGGTCCTCCATCGCCTCGATCTGGAGGCGGTCGCGCGGCGCGAGGGCCGGCGCCGCCGGCGCGGGCGCCTTCTCGGCGCGCTCGGGCTGCGGCTCGCGGAGCGACCTCGCGCGGCGCTCGACCTCGCGGACCGACAGGCCCTCGTCGAGGATCGCGCGGTGCAGCTTCAAGAGGGCGCCCTCGTCGTCCACGCCGACGAGCGTGCGCGCGTGGCCCGGCGAGAGCGTGCCGTCGCGCAGGGACGCCTGGACGCGCGGCGGCAGGCGCAGCAGGCGCAGCGTGTTGGCGACCGTCGAGCGGTTCTTACCGACCTTGTCGGCCACCTGCTCCTGCGTCAGGCCGACCTCCTCCATGAGGCGCTGGTAGCCGAGCGCGACCTCGACCGGGTTGAGGTCCTCGCGCTGGACGTTCTCGACGATCGCCATCTCCAGCATCGCCTCGGTGTCGGCCTCGCGGACGTACGCCGGGATGCGCTTGAGGCCGGCGCGGCGGCTCGCACGCAGGCGCCGCTCGCCCGAGATGAGCTCGTAGCGGTCGTCGCCGAGGGCGCGGACGGTGATCGGCTGGATGATGCCGAGCTGGCGGATGCTCGCCGCGAGCTCCTCCAGTGCGCCCTCGTCGAAGTCCTTGCGCGGCTGGTAGGGGTTGGGGCGCACGGCCTCCACGTCGAGTTCGGCGACGCGCCCGGCGAGGCGGCGGCGCTCCTCGAAGTTGTAGAGGCGCGTGCGCGTGCCGGTGGCGTCGGCGTCGTCGGCCGCCGGCGCGCCGGTCTGGGGCAGCAGCGCGGAGAGTCCTTTGCCGAGGACGGGCTTGGGGGTGGCCATGCGGAGAGCCTAGGAGAGGGGCGGCGCGTCGCCGCTGGTCGGACCCGGCGCGGAGCCGGCGGGGGAGTCGGGAGGGCGCGGGCCGGTGGCGCGCGAGGCGAGGACGATGCGTCCGGGCGCGCCGGCGCCGTCGCCGCCGGGCGTCTCGCGCGACGCCGCCGGAGGAGCGGGTGGCGGGGCCGGCGAGGCGGGGCCGGCCGGCGTCACCGGCGGCGTCACCGGTGGCGTCGGCGGCCCGGACGAGGCCGGGGCGGGCGCCGCGTGTCCGTTGGCGGCGTTGGCCGGGATCGGCGCGGTCGGAGCGGCGTCCGCCTCCTCCGTCACCGGCTCGGCGAGGTAGCGCTGGTTGTTGCGCAGCACCTCGCCGGCGAGCGCCATGTAGTTGCGCGTGCCGGCCGAGATCGCGTCGTAGAGCAGCACCGGCTTGCCGAAGCTCGGCGCCTCGCTCACGCGCACGTTGCGCTGCACGACGGCCTCGAAGACGCGGTCGCCGAAGTAGCGGCGCACCTCGGCGGCGACCTGGTTGGAGAGCCGCAGCCGGCCGTCGAACATCGTCAGCAGCACGCCCTCGATCTCGAGGTCGGGGTTGAGGTGCTGCCGCACGATCTTGATCGTGTTGAGCAGCTGGCCGAGCCCTTCGAGCGCGAAGTACTCGGTCTGGACCGGGATCAGCACCGAATCGCTCGCCGTCAGCGCGTTGAGCGTGAGCAGGCCGAGGCTCGGCGGGCAGTCGATGACGATGAAGTGGTACGTGCGCCGCGCGCGGGCGAGCGCCTTCTTGAGGACCCGCTCGCGCTCGAACAGGTCGATCATCTCGATCTCGGCGCCGACGAGGTTGATGTGGCTCGGCAGCACGTCGAGGTAGGGCATCTCGGTGTGCAGCGCGGCGTCCTCGACGCTCACGGCGCCAGTGAGCACGTCGTAGACCGACGACGCCACGGTCCGGCTCTCGACGCCGAGGCTGGAGGTCCCGTTGGCCTGCGGGTCGGCGTCGATGAGCAGCGTCGGGTGCTCGGTCGCAGCGAGGCTCGCGGCGAGGTTGACGGCCGTCGTGGTCTTGCCGACGCCGCCTTTCTGGTTCGCAACCGCGATGACCTTGCCCATCGGGAGTCCGGAAGTGCGGCGCGCGCCGCGAGTGCCGCCGGCGAATATAGACGCGGGGGGAATGGGGAACGGGGAAGGGGGAATGGGGAAACGTGAGTCTCACCCGAAGCGCACCGGCCATCCTCCCCTCGGGGAGGTGTCCCGCGCAGCGGGACGGAGGGGGTCCGCTACGCCCCGCGCCGCGCGCGCGCCAGCGCGAGGAGCGCGACGACGCCGAAGACCGCGTGCGCGGCCCACGCCGCGACGACCGGCTCCAGGTCGCCCACCTGCCCGAGCGGCTCCAGCACGCGCTGCGCGGCGAAGTAGACGAACGCCACGGCCAGCCCCAGCGCGAGCGCCGCCGCCTGCCCCCCGCGCCGCCGCCGCGACGCCATCGCCACGCCGAGGACCGTCAGGATGAGGACCGACACCGGGAAGGCGAACGTGGCGTGCCACGCGACGCGCGCCCGCCCCTGGTCCACGACGCCGGCGCGGTCGAGCGCGTCGAGCAGCGCGCGCTTCTCGGGGAGCGTCATCCGCTCGGCGTCGCGCTCGCTCTGCGCGAGGTCGGCCGGCGTGGCGGCGAGCGTGGTGTCCAGCGTGACGTAGCTCTGGAAGACCTCGGCGTCGCCGGTGAAGCGGCGGGCGGAGACGCCGCGCATCGTCCACGTCGCCAGCGTGTCGTTCCACGTCATCTCGGACGCGTCGAGGCGCGCCACGACGCCGCGCGCGCCGGCGGTGTCCAGCCGGACCGCGCTGACGCGGAACGCCCGCTGCGCGTCGCGCTCGTA
>Ga0209053_1000964_pt1 | contig 15787 bp, 16 predicted proteins | sample EBPBio152010_DNA_FD_185864 | JGI IMG/M metagenome (GOLD analysis project Ga0209053, IMG submission 185864) | Wastewater treatment Type I Accumulibacter community from EBPR Bioreactor in Madison, WI, USA - Reactor 1_7/15/2010_ DNA (SPAdes)... | ecosystem: Engineered > Bioreactor > EBPR >... | reverse complement strand
AAAGCTGCGCGGACTTGTCTACCATCCGCAGGGACAGGAGGCCCGATGCAGACCGAAACCCCGCTTTCCGCCGCCCGCGACGCGATTCTGGCGGCAGCCCTGCCGCATGTGCCCTTTGATGGCTGGTCCGATGCCACGCTCAGGGCCGCGCTGGCCGATTCGGGGCAGCCGCCCGGCATGGCCGCCGCGCTGTTCCCGCGCGGGCCGGTGGATCTGGCGCTGGCCTATCACCGGCGGGGCGACGCGCGCATGGTGGCCGGGCTGGCGGAGACCGATCTTTCGGCGCTGCGCTTTCGCGACCGGATCGCCCATGCGGTGATGGCCCGCCTCAATCTGGTGGAGGACAAGGAACTGGTACGCCGTGGCACCGCCCTCTTTGCCCTGCCGCAATACACGGCCGAGGGCGCCCGCGCGGTCTGGGGCACCGCCGATGCGATCTGGACGGCGCTTGGCGACCGTTCCGACGATCTGAACTGGTATTCCAAACGCGCCACGCTGTCGGCGGTCTATTCCGCGACCGTGCTGTTCTGGCTGGGCGACAGCAGCGACGGCCATGCCGAGACCCGCGCCTTTCTGGACCGCCGCATCGACAATGTGATGGCCTTTGAAAGCTTCAAGGCCAGCCCCCTGGGCAAGACCCTGCTCAGCCCGCTGAAACTCTTGTCCGGGTTGCGCGCGCCGCGCCCGGCTGTTGACCTTCCCGGCACCGTGAAAGACGACGCATGACCCTTCCGCCCCCCCATACCATGCAGGCCATCGAGATCAGCGAGCCTGGCGGCCCCGAGGTGCTGAAGCCGGTCGAGATGACGGTGCCGGTGCCCAATCACGGCGAGATCCTGATCCGCATCGCCTGGGCCGGGGTGAACCGTCCCGATGCGCTGCAACGGGCGGGGCTTTATGCGCCGCCACCCACGGCCTCGCCCCTGCCGGGGCTGGAGGCGGCGGGCTGGGTTGCCGCTGTCGGGCCGGGGGTCACCAAATGGCAACCGGGCGACAAGGTGACCGCGCTGTTGCCGGGTGGCGGCTATGCCGAATATGCCGTGACGCCCGAGGATCACGCCCTGCCGGTGCCCGAGGGCATCACCCTGCGCGAGGCGGCCTGCCTGCCCGAGACCTGCTTTACCGTCTGGTCCAATGTGATGATCCGCGGCGGCCTGCGCGCGGGCGAGCGGTTTCTGGTTCATGGCGGGGCTTCCGGCATCGGCACGACGGCGATCCAGATGGCGCGCGCGCTTGGCGCCCGCGTCTTCGCCACCGCCGGCACGCCCGAGAAATGCGCCGCCTGCGAGGCATTGGGCGCCGAACGCGCCTTCAACTACCATCACGAGGATTTCGTCGGCGCGATGAAGGCTGAGGGCGGCGCGCATGTCATCCTCGACATGGTCGGGGGCGACTATATCCAGCGCAATGTGAAATCGCTGGCCGATGAGGGGCGGCTGGTGCAGATCGCCTTCCTCAAGGGCACCCGGGCCGATCTGAACTTTGCCGAGGTGATGATGCGCCGGCTGACCATCACCGGATCGACCCTGCGCCCGCAAAGCGATCTGGCCAAGGCCCGCTATGCCCGCCACCTGGCCAAGCATGTCTGGCCCATGGTCGAACGCGGCACCCTGCGCCCGGTGATCGACAGCGAATTCCCGCTGGCCGAGGCCGCCGCCGCCCATGCGCGGCTGGAAGGGAACGGCCATATCGGCAAGATCGTCCTCAAGGTCGCCTGATCCGCGGGGCCGCCCCCCGCGTTTCCGCGGCATGGACGATTCCCGGGAATTCCCCCAAACCGTCGCGCCCGTGCCGCTATCTCGCCCGATTTCACGGTCAATAAGGTCTTCAGACAGCGCTAAAGCCGCAAGAGGAAGACAATGGACCGACTGACCGAGATGGAAGCCTTTGCCACCGTGGTGGATCAGGGCGGATTTACGGATGCGGCCAAGAAGATGGGCATTTCCAAATCCGCCGTGTCCAAGCATGTCTCCGCGCTGGAGGCACGGCTGGGCGCGCGGCTGCTCAACCGAACGACGCGGCGGGTGTCGCCGACAGAGATCGGTCTGGCCTATTACGACCGCGCGCGGCGGGTGCTGAACGATGCGGGCGAGGCCGATGCGCTGGTCACCTCGATGCAATCGGCACCGTCCGGCCTGCTGCGCATCTCGGTCGCCACCGATTTCGGGGTCAATCTGCTCTCGCCGATCCTGGGGGACTTCCTTCAGGAATATCCCGATATCACCGTGAACATGGTGCTGAACAACCGTTATGTTGAACTGATCTCCGAAGGGTTCGACATGGCGATCCGGGTGGGCGAGCTGGAAGACAGCAGCCTGCGCGCCCGCAAGCTGACCGAGACCTCCAAGCGGATGATCGGCGCGCCGGGCTATTTCCAGCGTTTTGGCCGGCCGATGAAGATCGACGATCTGAACGAACACAAGCTGCTGCACTATTCCAACCAGGCCAATGGCAATGTCTGGAAGGTGGTCGCGCCCTCGGGCGAAAAGCGTCAGGTGCGGTCGAATGGCTGGCTGACGGTGAATGACGGGCAATCCCTGCTCAATGCCGCGATCGCGGGGCTGGGCATCGCCTATCTGCCGTCCTTCCTCTATGCCGACGCGATGCGCGCGGGCCAGGTCGAAGAGGCGATCCCCGGCCTGCCGACCGAGACGCTGGGCATCTATGCCGTCTATCCGCCGGGCCGCTTCACGCAGCCCAAGGTGCGCGCCTTCATTGATTTCCTCGCCCGGCGGTTCCTTGAAAAAGGCCCCGACAACTGGTGATCCTTTACGGTGCGGCGTCCAACTGGGTCGAGGTGAGCATCACCTCGACCCTTCTGTTTTGCGCCCGCCCCGCCTCTGACAGGTTCGAGGCGCGCGGCGCCAGATAGCCCACGCCTTCAGCCTCGATCCGGTCGCCGGCCACGCCAAGCGCGATCAGCGCCTTGCGCACCGCCTGCGCCCGGGCGCGCGACAGGGCGATATTGCCCGCCAGCGTGCCCGAGGCATCGGTATGGCCCACCAGCGCGATCCGCGCCCGGGGCTGCGCCGCCATATAGGCGGCCAGCGTCGCAAGGCTGGGCGCATCGGCCTGCGTCAGTGTGGCCTTGCCAGAGGCAAAGGCCACATCCGGCAGGACAAGACTGCCCGCCCCCTCCAGCCGCGCGGCGAAGCTGTCATCGACCGGCAGGGCGGGCTGCGACGGCGCGGGCGACGCCGGCGCGGCCGGGTCGGGTTCGACCGGCGCCGCCGCGCCCGGCGCGCTGACGGTGGTCAGTTGCACAAAGGCCGCCTCGGTGGCGCGGCTGATGGTCAGGCTGGCCAGCGCCCCGCCCCGGCGCAGCGCGACATAGCGGAAATCACCCAGATCGACATGCATGTCGGGTTCGGTGATCAGCGGCAGCCCATAGCGAAAGTCAAAGCCCCCGCAATCGGCATCCGCGCAGGCAAAGACCTCTTGCCAGCCCGCCGCGCGCATCTGCGCCGACAGCCGTTCCGCCAGGGCGCGGGTGGTCTGGTCGGTCACGATGCGCCAGGCGGTCTGGGCCACGTCGCCCGCCCGTTCCTCGCCCGGGGCGCTACCGTCGTGCCAGGGGCCGGTCGCGATGCGAATCGTCGTGTCGGGTTCCGACAGATCGGCGGTGACCGCCGCCGCGGCCCCGAAATCGGGCACGAAGCCCTGCGCCAGCGCAGGGGCCGCCGGCAGCAGCAAAAGGGGCAGCAGGAACCGCATCAGATCACCCGGTAATGATAATGCCCGACCGCTATCATCCCCAGCCGCTCATACAAGGCCCGGGCGGCGGCATTCTGCTCGGTCACCACCAGGGCAAGGCGCGCCGCGCCCTGATCTTGCGCCCAATTGGCAGCGGCACACAGGATGTTGCGGGCGGAACCTTGCCGACGCAGATCGGGCCGCACCTCCAGCGCATGCAGCATCGCGGTATCGCCATGCAGCGCGACAAAGGCCACGCCCGAGGGCGTATCCTGGGTGCGGCCCAGAATGGCGGTCTTGGGGCCGATGACCCGCTCCATCACCGCGATACGGGCCGGGCCGATACCGCCCTCGGCCCAGAGATCGCGGGCAATCGCCAGCGGCGGCCAATGCGCAAAGGCCGCCATCGGGCTGACCTCGCCCGCCAGCGCCGCCACCGGCGCGGCATAGGCCACCACCGGATCGTGCCGACGATACCCGCGCGCCGCCAGCGCGGCATCCAGCCGCGCCTCCCCCGCGCGCAAGACCCAGAGCCGCCCCTGCCCCAAAGCCTCCATCGCGGCCTCGGCCTGGGCAATGTCGGCCTCTTGCCAGTCGCCCTCGGCGCTGGACGCACTGACGCGCTGACCGCCGCCCGCGCCTTCGCGGATGCGCCAGGGCCCGACACGCCAACTTTGACGCGGCGGCCAGGTCGCCTCCATGGCTTCGGCCAGGGCTTCGGGCGTCATTGGTCGGCCCCGAACAGCGCCTGCAACCGCAGCATCGCCGCATCCAGCCGCCCCGGATCGGTGCCGCGGATCACCAGATTGGTGCCATAGGCGCCATTCTGGACAAAGGGATAAGACCCCATCGACAGATCGGGAAAGGCCGCCGCCAGATCGGCAAAGGGGCCGGCAATCTCGCCCTCGCCACGGTCCACCCGCAGCGACTGGCTCAGCAAGGGCGCACCGCCGGCGATGCCCGCCAGCACCCCCGCCACCATGGCCTGAAAGATGTTGGGCACCCCGGCCATGACATGCACATTGCCCAGCGTAAAGCCCGGCGCGGTGGAGATCGGGTTGTCGATCAGCCGCGCGCCCTCGGGGATGCGCGCCATGCGCCGGCGGGCGGCGTTGAACTCCTGCCCCGCGCGGTCGTAATGCGCCTGCAACAGCGCCAGCGCGTCGGCCCGGTGGTCGATCGCCACGCCAAACGCCGCCGCCACCGCATCGGCGGTGATGTCATCATGCGTCGGCCCGATGCCGCCGCTGGTGAAGACATGATCCCAGCGCGCCCGCAAGGCATTCAGCGCGTCCACGATCTCGGCCTGGTCATCGGGGACCACGCGCGCCTCCATCAGGCGGATGCCGCGCGCCGTCAGTTCCCCGGCAAGGTAGTGCGTATTGCCGTCGCGCGTGCGCCCGCTGAGGATTTCATCGCCGATCACCAGCATTGCGGCGGTTGGGTTCGTCATCACGGCCTCCCTCGTTGCGGCGCAGGCTAGCGCGGCGGCGGGCGGGGATCAAATCCCTGCCTCTGGTCTTTTGTCCCTTCAGCCTTTATCTACTGGCCGAAATCAAGGAAAGGGCATCCCGTGAACGAATTGCGCGGCCGCATCACCAAGGACGGAATCCGCATCTATGAGGACGCGGATTTCGCCGGCATGCGCGCGGCGGGTCAGGTCGCGGCCGAGATCCTCGATGCCGTGGCGCCGCTGGTCAAGCCGGGCGCGACCACGGCCGAGCTTGACGCCTTCATCACCGCTGAGGTGACGCGCCGCGGCGTCATCTCGGCCACCATCGGCTACAAGGGGTATCAGCACGCCTCCTGCATCAGTGTGAACCATGTGGTCTGTCACGGCATTCCGGGCGGCAAGGTTCTGGCCGATGGCGATATCCTGAACATCGACGTGACGGTGATCGTGGATGGCTGGTATGGCGACACCAGCCGGATGTTTGCCGCCGGCACCCTGCCGCGCAAGGCCGAACGCCTGATCGAGGTCACGCATGAAGCGCTGATGCGCGGCATCGCCGCCGTGAAACCCGGCAATACTTTCGGCGATATCGGCTTTGCCATTCAGGCCTATGTCGAGGCCAACCGCATGAGCGTGGTGCGCGATTTCTGCGGCCACGGCCTTGGCCGGGTGTTCCATGCGCCGCCGAACGTGCTGCATTACGGCCGCGCAGGTTCTGGCCCGGTGCTGGAAGAGGGCATGTTTTTCACCATCGAACCCATGGTCAATCTGGGCCGCCCCGAGACCAAGGTTCTGGCCGATGACTGGACCGCCGTCACCCGCGACAAGTCGCTTTCGGCGCAATACGAACATTCGATCGGCGTCACCGCGACGGGCTGCGAGATTTTCACCCTGTCGCCGGCGGGCAAGTTCTTTCGCACCTGGGAATGACCATGGACGATCTGGCCGATATCGGGGATGACATCCATCCGCTGTTCCACGGCGCCCCGACCGGCACCGAGTTCCGCAAGCTGCGCAAGCGGCTGGTGCGCGAGGTGCGCGAGGCGATCGACCATTACGGCATGATCGAACGCGGCGCGCGCTGGCTGGTCTGCCTGTCGGGTGGCAAGGACAGCTATACCCTGCTCGCCGTGCTGCATGAATTGCAGTGGCGCGGCCTGTTGCCGGTCGATCTGCTGGCCTGCAACCTCGATCAGGGGCAGCCGAACTTTCCCGCCACGGTCCTGCCGGAATTCCTGTCGCGGATGGGCGTCACGCATCGCATCGAATACCAAGACACCTATTCGGTCGTGATGGACAAGATCGGCCCGGGCAAGACGATGTGCAGCCTGTGTTCGCGGCTGCGGCGCGGCAATCTTTACCGAATCGCCCGCGAGGAAGGGTGTTCCGCCGTGGTGCTGGGGCATCACCGCGACGACATTCTGGAAACATTTTTCATGAACCTGTTCCACGGGGGCCGGCTGGCGACCATGCCGCCCAAGCTGTTGAACGAAGAGGGCGACCTGTTCGTCTATCGCCCGCTGGCCTTCGTGGCCGAGGCCGATTGCGACCGTTTCGCCCGGGCGATGAACTATCCCATCATCCCCTGCGATCTCTGCGGCAGTCAGGAAGGTTTGCAGCGCCAGCAGGTCAAGCAATTGCTGGATGGTTGGGAGGCACGCAGCCCCGGGCGGCGGCAGGTCATGTTCCGCGCGCTGATGAATGCGCGGCCTTCGCATCTGCTCGATCCGTCGATCTTTGATTTCGCCGGGCTGATGCGCGGCGCCGCGCCCGAAACCGGAACAATTAGCGAAAATCTTAGGAACTTGCGCGAGGCGCATTAACTTCCCGTTCCGGATGAGTCGCTTAGCGTGCCCTCATCCGGGTGCTGCGTGCCCGGCTTCGGCAGGAGGCATGAAATGGGCGGTTGGGCGCGACGGCTGGACCTGTGGCAGGGGTTGTGGCACCTGTTGGGGCGGCGGGAAATCTGGGCGGCCTTGCCGGCCCTGATGCTGGCTGCCTTCTGGCTGTTCGGGGAAGGCGCGCTGCTGGTCGTGGCGCTGCTGGCGCCGCTGGTGCTGATGCTGGGCCAGGGCAACCCGCGGGCCGAACCCGGCGATTCTACGCATCTGCCCGATTTCGAGGCCGGCCTCGCCCTGCGGCCGCAACTGCTCAGCGCGATGGACCGCATCCTGCGCGACCTGCCCGTCTCGGGGCTGCAAACCGGCTGTCTTGTCATCCAGTTCGACGAGGCAGAGACGCTGCTCGATCGCCATGGCCGCGCGACCCAGGCCGAAATCCTGTCGCGCAGCGCCGAACGGCTATGCGCCGCGCTGCGCGGCGGCGATGTCGTCGCCCGGCTGGAGGGCGGGGGGCTGGCCGTGGTGCTAGCCCCGCAGAAACGGCTCGATCTGGAAACGCTGGTGCAATTGGCCGCACGGTTGCAAGCCAGCCTCTCGGCGCCGATCAGCCTCAACGCGGCGCGGATCTATGTCACCTGTTCCATCGGGTTCTGCCTGGGCAGCGCGGCGCCCGATGCCACAGGCCATGCCCTGCTGAACGCCGCCCAGATCGCCGCGGACGAGGCCTTGCGCAACGGCCCCGGCGCGATCCGGGTCTGGTCGCCCGACATGCCCTCGAAACGCGCAGAACGCGATGCGATGCGTGCGACGCTCGAATCGGCGCTGGATGAAGGCCAGATCCTTGCGCATTTCCAGCCCCAGATCGACGCCCGCACGGGCGCCGTCACCGGGTTCGAGGCCCTGGCGCGCTGGCATCATCCCGAACGCGGCATCGTCCCCCCCGGCGAATTCCTGCCCGCAATCGGAGATGCCGGCCTGTCGGAGCGGCTGGCCGAGATCATGCTGTTTCACGCGCTGACCGCACTGACCCGCTGGGATCGTGCCGGGCTGCCGGTCGGCACGATCGGCGTCAACTTCTCGGCCGCGGAACTGCGCAATCCGCGCCTGGTGGAAAAGCTGCAATGGGAACTTGATCGTTTCGATCTGCCGCCGTCGCGGCTCTGCGTGGAGATTCTGGAAAGCGTGATCGCCGCCTCGGATGACGATATCCTGGTGCGCAATATCGCGGCGCTGTCGCGGCTGGGCTGCGGCATCGACCTTGACGATTTCGGCACCGGCCACGCCTCGATCACCAATATCCGCCGCTTTGCCGTGCGGCGACTTAAAATCGACCGCAGCTTTGTCAGCCATGTGGACAGCGACCGCGAACAGCAGCGCATCGTCGGCGCCATCCTGTCGATGGCCGAGAAATTCGATCTCGAAACCCTGGCCGAAGGGGTGGAAACGCCCGCGGAACTGGCGCAGTTGCAGACCATGGGCTGCGGTCAGGTGCAGGGATTCGGCATCGCGAAACCGATGACCTTCGACCAGGCCTCGGAATGGATGCTGGCGCGGCGCAGCGGCGCGGGCAGCACGCTGCGCCGCGCCAGCCGCCTTGCCTGAGGGTGCCGCGCCGCGCGCCGACCGGCCCCGCCACGCCATTTCCCGCCCGCAGCGGGCCGAACCCGCCCGCCCGGGATGCGAAAGCGCTTGACCTTTGCGCCCCCCTTCTGTTGAACCACGCCTGACCCGAAGACGGGCAAGCTCCAAATAACGGCGGGCATGCGGATGGAAGATCAGAACAAGAATCTCATTCTGGCAACCGTGCTCAGTTTCCTTGTGATCCTGGGCTGGTTCTGGCTGTTCCCGCCGCCGGAACCCTCGGTTGACCCGAACGCCCCCGCCGCGCAGGTTCAGCCCGCGACCCCGGCCCCGACGACCGCACCGGCCACCGCCGCCGTCGCCGCCGTGCCACAGGCACCGCGTTTGGCGATCGACACGCCGCGGCTCGAAGGTTCCATCTCGCTGCTGGGCGGGCGGATCGACGATCTGAAACTGAAAGGCTACAAGGTCAGCCTCGACGCCAATGCCGAGACCGTGCGCCTGCTGTCCCCGGTCGGCGAGGATCACGCCTATTACGCGCTGTATGGCTGGTCGGCAGGCGGCACGCTGGAGGCGACCGATGCCCCCGGCGCCGCGACCGAATGGACCCAGGTCGAGGGCAGCACCCTGGCCCCGGGCCAGCCGGTCAAGCTGCAATGGCAGAATGGCAAGGGCCTGACCTTTACCCGCACCCTGACGATCGACGACCATTACATGTTCGCCATCACCGACGCGGTGCAGAATGACGGCGCCGCCCCGGTGACGCTGCAACCCTATGGCGTCGTCGCCCGCCACGGCAAACCCGCCGATCTGCAAAACTTCTATGTGCTGCATGAGGGCGTCGTGGGCCGTGTGGACGGCACGCTGCAAGAGGTGAAATACAAGGCGCTGGACGAGCTGCCGCTGGTGGAGCGCGAGGGCGCGCAGGCCGAAGTGCTGGAGGCCGGCAAGGACGGCTGGCTCGGCTTTACCGACAAATACTGGATGACAGTGCTGGTGCCCGAACAGGGCAAGCCCTTCACCGCGGTCATGAAATACGACCCGCGTTCGTCGATCTACCAGACCGAGACGCGCCTGCCGGCGCTGACCGTCGCCCCCGGCGCCAGCGCCGAGGTGACCTCGCAGCTGTTCGCCGGCGCGAAGGAATGGGAAACCATCCGCAACTACCAGAACGACCCCAGCCTGCTGGAGGGCCTGTTCGGCATGAAGGCCGACCCGGCGCGCCCGCAGATCGGCGGCTTCATCGACTCGATCGACTGGGGCTGGTTCTTCTTCTTCACCAAACCGATCTTCTGGGTGCTGCACCTGCTGCATGGCTGGATCGGCAATATGGGCCTGGCGATCATCGCGTTGACCTTCGTGCTGAAGCTGATCGTGCTGCCGCTCGCCTACAAATCCTATGTCTCCATGGCCCGGATGAAAGAGCTTCAGCCCGAGATGGAGGCGCTGAAGGAACGCGCGGGGGACGACAAGGCCAAGCTGCAAAAGGAAATGATGCAGCTTTACAAGGACAAGAAGGTCAACCCGGCTGCGGGCTGTCTGCCGATCTTCCTGCAAATTCCGATCTTCTTCAGCCTTTACAAGGTGATCTTCGTCACGCTCGAACTGCGCCAGGCGCCGTTCATCGGCTGGCTGCGCGACCTGTCTGCGCCCGATCCCTCGTCGCTGTTCAACCTGTTCGGCCTGCTGCCCTGGGCGGCGCCGGCGCATCCCTCGCTGATGGCCACCATCTTCATCGGGCTGCTGCCGATCCTGCTCGGCATCTCGATGTGGCTGCAACAGAAACTGAACCCGGCGCCCACCGACCCGGCGCAGGCCATGGTCTTTGCCTGGATGCCCTGGGTCTTCATGTTCATGCTGGGCAGTTTCGCCAGCGGGCTGGTGCTGTACTGGATCACCAACAACACCATCACCTTCATCCAGCAATATGCCATCATGCGCAGCCACGGGCACCGGCCGGATATCTTTGGCAATATCAAGGCGGGGTTCGGCAAAAAACCCGCCGCAGCCAAGGCCCCGGTGAAAGGCAAGAAATGACGGCACGGCTTTCCCTGATCTGGCGTCACCCGATCAAGAGCCACGGACGCGAAGACCTCGCGTCCGTTCGGCTTTTGGCGGGCGAGGGCTTGCCCTGGGACAGGGCCTGGGCCGTCGCGCATGAGGCGGCGAAGCTGCGCGAGGGCTGGAGCCCCTGCGTCAACTTCGCCCGGGGGGCCAAGGCCCCTGCCCTGATGGCGATCACCTGCACCCTGGACGAGGAGGCGCGCCGCGTCACGCTGCGCCACCCCGAACGTGGCGAGATCACGATCCGCCCCGACGCCGCCGAAGACCTGCCGCGCTTTCTGGATTGGGTCACGCCGCTGAACCCGCCCGAACGCGCGCAGCCCGCGCGCCTCGTCAGCGCCGGCCGCGCCATGACCGACAGCGCCTGGCCCTCGGTCTCGGTGCTGAACCGGGCCTCGCTGGGCGATCTTTCGGCGCGGATGGGCCTGCCGCTGTCGCCGCACCGTTTCCGCGGCAATCTCTGGGTCGAGGGCTGGGCGCCCTGGGCCGAATGGGAGATGCTGGGCCGCCGCGTGCGGATTGGCGCAACGGTGCTGGAACTGCGCGAACGCATCACCCGCTGCAAGGCGACGACGGTGGATGTCGAAACCGGCCTGCCGCGCGGCGATACGCTCGCTGCGCTGGAAACCGGCTATGGGCATCAGGATTTCGGGCTTTACGCCGAGGTCATCGAAGGGGGCGAGATCGCCCTCGGACAAGAGGTTGAACTGCTATGAGCCTTCCCTTCCCCCTGGCGCCCGAGCCTGACGAATTCGCCCGCGAACGCGGGCGGCTGATGTTCGCGGGCCCGGTGGATTTCGTCAAAGGCGTGGTCGCCATGTCGGGCCTGCCCCCGGCGGACCGGATCGAGGTCTGCTTCGCCGGTCGGTCCAATGTCGGAAAATCCAGCCTGATCAATGCGCTGACTACGCGCAAGAACCTCGCGCGCGCCTCCAACACACCGGGGCGCACGCAAGAGATCAACTATTTCTCGCTGGGCGAAAGCCGCTATCTGGTGGACCTGCCGGGCTATGGCTTCGCCGAGGCGCCGGTCGCCACGGTGCAGAAATGGCAGGCCCTGCTGAAACAGTATCTGCAAGGCCGCCAGACGCTGCGCCGGGCCTTCGTGCTGATCGATTCGCGCCACGGCGTGAAGGCCGTCGATGACGAGATCCTGACCCTGCTCGACAAATCCGCCGTCACCTTTCAGGTCGTGATGACCAAGATGGACAAGCTGTCGCGTCCTGAACGGGAAAAGAACCTGGATCAGGTGCGCGCGGCGCTGGCGAAACATCCGGCCGCCTATCCGGAAATCGTGATGACGAGTTCCGAAAAGGGCGACGGGATCGAAACGCTGCGCGCCATCATCGCGGGGCTGGAATGAGCCTGGTGCAGGTGGCCCTGGGCGGCGCGATTGGCGCCAGCCTGCGCTATGGCGTGAACCTGACGCTGTCGCGCGGCGGTTTTCCGTGGCATACGCTGGTGGTGAACATCCTTGGCTCGGCGCTGATGGGGGCGCTGATGGTCTGGCTGGCGCATCGCGGCCACCAGGCCCTCGCCCCCCTGCTGATGACCGGCTGCCTGGGCGGATTTACCACCTTTTCCGCCTTTTCGATGGACACCATGGCGCTGATGCAGCGCGGCCAGACGGTGCAGGCGCTGCTGTATGTCGGGGCCTCGGTCCTGCTGTCCCTTGCGGCCTTTGCGCTGGCCGCCCAACTGACCCGGAGCCTGGCATGAGCGGCGTGAAACTTCTGACGGTCTCGGCGGATGAGGGCGAGCAGCGGCTCGACCGCTGGTTCAAGCGCCGCTTTCCGCAGGTGACCCAGGGCGCGGTGGAAAAGATGTGCCGCACCGGCCAGGTGCGTGTCGATGGCGCCCGCGCCAAGGCCGCCGATCGCGTCGCCCCCGGCATGGTGATCCGCGTCCCTCCCCTGCCCGAGGCCGAGGCCCCCAGCCGCCCGCGCCCCGATGGCGTCAGCGCGGCCGATGCCAGGATGATCCAGAACTGCATCATCTTCAAAGACGAACACATGATCGTGCTGAACAAGCCGCCGGGCCTGCCCTCGCAAGGCGGCTCGGGCCAGGGTGACCGGCATGTCGATGGCCTGACCGAGGCGCTGAAATTCGGCTACAAGGACCGGCCCAAACTGGTGCATCGGCTGGATAAGGATACCTCGGGCGTGCTGGTTCTGGCGCGCACCGATCGCGTCGCCCGCGCCCTGTCCGAGGCATTCCGCCACCGCAACACCCGCAAGATCTATTGGGCGGTGGTCGCGGGCGTGCCGCAGCCGAAACAGGGCAGCATCAAATATGGTCTGATGAAGGGCGGCGGGCGCGGCGATCAGGAAAAGATGATCTGCATCCACCCCGCCAAGATGGCCGATCACCCCGATGCCAAGCGCGCCCAGACCGATTATTTCACGCTCTGGTTCCTCGGCAGCCGGCTGAGCTGGATGGCGCTGGAGCCGATCACCGGCCGCACCCACCAGCTGCGCGCGCATATGGCAGAACTGGGCCATCCCATTCTGGGCGACGGCAAATATGGTGGCTCGAACAGCGAGAATCTGGGCGACGGCTGGGGCGCCGGCACCGGGGGCGATCTGTCGCGCAAGCTGCATCTGCACGCGCGCCGCCTGACGGTGGAACACCCGATCCTCAAGACCGAAATGACCTTCACCGCCCCCCTGCCCGAACATATGGCCCGCACCTGGAAACTGCTCGACTGGAACGAGCGCGACGTGCCCGAAGACCCGTTCGAGAAGCTGCACTGATGTCTGACTGGAAGCCGAAACGATTCTGGAAATCCGTCACTGTCGCCCCGGTCGAGGGCGGCTTTGCGGTGTTGCTGGATGGCCGCGCGGTCAAGACCCCGGCCAAGGCCGCGCTTGTCCTGCCGACCGAAGCCATGGCCCGCGCCGTTGCCGCCGAATGGGATGCGCAGGAAAAAGTGGTGGCGCCCGAAACCATGCCCGCCACCCGTGCCGCCAATTCCGCCATCGACAAGGTCGGCGTCCAGTTTGAAGAAGTCGCTGGAATACTTGCGGAATATGCGGGCACCGATTTGCTGTGCTATCGCGCCGAGGCGCCCGAGGCGCTGATTGCGCGGCAGGCGGCGGGTTGGGATCCGCTGCTCGATTGGGCGCGCCAGCGCTTTGCCGCGCCGCTGGTCGCGACGGCGGGCGTGATGTTCATTGCCCAGCCCCCCGGCAGCCTGGCTGCCCTGCGGGCCGAGCTGCTGCGCCAGACGCCCTTCCAGTTGGCCGCGCTGCATGACCTGATCGCCATCACCGGGTCGCTGGTGCTGGGCCTTGCCGTGGCCGAGGGCCGGCTGAGCGCGGACGAAGCCTTTGCGCTGAGCCGAATCGATGAACATTGGCAGATCGAGCAATGGGGCGAGGATGAAGAGGCCGCCGCGCTCGAAGCCGCCAAGCACGCCGCGCTGCACGACGCCGCGCGATTCTACGGATTGTGCCGATAACAATCTTGCCCAAAGGCCGCGCAAGTCATCCGCAAATTGCGCCATGCTGCGGGCAGATCGGTCCTGAACACGACGTTAGCGCTAACGCAAGGGTTTCACTTGACCTGTCAAAGCGCTTTGCATGAAACTGAGCGGCACTGAGGGGGGCTGCCACCAGCGTTTCCCCCTTTGTCAAACGCCCCGCGCAGGGGATTTTATAATCGCCGTCCGAAAACGGACGGGAACTCAGGAAGAGGTACGCATGAAAAAATCCGTATTCCTTGGCACGCTGTCGGCCGCCGCATTGTTCGCGGGCATCGCCGGGGCGGGCACGCTGGAAGATGTGAAGGCGCGCGGCGTTCTGAACTGCGGTGTGAACGTCGGCCTGACCGGCTTTGGCGCCCCCGATGCCAATGGCAACTATCAGGGCTTTGACGTGGCGCTGTGCAAGGCGCTGGCGGCGGCTGTCCTGGGCGACGCGACCAAGGTGAAATACGCGCCGACCACCGGCGAGACCCGCTTTACCGCGCTGGCCTCGGGCGAAGTGGACGTGCTGATCCGCAACTCCACCTGGACCTTCTCGCGCGATGTGGACCTGAAGTTCGACTTCGTCGCGGTGAACTACTATGACGGCCAGGGCTTCATGGTGAAGAAAGACCTCGGCGTGTCGTCCGCCAAGGAACTGGACGGCGCCACCGTCTGCATCCAGACCGGCACCACGACCGAACTGAACCTGGCTGACTTCTTCAAGGCCAACAACATGAGCTATACCCCGGTCAATGTCGGCGACGACACCGAGGCGCAGCGTCAATATCTGGCCGGTGCCTGCGACGCCTATACCACCGATGCCTCGGGCCTCGCCGCCTCGCGCGCGACCATGCCGGATGCCGACAATCACATCATCCTGCCGGAAATCATCTCGAAAGAGCCGCTCGGCCCGCTGGTCCGCCATGGCGACAACGTCTGGGGCGATGTGGTCCGCTGGACCTATTTCGCGCTGGTTGCCGCCGAGGAATACGGCGTGACCTCGGCCAATATCGAGGAAATGGCCTCGACCACCACCAACCCCGAGATCAAGCGCCTCCTGGGCACCGAAGGCGATCTGGGCGCGATGCTGGGGCTCGACAAGGAATGGGGCAAGCGCGCCATTGCCGCCTCGGGCAACTATGGCGAGATCTTCGAGGCCAATATCGGCTCGGCCACCCCGATCAAACTGGCCCGCGGCCTGAACGCGCTGTGGACCCAGGGCGGTCTGCAATACGCGCCGCCGTTCCGCTGAGACGGATGGAAACCGACAGGGGCGCAATCGCGCCCCTGTCCACATAAGGACTGACATCCTGTCCCGATGAAAGCCCCGACAGAATGGGCAGGGCAGGATCAGGGGGTACGCTCACATGGCTTTTGTCCAAGACACGCCGAAAGATTCCTTTCGGCTGGGAATGCTTATTTACGATACGCGCTACAGGTCCATCACGATCCAGGTGATCGTGCTGGTGCTGTTCCTGGCGTTTCTGTCCTGGCTCGTGAACAACACGATCGAGAACCTGGCCGCGAAGGATCGCACCTTCGATTTCGGCTTTCTCTGGTCGCGCGCGGGCTATGACATCAACCAGACGCTCATCCCGTATACCAATGACAGCACGCATATGCGCGCCGCCATGGTCGGGCTGCTGAACACGCTGCTTTCGGCCTTTGTCGGCTGCATCATCGCCACCT
>Ga0209053_1000963_pt1 | contig 15789 bp, 14 predicted proteins | sample EBPBio152010_DNA_FD_185864 | JGI IMG/M metagenome (GOLD analysis project Ga0209053, IMG submission 185864) | Wastewater treatment Type I Accumulibacter community from EBPR Bioreactor in Madison, WI, USA - Reactor 1_7/15/2010_ DNA (SPAdes)... | ecosystem: Engineered > Bioreactor > EBPR >... | reverse complement strand
TCTAGGTTTGTAATGTGGAAATATACATCATCACCAACTTTAATTCCTTCAATGTTATCTGGAGAGAAGTGAGAACGAATCATGGTCATATAAACATGTACTTTATTTCCTTCTCTAACCACTTTTGTTTCTTTTTCGCCTTTGGCAACTCTTGGGTGTTTGTTATTTTTTAAATCGTAAAACTTCAATTGTCCGTTGTTACGAATTAAATCGGCTGGAGCAGCTTGAGCATAATGTGGTTCTCCAATAGTTGGGAAATCTAACAATAATTTCATTTTATCGCCACTAATATCATATAATTGAGCCGATTGTGTTAACTCAGGACCTGTTGGTAAATATCTATCTTTAGTGATTTTATTATATGCAATTAAATATTTTCCAAAAGGTTTTTTAGAATCACCACCTGGAATACATAAGTGACCAACAGAATAATAAGTTGGAACTCTATCCAAAACTTTTAACGATTTGATATCCCATTTCACCACTTCAGATGAAACAAAGAATGTTGTATAAGCATTTCCTCTTCCGTCAAATTCGGTATGTAAAGGTCCTAAACCTGGTTTTTGAACTTCACCATGAAGAACAGAATTGTATTTAAGAACTGGAATTCCTTCATAATCACCTTCAAAATCCTTTTTAGCAATAGCTTTTGTCATTTTATCAAAGCTAAAAACAGGAATTAAAGCTGCTAATTTTCCTGAACCAACAATATATTCACCTGTTGGATCAACATCACAACCGTGAGGAGATTTAGGACAAGGCATTAAATAACAAATGTCTTTCATTGCCATAGCATCTAAAACTAAGACTTCTTCCTTCATTACAGAAGTTCCTGTATGCGTTTCATCATTCCAAGTATTGTGCGCATATTTTGTTTTTTCAATTTTACCTTTACCTGCTTTGATATATTCTTCGGCTTTTTTCCAATTGACAGCCATGATAAAATCTTTATCTCTTTGAGATGCATTTACTTCTAAAAGTGTATTTGCTTGTTCAGAATTATAGCAAGTGAAGAAAAACCATCCATGAGATTTTCCTTTTCCTGCATGAGAAAGGTCAAAGTTTACACCTGGTAAACGCAATTGGAATGATAAATCCATTTTGCCCGATTCTTTATCCACCTTGATAAAACTTATGTGAGCTTTGAAGTTTTGTTTGTAGGTATTGATTGGTACATCACCATCTTCATAGTCACTTGGTATTCCGAAACGTGTCCCTGCAACTACATATTCTGTATTTTCAGTAATAAAAGGTGAGGAGTGATTACCCGCAGAATTTGGTAGTTCAATTATTTCTGCTGTTTTAAATCTTTTTAAATCTACTCGTGCAACACGAGGTGTATTGTTTGCATTGGCAAATATCCATCTACCATCAACTTCTCCATTGGTTTGAGATAATTCCAAGTGATGTTGGTCATCCCATGGAACAAAACCTTCTGAAGTATTTAACATTGGTTTAGTTTCTTCACTGAAACCCCAACCACTTTCTGGATCAACAGAAAAGATTGGAACCACTTTCAACATTCTACCACTTGGTAAACCATAAACACTCATTTGACCACTAAAACCTCCCGAAACGAAATTATAAAATTCATCATATTTTCCTGGAGCAACATACACTTTTTGGGCAGCATCACCACTTACGGCATCGCCCGAATTTTTGGGTTTACAAGAAGTGAATACTGCACTTCCTAAAACGAGAACTACAACTGCTTTTACAAATTTATTTTTCATCTTATTGAAATTAAAAACCATCTTATCGCTTTCACCCAATAAGATAGTTTGTTGTTTTTATTTTACGCCATCATTTTTACGCATAAACTCTAAAATACTTCTTGCTTCATCGTCAACCAAACCTTGATTTGGCATACGAACAAGACAAATTTCTAATTGTGCTTGAACTTCAGGGTCTTTGTCAATCATTGGGTCAGGATTTGTGATAAAATTCATAATCCACTCTGGTTTTCTTCTTTCAGTTACACCTTTCCAACCTGGACCAACAAGTTTTTCGTCGGTAGTTTTGTGACAAGAGGTGCATTTTACACCTGCAACTTCTTCTCCTTTGGTTGCCATAGCTTGATCTAAAGCGGCTCCAAGTTCAACGGTTGTAAATTTACCTTCACCTCTTTTAGGGTCGTAAGAAGATGGATCTGCTGTTGCCGTTTCTTCTGTTGTTGGTTGAGAAAAATCTTCTCCTGATTTTTCTTTTTTACCACAAGAGAATAACATTACTACTGTGGTAAATACTACTACTAGTTTTTTCATATTGTTTTAGTTTAAAATATTACCCCAAAGGTCTGAATTGAATAGGGTTAAATTTTATGACTGCAATCATAAACGAGATTGTTTTTTACAGTGTTTTTTTTTGTAAAAAAGAATCGGAGTATAAGGCAATGGTAATTTTTGCTTTATATTTATGAGGTTTATTTCAAGTAAAGGGTTTGCCCTTCAAATTATTAATAGACTTGGGACAAAGATTTTAAATTATTAAATACAAATAAAAACTCTATTTTGTTTAAATGCATTTAAGGCAAAAAAAAATGTTTGCCCTAAAAGACAAACATTTTATACTATTATTTCGTTTTCATTTTATTTCTTTTTGAAACCACAAAACTGAAAATTTTGAATTGTATTGAATGGAGTTGTGTGATCTTCAGTAAAACAATTAACCGCTTCAAAGCTATCTTTAAATGTTTGTTTCATTATATTTTCTGAATATTGTTTTATTTCTAATCCGCTGCATTTTAGTGGGCCGTTTTCTGAAAAAGTTCCTAGTAGAAAGTTGCCGTTATCTGCACTATTTTTATTGACTAATGCTACATATTTATCTATATTTTCTTCTTCGGTTAAGAAGTGAAAAACAGCTCTATCATGCCAAAAATCAAATTTGATATTTGTTTCAAATTCTGTAATATCAGAAACTATCCAATGCACTTTATTTGCCTTTTTACCTAGACGTTTTTTAGCTCTTTCAAGTGCAAATTCTGATATGTCTAAAACCCAAATATTTTCATATCCATTTTCTAACAAAGCATCTACTAAGTTACTGTCGCCACCACCGATGTCAATTATATTTGCTGATTTTGAAAGTTGTAGACTTTCAATATACTTCATTGAAGTTGTAGGATATGTTTGTGTCCAACTTACTTCGTTTGGGTTTTTTGTTGCAAAAACGTTTTCCCAATGTGATTTGTTATTTTCCATGTTTGATACTTAAATTTATTTAGGTCACTAATTTTTCTTCAATCAGTATTATTAATTTAAAATCGGTGGTCAGCTAATTGTTTTATTAATGCGTTTTGTGCAGTAATTATATCTTCTATTATTTCAATTTGTCTTTTAATATATGATAATCTAAACTCATGTGATTTACTTGATGTCCAAGTTTTAGCAATTCTATCCGTTTTTTTATCATCTTTTTTTTCTTCGTAGAGGATTTTAGGTTCTCTACAAATTATCATCAGATCGTTCTCTTTTTCAAAAGGCTCACCCCAAATGCCATGAATGAACAAGTTTCTGTTTTTTCTAACACTACCAATCTTACTAATAAGATTACTTAATGAGTTTGTTTCAAAACACCTATACTTATTTATCTTTTTTAATAATTCAATATTTTGAGCAAGAGAATTGCTTTCTAATATAGTTGCTGTTAAAACAAAATCATCAATAATTAAGTTACCTAAAATGGTTAAAATATTATATTCCATTTTGGCGAAACTTGTAGACATTTGACCTAAATAGAAATAAAATTCTTTTTCATTTTCAGGAATGTTTTTATACCTTTTAGCCATTGAAAATAAACTTTTATAAGTGATTATGGAATATATATACTAAATATCTATTCCTTTTGGTTTAGGAAAATCTATCCCTAAATAATTGTACAACTCTCTTACTTTGGAACGCCAACTTATTCTGGCTTCTATCCAAGTTTTACTACCTTCAGTAATTTTTATATTATCGTGTGTATGTGTTGGGAATTTCGAGGAAGCTGTTATGTTGTCAAAATTAATTAGTAGTTCAAGATTATCTAAAACAGATTGGTTTTTATCTAAATCAAAAATTGTTTTATGCTCTTCTTTATCGAATTTTTCTGCTTTCTCTTTTAGATTTTCATAGAGCGTGCTTAATTTGATTTCATCAGTTATAAAATCTAAATCGTAAATGTCTTTTTTAGTAGAACGATTGGATAAACTAACTAGTTTGTATAAACCAATATCTGCTTTACTGAATAATCGTATTTCATTGATAGTTTCAATTTCGAAAAGATGTTTCATGTTTTGTAAAACATCAACTTTTATCATTGTTCCATCATCAGTGTCAATAAAAAATCTTAAAAAAGAATATTGATCATTTATATCACATGGGTTATCAAAATTTCTAGCATTCTTTCTGAAACTAGCTTTTACCTCTTCTTGAATTTTATTAAATCCTTCTAAGCCAATAATTTCAGGACAAAACAAATCAATATCATCTGAAATTCTATGATTGTATTGTAATGCTAAATTTGTTCCACCGGCTAAACTGAAATTGGCTAACGATGGTAAACTTTGTAATTGAATAATTGTTTTGACAATTGCTGGAGAAACAGCACTCATTTTAGAGCGAATAACGAAGAAAAGGTTCTACTTTATATCTTTTTGCCACACTAACACAAACTTTGTTACTGATGTTTTCTTTAGTGTTTTTAAGGTATTTTACAATAACTCTTGGAGTATATAATTGCTCTAATCTTTTAATGTCTTGCTCAAAAGTATCTGGAGTTGTTGCATACATAGCTCTTGGGATAATGATAGCTTTATCCTTTTCAAGATTTAACTTATCATAATCCATATCCCAAAAAAGGTGTTTAGGAAAAATTGTTGCTATGTTTACTTTGTTTTTCATTATTTAATATAAATCAAATATAATACCAATATAAGTGCTATATGTTGATTGTCATTATAATATTATACAAAAGTATAAATTTTTTATTTAATAATCTAAATTGATATTTTACTTGTCATTTTGAAGTAATTGGTTAATTTCTATCTTCAATTGTATTGTCTAGAGATTTTTGCCATTCTTCTGAACGTTCAATATTAAGTATTTTTCTTGTATTGTTTAATGAATTGAGAAGTTCTTGGTCTCTTGTTTTAATACTAACATTTACTTCAACGTAAGTGAAAATAACATCCGCAATTACTTTAGTTATTTCAATTTGTTTACTGTACGCTATTCCTGTAAGACAAAAATTCACAAAGTGCTCACAATTAAATTCATTTTGTATATAAATGGATTTAGATTTTGACTTTGCTCTTGATAACATTATTTCACCTAGAAGTCTATTATTGTTAAATTTTTCAACTTTATATCTTTTTTGGCCATTTAAAAAATCGTCAAAAGTTATGCATTCAATACCATTTAAATTGTGTTCAATCATCCACAGAATATTGTTTTCATCAAAACCATATACTATTGCGTAGTGTTTATAAATTCCAAGAGAATTAATAACAGGTCTAGAAAAAACAGATCCTGTTAAACCAACTTTATTATTGTATATAAAACTATTGTTTACCAATTTTGGCAAATTCTCTAATCTGTATGTTCTGTTTTTACGAATAATATTTGCCATATTAAATTTGGTAATATTTATAATTTATATGTTAATTTTAACAAAAATTATACCTTAAATTGTCTGTTTTGTTAATAGTCTACAAAATATTAAATCTTTGACAAATTGTCATTATATTTAAATGAGATTTTGTGCTTATTGGTGTCAATTAATGTTTTTATTATGGTTCAAATAGATTTAGAAAGAAAAGCTTCTGAAATTAAAGAAATTATTTCCGTGTACACCAAAGAAAGCTTTATTGGCTTTTTTGCAGATTTTATTCGTAATAATAAAATAAGAGGCTTTGATGAATTTTCTGAAAAAATAAAATCTAAGCTTAGAGATTCATTATACCTAATAGCACTAAGGCTGTCAACTGATGAGGGTTCAATTCATTTTGATTTTAATGAAGAAACAAAAAAGGATTTAATTCGAGTAGCTGATTTAATCAATGAAATTGTTAATTACTTTTTGGCAGCAAATTATACCGAAAAGTATTTGCATAAAGACTCACAAATTAAATATGAACTTTTTATTCATGAAACTACATTTAAAAATTATTTTCAAAATGGAGTTTTGAATTTTGTTGAGCAAGAAGTTAATCATATAGTCAATATGTTTGAACCATACAATGATAAGATTAAGGAAAAAACAGGATTGGATTTATACACATTTATCGATTTTTATTACTTGACTGAAAAGTTTTATAAAGAAAAAGTTTATGACTCTCATTCTTTTTTACTCGATAAATCCTTTCATGAAATGGTAATTGGTAAAATTGAATTTGATTTGAATAAATTATCTGAGGATGTTAAATCAAAATTTCTAAATTTTACTGAAAGACCACATTTATCATTAGTTTTCAATATTTCAGATTTTAATAAATTTATTGAAGAAGATAAGTTGAACTATTTACTTGATAACTTCTCAATAAACATCAATGATAAAATTGATTTTATATACTACACACAAAAGAATCCACTTGATTTTCATCCTATCATTAAGTTGAGTAATAATGAATATTTAAATATCTTTCAAAAACAATTGCCTACTTCAATTTACAATCACCTTTTTAAATTACTTGGAGATAATCAAAAATCATTAACACAGCTTTATCAACGAAGAGGTAAATTAGTTTTTGAGGAAAAAACTTTGGAAATTTTTAAGAATTTTTTCAAAGATAAAAACACTAAAATATATCGCAATTATACTCTTAATGGTTTTGAACAAGACATACTAATTATACACAACGGAATTGCCTATATTATTGAGTGTAAAACTTCTAAATTCAGAGAGCCAATGCGAGATACTGAAAAGGCTTACAAAAGAATTAAAGAGGATTTTAAAACTTCAATTCAAGAAGGATATAATCAGTGTTTGAGAGTTGAGAATGAAATATTTGAAAATGAAAGGATTATTATTGAAACTAAGAATCAGAAAGTTGAGATTAATACAAATAACATTTTAAATGTTTTTTCAATTGTTGTTACGCTTGAGAGATATGGTGCAATACAAACCGATTTGAGTCTTTTATTAGAAAAAGAGAATGAAGATGATTTTTACCCTTTTTCAATTTTTATTGATGATTTAGAAATCTTTCTTTTAAGTTTATACAAGAAGTTTAATAATCCTTACAGAAAATTTGAAGAATACTTGGAAATTAGACAATCATTAAATGGAAAAATAATGTCTGCCGATGAATTAGATATTTGCGCAATGTTTTTAAAGAATTCAATTGGATTAAAGAAAATAATAAATAGCCATACTTATATAATCCCTGATCCTTTTTTACAAAACATTTTTGATGATATGTATTTTAATAAAGAGATAAAAGTCAAATTGAAATACGAATCAAAATTCATTTTTAGTTGAAGTTAATTGATCTAAATTTTGTCCCAATTATTTGCCATATTTGGGACAAAATCTGTGTTATTTCATTTGCGATTTACTACAGATTGAGTAGTGTTTAGCAAACAAAATATTTATTAAGTTTTGGCAGTAAACAGTGTTTGTTGCCGAAACTTAATTGTCCATTTCAATGTCGATATAAGATTTTAAATTATACAATTCGATTTGGTTTTCATCATCTCCTTCCCATTGTCCAATTTCAATAAAAGCGATATCATTAGCGAATGCTTTTTCACCAATTAAATGCTCAATGTGAACGTAAACTGCTTCTCGAAGTCTTGGGTTGTCTTTGTGGAGGATGTAGTTTTTGAGTAACACTTTTATTCCTAAATCGGTTGGTTTGTTTGGGTTTTCTAATGGGATGAAATACATTTCACTTATTCGTAAAGTGATGCCGTAATATTCTAGTGGTTTGTCGGTGCCATTTTCATATTTGGATAGGTTGGTTTCTGGTTGAAGGAATGCGGTTATTTTCCAACGCTCTACAACTGGTGCATGATGAACTAGTAATTCTACTTCTTTGAAAAGGTAGGGATTTCCATTTGCTGTTATGATTAATTCGCCACCTTTAGTTTTGTTCTTGATGATGAGGTCTAGGTCTTTGTTGTATTGGTGTAGTATTTCGAGTAGTTTGTCGAAATGGGTTTTTAGTTCGTCTTTTGAGATTTCGTTTAGTAGTAGGAAAACGAAGTTGTTTTGTTGGAAGTGGTTCCAAAAGTTGGTTATTGTTTTCATGTTGTTCTTTTTTTTAACCGCAAAGAGCACAAAGAAGGCACAAAGTTCGCGAAGCTTTATTATCTCTTATCTGGTGTTGATTTATCGTATGCTATCAAATTGACCATCTCTCTTAATCTTGAGCGAACTCGGTTGCCGTAGTGTTTTTCAATTTCTGTAGCTGATAGGTTTGTGGTTATGTGGGTTAGGAGTTTTTTTGAAATGAATAGATCATATCTGCTTAATAGAATTTCTGCCATTACATTGCATTCGTTGCCGAAATATTTTAGGTTGTTTTCTGTTCCTAAATCGTCAAAGCAATAGGTTCTTGGTTCTGATTGATATAGTTTACCTATGCTGTATTTATGGATTATTTGGTAGCCGTCCTGGATGAATTCAAAGCTTATATCTCGACACGGTTTTACGAAAAATTTATGTTCTGTGGCTGTTAGGTATTTCATTAAATTCATCAATGATGTTTTTCCGCAGCCGATTGGTCCGGTTAATAGAATTCCCTTGTTGAGGTTTATGCCGTATTGAAAGCATGTTGGCTCGTCTTTTAGGAAATAGGCAATGAGTTTGTATACAATTGGGTAATCGGTTTCAAGGATTTTGAAATGATTGCCGTATAGTTCAACTCCTTTGTTTTCTAACCAAATGATAACCTCATCATAGCTATAATGGCTCTGAATAATCTTTGTCGGTTGTTGTGTTGAGTTGTTTTGCTCTGTTGGGTTGTTCTGCATTTGAAATAAATTTTGGTGCGTTAATCATCCAATTTTGTGCTGCTGCTTGCCAATCGACCATTGGTGTTTTGCCTCCGACTAACCAACCAACACTTTTGAAGTAGTTGAAGAATTTTTGAGCTTCTTGTTCCGGAAAGTTATTTTCTTGGAAATAGGTTTTGACTTCTTCGATTGATGGCTGTAACTTTTCTTCTTTTTCTTTTTTCGCGGAACTTTTTTCTTTTTCTTCATCTTCGTTTTTTAAATCTGAATTATTTATTTCTTCAAAATTTTTTGTGAGCTTTTCCAAGTTTGAAACCTTTTTATCGTTTAAAATGTTTGTATTGTTTATATAGTTTATAGAAGGTACTAATGCTTGTTCAGTACCTGTCTCACTACTAGTACAAGACTTGTTCAAAGCTTGTTCAGAAACAAGTTCAATAAGTGGTTCATTTTTTGGTTTTCTTTCGGATTTTGGTAACGGTTTTAAATCTTCGGAAAAGTTGAATAAAATGACATGGCTTCCTTTGAATGGATTGTAGGATGGTTCGTAATTGATATACCCCAAACTATGCAAGTTCTTCAGACATTTGTGATAGGTTGCTTTAGAACTGATTTTACTTATTCGCATTACCTCATCTCGATTTATGCTTATTGGATTTTTAAAGCGATTGCAGTTCCAAAATTGGAATAAGGCAATGTATAAGCTAACGTGTGTTGGATTTAGTGTTTTATCAATGGCTACTTTCTCAAAGAAACCAGTGAGATGTTTTATGTAATTCATTTGGATTTTAATTATTTAAATAGAGTAGGCAAAGCGTTTACCTTGTTTCCATTTAATAATTCATTAATATCTGAATTATCATAATACATAATGCCGCCTATTTTGGTGTAGGTCAGTGTTCCGTTTATGCGGAGATTTTGCAAAGTACCTGGAGAAATGTTTAACAGTTTGCGGACTTCTTTGGATTTGAGCCACTGTTTTGTTTGTTGTGGTTTGGATTGAATGATTTCTTTTAAATCGTTCAAAAGAAGACTTCTGAATTCGTTTAAGTCTTCGCGAGTGATAACTTCGATTGCCATAACGTATGTTTTATATTGTTATGGTACAAAATTGTAGTATTTGAATAGTTTTAAATCACAAGTCAATCACAAGTTGTGAATGATTTTTGTTCAAAGTATTGTATTTATTGATCTTACAGTAAGTCGTCTGTATTTTCCATACGCTTCACTAATTTTTCTTTTAATGCGTTTAGGAATTTGGTTTGGTCTGATTTTCGCATTCTTATTTCAAGGAAAGCCCTGTGGTATTGTCCTAAATCTATGTTGAAGATGTTTTCAAAATACTCTGCTATATCCTTTAAATCGGATGCTCCATTATTGAACACACCTTCGGTATGCAAAGCATATAGAAGCTCAATTAATGCGACTTTAGAACCTGTCCAATTTTGTTTCAACTTGGGATTGACTTGTGATTTTTCTTTTGGCTCTCTATTTTCCATTATTAGCAGTTTATCTTCCAAATAAACTTGGATTAAATCGTGTGCCATTATCTTAGCGACTTTGAAATCATGAGATGTTGAAAATGTGCGATCTGCTTCAAAATAAAAATTATCTAATGCCATCTTAATATCAAATTTTCCTCTCGTGAAATATTTGGTATCTAAGTAATTACTTCCTGTGCGATAATATCTGTAAAAATCTAAATTATTATCAAAGTAACGTTTTAGTTTATCTAATTCATTGTTTAGATATTTTTTTAAAATACGTTCGCCACCATGGGGTTTTTTGGTTTCAATTTTGAAAATTGCATTGTAATATATCAGTTTTGAAGTAAACTTAGGTTTGATGTTTTTAAAGAAATCAATTTCTATTTCTTGTGATTTATTTTTCTCTTTTTCGAAAATTATCTTTAATTTTTCGATTGAATTTACAATTATATTAATTGCACTTTCACTTCTTTGAATGGGATCATCTATTTCTAAATCTGCAAAATTTAATTGTTCGTTTAGTTTAGAAAATAATTGTACTGCTCTGCTTTTCAAAATACTATATTTAAAAATCTAAATATTGATGAAACTTAAATTTCAATATTATCTTAGTAAGATTAGTTAGAATTGGTGTGATATAAAATGACATCTTTTACAAATACTCCTCTATTTTCTTTTCGTTTAATAGATGCTCTTACAATTAAAAAAGCCACTTCTATCATATTTCTAAGTTCATAAAACTCTTTATTAATTTTATATTCTTTTTGAATTCTGATGCATTCATAGCTCCAAGTTACAAGTTGCCTTTTTGCCTCTATCAAATCCGAATCATCTCTTACAATCCCAACATTCTTTTGCATCAAAATTTGGAGTTCCTTTTTCATTTTTATCACTAGTTGTTGATTCACGTTTTCGGAGTTACAATCTTCCCAACTTGGAAAAAACTTATTCTCTCTTAGTTCTACATGGTTTAAACTTGCTAATAAATTGTAAATTCTATCTGAATATACTAATGCCTCTAAAAGAGAGTTAGAAGCCAATCTATTTGCTCCGTGCAAACCTGTTTGAGAACATTCTCCACAGGCAAATAAATTGTTTATTGAAGTTTGTCCGTTTTTATTTACTGAGATACCGCCACACAAATAATGTTGAGCTGGAATAACAGGAATCCAATCTTTTTCAATAGCTATTCCAATTGCATTACAACTACTGTATATCATCGGAAAATGATTGATGAATAAATCCATATTCAAATGAGTACAATCCAAAAAAACACATGCATCACCCGATTTTTTCAACTCTTTTTCAATACTTTGTGATACAATATCTCTAGATGCTAAATCACCTCTTTTGTCGTATTTCATCATGAAACGCTCACCATTTTTAGTTCGCAAATATCCTCCAAAACCTCTTACAGCTTCAGAGATTAAGAATGTTGATGAAAAAGTTTTATTATATAAAGCAGTGGGATGAAATTGAATGAATTCCATTTCCTCTATAGTAGCATTAATCCTATTTGCCATAGCTATTCCATCACCAGTTGCAATCGACGAGTTAGTTGTATGTCCATAAACTTGACCTATTCCACCAGTAGCTAACAAAGTAAATTCTGCTTGAAAAATTGAAATTTTGTTAGTTCTTTCATTTAAAACATAAGCACCATAGCAATAATTATTTTCTGTTATTAATTCAAGTGCAAAATGATAATCAAAAATCTCAATGTTGTTTTTCGTATGAACTTGTTTTAAAATAGCTCGCTCAATTTCATATCCAGTTTGATCTTTATGATGAACAATTCTATTTTTAGAGTGTCCTCCTTCTCTCCCTAAATCTAAAGTACCCTCTTCGTTTTGATCAAAATTTGTTCCCCAATCAATTAACTCTTTTAATCGCTTTGGACCATCAGTAATGACCATAGAAACTATATCTTTATCGCACAAGCCATCTCCACACACTAAGGTATCATCTATGTGCTTTTCAAAATTGTCTTCTAACTTATTTTGAACAATGGCAATGCCACCTTGTGCATATTTAGTATTTGATTCATCTTCACTAGATTTGGTGACAATTGTAATCTTTTTGTTTGGAAACTTAGTAGCAATTTTAATAGCAAAAGTCAAACCAGCAACTCCAGAACCTATTATTAAATAATCAGTTTGTATCATTTTTAGGATAATTTAAGCATTCGTTCTATTGGAATTAGTGCTTTCATTCTGACATCTTCAGGAATGGTAATTTCAGGTACTTCATTAAGCAAACAGTCATATACTTTTTGTAAAGTATTCATCTTCATAAAACCACATTCGCTACAAGCACAAGTATTATCTTCTTGAGAAGGTGCAGGAATCAAAACTTTATTCGGAACTTCTTGTTGCATTTTATATAAAATTCCCGCTTCAGTAGCAACAATAAATTTATCACTCGGAGAAGACTTTACATAATTAATCATTCCCGAAGTTGAACCTACATAGCTCGCCGTTTCAAGAATATGAGTTTCAGATTCAGGATGAGCTATTATTTTTGCATCAGGATTTTTTTTATGAAGTTCAATTAATTTATCTAATGAAAAAGCTTCATGAACCACACAAGATCCATCCCAAAGTAGCATTTTTCTTCCTGTTTTCTGAATAATATACTTACCTAGATTTTTATCAGGTGCAAAAATAATTGGGATATTTTTAGGGATTGATTCTACAATTTTTAATGCATTAGAAGAAGTACAAACTAAATCACTTAGAGACTTTATTTCTGCTGAACAATTTACATAGGTAATAACAGTATGATTTGGATGAGATTCAATAAATTCTTTAAAAAGATGTGGTGGGCATGAAGCAGCCAAAGAACAACCAGCTTCTATATCAGGAAGAATAACCTTTTTAGTTGGATTTAAAATTTTAGCAGTTTCTGCCATAAAATGAACACCTGCAAAAAGAATAATTTCGGCTTCAACTCTGGTAGCCTCTTGTGATAAACCCAAACTATCACCAACATAATCAGCTATTTCTTGAATTTCAGGTTCTTGATAATAATGCGCTAAAATCACCGCATTCTTTTGCTTTTTTAAAGCTATAATTTTTTGTTTTAAATTTTTCACACAAATACAAATATTTGAAATTATATAAATAATAATAATTTCAAAGTAACGATTCAAATTATTCAAACAATATGATTAAAATCATAATTTTTTATTTCAAAACGGTTGTATTATTGATGAAACTTAAATTTCAATATTATGAATATATTAGAACACCCAACAATAGGAGAGTGGGTAGCTGAAGATTACAGAACAGCTTCTGTTTTCTCAAAATATGGAATAGATTTTTGTTGTAAAGGAAATATCACTTTGGAGGAAGCGTGTAACAAAAAAGGAATAGATTCAATTGAAGTTCAACACGAAATAGATGATATTCTTAATACGAAAACAACACAAGATATAGATTTTAAATCTTGGCCAATTGACTTATTAATTGATTACATTGAGAAAGTACATCATCGTTATGTTGAAGAAAAATCAGCTGCATTGCTATTATATCTTGACAAACTTTGCAAAGTACATGGTAAAAATCATTCAGAATTATTTGAAATCACTGAACATTTTAAAACCTCTACAGGAGAATTAGCTCAGCATATGAAAAAGGAAGAATTGGTTCTATTCCCTTTTATTAAAAAATTATTTAACGCTTTAAGAACAAATACTGCTATTGAGCATCCTCATTTTGGAACCGTAAGTAATCCTATTGCAATGATGATGAATGAACATGATGCAGAAGGAGAACGATTTAGAGAAATTGCAAAACTCACAAATGATTACGATCCTCCATCTGACGCTTGTGAAACCTACAAAGTAACTTTTGCTATGTTGAAAGAATTTGAACAAGATTTGCACAAACACATTCATTTAGAAAACAACATAGTATTCCCAAAAGCAAAAGAAATGGAAACAAAACTTAATCTCCACTAATAAAATAAACATAGAGACAAAATATTTATACCATGGAAAAATTCGTGATTAAACGAAATGGCGATTACAAACCATTTGAATCTTACAAAATAAAGGATGCTATTGAGAAAAGTTTTGAAAGCGTCACTATTCCTTATGATGAAAGTATTTTCAACAGTGTTATCTCATCCATAGACATTAAAGATACTTGGGCTGTAGAAGAAATTCAAGATATGATTGAAAAAACACTCTTTCAAAAAGAATATTTTACAGTGATGCGTTCCTTTATGATCTACCGTCATACAAGAAAGTTACAACGTGAACATGTAGCAGGATTAAATGATGATACAACCTATGTTGACAGCACACAAACTATTGAAGAATACATTTCACAAACCGATTGGAGAATTAACGCTAATGCAAACACATCATATTCTAATGCAGGTTTAGTAAATAATGTTGCAGGTAAAATTATTGCAAATTATTGGTTAGATAAAGTATATTCAAAAGAAGAAGGTTATGCCCATCGGAACGGCGATATTCACATTCATGATTTGGATTGTTTAACAGGCTATTGTGCAGGTTGGAGTTTAAGAGTTTTGTTAAACGATGGCTTTAATGGTGTTCGTGGTCGAGTTGAAAGCAAACCTCCTTCTCATTTTAGAGAAGCATTGGGACAAATGGCAAACTTTCTCGGAATTTTACAAAGTGAATGGGCAGGTGCACAAGCATTTAGCTCATTTGATACTTATTTAGCTCCATACGTATTTAAAGATAATTTGACTTTTGATGAAGTGTTGAAAGCTATTCGCAGTTTTGTTTATAATTTGAATGTTCCTGCACGTTGGGGGCAATCTCCTTTTACCAATATAACATTAGATTGGGTTGTTCCTGACGATTTAAAAACCCAAATCCCAACTAAAAACAACCATCATTTCTTTGAAGGTAATTTCAATCATGATTTAGTAGTAAAAGCCAATGAGCGTGGAGTTGATAAACCAACCGATTTACGTTACGAGCATTTTCAGGAAGAAATGAATTTGATCAACAAAGCCTATTACACAGTAATGACGGAAGGTGATGCCAATGGTCAACCATTTACTTTTCCAATTCCAACAGTAAATATTACCGAAGATTTTGATTGGAATGGCGAAAACACCGAAATTCTTTTTGAAAACACTGCAAAAATTGGTTCTTCTTATTTCCAAAATTTTATTGGAAGCCAATACATATTAGATGAAAAAGGCAATAAAGTTGAAAACGAAAGTGCCTATAAACCAAATGCCGTTCGTAGTATGTGTTGTCGATTACAACTAGATTTAAGAGAATTACTAAAACGAGGTAACGGGCTTTTTGGAAGTGCCGAAATGACAGGAAGCATTGGAGTTGTTACTATCAACATGGCTCGATTAGGTTATTTATA
>Ga0209053_1000961_pt1 | contig 15821 bp, 10 predicted proteins | sample EBPBio152010_DNA_FD_185864 | JGI IMG/M metagenome (GOLD analysis project Ga0209053, IMG submission 185864) | Wastewater treatment Type I Accumulibacter community from EBPR Bioreactor in Madison, WI, USA - Reactor 1_7/15/2010_ DNA (SPAdes)... | ecosystem: Engineered > Bioreactor > EBPR >... | reverse complement strand
GCGCAGCGCCACCTGAAAGAAACTGTCAGACTCGGCGTGACACAGCCGCAGCACCTCGGCCCCCGGGGGGATGCGTTCGGCCGCGATATCGGCAAGCCAGTCAGAGACCGGGCGTCCCAGCCCCTCGAAAAGGTCATGGAAGGCCGGGCTATCGGTCGCCGCCAGATGCAGCGCCTCGCGTGCGGCACGGTTCGCGGCGCGCAGCGTGCCATCGGGGGCGAATTTCAACAAGGCCACCGGAAAGGCGTCAAAATCGGCGGGCGCGGGCTGCACCGTGCTGGCCGGCACCGGCAGCAGGTAAATCTCGCGCCGCTCACCCGGCCCCTCGATTTCGGCCAGAATGGCGCGCACGGGGCCGGTGGCGGCGCTGACCTCCACCTCCTCGCCCGAGCGCAGGGTCTGCGCGGCGAAAACCCGGTCGAGCCGCTTGGGCCGCACCCCCAGAAGCCGGCGCATCGATTCATTCGAGAAAAGCACCACGCCCGACTTGTTCGACACCAGCATCGGCAGGCTGAGCGCATCGGCCCCGCGCCCTGCCCCGGATCTGTCCAGAAACTCCTCCAGCCGCCAGAGGAAACGGGTGGCGGCGATGCGATGCACCGACAGCCTGGTATGGCCCCGGCGCGTCACCACATCCTCGCGCGCGAAGCCCTGCGCCATGGCGCGGCTTTGCAGGCGATACAGCACCGAAGCGGGGCTGGCGAAATGATCTTGCAGCGCCGCGATCAGCGTCGCGCCATCATGATCGCCGAAACGCGCGCAGGCGGCAGCGTTCTGAAAGCCGATCAGCCCGCTGCCATCGGTGGCGAAACAGGGCGCGCTGTCATGACCCATGAGCCGCAGCAGGCTGCGTTCCTGTCGCCTTCCGGCGAAACCATCGAAAAACACGATGCCGCGCACCACCAGCACCACCATGCACAGCGTGATGCCGATCGTGCCCGCCGTTTCACGGATCGCCGCCTCGGGCGCCAGCAGCACCCCGATGGCGCAAGCAATCGCCGCGACCAGCAGCAACCACACATTGCGGCTGAGCCCGCGCGCCGCGCCGACAAGCGCCGCCCAGTCCGGCCCTTTGCCCGATTGCCCTGCCACGGGGTCGCCCGCCATTTCCGCCTCCGAGAATCACAGGGTTCATTCGGCACGCAAAAGGTTAACTCGCCCTTAACCGCATCATGCGCCGAAGGCCGCGGAGATTTCAACCTTTAGGCGAATTGCGCAGAACCGCGACATAGAAGCCGTCGCCCCCTTCCAGCGGGGTGAAGCGCCGCGCCTGGCGCAGTTGCCAGCCGGGATGTCGGTCGAGAAAGGCCGCGACCTGCGCGCCATTCTCGGCCTCCAGCAGCGAACAGGTCGCATAAGCCAGATGCCCGCCCGGCGCCACCAGCGGCACGACCTGATCGAGGATCCCGGCCTGGGTTGCGCAAAGACCCGCCAGACGCTCGGGCGTCAGCAGCCACTTGCCCTCGGGCGCCCGGCGCCAACTGCCAGACCCCGAACATGGCACATCGGTCAGCACCAGATCATAAGGCCCCTTCGGCGCGGCGCTCAGCGTCACCTTGACCCCGGCACGGGCGGCGCGGGCCGGCAGGTCGCGCATCCGCGCGGGGTTGGCATCATGCGCCTCGGCCCGGATCCGCGCCCGCGCCGCCATGGCCAGCACCTTGCCCCCGCCGCCGGCGCAGTAATCCAGCACGCGCGCGCCCACGTTCAGCGGCAGAAGATCGACCACCGCCTGCGAGGCGGCATCCTGCAACTCCACCCGGCCATCGGCATAGACGCCCGAGGCCGCGATCTTGCGCGCGCCCTCGGTCACCTGCAAAGCCGTGGGCGAAAGCGGATGCGGCTCAGTCGCGATGCCCTCGGCCGCCAGCGCGCCTTGGGCATCGGCCAAGGTTCCGCGCGCCAGGTTGACCCGCAGAAAGACCGGCGCGCGATGGCGCAAGACCTCGGCCACGGCGGCGAAATCGGCGCCCAGATCGTCTGCCAGCCGGGGCCCGAGCCAATCAGGCAGATCCTGCGCGGCAAACCCCTGGGGCGGCGCGCCGTCATCGGCCGGGGTCAGGGGCGCGGGGGCGTGCCCTTCGCCCGTGAACAGCGGCGCGGGGTCGATCCCGGCGGCCCGCAAGCCGCCCAGCACCAGACCCCTGCCCGTCTCGGCCCCGCCGAGCGCCGCGAAACTGCGCCGGCAGCGCAGCGCGTCAAAGACCAGATCGCGGATCGCGTGCCGATCACCCGAACCGGCAAAGCGGCTGGCGCGCGCCCAGTTCACCAGCGCCTGTTCCGCCGGCATGCCGGCCAGAACCCGGTCAAGGATCGTCATCGCGGCCGAAAGTCGCGCGGCGGGGGTCATGCGGAGCCTCCTGCGCGGGCCTCAGCCCACCCGGTAATTCGGGCTTTCGCGGGTGATCTGCACATCATGGACATGGCTTTCCTTCAGGCCCGCCCCGGTGATGCGCACGAAATTGCAGCCCTGCCGCATCTCGGCCACGGTGCGATTGCCGGTATAGCCCATGGCGGCACGCAGACCGCCGACCATCTGGTGAATGACGGTGGAAACCGGCCCCTTGTAGGGGACCTGCCCCTCGATCCCTTCCGGCACCAGCTTGTCCGAGGCGGCGTCCTTCTGGAAATAGCGGTCCGCACTGCCGCGCGCCATGGCGCCCAGGCTGCCCATGCCGCGATAGGATTTGTAGCTGCGGCCGTTCCACAGGATCACCTCGCCCGGGCTTTCATCGGTGCCGGCAATGGCCGAGCCGACCATGGCGCAAGAGGCGCCGCCCGCAATCGCCTTGGCGAAATCGCCCGAGAACTTGATGCCGCCATCGGCGATCACCGGGATGTCCCCGGCCGCGCCGGCACTGTCCATGATCGCGGTCAGTTGCGGCACACCCACCCCCGCCACGATCCGCGTGGTGCAGATCGAGCCCGGGCCGATGCCCACCTTCACCGCATCCGCCCCCGCGCCGATCAGGGCGCGCGTGGCCTCGGCGGTGGCGACGTTGCCGGCGATGACCTGCACGGTATTCGACAGTTTCTTGATCCGCTCCACCGCGCGGGCCACGCCTTCGGAATGGCCATGCGCGGTGTCGATCACCACCAGATCCACGCCCGCCTCGATCAGCGCCTGGCTGCGTTCGAACCCGGCATCGCCCACGGTCGAGGCGGCGGCCACGCGCAGCCGGCCCAGATCATCCTTGCAGGCATGGGGGTTGAGGACCGATTTCTCGGTATCCTTCAGGGTCAGAAGCCCGGTCAGCTTGCCCGCGCCATCGGTCACCAGCAGCTTTTCGATCCGCCGCGCCTTCATCAGGCTGATCGCCTGGTCACGGTCCACCGGCTCGCGCAGGATCGCCAGATTGTCAGAGGTCATCATGACCGAAACCGGCGTCTTGTCATCGGTGGCGAAACGCATGTCGCGATTGGTCACGATGCCGACGACGCGGCCCTCGGCATCGACCACCGGAAAGCCGGTCACATTGTAGCGTTCCTGCAATTCGCGGGCATCGGCCATGGTCTGATCGGCGCGCAGGGTGATCGGCGCGTAGACCACACCGGATTCGAACCGCTTGACGCGCCGCACCTCGCGCGCCTGCGCCTCGATATCGAGATTGCGGTGGATCACCCCGATCCCGCCCGATTGCGCCATGGCGATCGCCATCCGCCCCTCGGTCACCGTATCCATCGCCGAGGAGAGCAGCGGGATGTTCATGCGGATCGCCTTCGTCACGAAGGTCGAGGTATCGGCATCGGAGGGCAGCACATTGCTTGCCGCCGGAACCAGCAGAACATCGTCAAAGGTGAGCGCCTCGCGAATCTCCATGGGAGCCTCCTGCACGGGTCATGGGATGGGATCGTTTGGCGGTTCCCCTTTTCACGGGGCGGCGCGGAGTGCAAGCGGAATCGCGGCCCCGACAGGCGCCGGGGGGCGGTCTGCCCCCCCTCTTGCGGCGCAGGCTCCCCCCCTGCGGATAGTTGGAAAAAGCCGAAAGGCGGCAACGTCGGGTCGCGCCCGGGCTTGCGGCGCGGCCTGGCCCATGCAGGATGCAGGCGCCGGAGCGAGAGAGGTTTCATGCGCGTTGCCATCGTGGAAAACACCGCCATCACCCATCACGGGCAGGTCGGCGTCGCGCTGCACGAGGCCGGCGCGCGGATCACCCAGTTCCGCCCCTTTGCCGATGGCGGCCTGCCCGATCCGGCCGATCATGACGCGCTGGTGGTGTTTGGCGGCGAGCAGAACGCGCTTGACGATGCGCGCCACCCCTATCTGGCGGAACTGGCCACGCGGATGAGGGCGTTTTCCGAGGCGGATCGCGCGGTTCTGGGCATCTGCCTGGGCAGCCAGATCCTTGCCCGCGGCTTTGGCGCGGCGAACCATATCGGCCAGCACCCGGAATTCGGCTGGTGTGGCGTGCGGCCCACCGTTGCGGCGGCGGCGGATCCGGTCTTTGCCGCATTGCCGGCGGAATTTCCGGTCTTCCAGTGGCATTCCGACACATTCGACCTGCCCGAAGGCGCGGTGCATCTGGCCACGGCGCCCGGCGTGGCGCATCAGGCGTTTCGGCTGGGCCGCGCGACCTATGGCACGCAGTTCCATTTCGAGGCGAACCGCGCCGTGGTGGCGGACTGGAGCCGCACCTTCCCCGATCTGACCGAGGCGATGCACCCCGGCTGGCAGGCGGAACACCCGCTGCGGGCAGCGCGCGAGGGGGCGGTGGCCGATGCGATCGGCCTGACGCTGGCCCGGGCCTTTGTCGCGCGGATCTAGTGGCGCGTCGGCGGCAGCGGCAGTTCCGCCACCACATTGCGCCATTCCCCCGGCCCGATCAGCTTGCGATGGGTGAAGCGCACCGAATGCAGCGGGCCGTCGATCTTTTCCTGCCAGAACTCGATGAAGCGGAACAGCCGCGGGTAATCGGGCGCCAGATCGTAATCCTGCCAGATGAAGCTGTTCAGCACATGCCGGAAATCCGGCATCCGGTAATATAGCTCTGCCGTCGTCAGCCCATAGCCGCGCAGCATCAGCTCCGTCTCCTGATGATCCATACCAGACCTCTTGCGTTACGTCAGCCAGTCCAGCATGCGCCAGAATCGTGTTTTTTCAATGAAAACAGATTGCTGCCTGCGTGGCGCGCCTGCGGGCAGATGCGCGGTTGCACCCCATATCCGCGATGGTCTATACTGCGCCCAACTAAATCTTGAGGGCGCGCGCCCTCGCAGCAGAAAAGGCGGGCCGGGGTGAGCGATCAGCCGGAAGATACGGAAAACATGGAAGAAATTCCGCGCAGCCCCGCACATGGGCCGCAGGTCGCCATCGAGCAAGAGATGAAGACGGCCTATCTCGATTACGCGATGAGCGTGATCGTGAGCCGTGCCATCCCCGATCTGCGCGACGGCCTGAAACCTGTGCATCGGCGCATTCTTTATGCGATGCACGAAACCGGCAATACCCATGACAAGGCCTATCGCAAATCGGCGCGCCCGGTTGGCGACGTGATGGGGAAATACCACCCCCATGGCGACAGCGCGATCTATGACGCGCTGGTGCGCATGGCGCAGCCCTTCAGCATGTCGCTGAAACTGCTTGATGGCCAAGGGAATTTCGGCTCCATGGATGGCGATAACGCCGCCGCCATGCGCTATACCGAAGTGCGGATGGACAAGCCCGCCGCCTTTCTGCTGGCCGATATCGACAAGGATACCGTCGATTTCCAGGACAATTATGACGGCAAGGACCGCGAGCCGACCGTCCTGCCCGCGCGCTTTCCCAACATGCTGGTCAATGGCGCGGGCGGCATCGCCGTCGGCATGGCGACCAATATCCCGCCGCACAATCTGGGCGAGGTGATCGACGGCTGTCTGGCCATGATCGAGAACCCCGACCTGTCCTCGGAGCGGCTGATGGAGATCATCCCCGGCCCGGATTTCCCGACCGGCGGGCAGATCCTCGGGCGTGGCGGCATCCGCAAGGCCTATCTGGAGGGGCGCGGCTCGGTCATCATGCGGGCCAAGACCCGGATCGAGGAGCTGCGCAAGGATCGCTGGGCCATCGTCGTCGATGAAATCCCCTATCAGGTGAACAAGGCGGCGATGATCGAAAAGATCGCCGACCTCGTGCGCGAGAAAAGGTTGGAAGGCATCGCCAATATCGCCGACGAATCCGACCGCGTCGGCGTGCGGGTGGTGATCGAGTTGAAGCGCGACGCGACGCCGGATGTGGTGCTGAACCAACTGTTCCGCTTCTCGCCGCTGCAAACCTCGTTCGGCTGCAACATGCTGGCGCTGAACGGGGGTCGGCCCGAAACCCTGGCGCTGCGCGATTTCATCAGCCATTTCATCACCTTCCGTGAGGAAGTTGTTGCGCGCCGCACCGCGTTTGAACTGCGCAAGGCGCGCGAACGCAGCCATATCCTCTGTGGTCTGGCCGTGGCCGTGTCGAATGTGGATGAGGTGGTCGCGACCATCCGTTCCTCTGCCGACCCGGCCGAGGCGCGGGAAAAGCTGATGACCCGCCGTTGGCCCGCGCATGACATTGCCGCCTATATCCGCCTGATCGACGATCCGACCCATACGATCAACGCCGACGGCACCTATAACCTGTCCGAAATCCAGGCCCGCGCCATTCTGGACCTGCGCCTGCAACGCCTGACAGCGCTTGGCGTCAAGGAAGTTACGGACGAACTTGAAGAACTGGCCGCAAAGATCAAGGATTACTTGGAAATCCTGTCATCGCGCGAAAGGATCATGGGCATCATCTCGGGCGAACTGACCGAGGTGAAGGAACTGTTCGCCATTCCCCGCCGCACCGAGATCGTCGATTGGGCCGGCGACATGGATGACGAGGATCTGATCGAGCGCGAGGATATGGTCGTCACCATCACCTCGGGCGGCTATATCAAGCGCACGCCGCTGGCCGAATTCCGCAGCCAGAATCGCGGCGGCAAGGGTCTGGCCTCCATGGCCACCAAGGAAGACGATGTCGTCACCACGCTTTTCGTGGCGAACACCCATACGCATCTGCTGTTTTTCACAACGGATGGAATGGTTTACAAGCTGAAGTGCTGGCGCCTGCCCCTGGCCGGTCGCACCTCGCGCGGCAAGGCCATCGTCAATATCCTGCCGATCGAGGCGGGCGTGTCCATCGCCGCCCTGATGCCGGTCGATGTGCCGGAGCCCGAATGGGACAGCCTGCAAATCGTCTTTGCCACCTCGGATGGCGACGTGCGGCAGAACGACCTGAGCGATTTCACCAATGTGAAGCGCAACGGCAAGATCGCGATGAACCTGCCCGAAGGCGTCTCGCTGGTGAATGCCGCCATCGCGGACGAGAATGACGACGTGATGCTGGTCACCGCCGGCGGCCGGGCGATCCGTTTCTCCACCACGGAGATCCGGGTCTTCAAGTCGCGTGGCTCGACCGGGGTGCGTGGCGTGCGTCTGGCCGAGGGCGATCGCGTGGTGTCGATGTCGATCATCCGCCATTTCGAGGCCGACCCTGCCGAACGCGCCGCTTATCTCAAGCAGCGCAGGCTGATGGCCGGCAATCTTGAGGACGAATCCGAAGTCGATGACGAGGAAGTGGTGGCCGAGGGCCAGCTCTCGCCCGAGCGTTATGCGGAGATGTCGGCGGCCGAGGATCTGATCCTGACGATTACCTCAAAAGGTCTCGGCAAGTTGTCGTCCAGCCACGATTATCCTGTGCGCGGGCGTGGCGGCCAGGGCGTCACCGCCTTTGAAAAATCCATGCGCGGCGGGCCGCTAGTTGCCTCCTTCCCGGTGGATATGGCCGATCAGATCATGCTGGCGACCTCGACCGGGCAGTCGATCCGCGTGCCGGTCGATCAGATCAGCTTCCGCTCGCGCTCGGCCGGCGGGGTCAAGGTGTTCAACACCGGCGGCGACGAAGAGGTCGTGTCGGTGGCCCGTGTCGCCGATCAGGGCGATGAGGGCGACGCGGCCTGATTGCCGAGGAAATGCTGAAAAAGGCCGGGGTTGCGCCCCGGCCTTTATCTATTGGCAAGGCGAATCGCGCTCTGCTACCCGAAAGGGAGAGCCGCGATGAACCTCTATCACTGCCTGATCGAACTGAAATCCGAAGCCCGCGCCCTGGCCTTTGCCAGTGCGGTGCAGGCCTGGATGGCGCATCTGCAAGGCCTGGGTCTGGTGCAGGGCTGGCGCCTGATGCGGCGCAAGTTCGGGCTGGCCGCCGGCGCCCATCCCGATTTCCTGCTGGAGATCGACCTTGCCGATCTCGCCAGCCTCGACGCCGCCTTTACCACATTGGGTGCCGGGGATGACCGCGCCAGCCGGCTCTATGACCAGATGCACCAGATGATCGCCCAGGTGGAGGTGGGGCTTTACCGTCCCTATCCCGATCCGGCGCAGCGGGAACGCATTGCCTTGATCTGAACCGCGCATGGGTCTATCCCACGGCCCATGCGCGAGACACTTCACATCATAGGCGGCGGGATGGCCGGCTCCGAGGCGGCCTGGCAGGCGGCTCAGGCCGGGGTTCCGGTCGTTCTGCACGAAATGCGGCCCGCCATCGGCACCTTTGCCCATCGGACCGGCAGCCTGGCAGAGATGGTCTGCTCCAACTCCTTCCGTTCGGACGATGACGAACGCAATGCGGTCGGCCTGCTGCATTGGGAAATGGGGGCGGCGAACGGGCTGATCATGGAAATGGCACGGGCGCATCGTCTGCCGGCCGGCGGCGCGCTGGCGGTGGACCGCGATCCCTTTGCCGAGGCCGTGACCGCCCGGATCAAGGCGCATCCGCTGATCACCGTGACCGCGGGTGAGATCACCGAATTGCCGCGCGACGGTCAGTGGATCATCGCGACCGGCCCGCTGACCAGCGGCGCCCTGGCCGAAAGCATCCGGGCCGAGACCGGGGCCGACAGTCTTGCCTTTTTCGACGCCATCGCGCCGATCGTCTATGCTGAAAGCATCGACATGTCCGTGGCCTGGCTGCAAAGCCGCTATGACAAGGGCGAAACCGAGGCTGAACGCACGGCCTATATCAACTGCCCGATGACCAAGCCGCAATACGAGGCCTTCATCGACGCGCTGCTGGCCGCCGACAAGACCGAGTTTCATGCCGGCGAAACCGCCGGTTATTTCGACGGCTGCCTGCCGATCGAGGTGATGGCCGAACGCGGGCGCGAAACGCTCCGCCACGGCCCGATGAAGCCGGTGGGCCTGACCAATGCGCACAAGCCGGAGGAAAAGGCCTATGCCGTGGTGCAGCTGCGCCGCGACAACAAGCTCGGCACGCTCTACAATATCGTGGGCTTCCAGACCAAGATGAAATATGGCGCGCAAACCGCTGTTTTCAAAATGATTCCGGGGCTGGAGAACGCCAGTTTCGCCCGTTTGGGCGGCATTCACCGCAACACCTTCATCCATTCGCCCAGCCTGCTGGACGCGCAGATGCGGCTGAAATCGCGGCCCAATATCCGCTTTGCCGGGCAGGTCACCGGGGTTGAGGGCTATGTCGAAAGCGCGGCCATGGGCCTGCTCGCGGGTCGCATGGCCGCGGCGGAAATCAAGGGCGAAACCCTGCCGCCGCCGCCGCCCGAAACCGCCATGGGCGCGCTGGTGACCCATATTACCGGCGGGGCCGAGGCCAAGACCTTTCAGCCGATGAATGTCAATTTCGGGCTGTTCCCGCCGATCGACGCCAAGGGCGGCCGTCGCGGCCGCAAGGATCGCTACAAGGCCTATACCGACCGCGCCAAGGATGCGTTCACGCAATGGCTGGCGGCGCAGTAACCCGCTTTGCCCCGTCGCCGACCGGGCCCCTGCATCTGGGCCATGCCTATGCCGCGCTGGTGGCGCAGCAACGCGCCGGCGATGGCCGTTTTCTCTTGCGGATCGAGGATATCGACCGCGCGCGCTGTCGGGCGGAATATGAGCAGGCGATCCGCGACGACCTGCATTGGCTGGGCCTGCGCTGGCCAGAGCCGGTATTGCGTCAGTCTGATCGCCTGAACATCTACGCACAAGCCACTGATAAATTGTTAGAATCCGGCCTCGCCTATGCCTGCGCCTGCACCCGGGGCGATATACGCGCCGCCCTCTCTGCGCCGCAAGAGGGTGATCCGGCGATCGGGCCGGATGGGCCGGTCTATCCCGGCACCTGTCGCGGCCGGGGCCACGATCCCGCACAGGCCGCGATCCGGCTGGACATGCGCGCGGCCATGGCGCGCACCGGCCCGCTCCGCATTGACGAGACCGGGCCGCGCCACGGCGGAACCCACCTGAGGACAGCGGCGGAAATGATTGAAACCGTTGGCGATATCGTGCTGTCACGGCGCGATTTCGGCACCTCTTATCACCTTTCGGTCGTCATCGACGATGCCGCGCAGGGCGTAACCGAGGTGACGCGCGGCGAAGACCTGTTCGCGGCGACGGCGATCCATGTCCTGCTGCAACGCCTGCTGGGCCTGCCGACCCCGGCCTATCACCATCACCCCCTGATCCGCGACGATCAGGGCAAGCGGCTGGCCAAGCGCGACGATGCGCGCGCGCTGGCGAAATACCGCGCCGAGGGGGCGACGCCGCAAGATATTCGCCGCCTTCTGGGGTTCTGAGCGACGGAAGCGCGGGCGCGCGGCGTATCATCCCGGCGCAACTGCGGTTGTCCGCCCCCGCCCGCCGGTCTAGCCTGCGCGCAAGGGACGGATTTTCGCCGGAACAGGAAGACCCCATGACCTTTGCCCCCCGCCAGCTTGTTCTTGCCCTTTGCCTTGTGGCCGCGCCGATGGCCTGGGCGCAATCCGGTCCGCCCGGGGGCGCGGCGCGGGGGCCGACCAAGGTCGGCGTGATGGAACTGGCGCGTCTGGCGGTGCCACGCCGGTCCACCCTGCCGGGGCGGGCCGTCGCCTTTCAGGAGGCCAATATCCGCCCCCGCGTCACCGGCATGGTGACCGACATCCTCTATACCCCTGGCCAGCCGATCGAGAGCGGCGCGCCGATGTTCCGGCTCGACAAGGCAAGCTATGAGGCCGAGGTCGAAAGCGCCCGCGCCACCGTCGCCCAGGCCGAGGCCGCGCGCAACCTGGCCGAGGCGGCGGCGCAGCGTGCCCGCGCGCTGGAGGGGTCCGGCTCCACCCGGGTCACGGTCGAAAGCGCCGAGGCCGAGGCCGCCCGCGCCCGCGCCGCCGTGCAAAGCGCCGAGGCCGCGCTGCGGGTGGCCGAACAGCAGCTGGGCTGGACCGAGATCACCAGCCCGATCCGCGGCATTGCGGGCTTTCCCGCCGTTTCGGTCGGCGATCTGGTGACCAATGGCCAGGGCGACGCGCTGGCGACGGTGACGACGCTGGATCCGATCTATGTCGATCTTTACGAACCCGCCGCGCGCATCCTGTCGATCCGCGACCAGATCGCGCGGGGGGCGCTGACGCCCGAGGAAAGGCTGGAGGTGCGGCTGACGCTGGAAAACGGTCAGGTCCATGCCGGCACCGGGCAATTGGTGGCGCCCTCGATCAGCGTCTCCACCACCACCGGCACGCAGGATGTGCGCTTTCGTTTTGACAATCCCGACCGGCTGATCCTGCCCGGCATGTTCCTGCGCGGCGAGGTGGTGCTGGGCCGGATGCAGGCGATCCGCGTGCCGCAACGCGCGGCCACCATCGGGCAGAACGGGGTGCTGTCGCTGTTTCTGGCCCGCGATGGCAAGGCCGCAAAGGTGCAGGTCAGTGCGGCCGGCAGCGACGGCAATGACTGGCTCATCACCGAAGGGCTGGAGCCGGGCGCGCTGCTGATCGTGGACGGGCTGACCAACCTGCGCGACGGCGCCGAGGTGGAGACGGTGCCCGTCACCATCGACGACACCGGCGTGGTGCGCGACACCGCCCCGGCCGGGAACTGACCCATGGCAGAGTTTTTCATTCACCGCCCGGTCTTTGCCTGGGTGCTGGCGCTGATCACTATGCTGGCCGGCGCCTGGGGCCTGACCACGCTGCCCATCTCGCAATATCCCGATATCGCGCCGACCACGATCCGCATCTCCACCAGCTATCCCGGCGCCTCGGCCGAGACGACCGAGAATTCGGTGACCACGGTGATCGAGGACGGGCTGACCGGGCTGGATGGCTTGCTCTATATGTCGTCCTCCTCCTCGGCCACGGGGCGGGCATCGGTCACGCTGGTCTTTGATGACAGCGTGGACCCCGACATGGCGCAGATCCAGGTGCAGAACAAATTGCAACTGATCCAGTCGGGCCTGCCCGAAACCGTGCAGCAGCGCGGGGTCAGCGTCACGCGCTCCACCTCGTCGATCCTGATGGTGGGGGCGCTGGTCTCCGAGGACGGGGCCTATAATTCGTTGCAACTGGGCGATCTGATGGGCCGCATCGTCGAGGGCCCGGTGCTGCGCACCCCCGGCGTGGGTTCGATCAACAGCTTTGGCTCGGGCTATGCGATGCGCATCTGGCTCGATCCGCTGAAGATGGCGCAATATCAGGTGACGACGGCCGACATCACCTCGGCCGTGTCGGAGCAGAATACCACCGTCACGGTGGGCAGCCTGGGCGCGCAGCCCGTGGTGCCGGGCCAGCAACTTTCGGTGGCACTGTCGGCCCAGACGCAGCTTGCCTCGGTCGAGGCGTTCGAGCGGATCATCCTGCGCACCGACCCGGACGGATCGACCGTGTTTCTGGGCGATGTCGCCAAGGTGGAGATCGGCCAGGAAAGCTATGGCGCCGCCTCGCGCTTCAATGGCAAGCCGGCGGCGGGCTTTGGCATCAACCTTGCGACCGGCGCCAATGCGGTGGACACGGCCGAGGCCGTGCGCGCCACCCTCGCCCGCGTCGCCGCCGCCCTGCCCCAGGGCGTCAGCATCGAATATCCCTATGACACCTCGCCCTTTGTCGAGGATTCGATCGAGCGCGTCTATCACACCCTGGCCGAGGCGGTGGCGCTGGTCTTCCTTGTCATCCTCGTCTTCCTGCAAAGCTGGCGCGCGACGATCATCCCCACCATCGCGGTGCCGGTCGTGCTGCTGGGCACCTTTGGCATTCTGGCGGCGGCGGGGCTGACCATCAACACGCTGACCATGTTCGCGCTGGTGCTGGCCATCGGCCTGCTGGTCGATGACGCCATCGTGGTGGTGGAAAACGTAGAGCGCGTGATGGAGGAAGAAGGGCTGGAGGCCCATGCCGCCACCTCGAAATCCATGCGCCAGATCACCCCCGCGCTGGTCGGCATCGCGCTGGTGCTGTCGGCGGTGTTCCTGCCCATGGCTTTCATGTCGGGTTCGACCGGCGTGATCTACCGGCAGTTCAGCGTCACCATCATCTCGGCCATGATGCTGTCGCTGGCGGTCGCGCTGATCCTGACGCCGGCGATGTGCGCGAGCCTGTTGCGGCCCCGCCGCCATGATGGCGGCATCGCCCCGGCGCGCTGGTTCAACCGCGGCCTCGACCGCACCACCCGCGGCTATGCCGGCGCCTCGGGCTGGACGGCGCGGCGGCCGCTGCGCATGGCGGTGCTGCTGGCCGCCCTCAGCGGCGGGGCGTTCTGGCTCTATGACCACCTGCCCTCGTCCTTTCTGCCGCAAGAGGATCAGGGCGTGCTGATGGCGCAGGTGCGCCTGTCCGAAGGATCGACCACCGCCCAGACCGAAGCCGTGCTGGAGGAGGTCGAACACTGGCTGTTGCAAGAGCGCGGCGCCGTGGTCGAAAGCACCTATGGCGCGCTTGGCTTTTCCTTTGGGGGCGGCGGGCAGAATACCGCCATGCTGTTCATCAAGCTGAAACCCTTTGCCGACCGCCCCGAGACCAGCGCCGCCGCCTTTGCGCAAGAGGCCTCGCGCCGGTTTTCCGGCCATCGCGCCGGGCGGATCGTGTTCAACCAGCCGCCCGCCATCCAGGGGCTCGGCAATTCCTCGGGCTTCAGCTTCTACCTGCTGGATCAGGCCGGCAATGGGCCTGCCGCACTGCAACAGGCGGCGGTCGATCTGGTCGCGGCGGCTGAAGGCGCGGGCAAGACCGGGTCGTTCCGCGGGCATGAGACGACCTTTCGCCCGGCGCTGCGGCTGGATATCGACCAGCAGAAGGCCCGCGCCATGGGCCTGACCCTCTCCGAGGTGAACGGCATGCTCTCGGTGATCTTCTCGGGGCGCGAGGTCAACGATTTCCCGCTGGGCACCGAGTTGAAACCGGTGATAGTGCAGGGCGCCGCCGAATATCGCATGCAGCCCGCCGATATCGACGGCTGGTTCGCGCGCAACAAATCGGGCGAAATGGTGCCCTTTGCGGCCTTCATCACCCAGAGCTGGGACGAGGCCTCGCCCTCGCTTGACCGCTATGCCGGCTCGCGCGCGCAGGAAATTTCCGGCGCGCCGTTGGAGGGCGTGACCACCGGCGCCGCCATGGACGAGATGGAGGCCCAGGTCAGCGCCCTGCCCGGCGGCTATGGCCTGGCCTGGACCGGCATATCCTATCAGGAAAGGCTGTCGGGCAATCAGGCGCCGATGCTGTTCGCGCTGTCGGCACTGGTGGTATTCCTGTGCCTTGCCGCGCTTTACGAAAGCTGGACGGTGCCCTTTGCCGTCATGCTTTCGGTGCCGGTGGGCGTCTTGGGGGCGATGGTGGCGGCGCTGGCCTTCGGCCAGTCCAACGATGTCTATTTCAAGGTCGGCCTGCTGACCACGATCGGCCTTGCCGCGCGCAACGCGATCCTGATCGTGGAATTCGCCCAAAGCCTTGTGGCGCAGGGGGCAACGCTGATCGACGCCGCCGTGCAGGCCGCGCGGCAGCGCCTGCGCCCGATCCTGATGACCTCGTTTGCCTTCCTGCTGGGCGTGCTGCCGCTGGCCACCGCGACAGGCGCCGGCGCGGCGGCGCAGCGCGCGATCGGCATCGGGGTTTCCGGCGGGATGCTGGCCTCGGTCGTCCTCGGTATCTTCATGGTGCCGGCCTTCTTTGTCGGCGTGCGGCGGCTGTTCGGGCGCGGCTGACCGCCGCGCCCCGCCACAATTGCCGCGAAATTGGCTTGAATTTTCCTTATTTTCCCGAGCCTTGCCACGGGCCTTCCTTACCCGGGCCTAACTGATCGGCTGCTTTAGTCGGACTTGCCCAGTCCGCGGAGCAGCCGATGAGCATCAATGCCTATGAACAACTGATGATCGAACTGATCAACCGCGCCCGGCTGGATCCGGCGGGCGAGGCGGCGCGGTTCGGGATCGAGTTGAACGATGGCCTGTCGGGGCGGCGCATCACCACGCAATCCTATCAGCCCCTTGCGGTGAACGAGGATCTGGGCACCGCCACGGACCGGCACAGCCGCTGGATGCTGGAGAATGAGACCGTCGGCCATAGCGGCGCCAACAAATCCGATGCCGGCGACCGGATCACCGCCGCCGGTTATCACCTGGGCAGCAATTCCAGCTGGAGCGAGAATATCGCCTTCCGCGCCTCCAGCGGCAGCCTCGACCGCGAGGAAGCGATCCTGAAACAGCATGAAAGCCTGCTGGAAAGCCCGCTGCACCGGCTGAACATGTATCGCAGCGCCTCGCGCGAGGTGGGCGTGGGTCAGGTGACGGGCAATTTCGATGGCTACAGCGCCTCGCTGGTGACGCAGGATTACGCCTATAACGGCAACAAGGTCTTTATCACCGGCGTCGCCTATCGCGATCGCGACGGCGATGATTTCTATTCCGTCGGCGAAGGTCGCGGCGGTGTCGCGATCCGCGCCGAGGGGCAGCATACCGCAAGCGCCAGCGCGGGCGGCTATGCGCTGGCCCTGGACGATGGCGGCCAGATCACCGTCCGCGCCACGCTGGGCACGCATTTCGCCCGGCTGCAACTGACGCTGAG
>Ga0209053_1000959_pt1 | contig 15866 bp, 16 predicted proteins | sample EBPBio152010_DNA_FD_185864 | JGI IMG/M metagenome (GOLD analysis project Ga0209053, IMG submission 185864) | Wastewater treatment Type I Accumulibacter community from EBPR Bioreactor in Madison, WI, USA - Reactor 1_7/15/2010_ DNA (SPAdes)... | ecosystem: Engineered > Bioreactor > EBPR >... | reverse complement strand
GGATTGCTGCACCGCGCGGTTTGCCACTTCCGTGGAGCGCACGGCCTGGCGGGAAACGTCATCCACGGATTTCGAAAGCTGCTCGGTCGCCACTGCCACCGAGGAGACCTCGCGGGAAGCCGAGGCAGTCGCCTGCTCGGCCACCTGGGTTTGCGCGGTCAGGGCATGCGAATCCGCTTCGAGGGCTTCCGAGGCATTGCGCATCGCATCCGAGGCACCATGCAGCGTTGTCAGCGCGCGCTGCATCGCATTGCCGAAGGCGGTGACTGACTGTTCCACAACCTCGGCGCGGCGCAGGCGATCGCGCGCCTCCTGCTCGGCAGAGGCCGACAGGCGCTCGCGCTCGATGATGGATTCGCGGAACACCAGGAGCGCGCGGGCCATGCCGCCGATCTCGTCGCCGCGCTTCTCGAAAGGGATGGCCACGGAGGTATCGCCATCCGCCACCTTGCGCATCACACCCGAGAGATGGGAGAGCGCCTTGCCGAGCGCGCGGCCAACCAGCAGCACGAGAGCAATGGAGATGAGCGCGGCAAGCGCAGCCGAACCCCAGGCGAACTGCTCCGCCATTTTTGTCGCCTCGCTGCTGCGGGCGCGGGCTTCCACCATGCGGGCATCGGCGCGCTCACGCAAAGCCGCCGTGGCGGCCAGTGTGCGGCGGGCATTGCTCACCGCCTCGTCGCGCGAGGTGCGCTCGGCCGAAATGCCATCGCGCCAGGCCGAGAAGGTCTCGCCCTGCTTCTTCAGGTTCTCGATGAGCATCTGCGCCTGGTTCTTGTCCCAGTCGGACCGTTCCAGCATGCCCACAAGGCTCGAACGGAGGAAATCGAGGCGCGGCGCCAGCGTTTCATCCCGCTTCCAGCGATAGCGCAGTTCCACGCCCACGAGTTCGGCAAAGGCCTGCACGGCCATGCCGAAGCGCTCGTCATTGGCCTTGGAACCCTGGAACACCACGCCGAGAATTTCAGTGGTGCGGTCGAGATCTTCCGTCAGGCCTTCGCTGGAGGAGCGACCGACCTTGATCACCGCATCCCTCAACTCGTTCACGGCCTTGGCCAGCGCATTGAGGCGCACTTCGGCATTGCCGGCTGCCTCGCGCATGCGATCATCCGGATTGGTCTTCATCTTGCTGATGTTTTCACGCGCGGCGTTGAGGCCGTAAAAGATCTCGCCCTGCAGACGCTCGGACCGGTCCTCCAGGAAGCTCGACACCTGGCTTTGCACGAGGCTGAGGCTCGCCACGAGGTTTTCGACCTCGGTCAAATCGCTCTGGGCCCGCGAAAAGGCATGGTCGGCATCCCGCCGCTGCTGTTCCGCATACTGGCTGAGCCCAACCGTCAGCGCCACACCCACAATCGGGCCAATTGCGATGATCGCGATCTTCCAGGCGACAGAGGAAAAGAGACGGCTCAACGACAGGCTCGGAAGCGACAGCCGGGGCAATTTGAATTTCATGACGGTTCTCGTCCGACGGGGGGGCAGGATATAGTTAACGGTGCCCAAAATTGCATCCATTCCTGAAAGAAAGGTGAAGTCGGCTTAAAGAGCTTGCACAGTTGCCCGAAGGCATGGGCAGCCACGCTGCCAAAAATGCCAGACACATTGAGATCACGCATTGTTGATCTTGCAATTTCGCAAGAAAAGACTTGCGCTCCGGACGCTGGCCCTGCGACGTTGCCGCGCGATTTACGCTCAGGCAGCAAGCCCGGAGCGATCTCGCCCGGCACAGACAGGGAGAACGACATGGCGCTTCACCGCAGGAACATCCTCACCGCCGGCGCGGGCCTCGGAGCCGCGCTGATGGCCGGCACCGCGCCGCTGCTCGGCAGCGTCGGCGCAGCGCAGGCTGCCGCTCCGCTCGCGGGCACGCCCACCCCGGCCACCTTCCGCTTCAAGGTCGGCACCATAGAGGTCACCGCCCTGCATGATGGCATCGGCTCGCGCCCGCTCGATGCCAGCTTCGTGCGCAATGCTGACCTCAAGGACGTGCAGGCCGTTCTGGCCGAGAACTTCCTCCCGACCGATACGCTGAACATCTCCTTCACAACCCTGCTCGTGAATACCGGCTCGAAGCTCGTGCTGATCGATACCGGCTTCAACGACAATGGCGGCCCCACCAACGGTCGCACGGTCGCGCAGCTGAAATCGCTGGGCATCGAGCCGGGCCAGATCGATGTCGTACTGCTCAGCCATTTCCATGGCGACCACCTTCAGGGCGCGCGCGCCAAGGATGGCAAGCTCGTCTACCCGAATGCCGAGATCATGGCGCCGGAGAACGAGTGGGGCTTCTGGATGGATGATGCCCGCATGGCCGCCGCTCCGGATGCGATGAAGGGCGCCTTTGCGGGCGTGCATCGCGTGCTGAAGCCGAATGCGAATGATGTGAAGCGCTTCAAGTGGGGCCAGGAAGTCGTCACCGGCATTACCGCCGTCGATGCCTCGGGCCACACGCCGGGTCACACGGCCTTCGCCATCTCCTCGGGCGGCAAGACGCTGATGTATGTCGCGGACATCACCAACACGCCGATCCTCTTCGCGCGCAACCCGGAATGGCGCGTGATGTTCGACATGGATGCCGACAAGGCCGTAGCCACGCGCAAGCGCATTCTCGATATGGCTGCAACCGACAAGATCCAGCTCTCGTTCTATCACGCCAACTTCCCCTCCACCGGCTTCATTGCCAAGGAAGGCTCGGGCTACCGCCTCGTGCCGATGGCCTGGACCGGCGTGCTCTGAGCGATCTCACCCGGACAACAACGAACCGGCGTCCTCACGGGCGCCGGTTTTTTTCGGTCGGTGCGAGGCTCCAGCTGTGCCCTCACACAGCCGATGATCGCGGAGGCCTTGCAAAGGCAGGCCGCGGCGTTTCACAGTCCGCCCATACCGGCGCGCGACAAGCCGGACCGGATTCCCGCGGAGCGAGCCCCTTGCAGCAGCCCACCTCCCCTTCCCCCGCGAACGAAGCCTGGCGTCATGGCCGGCCGGCCCTCGCCTTTGTCGCCTCGAACGCGCCGGATGCCGAACTGGCCCTCCAGCGTCTGCATCGCTTCTATGGAGAATGCGCGCCGGAAAATGCGGATGTGATCGTGGCCCTTGGCGGCGATGGCATGATGCTCCAGACGCTCCATCGCTTCCTCGGCACGGGCAAGCCGATCTACGGCATGAATCGCGGCTCTGTCGGCTTTCTCATGAACGAATTCCGCGAGGATGGCCTTCTCGATCGCATCCGCACGGCCACGCGCTCCATCGTCCACCCGCTCAACATGCTGGTGACCGATGGCGCGGGGGTGCAGACCCGTGCCAGGGCCTTCAACGAAGTCTCGCTGCTTCGGCAGACCCATCAGGCGGCCAAGCTCGAAATCAGTGTCGATGATACCGTGCGCCTGCCGGAACTCATCGCCGATGGCCTGCTGCTGGCAACCCCCACCGGTTCCACGGCCTATAATCTCTCGGCTAACGGGCCCATCCTGCCGCTTTCCGCGCCGCTGATGGCGCTGACCCCCATTTCCGCCTTCCGCCCCCGGCGCTGGCGCGGAGCCTTGCTGCCCGACCGCGTGCGCGTGCGCATCCGGGCAATCGAGGCGGAGAAGCGCCCGATCTCAGCCGTGGCCGACCATGTGGAAATCCGCGATGCCCGCGACATCGAGATCGAGATGGATCACGAGATCACCCTCGTGATGCTGCATGATCCCGGCCATGGCCTCGACGAGCGCATTCTGCGCGAGCAGTTCGACGCCTGATCCCGCAGCGGCTTTCGCGCGCAGGGGATGTTTCGAAGGGGGCGTTTCAACTCGCGTTAACGAAGCTCGTTTAGTGTTCCTCCCACGATCGCAGAAGCGATTCCCGGGTATTGGCCTTAGTTCCGCGTCACAGGCCAGACCCGCCGGGAGAACCCCGTGACGCGACCGGTGCTCCATGTTCCGCGTCGATTGCAGCCGGCTTCGATTCCTCGTCATCGACGATAACGGCTATATGCGCCGTATCATCCGCACCTTGCTGCACGGCTTCGGCACGCGTGAGGTCTTCGAGGCGGAAGATGGCGCAGCCGGGCTTGAATCCTTCGCCACCCACCTCCCCGATGTCGTGATCACCGATTGGTCGATGCCCGTTTTCGATGGCATCGAACTCACCAAGATGATCCGCCAGCCGGATACGAGCCCCAACCCCTTCGTGCCGATCATCATGATCACCGGTTACGCCGAGCGGAACCGCGTGTTCGAGGCGCGCGACGCCGGCGTTTCGGAAATGCTCGTGAAACCCATTTCGGCAAAGGGCCTCTACCAGCGCATCGCGAAGGTGGTGCTCAACCCGCGGCCCTTCATCCGCACGGATACCTATTTCGGGCCGGATCGCCGCCACCTTGTGAAGGCCGATGCCTACAAGGGGCGCGGTGCGGCTGCGAGCTTCCTCAAGGGCCCCAGCGCGGGCTAAAGGACCAGACACGTGACGAACCGCGATACACCCGTCGAAGACAGCGTGCCGAACACAATCGAGCAGGATTTCGGCGATACCCGCGTCATCCATCTCAGCGGCACGTTGCGCGCGAAGGCGGCCGTGCGCTCGGCGGATGCCGGGGGCGTCGACGATCTCTCCATCGCAGCAGCCGAAAGCGCGATGAAAGACCTTTCAGGCGATTTCCAGAACTGGATGGGGGATGAGGTGAACCGCCTCATCGCGGCTTTCGATGAATATCGCAGCAAGGGCCCGGCGGAGCGCGACATCGCGAACCTCTTTCGCGCTGCGCATGACATTCGTGGCCAGGCGACCGCCTTCGGCTATCCGCTCGCAGCGGAAATCGCGGGCAGCCTTGCGAAGCTACTGGACAAGATCGAGCCGGATTATCTGCCAACCCAGCTCATCGCTCACCATGTGGATGCGGTGCGCGCGGTCTATCGCAGCCAGATCCGCGATTACGCGAACCCCGTCGCCGTGCAAATCATCCACAACCTGAAGAAGGCGATTGATCGCTGCGTGGAAGCCCGCGCCAAGGCCGTGGCCGAAGAGCAGAAATTCGCGCGCGGCCGCTGATCATCAGCCACACTCGATATGAAAAAAGCCGGGCCCTACGCCCGGCTTTTTTGTTGTCCACCCTACCCTCATGCGACGTGGCGACGGATCTCCCAATCGCCAAAATCCGGCTCGGAATTCGCCGGCTCGGCCGGTCGCTCGAACACCGCACGCAGGCGCATATCGCGCTCACGCTTCCATTCTTCGATCACGGATTTGAGGTCCGGTGTCGCTGCGCGAACCGGCTCCGCCTCCATGACTGGCTCCGGAACAGCGACCGGCTCAAGCGCAACGACCGGCTCCGGAACAACAGTCGCGAGGTCGAGCACCTCCTCCTCGGAGCCGAGATGGGTGAGGGATTGGGCCTGCTCGGGCGAATAGCCGAGTTGCGGGAAATCGGCCTGGGCTTGCTGGCGCAGATCCTCTGCGAGCCGGCGCGATTGCGCGCGGGCGGCCTCGGCCTCATAGCGACGAAGCAGCGCCAGCAGGCGCACTTCCTCACCACCGGCGAGCGAGAGACAGACGCTCTGTGCAGCACGGATGACCGGCAGCGAGAACCCGCCCTCCGGTTCCGGAGCGTGAAGTTCTTGTGCCGCGCGCACCGCCGCGATCAGCGGCTGTTCGAGGAAATTCGGCAATCCCGCGCGCCGGAAGAGCGCAGCGAGCGTAGCATCGGCCCGCCCGCGCATCAGCCCGGCGACCCGGCCCGAGGCCATGCCGGTGAGATCGGCCAAGGCTTCCGTGAGCAGCCCGAGATCGCCGCCGAGAACCGAGCGCAAGAGCAAGCCCGGCGTCAGCTTTTCCTGCTCGCGCAGGTGGCGCACGAAATCCGGAAGGCTGCCTCGCGCCTGCGCGGCAATGGCGATTGTGCCCTGCTGGAGCGCCTCTTCCACCATGCGGCGGTTCTTCTCGACATTCAGGAACCCGCCCTCGCCCGAAAAGGCGCGCAGGCTGTCGGAAAGCGAGATCATCAACTGGTGGCGCACCGCCGGCGGCACATGCGCGCGATCAAGTAGGGCATCGCGCATCACGCCGTCCTTGCCGAAGCGCACGGCGATGGCGAGCAGGTCGCCGTCGCCGATTTCCGCATGCGGATTGCCCGAAAGCGCGAGGCAGGATTCCCGCTCGCCGCGCATCACGATGGCATGGGCGAGCCGCTCGGTCACCAGCGGGCGCAGCGCCATCGCCACCAGCGCTTTCGGCTCGGAATGGCTCGCGAGATCAACGAGGTCCGCCTCCTGGAGAACCGGCGACCGCGCGAGCAGCGGAGCCGCCACATCCGGATGATCGGCTGCCAGAGCCAGCACGATATGGCGAGGTGCGGACCAGTGATCAGCGAAGGTGCCGGCGAGTGCGCGCCGCACGATCTTCGCCGGGTCATCCAGCACGAGGGTCAGCGCAGCCTCGGCGGCCTCCGGGCTTTCCTCACCCAGCGTACGCTCGAGATAGGCATGCGCCAGCATGTCCGTGGCCTCGGCCCGCTCCTGGGGGCCTGCATTCTCGATCCAGGCGAGAAACGACGTCACGAGCATGGGAACACCTCACCGCACTTTACGGGTACTGAACTTGGTCAAATCGAGTGGGTTCTGCACGGTTGCGAAGGCCTCGCCACGGCGCGGCGGCAAAGGCAGATCCGGCGCGGGGGTTCCCACGGCCTCCGGCTCGGCGGTTGCATCGGAAACGGGCGCATTCACGACCTCAGACGAGAGAGCCGCGACCTGCGCCACAGGCGCATTCTCCCGCGGGAAGAAAGAAGGCGCCTGCCGGTTGAGGCGGCTTTCGGAAACCTGCAGCCAGGTCTTCCGCAGATTCTGCGCGCCATCGCTCTCGCCACCCGTGCGGAACAGGCCCTGCATCGTGTTGTTGGAGCGCACCTGCCCGGTCACGGTCACGAGGCGCGGAATAGCCCCCGAACCGCCGCGCACCAGTTGCATCTGCACCGGCTGGGCCTGCATCGGGCTTTCGCCCGTCGCACCATTCGCCGCCGCCACCTGCACCGCGCTCGCATCCTCGCCCGTATGGAAGGAGGAAAGCCGCGCATAGACCTCGCGCATGGAGCGCGCCCGGCCCTTGCCATCGAAGAAGATCGAGCGGTTGGCCGAGGCCGCATCCGGGAAGGCGCTTGCGGCGGATTGCTCCGGGTTCGATTGCGCCCGCGCGATGAGATCCGATGCGCCCTGCGCGCCGAGGAAATGCGCCATATAGAGCTCGGCCGGGTTCGGCTCGCGCGAGAGATGCGATTTCAGCGTTTCGCGGTTCTTCTGGGTAAAAACTCCCGCCAGAGTGGAAGAGAGCGCTGGGTCCTTACGCAAATCGAGGATCTGCTTTCTCGCCTGCGCATCATTCACGGTGTAGCGGCCGGAGCGATCCTGCTGGATGGCCTCGGCCTCCGCCTGAAGGCCAAGATTGGGCCCTTCCCGCTTCACAAGGCCGAGCCAGGTCTGCTCGATGAACTGGAAAAGGCCGGTGGCCGAGGAACTCGGCGCCTTGGCGGCGGGGTTCAGCCCCGATTCGCGCTTTGCCGTGCGCATCAGGTAATCGAAGGAGATGCCGGTTGCATCCGCCGCCTGCTGCACCACGCGCGCAATGGGATGATCCGGCGTTTTCGCGGTCGGTTCCGGCGTGGAGGCAGGCGTGCTGAAGAGGAACATGATCGAGGCGGCTCCCGGAAAAGCGATGCGCGAGGCCTTTCGCGCAGCCTTTTCGTCAGGGGCCATCCTTAACGATCATGGTAAATCGGCGTTTAATCTGGCCACATGCAATCTGTGCCGGAACGGGACGGCTCCCGCCGTGCCTCAGCCGACAGTGGGGCGCTCCAGCGAGAAAACCCGCTCGACGCTCGAATAATCCATGTATCCCAGCCGGGCGAGCAGCGGCAGATGGGCGGCATCCACGCGGCCATCCTTCAGGATCTTTTCATCGACATAAACGCCCACGGCCTCGCCCAGAACCATGATGTATGGCCCAAGGTTGCCATCTGCACCTGCGAGGGGCTGAATCGAGGTCACCTTGCATTCCAGCGCGGCGGCGATTCCCTTCACGCGCGGCGGCTTCACGAGGCACGAGGGCTCCATCGCAAGGCCTGCCTTCTCGAACTCGTTCACGCCATGGGGGAAGGGAGCGGAACTCGCATTCATCGCGGCAGTGAATTCGGTCGTGACGATGTTGCACACGAATTCGCCCGTCTCCTCCGCATTTCGCAGCGAATCCTTTTGGCCATCAGAGGAAAACATGGCGATGGGCGGGCGATCGCCGACGAGATTGAAGAACGAATAGGGCGCGAGGTTGATCGATCCATTTGCCGCCATCGTCGAAATCCAGCCGATCGGCCGAGGCGCCACCAGCGCCTTCAGCGGATCATGCGAGAGGCCGTGATTGCGCAGACGCGGTTCGTAGAACATCTGGTTCCCCCTGAAGGCCCGGATTGCGAATGATGCGCCATGATGGCGACAGGATCATCCGTTCGATGGGCGGTGCGGGTTGCCCCCGCTCGGTTGCGTGGTATCTGCTTTTCAGCGAAAGAGGCGCGATGATGCAAGCCCATTCCCGCGAATCGTGCGTGTCGTCGGCCGCCTCCCGCCGGGGCATCGGCCGTCGCGCGCTGCTGCTCGCGGGCCTCGCACTGCCGGCTTTGACGCTGCCGGCGCTGGCGCAGCGCAGCGGCTTGCTCACCCTGCGCGCCACCTTCGGCGAGCGCGGGCCCGAGATCGGCGAGGAGCTGATCTGGCGTATCTATTCCGTGCGCGGCACCGATGCGCAGCTCGTGCAGCAGAGCGCGGAAATCCGTCCGAATTTCTCGCTTCCGCCCGGCGAATATGCGGTTCACGCGAGCCACGGCCTCGCGACCGCCATCCGCACAGTGACCGTCACGGAAATCGGCACCTCGGCGGTCATCCCCGTCAATGCCGGCGCGCTGGTGGTCAGCGGGCATATCGGCGGGCCGGAGCGGCCCATGCCGCCGGCGCGGCAATCGCTTCGCCTGTTCATCCCGACCGCGAACAATTCGGAAGGCCGGCTTGTTACAAGCGTGCTGCGCCCCGGCTCGGTTCTGCGCCTGCCCGAGGGCACCTATCACCTCGTTTCCACCTATAGCGGGACGAATTCCGTGGTGCGATCCGATGTGAAGGTGGAAACCGGCAAGGTGACGGAAGCTGCCGTGAACCATCGCGCTGCGACGATGACGCTGAAGCTCGTGCGCGCCGTAGGCGGCGTGGCCCTCGCCGGCACGCAATGGACCATCGAGACCCCCGGCGGCGACATCGTGGCCGAGGCCGTGGGCGCCTTCCCGAATGTCGATATCGCCGAGGGCGCCTACACGGTCACCGCGCGGCACAATGACCGCGAATACAAGGGCCAGATGAAGGTGGAAGGCGGAGTGAACCGCGATTTCGAGATCATCGTGGAGTAGCATAGGGTTGGCAGCAAAAGTGGGAACCGGCTTTGCGTCACCAGCCCGTCCATGAAAAAGACCCTCTCGCGACTGCCGTTATCTTGATGCCCACCCGTCATGGCCGGACTTGTTCCGGCCAACCACGTCTTTATTCTGGAGCGGCAAGCGGCTAGGAAGTCGTGGACGGCTGGGCAGAACCCGGCCATGACGCGGCGGCAAGGCGGATTCCATGCAGACCTTCTTCGTTCAGATCAAATGTAAGCTCGGCAAGACCTACGAGGTCGCTACCGCCCTCGCCGATGCCGAAATCGCCTCGGAAATCTATTCCACGGCCGGCAATTACGACATTCTCGCCAAGTTCCACCTCGATGACAGCCAGGATATCGGCCATTTCGTGGGCCAGAAGGTGCAGACCCTCCCCGGCATCCAAGACACGCAGACGGTGATCACCTTTAAAGCCTTCTGACGCCACGCGATAAATCGCGGGCTTCCGCAAGGCGCTTTGGCTCACTGCGTATGGGTAAAAATGAAAAGGCCGGGCTTCCCCGGCCTTTGTCGTTTCAATTCGCCGCGAAGCAATAGAGCAGGCCGTTGCCGCCCGTGCGGCGGAGTGCTGCGTTGTCGCAGCCTTGCGAGGGGTGCGAGGCGTTCCAGCTTTTCGCGGGCGGCATGTCGTTCAGGCCCATCCGGTCATGATGGCCCACCATGGCCGAGCCCGTGCCACCGCTCGTCCAGTTGTTGCAGGTCATGTCCTTGTCGCCGGGAAAGGTGGTGCCATCGGTGTTCGTGCCGGTGAGGATGTCGTGGTAATTCACCACGAAAAGTCGGCTCATCACCATGCGGCCGGTTTCCGTGAGGCCAGTTTCGACGTTGATCTTGTTCTTCTCCGGCGTGTGGAGGTCATCCACATTGGCGGCGATTTCCACGCCGCGCGCATTCACCCAAGGGCCCTTGCCGATGCGGTCGCGCGCGTTCACGGCGGGCTTGCCGCCCATAGCCTGCTGGCTGAGATAGGCCCGCCAGGTCTTTGAACCAGCCCCGGCTGATGTCGCGAGGCGCTGGCAGAAGGCATCGGCGCCTTCGAGGCCGCCGAAATTCGCGCCATCCGGGCCGGGCGTGCCGGTGATGAAGAAGGTCATGTTCGGGAATTGCGGCGGCGCGGGCGCTTGCGCCGCGGCAGAGCCGGCGAAGCCCAGCAGCGCGAGAGCTGCCGTGGCCAATGAGATGATCTTGCGCATGGTTTCCTCCGGTTGCCGGTTGTTTCCCCGGCTCCCGGAAGAGTATCGTGTCACGGAGCAAGCAGGATCACGATGCGGTGATCCCCGCTTGCACAAACGCAAACAGAGCGTGCCGCTCAGCGCCGCTGATCGGGCGGAATGGCCTCAGTTTCGAGCGCCGCCAGCGCATCGACAAGCGACTTCGTTTCCTGCGCCTGGCTGCCGAGACGACGGATCGTCACCGTCTTTTCCTCCGCCTCGCGTTTTCCAACCGCGAAGATCACCGGCACCTTGGCGAGCGAATGTTCGCGCACCTTATAGCTGATCTTCTCGTTGCGAAGGTCGGCGCGGGCGCGAAGGCCAGCCGCGAAGCAGGCTTCCACCACCTCTTCGGCATAAGCATCGGCTTCCGACGTGATCGGACAGACCACGATCTGCTCCGGCGCAAGCCAGAGCGGGAAATGCCCGCCGTAATTCTCGATGAGAATGCCGAGGAAGCGCTCCATCGAACCGCAGATCGCGCGATGCACCATCACCGGCTGCTTCTTCTCGCCATCCGCGCCGATATAGAAGGCGCCGAAACGCTCCGGCAGGTTGAAATCCACCTGCGTGGTGCCGCATTGCCAATCGCGCCCGATGGCATCGCGAAGGGTGTATTCGAATTTCGGCCCGTAGAACGCGCCCTCGCCGGGGTTGATGCCGGTGCGGATTTTCCCGCCGCTCTCGCGCTCGATCTTCGCGAGCACGCGGGTCATGATGTCCTCGGCGCGATCCCACGCCTCATCCGAGCCCACGCGCTTCTCGGGCCGCGTGGAGAGCTTCACCACGAGGCTGTCGAAGCCAAAATCGCGATAAACCGAGAGCATAAGATCATTGATCTTCAGGCACTCGGCCTCAAGCTGCTCCTCGGTGCAGAAGATATGCGCGTCATCCTGCGTAAAGCCGCGCACACGCATGAGGCCATGCAGCGCGCCGGAGGCCTCGTAGCGATGCACCACGCCGAATTCCGCCATGCGGATCGGCAAGTCGCGGTAGGATTTTAGGCCATGCTTGAAAAGCTGCACATGGCCGGGGCAGTTCATCGGCTTCAGCGCGAAAACCTTCTGGTCCGCCTCCGGGTCCTGCGGGTTCATGAAGGCATAGGCCGACTTCACCGCGAACATGTTCTCTTGGTACCAGCCCCAATGGCCGGAGGTCTCCCAGAGCGATTTGTCGAGGATCTGCGGCGCATTCACCTCCTCGTAGTCGCGCCTGAGGCGGCGACGCATGTAGGAAATGAGCTGCTGGAACATCGTCCAGCCCTTGGAATGCCAGAAGACCGTGCCCGGCCCTTCATCCTGGAAATGGAAGAGATCCATCTCGCGGCCCAGGCGGCGATGGTCGCGCTTCTCGGCCTCCTCCAGCTGATGGAGATAGGCGTCGAGCTCCTCCTGCTTCGCGAAGGCCGTGCCGTAGATGCGGGTGAGCATCGGGTTGTTGCTATCCCCGCGCCAATAGGCCCCTGCGACCTTCATCAGCTTGAAGGCCGTGCCCACCTTGCCGACGGAGGTCATATGCGGGCCGCGACAAAGGTCGATCCACTGCCCCTGCTTGTACATCTTCAGGGTCTGGTCCGGCGGAATCGCATCCACCAGCTCCACCTTGAAGGCCTCGCCCTTGGCTCGGAAGAAATCCTTCGCCTGGTCGCGCGACCATTCTTCCTTCGTGAAGGCAGCATCGCGCGCGATGATTTCGCGCATCTTCTTCTCGATGGCCGGGAAATCCTCGGGCGTGAACGGGGTTTCGCGCGCGAAATCGTAATAGAAGCCGTTCTCGATCACCGGGCCGATAGTCACCTGCGTGCCGGGCCAGAGTTCCTGCACCGCCTCGGCGAGCACATGCGCGCAATCATGGCGGATGAGTTCGAGGCTGCGCGGGTCTTCGCGGTTCAGGAACTCGATCTTCGCATCGCTGGAAATCGGATCGGCCAGATCGCGCACCTCGCCATTGATCGCCATGGCGACCGTGCGCTTCAGCAGCGAGGGGGAAATCCCGCCCGCGATATCCTTGCCGGTGATGTTCTGGGGAAACTGGCGCTGCGCGCCGTCCGGGAACGTGACGGTGATCGTCATCATCATCTCTCCTGCCCACTCCCGCAAACAAGGCGGGTAGGCTTCGTGTTTCGGTTTTCGGCTTGTGACGCCGGGATGGTGAATGCCGGGTTACTGTCCCGGCTCGCCGCCCCGTCGCGGCGCATTCACGCTGCGCCACAGGCCATAAGCCCACGGCCTATACCAGCGCGCTTCGCGCGGCAATTCCTCGCAGACGAAATCGAGACCGGATGTCCCGCCGGGCCGGCAGCGGCAGATCCGCGCGAAGCCCATCCAGCCGCCCGGCCAGATGCCGTGCTTCCCCACCGCCTCGATCATGTATTCCGAGCAGGAGGGCATGTGCCGGCAGGTACGGCCTATGAAAGCGGAGAGCGTGTAGCGGTAGAGATAGACCGGCGTGAGGAAGATGTGGCGGGCGAGGCTGCCAAGCCAGTTATTACCCCTCATAAGTCTCTTCGTATATTTCCGTCAGTGGCTTGCCATTATATGTCCACTTCCGTCCGCCCTGAATGGAACCCGTAATGCCCATGATTTGCTTAGTGACAGCCGAGAGATACATCTCCTGATCGCCAAATCGGACCTTACGATCACCAACAACCTCAACTTCGACTTCTCCGTCCAAAAACTGGAGTTTAGCACCAATGGGAATACCCATTTCCTTGAAGTTCATGTTGGGTCGCCGAGACTTGTATTGCTCTGCCGCCTCTTTCTCTTCATTCGAGATCAGGCTGGGCTCCGCCTCGATTTCCGTTGTCACATCCTCGACATGCAGCAATTTTAATATCGCGATAGCCTGATCCGCGTCGATCTTAAAAAACTCGCGCTTGGGGTTGATGCGATTTGGATAAAACGCCTTGTGGAGAGCCTTTTCGACCTCTGCAGCGTTGTAAACTCTGCACGCAAACTGCAGCTCAAAAGGAAACGGCACACCGGTCGTGTAAAGCTGAGAAAGACGAAGACTAACCTCGTCACTCGTCATGCCAATCTTCACCATGCCCGGCATTGCAGGATTGGTGAGGACATAGACAGTCGGCAGCCCCATATCTGAACCCTGTTACTCCGCCGCCCGGCTCGCCGCGCGCTTCGCCTCGATCTGGGAGATGGCATCCACCACGGCATCGAAAGTCAGAAGCGTGGAAGCATGGCGCGCCTTGTATTCGCGCACGGGTTCGAGCACACGCAGGTCTTCCCATTTGCCGGTCGGCGGCGCGCCATTCTCTTTCAGCATGAGACGCACGGTCTCGCGCATCGCGCGCAACTCGTTCGCGGTGGAACCCACCACGTTGCGCGCCATGATGGAGGACGAAGCCTGTCCCAGCGCGCAGGCCTGCACCTCGGTCGCGAAGTCCGTGACGACATCGCCCTCCATGGACAGGTCCACCGTCACGGTCGAACCGCAGAGCTTGGAATGGGCGGTCGCGCTCGCATCGGGATGCGCGAGACGACCCTGACGGGGGATGTCAGCCGCCAGTTCCAGAATGCGCCGGTTGTACACGTCGTCGAGCATCGCGGGCCCTTTCGCTGCCGACAAGATAAGCGCTGCCAACGTGCATTTCCATCGGCTGGATCACGGAAGGTTGAAAAATTATTCCCCACCGAAGGGGCATCCGGGCGGCAGAACCCAGCGTAGAGTGACACGCAACAACCAAAGGAGAAGGCACCATGGATGCCGTGGTTAAGCCCTTGCACCCCAAGACCGATTCCCGCAGCGTCGTGCGCCCCAGCCGCGCCGAGGCCGAGGCAGCCGTACGCACGCTGATCGCCTGGGCGGGGGATGACCCCACCCGCGAGGGCCTGCTCGAAACGCCGAAACGCGTAGTGAAGGCCTATGAGGAACTCTTTCAGGGCTACCGGATGGATGCCTCCGAGGCGCTCCAGAAGATCTTCCGGGATGTCGAGGGCTACGATGATCTCGTGCTGGTGAAGGACATTCCCTTCCACTCGCATTGCGAGCACCACATGGTGCCGTTCTATGGCACCGCGCATATCGCCTATTACCCGGCGGATGGTGTGGTGGGCCTCTCGAAGCTCGCCCGCGTGGTCGAGACCTTCGCGCGCCGCCTGCAGACGCAGGAGACCATGACGGCCGAGATCACCCAGTCGATTCAGGAAGCCCTGCATCCGCGAGGAATCGCCGTCGTAATCGAGGCCGAGCATATGTGCATGACCATGCGCGGCATCCAGAAGCCCGGCGCTTCGACCACCACCTGCCAGTTCACGGGCGTCTTCCGGGATGATCCCAACGAGCAGGTGCGGTTCTTCACGCTGCTGAACAGCGGCAAGCGCTGATCGGCTTGACGCTTCCGCATGGGCCCGCCAAAGCTTGGGCCCATGTGGACCCCCTCGACACCCTTCGCGCCCCCCGGAACCAAACTGGAGCTGGAGGAAGGTGCTGGCCTTACCCCGAAATTTAACGCGGATGGCCTTGTTACCGTCATCACCGTGGATCACGCCTCGGGCGAAATCCTCATGCTCGCGCATATGAATGCCGAGGCTTTGGCGCGCACAGTTTCCACCGGTGACGCCTGGTATTTCTCGCGCTCGCGCAACAAGCTCTGGCGCAAGGGCGAGACGAGCGGAAACACGCAGCGGGTCGTGGAAATGCGCGTCGATTGCGATCAGGACGCGATCCTCATCCGCGTGGAGCAGAAGGGCCCGGCCTGCCACACCAATCGCAGATCATGTTTCTACCGGGTGGTGGAACAGGGCGCAGACGGCCCCATCCTCCGCATCACGTCGCAGCCCGAAGCCTAGCGGCGCATCTCCCGGATGGCCGCGCCGAGCGCCACGCCAATGCCCAACCAGGCCGGGGCGTTCCACAGCAATTGCCCCATCGGCGCGTAGGAACTCCCCGAATAGGGCGCGAACACCCAGAACACGAGGATGCCTGCGAGATAGGCAGCACCACCGGCGATTATCGCCGCAAGTGGCACGCGGATCGCCTTCGGCCAGAGCTTCGCTTCAGGCCCGAATGTTGCCGGCGCAGAAGAGACAGCATGCGCGACAGGTGGGGAGACAACCTTGCCACGTCGCACCGCCCAGATCGCGGCAACGATGCCGGCAATGACCCCGAAAAACGGGCCAATGGTGAAGGCGAAGCCCATGGCGACACCGCCATCGCGATCCCGCCACCACCCTAGCTCGCCGCCGATGACATAGATG
>Ga0209053_1000955_pt1 | contig 15893 bp, 12 predicted proteins | sample EBPBio152010_DNA_FD_185864 | JGI IMG/M metagenome (GOLD analysis project Ga0209053, IMG submission 185864) | Wastewater treatment Type I Accumulibacter community from EBPR Bioreactor in Madison, WI, USA - Reactor 1_7/15/2010_ DNA (SPAdes)... | ecosystem: Engineered > Bioreactor > EBPR >... | reverse complement strand
GTCGCCCATCGCTCGGATGACGAGAAGGCCCGCAAGGAGGCCGATGACCATCTCGGCCTGATGACCCCGGTTCTCAAGGGCGTGCTCACCGATCTCGGCTTCGACAATGCCGTGAAGGCCCAGCAGATGTTCGGCGGCCACGGCTACGTGGAAGAATGGGGCATGAGCCAGTTCGTGCGCGATGCCCGCATCGCCATGATCTATGAAGGGGCCAACGGCATTCAGGCGATGGACCTCGTGGGCCGCAAGCTGCCGCGTGATGGCGGCCGTGCCGTGATGACCTTCTTCAACGAGGTGCAGGGCTTCATCAAGGCGAATGAGGGCAACGAGGCGCTGAAGCCGCTGCTCGCGCCGCTCGCGAAGTCGCTCGGTCATCTCCAGCAGGCGACCATGTGGTTCATGCAGAACGCTATGGCGAAGCCGGACAATGCCGGCGCCGGTGCCACCGATTACATGCACCTCTTTGGCCTCGTGGCCATGGGCTACATGTGGGCGATGCAGGCAAAGGTCGCGACCGAGAAGCTCGCGGCGGGTGCCAATGGCTCGACCGAGCGCATGAACACGAAGCTCGTCACGGCCCGCTTCTTCATGGAGCGCATGCTGCCCGAGACCGGCGCACATCTCGCCCGCATCTCGACCGGTTCGGATGCCATCATGGCGTTGCCGGCGGAAGCCTTCTGAGTTCTGGCGGCGCACCGGTTCGTGCGCCGCATCCCTGATTTCACAAGACAACAAACGACAAACGGGAGGCCCTCATGGCCGACGCATTCGTCTACGATCACGTCCGCACGCCGCGCGGCAAAGGCAAGGCCGATGGCTCGCTGCATGAGGTGACGGCTCTTCGCCTCGCCGAAACGGCGCTCCGCGCGATTGCCACCCGCAACAACCTTGAAAAGGGCTCGGTCGAGGACGTCATCCTTGGCTGCGTCGACCCGGTGGGCGAAGCCTCGGGCGATATCGCCCGCTCAGCGGCGATTGCTGCGGATTACGGCTTCCAGGTGCCGGGCATCCAGATCAACCGCTTCTGCGCCTCGGGCCTTGATGCCGTCGCGGCTGGCGCGGCGCAGGTCATGGCGGGCCAGAAGGATCTCGTGGTCGGCGGCGGTGTCGAGAGCATGAGCCGCGTCGGCATGGGTGCTTCGGGCATGCTGCCAGCGGTGGACCCGAGCGTGGCAATCCCCTCCTATTTCTCGCCGCAGGGTGTTGCGGCGGATCTCATCGCTACGAAATACGGCTTCACCCGCGATGACGTGGATGCGCTGGCCGTTGCCTCGCACAAGAAGGCGGCTGCTGCCTGGGCCGAGGGCCGGTTCGCGAAATCGGTCGTGCCGGTGAAGGATGTGAACGGCCTCACCATTCTGGCGAAGGATGAAACCATCCGCCCGAATACCGATATGCAGACGCTGGGCGGCCTCAAGGCGTCCTTCGCGATGATGGGCGAGCAGGGCGGCTTCAACGCGGTGGCCATCCAGGGCCACCCGGAGGTCGAGAAGATCAACCACGTCCACCATGCGGGCAATTCGTCGGGCATCGTGGATGGTGCGGCGGCGGTTCTGGTTGGCAACAAGGCGGCGGGCCGCAAGGCCGGCCTGAAGCCGCGCGCCCGCATCCGCGGCTTTGCGACCATCGGTTCCGATCTCGCCCTCGTGCTCACCGGTCCGGTGGATGTGACGCAGCGCCTCTTCGCCCGCACGGGCATGACGATGAAGGACATCGATCTCATCGAGATCAACGAGGCGTTCTCGTCGGTCGTGCTGCGTTACATGCAGGCCTTCGACATCGACCCTGCGAAGGTGAACGTGAATGGCGGTGCCATCGCCATGGGCCATCCGCTCGGCGCTACCGGCGCGATGATCCTCGGCACGGTGATCGATGAACTTGAGCGCCGCGACCTCAATACCGGCCTCGTCACGCTCTGTGTCGCCCATGGCATGGGCACGGCGATGATCGTCGAGCGCGTTTAATTCAAGCGGATCGGAGAAAACCCATGAACCTCACCCATTTCCGCTTCGAAACCGACGCCGATGGCATTGGCCTCGCGACCTGGGACAGCCCCGGCAAGTCGATGAACGTCATCGACCAGAATGTGATGGCTGAACTCAACCAGATCATCGATCACGTGGTTGCCACGGAAGCCATCAAAGGCTGCGTCATCACCTCGGGCAAGGAAGCGTTCTCGGGCGGCGCGGACCTCACCATGCTGCAGGGGCTCGGCATGGAATATGCCAAGCTCGTGAAGACCAAGGGCGATGAGCCCGCCATGGCCTTCTTCTTCGAGGCCACCGCGCGCCTCAGCCTGCTCTATCGCAAGCTTGAGACCTGCGGAAAGCCCTTCGCGGCGGCGGTGCATGGCACTTGCCTCGGCGGCGCGTTCGAGCTCGCGCTGTCCTGCCATTTCCGCATTCTCTCCGATTCCGACAAGACCCGCGTAGGCCTGCCGGAAATCAAGGTTGGGCTCTTCCCCGGCGCGGGCGGCACGCAGCGTGTCGCGCGCCTGATGCAGACCGGCGATGCCCTGCAGATGCTGTTCAAAGGCGACCAGATCAAGCCGGCTGCCGCCCGTTCCATGGGGCTGGTGCACGCCGTTGGCCCGCGCGAGCAGATCGTTCAGGCCGCCAAGGAATGGATCAAGGCGAACCCCGCTGCAAAGGCGCCATGGGATACGGAAGGCTATAAACTGCCCTCCAACAAGGTGCATTCGCCGGCAGGCATGATGATCTGGCCCCCGGCTAACGCCATCTATCGCCGCGAGACCTCGGACAACTATCCGGCCGCGAAGGCCATCCTGAAGGCCGTTTATGAGGGCCTCCAGCTGCCGATGGATTTGGCGCTGCGTGTTGAGAGCCGCTACTTCGCGCAGATCCTCCGCACGCCCGAGGCTGCCGCGATGATCCGCTCGCTGTTCCTTTCCAAGGGCGAGCTGGAAAAGGGCGCGCGCCGCCCGGCGGATATCCCGCCGACGAAGTTCAAGCGCATCGGCGTCGTCGGTGCGGGTTTCATGGGTGCGGGCATCACCTATGTCGCGGCGCAGGCCGGCATCAACGTGGTGCTGATCGACCGCGACATGGAAGCTGCGGAGAAGGGCAAGGCCTATTCGCACAAGCTGATGTCCGACCAGATCATGAAAGGCCGCGCCAAGAGCGCGGACCGTGATGCGCTGCTCGCGCGCATCACGCCCTCGGCGGATTACACGATGCTCAAGGGCTGCGACCTCGTGATCGAGGCGGTGTTCGAGGATCGCAATGTGAAGGAAACGGTGATCAAGACCATCGCCGAGAACATTGGCCGCAAGACCATCCTCGCCTCCAACACCTCGACTTTGCCGATCTCCTCGCTCTCGGAATATTTCGAGCGTCCGAGCCAGTTCATCGGCATCCATTTCTTCTCGCCGGTCGAGAAGATGCTGCTGGTGGAACTCATCCTCGGCAAGCGCACAAAGGATCGTGCTCTCGCGGTGGCGCTCGACTTCGTCCGCGCGATCAAGAAGACGCCGATTGTCGTCAATGATTGCCGCGGCTTCTTCGCGAACCGCTGCGTGCTGAACTACATCCGCGAGGGGCATCTCATGCTCGCGGAAGGTGTGCCGCCCGCGATGATCGAGAATGTCGCGAAGATGGCGGGCATGCCCGTCGGCCCGCTCTCACTCAACGATGAAGTGGCGCTCGATCTCGGCTGGAAAATCCTTCAGGCGACCAAGAAAGATCTTGGCGAAGCCGCTATCGACGTGCGTCAGGAAGCCCTGCTTAAGACCATGGTGGTCGACCAGCAGCGCCTGGGACGCAAGAACGGCAAGGGCTTCTATGATTATGCCGAGAAGAGCAAATCGCTCTGGCCCGGCCTCGCCGACCTGCAGAAGGTGAAGCTCAATGCCGATACCCTCGATGTGCAGGAGATGAAGGATCGCTTCCTCGTGATCCAGGCACTCGAAGCCGCGCGCACGGTGGAGGAGAAGGTCATCGTCGATGTGCGCGAGGCGGATGTCGGCTCGATCCTCGGCTTCGGCTTCGCGCCCTATACCGGCGGCACCCTCTCCTACATCGACCGGATGGGAACGAAGGCTTTCGTGGCGCTCTGCAACAAGCTCGCGAAGAAGCATGGCGACCGCTTCCAGCCGAACCGCCTGCTGAAGCAGATGGCCAAGACCAACGAGAGCTTCTACGGCCGCTTCGCGCCCAAGAAAGCGGCGGCGTAAACTGCTATCCCGGAGCCATTGGTATGAATCTCTGGTTCCGGGTTATCTGGCTGCTGGTTACCGCGCCCTTCCGGGCGCGTTTGCCTGCGCCTTTTGGCGTCTCTGTGCTGCATTTCCGCGTCTGGCCGCACGATATCGACACCAATCTGCATATGAACAATGGGCGATATCTCACCATCGCCGATCTCGGGCGCACGGATCTCCTGCTGCGCATGGGCCTCATCAAGCTGGTGCTGAAGGAGGGGTTGCAGCCCATGCTCTCGGGCTCGGCCATCCGCTACCGGCGCGAGCTGAAGCCCTTCCAGGCCTTCCGCCTCGAAAGCTGCATCCTCGGCTGGCGCGGCACGTCCTTCATCATGCAGCACCGCTTCGTCGTGAAGGGCAAGGATGGCGAGGACCAGACGGCTGCCCTCGCACTGGTACGCGGCGGGCTCTACGACAAGAAGCGCCGGCTGTTCGTGGGCGCCGAGCGCCTCGCGCAGGCCGTGGGCTATGACGGCGACAGCCCCGAACTCACGCCGGATCTTGAAGCCTTCCTCGCGGTGGAGGATGGCCTCCGCCGCCGGTAATCAAGGCATTTTCAAGTGAACTGGCGTGCGGTGAGGTGCGAAAACTAGCGCCGGTCCAGCAACCGCTTCAGCTTCGCCTGACGCACAGCGGGCGTTTCCTTGCTATCGAGCGTGCCGAAGAACTCGCCCTTGGCATCCATCAGGTAGACCGACGCAGTGTGGTCCATCGTGTAGCCCGAGGGGGTATCCACCTTGCGATAGATCGCCCGGAACATCCGCGCCATGGTCGCTAGCTCCGCCTCATCCTTCGGCACGAGGCCGATGATGCGCGGATCGAACGACCCAGTATATTCCTTGAGCAACGCCGCCGTATCCCGCGCGGGATCGACCGTTACGAAATAGACGCGGAAATCCTTCGCGGCATTGCCCAGTGCGTTGAGATCGTTGGTGATCTCCAGCATGGAGGTCGGGCAGACATCCGGGCAATGCGTGAAGCCGAAGAACAAGGCGTAGGGCTTTCCGCGCAAGGAGGCCTCGGTGACGAGTTGCCCGTTATGATCCGCGAGGCGGAAGGGGCCGCCAATGCTGGCGACCCCCGTGCCCTGTTCGCGATCAACCGGGTTCAGCAGCACATAAAGCAGGGCCACGGTGATGATGCCGATGGCTGCCCAGGCGGTGATGCGGACGATTTTCAGCGCGTTCAATGCTTGTGCCCTCCGCCATGGCCGCCATGCTCATGCCCGCCGGAAGCGCCGCGCGCCTCGACCTTGAATTCTACCTCGATGGTGCCAGCGCGCTGGAACACGAGGGTGCCCTTCACGGTCTCGCCCTCTTTCAGCGGCGATTTCAGGTCGAGGAACATCACGTGGAAGCCGCCGGGCTTCAGCTCCACTGTCTGTCCCGGCTTGATTTCCAAGCCCTGCGGCAGTGCGCGCATGCGCATCGTGCTGCCTTCCATCGCCATCTCGTGGATCTCCACGATGCCGGCGCTGAGGAGTGTGCCACCGACGAGACGATCGGCTTCCTTGCCATTGTTGGTGATGGTCATGTAGCCGCCGGCGACCTTCGCACCGCCCGGCGTAGCGCGCGACCACGGATGGTCGATCTTCAGGTCGCCGAGCTTGTAATCATGAGCGAAGGCCGGCGAACCAGCGAGCATGAGCGGCAGGAAAGCCAGTGACAAGGCGAAGTTGCGCAAGCGCGCGTTGAGACGAGACATGATTATTCCGATCCGAAAAGAGAAAGAGGAGGGCAGGCGGGCGTCAGGCAGCCGCCGGCGGTCCTCTCGCTTCGGGTCGGGATGTGGGCGCGGTCGAGGGCAGGCCCAGCCGGGCCAAGGGCGTGGCGCTTTCAGCCTGCCCGAGAACCGGGGCGGCCATGCCTATCGGCAGGGTCGGCAGGTTCACGGAAGCGGGAATGCGGCACTGGTCGCAATCATGGTCGGGGTCGGGGCTGTCGCCCGAAAGGCCGCTTTGCAGGCAGAGCGCGAAGCCGCCGGCGAAATGCGCCTTGCCTGCCGCCTCCGTGCCCGCGCGAGCCTGCGCCACACCGGCCAGCAGCACGAGAGCCGCGAGGAAAGCGAGGCTGAGGTCGCGCCAGGGCGTGAGGAAGCGGCGAAGCCGGGTCATTGCGCTGATCTAGTCCGCCTGCGTGAAGCAGGCAAGCGCATCACTCTGCGGCCATTGTGCGCTTCAGGCCGATCTGCACCAGAAGCGCGCGCAAAGCCGGCGGCTTGATCGGTTTATGGAGGATCTCGATCTGCTCGGCCGTGGCACGGTCGCGCACTTCCGGCGAACGCTCTGCGGTGATCAGCACGGCCGGCACGACGGAGCGGAAGCGCCAGCGCAGCTTCAGCACCGCATCGATGCCGTTTGAATCGTCGAGATGGTAATCGACGAGCATCACGTCCGGCTTCGATTTCGAGCTCTTGAAGGCTTTCATGGCCTGCTCGGCATCCGCTGCGGTGATGACCTCGCAGGACCAGCCTTCGAGCAGCCGTCGCATGCCATCGAGGATGCTCGGCTCGTTATCGAGGACGAGGATTTTCCGTCCCGCAAGGCTCGCCGGAGCGGCCGCGACCGGCTCCGCTTCGGCCTGTTCCACCCGCGCGCGGCTGGCCTGCGCACGGGGCAGGTGGAGCGTGAAAGTCGAGCCCTTCCCACTCTCGGAAGAGAGGTCAAGCTTCAGGTCCAGCACCTTCACGATGCGCTCGACAATGGAAAGCCCGAGGCCCAGGCCACGCTCGATGCGCGCGCCCTGTTCCAGCCGCTGAAACTCCTTGAAGATCGTTTTCTGCTGCTTCTGCGGAATGCCGATGCCGGTATCCGCCACCACCACACGCACGCCATTGCGGCTGCGACGGAAACCCACCAGCACCTTGCCGGACACGGTGTATTTGATGGCGTTGGAAATGAGGTTCTGCAACAGGCGACGCAAAAGGCGACGGTCGCTCGTCACCACCAGAGAGGATGGCAACACGGTGAGTTTGATGCCCTTGGCTTTCGCCACCGGCTCGAACTCGATGCGCAATTGCCCGGTGATCTCCTCGATCGGGAAGGTGGAATATTCCGGCTTCATCTTGCCGGCATCGAGGCGCGAGATTTCCAGAAGCGCCGATAGGATTTCCTCCACGGCATTCAGGGACATCTCAACATTGCGCGCAAGTTCGCCATGCGGCGTCTGCTGCGCGCCCTCGGCGAGCGCCGAGGCATAGAGGCGGGCGGCATTCAGCGGCTGCGCGATGTCATGGCTGGCAGCCGCGAGGAAGCGCGTCTTCGAGGCATTGGCCTCGTCGGCATCCTTCTTCGCGCGGGCATATTCGGTGTTGAGGCGCATCAGCTCCTCGGTGCGCTCCCGCACGCGATTTTCGAGCGTGACATTGGCCTCTTCCAGCGCCTTTTCGGCGGCCACGGCCTCGGTGATGTCGGTATAGGTCGTCACAAGGCCGCCATCCGGCAGGTGGTTCGAGCGGATCTCGATCACGCGACCGGTGGGCGGCAGGTGCAGGCGGCGCGGCTCGCTTTCCTGCACCAGCGAGGTGATGCGCCGGGCGATGACATCCGGCCCGGCCTGCTCTCCATAGAGGCCGCGGCGAGCGTTGTGGCTCACGATCTCGTCGAGGCCCACGCCGAAATGCAGCATGCCTTCCGGCAGGTCGAACAGGTCCTGGAAGGCGCGGTTCCAGCACATCAGCCGCAGATCGGAATCGAACACGGTCACGCCCTGCCGTGCATGGTCGAGCCCGTGCTGGAGCAGCATGCGTGAATGCTGCATGGCAGCGGAGGCATCATCGAGGAGTTTCAGTGCGGCTTCGGTCGAGACGTTCCGCCGCCGGAGCATCAGCGAAAGCACGAGGCGCGATGATGCAGCGCCGATGGCGGAGGCCAGAACCTGCTCGGAGAAGCGGATGGCATGCGCATCCGCCTCCTGTTTGGGCTGGTTTTCAAGCCCGCGCTGCTCCTCATAGGCGCGGAAAGCGCGCTCTGTACGCTCCGATCCGAGGTAGCGCGAGACGGTGGCGCGGAGTTCATCCATCGTCACCGAGCTGCGCCAGAGCTTGAAGCTCCCGCCGGGATAGGCCGTGTCCGGGCTCGTGAAGAGGCTCGCCTGCACGCGCTCGATCGGGCTCACCTCGGTGATGAGCGAGACCAGGATCAGGAGTGCCAGATTGACCGTGAGCGACAGCACCACGCCCTGCACCAGAGGCGGCCAGCCGGGAATGAGCAGATGCGTCGGTGCCAGGGCCTCGATTCCCAGAGGCCCGCTGCGGACAAAATCGCCGACCATCCCGTGCATGCCTGCTAGTGTGGGCAGGAACAGCAGGTAGAACCAGACCGCAAAGCCCGCTAGCAGCCCCACAAAGGCGCCCTTCGCGTTCGCTCTCGGCCAGAACAATCCGAGGATGAAGGGCGGCATCAATTGCGCAATCGCGGCGAAGGACAGAAGCCCGATGGTCGCGAGTGCCGCCTGCTCGGAGGCGCGATAATAGGCGAATCCCAGCAGCACCATCACCACCACGCCGATGCGGCGAATGGTGAGAACCGTATCCACCATGGTCTGGAACGGGGCGGCGTCGCTGTCCTCGCCATCCGCTTCGCCTGCGCGCTTGCCCCGGAAATTCGGGCGGCGCAGCAGCAGCGGCACGACCAGATCGTTCGAGATCATGATGCCGCAGGCGACCGATTCCACGATCACCATCGCCGTCGCGGCAGAAAGCGCCCCGATAAACGCCACCAGGGCCACCCAGCCGGCATTGCCGATGAGCGGCAGCTGGATCACCATCAGGTCGCGGTCCACCCCGCTTCCCGGAACCAGCAGGATGCCGGCCAGCGCGATGGGCACCACGAAGATGTTGATCGCCACAAGATAGATCGGAAACTGCCAGCCGGCCTGCCGCAGGTCGCGCACATCGCGATTTTCCACCACCATCACGTGGAATTGGCGGGGCAGCAGAAGGATAGCGCAACCCGCAAGGAAGGTGGTGGTGACCCACACCACGGGGTCGATCTCTCCCGAGAACACCTTGGCGGCATTGGGATCGCGGGCCGCCTTGGTGAAGAGATCGCCAAAGCCGTCGAACATGAAATAGACAACGAAAATGCCAACCGCGAGGAAGGCCATCAGCTTCACGAAGGATTCCGCGGCAATCGCCAGCATTAGGCCATTCTGGTGCTCGGTTGCGTCCACATGGCGGGTGCCGAAAGCCACCGCGAAAGCCGCAAGCACGAGGGTGACGAACAGCGAGATATCGCCGAGCGCCGAAAGCCCGGAAATCTGCGGCACATAGCCGAGTTCGCGCACCACAATGGTTTCAAGTGCGGCCGAAATCGCCTTCAATTGCAAGGCGATATAAGGAACGGTACCGACAATCGCGATGACCGCCACAAGGGCCGCCACCTTCACGCTCTTGCCGTAGCGCGAGCCGATGAAATCCGCGACCGAGGTGATGCGATGAACCCGCGCGATGTGGATCACCCGGGCAATCAGCGGCAGGCCCAGCAGGATGACGATCAGCGGCCCGAGATAGATCGGCAGGAAGTCGAGCCCGTTGCGCGAGGCCAGCCCCACCGAACCGAGGAAGGTCCATGACGTGCAATAAACCGCGAGCGCGAAAGCATAGATGGTTGGCCGCAGTCGTCCTTCCAGCAGAAAACGGCCCCTCGTGTCGCCGAAATAGGCAACCGCGAACAGGATCATCAGGTAAATGAGTGCGGCGGAAACCGCGACCCAGCCGGCGATCATCCCCGGTCATTCCCCCATCAGCGCCAGCGCCTGCCGCGCAGCTCGGCTTGCATGATTGCGCCACCTGCGCCTGTGCACAAGAGGCGCGTGCGCAGTGATCTCCTTGAGCCGCTTTAACTTTTGGCTTACCAAGTACCTCTTGCGGTTTGCCGGTGGAGTTTCGAGATGCCAGGGGGCTGGCGCGAAACCTTGCTCAATCCGGCTATCGCATCAGGCAGGGGACTACAACAATGTTGAAAGAATTCAAGGAATTCGCCCTGAAGGGCAATGTCGTCGATCTCGCAATCGGCGTCATTATCGGCGCGGCCTTCGGCAAGATCGTCGATTCCATGGTGGGTGATATTTTCATGCCGATCATCGGCGCGCTGACCGGCGGGTTGAATTTCGACAATTACTTCGTGGCGCTGTCCAAGGGCGTGACGGCCACCAACCTGGCGGATGCGGCCAAGCAGGGCGCGGTGCTCGCCTATGGCAAGTTCATCACGGTCTCGATCAACTTCATCATCATCGCCTGGGTGCTCTTCATGGTGGTGAAGGGCATGAACCAGCTGAAGAAGGCCGAAGCCGCTGCTGCGCCGGCAGCACCGGCCGAGCCGCCCGCGCAGGAGAAGTTGCTCGCGGAGATCCGCGACCTTCTCAAGAAGTAAACCGCGCCAGCGGAGCAGAAGGGCGGCTTGCGAAGGCCGCCCTTTGGCTATCTTATCAAGGCTGTTCATCCATCACACCAATTCATCAATTGATTGATGCCGCGCGATTGCTCTCCGGCTCCCTTTCCCGCATGAAGGGCCATGATTTCTGATCGCTTTCCCCTTCGCCCCGAAGCCTTGGCTGCCCCGTCGAGCGGCATTGTCGAAGTCTTCGATTATGGTCGCAACCGACCCGGCCTGATGCCGCTCTGGGTGGGGGAGGGCGACCGCGCGACGCCAGCCTACATTATCGAGGCGGCGGAGAAGTCGCTCGCTGATGGCGAGACCTTCTATACCCATCAGGCGGGCATTCCGCCCTTGCGCGAGGCGATCGCGGGCTATCTCACCCGCACCACTGGCCATCCGGTCGGCGCCGAGCGGATTTTCGTCACCAATGGCGGCATGCATGCGTTGCAGATCGCCGTGCGGATGATCGCGGGCCTCGGCGACGAGGTGATCGTACCGACACCGGCCTGGCCGAATTTCCGCGGGGCGCTGGAAGTCGCTGGTGCGGCAACCTGTGAAGTGCCGATGCGCTTCGGCAATGCCGGCTGGCAGCTCGACATTGAGGATGTCGCGCGCGCCATCACGCCGCGCACCCGCGCGTTGTGTATCAATTCGCCAGCGAACCCCACAGGCTGGACCGCAACGCTCGATGAACTGCGCGCGCTGCTCGCGCTGGCCCGCCAGCATAGGCTCTGGATCATCGCCGACGAGATCTACGGCCAATTCTTCTATGAGGCGCCGCGCGCGCCCTCCTTCCGCGATCTCATGACCGAGGAGGATCGCATCCTCTTCGTGCAGACCTTCTCGAAGAACTGGGCCATGACCGGCTGGCGCATGGGCTGGCTGGAAGCACCGCCGGCGCTCGCGCAGGTCATTGTCAACCTCATCCAGTATTCGAGTTCGGGCACGCCGGTCTTCGCGCAGCGCGCGGGTATCGCGGCCATCGAGCAGGGAGATGCCTTCGTCGCCGAGCAGGTGGCGCAGGCCCGCGCCAACCGTGATCATCTGGTCTCGACGCTCTCGGCGGTGCCGGGCTTCCGCCTCGCGCCGCCGCCGGGTGCGTTCTACCTGTTTTTCGGCGTGGAGGGCGCAACGGATACCCGCGCGCTTGCCTTCGATCTCGTGGACCATGCCGGCCTTGGCCTCGCGCCCGGTACCGCCTTCGGCAAGGGCGGCGATGGCTTCCTGCGCCTCTGCTTCCTGCGCAAGGGGCCCGATGTAGCCGAGGCTGCGAACCGGCTTGCGACCCGCATCCGGGAGCGTGCTTCCGCCCATGCCTGACCTTGGCGGCCCGGTGATGCTGCTCGTTCGAACGGTGGCAGGCGGGCTCGCTGGCGCTTTGGCCTTCAAGTTTCTGGGCTTTCCGGCCCCTTGGCTCTCCGGCTCAATGGTCGGGGTGGTCATTCTGGTGGCCTGCGGTGTGCGGGTCGCTTTGCCCGATCTGTTGCGCGATACCGGCCTGCTCTTCGCGGGTGTGGCGATGGGCTCGGCCATCACACCGGAAATGCTCGAGGCGATGGGGCGCTACCCGCTTTCGCTCTTCCTGCTCGTGCTGACGATGCTCGCGATCACATTTGTCGGCCGGTTCGTGCTGGTGCGCTTTTTTGACTGGCCGAAGCATGTTGCTCTGTTTGGCTCGCTCCCCGGCGTGATGTCTGCTGTGCTGGCGACGAGTGCCGCTGCGGGCATCGAGACTTCGCGCATTGCCATGGTGCAGGCTTTCCGGATGTTCATACTCGTGGCGATCCTGCCGACCATCGTCACGATGTCCGCCAAGACCGGCAGTGTGATGGAAGCCCAGGTGATGACCGCCTATTCTTTCGCGCTGGTCATGGCCGTTGCAGTGGCGATTTCCTTTCTGTTCGAGCGCCTGAGGGTGCTGGCGCCCTTCATGTTTGGCGGCATGGCGGCAGGCGGGCTGAGCCATGCGACGGGCTGGCTGCAGGGGGCGCCGCCAGCCTTCATCGTCGATGCCTCGATGTTCCTGATCGGTGTTTTCGCCGGTTCACGCATCGCGGGCATCACGCTGGCCAATCTGCGGCAAATGATCCTGCCGGCAGTTGTATCCTTCCTCGCGACCATGGCGGTGACGGCGATCGGCGCGAGCCTTGCTGTCGCTTTGGCTGGCGCGCGACCGGCGGAAGCGCTGATTGCCTTCGCGCCCGGTGGCCTCGAAGCCATGATCGTGCTCGGCATGGCCCTGGGGCTTGATCCGCTCTATCTCGCCTCGCATCAGGTCGGGCGCTTCGTCTTCATCGCGGCCCTGCTGCCCTTCCTCGCGCGGCGTGTGATGAAGGAGCTTAACCCCGGCGCCAGCTCCGGGACGTGAGCAGGTCGATCGCCTCGAAGCGAGACGACCGCGCGTAGGTATGAAGCCCCGCGATATCGCGCCCCTCTTCGGGCAGGATTCGCCCGATCTCGCGCTGCGCGAAACCCGCATCGTCGAGTTGTGTGATCTCGGTGAAGCGCAGGAAGCGCCCATAGCCACCGACGCAGTTCTGCACCGGACGGATGAGCCGCTGACCATCGCGGATGACCGGCCCGGCAGACCGCGCGAGGCGGGAATCGACCAGCAACGGTTCCACCGCATGCGGCTCGAACGGGCCAAGCGGGGAGGGCGCTGAGAAGATCACGAGCGTATCCCAGCTGGAGCCGCCGCGTTCTTCATTCGCGAGCAGCCACCAGCGGCCGCCATGGTCGATCAGCGTTGCATCATGCAGTGCGCGCCCGGGGATCAGCACGCCGTGCTCTTCCCAATCCTCCGGGAAGCGGCGCGCGCGGTAGAGCATCAATTCCCCCGCTGACACGTTCTCCGGCAGCATGAGGGTCTCGCCCGCATGCCGGAACAGGAAGGGATAGGAGAGGTGTGTCGGCTTTTTCAGCATTCGCCGCGGCGCAAAGAGCGCACGGCCATCGGGGCCCAACTCGGTCCAGGCGAGGCAGCCAATGCCGGTATCGTAGGGGAACTCCTCCATCAGCAGGAAAGTCCGCTCGCCCTCCTCCCAGAGAATGGGGTCGGCAAAATAGCGCTGGCCATCATCGGGAAGGATGTGGAACCCGCGCGAATCCGTATCGCCATCGGGGCGGAAAGGGCCTTCGATAGGCCGCGTGGCAATGCGCCAATGCTCGATGCGCTGGCGCGCCGGGGCGATGCGGCCCGCGACCTTCCGCGCGGCATGGCGCAGGAAATAGCCGAGCGGCGTCGTATCATTCGGAGGCTCGCGCATGCCGGAGCGGTTCGGCAGATGACGCGGTGCCCCATCGAGCGCCATGAGAATGACGGTTGCGAGGCGGGCATAGAAACCGAGCAATGCCCGGCCCAGGATTTCCCGCGCCTCGATGCCGGGAAGTCCCGCCGCGCGCACGGTTCCGCTTTGGTCGCGCAGTTCGATTAGCGGAATATGTCCGTTCACGAGGCTTGATTCCAGCGTATCCAAGCCCAGCTCGCCATCGAGCCAGAGCGTGAGGTCAGCGTCCGGCATCGGGCCGCCTAGCGAGATGACGAAGCCCGGCCCGGCCTTGCCGAGGGGCAGGGCGAGGCGCGCGCCGGGTCGGTCACGATCGCGATAGAGCCGCCGCTCGAAATCGAGCACGCGTTCGACATCGGAATCGACGGTCGCGGTGCCTCCCGCTTCGATGACCACGCGATGGCCCTGCTTTTCGAGGCCAGATACAAGCGCTCTCAGCGCCACGCGGGCCCGTTCGGGCGCAAGCCGCAGGATGATCGTTGTGGCGGTGATCGGCACGGAAGGTTGCGGCGGCGCGGGGTCCATTGGGGCCAGCAGGCTTTGTCAGGCCTGCGCAACGCCGGATCGCCCGCGTGAATTTTCGCGGAGCAGCTTGTGCAGCATCAGCGCGCAGAGCGCATAGCGACGCGCCATGCGACCGGGGTTGGTTGCGAGCCGCCAAAGCCATTCCAGCCCGGTCTTCTGAAACACCAGCGGGGCGCGCGATTGCGTGCCGGCGATGAAATCCAACGCTGCGCCGATGCAGATGAAACCGAGAGCGGGGGTCTTGTCCGCCATATGTGCAGCGAAAAGCTCCTGCTTCGGTGCGCCAAGAGCCACGAAGACCATCCGTGCACCGGATTCAGCGATGCGCCTGCCGGCTTCCTCCGCTGCTGCGGAGGTGGGGTTGAAGCCGAAGGGCGGAGCCTCGCAGTACACGATCTTCAACCCCGGATAGCGGGCGCAAAGGTTCTTCGCGCTGATTTCGAGCGTGTCTGTCGTTGCGCCGAAGAAGGCGATCGGAATGCCCTCGCGGGCTGCCGCTGCGCAGAGCGGTTCAACCAGATCCGCACCGGTTGTCCGCTCGAGAGGCGCGCCCTGCCGGCGGGCCAGAACCGCAACCGGCGCGCCATCGGCGGAAACGAAATCGGCGAGTTCATAGGCGCGGCGGAAGGCGGTATCGTCGCGCCGCTTCACCAGATGATCAAGGTTGAGGGTGAAGAGCCGAAAGCCGCGATGCTCCCTCGCACGCCCGATGGCGGCATCGACCGCGGCGTCGAGCGTGGCAAGGTTGATATCCTGCCCGTCGATGCGCGCCAGCGGGGGATGGGTGATGCAGTTCATGGTCAGCCTCTGGACCTTCGTCCAATCCGCGTGGATCACGCTTTTCATGCTCGTGATCCAGCACCCCAAAACCTTGCGACACCCTTTCTACGATCGACGGGAAAACCCCTCTTCCTGGAAATGCAGACAATTTTGGTAAAAGCTTCATGAGATGAAATCAGCGCTCGATCGCGCATAAACCGGACGTCACGGACGTGGAAGCCTTGATTCGCGCCGGCTCCCGCATATGCGCAGCCGGACCGGCCAAGCCGCCCGAAAGACCGGAAATCCCGCGTTTCCATTGTCTTTCAGGGGCCTCGCGGACAAACAGCGAAAATCCGCAGAAATCCGGTAGCAATTCGCCAAGCATGTTGGCTGCAATTTGAGCGAATTCGCGCTGCGCGGCACCATTTCTTTCATGATCTGGCGGAAAAACGGCAAGTGAAAACGTGCGGCAGCAGATGAATGCCGCACGCGGATACAGGTGGCACCGGCAGCATGAGCGACGCGAAAATCATCTATGTTGTGGCGCCTACGGGCGCGGCGGGCGGCGGCATGGGCCGCGTGAAGGATTACATGCTCGCGAGCGGTGGCGATGCGGCCGGTCGCTTCACCTTTCGCCCGCTGGTGACGCGGGATGATCGGGGCGCGGCCTTCTCGCTGCTGCTGCTGGCGAAGGCCGTTCTCGCCATCTGGTCCATGGCGCTCC
>Ga0209053_1000954_pt1 | contig 15894 bp, 16 predicted proteins | sample EBPBio152010_DNA_FD_185864 | JGI IMG/M metagenome (GOLD analysis project Ga0209053, IMG submission 185864) | Wastewater treatment Type I Accumulibacter community from EBPR Bioreactor in Madison, WI, USA - Reactor 1_7/15/2010_ DNA (SPAdes)... | ecosystem: Engineered > Bioreactor > EBPR >... | reverse complement strand
CCGAGAGGGCGACCTTCATGTCGGTGACTTGATAGATGACCTCGCCATCGGCCTCAACGATGCCGTTAGCCACGCCCATGGTCAGGCGGCGGGTCTGGAGGGCCTTGGTGAAATCGACCTTGTAGGTCAGCATCTTGCGGTCGGGCCGCACCATGCCGGTAAGCTTGACTTCGCCCACGCCAAGCGCATAGCCGCGCCCCTGCCAACCGCGCCAGCCCAGATTGAAGCCGGTCAGCTGCCACAGCCCGTCAAGGCCCAGGCAGCCGGGCATGATCGGGTTGCCGGGAAAATGGCAGTCGAAGAACCACAGGTCGGGGGTGATGTCGAATTCGGCAACCACATGGCCCTTGCCATGTTCGCCCCGGTCTTCGGAAATGTCGGTGATGCGGTCCATCATCAGCATCGGCGGCGCCGGAAGCTGGGCATTGCCCGGCCCGAACAACTCGCCCCGCGCGCATTTCAACAAGTCGTCCTTGGTGAAGCTTGTCGGATAAAGCGCCATTTTGTCCCGCCCCCTCGTCATGACCGGGCGTCATGCCCGTGCAGGCGCCCTTTGGTTTCCTCTATCACCCCGGCTTTGGCCGTGGCAAGGGTAGGGGCGGCGGCAAAAGGGCCGCAAGAGGTGGGAGATGAAGGGTTTGCGGTATTTTATCGCCGCGGCGGGGCTGGCCAATCTGGCGGACGGCATCGCGACGGTGACCTGGATCTGGGTGGCGACGCTGCTGACGCGCGATGCGGGGCTGATCGCGCTGGTGCCGGTGGCGCTGCGCCTGCCCTGGGTGATCTGCGCGCTGCCGGCGGGGCTGCTGGCCGACCGCCATGACCGGCGGCGCATCATCGTGGCGATGGATGCGCTGCGCGCCGCGGGCTTTGCGCTGGCGGCGCTGGCGCTGTGGCGGGCGCTGCCGCTGCCGCCCGCGCCGGCGGCCGGGGTCAGTTCGGTCCCGCTGTTTGCCGCGCTGTGCTTGGCCGCGCTGACCGTCGGTGTGGCCGAGGTGTTTCGCGACAATGCCGCGCAATCCTTTCTGCCCGCCATCGTCGCGCCGGCGGATCTGGAGCGCGCCAATGCCCGGCTCTGGACGGTGGAGAATATCGGCAATGCGCTGATCGGCCCCGCCCTGGGCGCCAGCCTGCTGGGACTGGCGCTGCCCTTGCCCTTTGGGGTGAATGCGCTGGCCTATCTGCTGGCGGGGGCGCTGGTCGCGCGCATCGCCACCCGGCGCGGGCCGGCGGCGGCGCGGGCGCTGCGCAACTGGCGGCGCGAACTGGCCGAGGGCTGGGCCTATCTGCGGGGATCGCCGCTCTTGCGGATGCTGGCGGTGACCACGGGGTTCTGGAACATGTTCGACAGCATGGTCATGTTCGCGCTGGTGCTGCTGGCGCAGGAAAAGCTGGGCCTGCCTGCACAGAGCTACGGGCTGGTGCTGGCCGCGGCGGCACTGGGGGGCATCGCCTCGGGGCTGGTGGGGGAACGGGTCGTGCGGGCCATGGGCACGGTGCCGCTGATGCGCGTGGCCTGCCTGTCGGGCGCGCCCTGCTTTGCCCTGCTGACCGTCGCGCCGGGCGCCATGACCCTTGGCCTTGCCTTGGGCATGGCCTGGTTCTGGGGCACGACCTGGAACATCGTCTCGGTCTCGACCCGGCAGCGACTGGTGCCGGATGCGCTGCGCGGGCGGGTGAACAGCCTGTACCGGCTGCTGGCCTGGGGCATGATGCCGGTGGGCGCGCTGCTGGCCGGGCAGGTGATCCGCTGGGGCGAGGGGCCGCTGGGCCGCATCGGCGCGCTGGAGACGCCGATCTGGCTGGCGGCGGCGGGCACGCTGGCCCTGACGATCCGGGTCTGGCAGCCGCTGGGGCGCCTGTTGCCGGGGGCCGCGCCTGCCCCGAACTGACCCGCGCGCGGGTTTGCATTTGAAATTCCGCAGTGGAACGCCTAGATTTGCGCGACATGCAGCAGCGGACACGCAGGATGACGGCGATCACCGAGGAAATGGCGACGGAACGCGCGACGGGCTGGCTGGCCCGTGGCGGCCTGCGCCCGACGCGACAGCGCATGGCGCTGGCCCGGTTGCTGGTCGGCGATGGCCATGACCGCCATGTGACCGCCGAAAGCCTGTTCGCCGCCACCACCAGCGGCCCCGAAAAGGTCAGCCTTGCCACGGTCTACAACACGCTCAAGGCGTTTTGCGAGGCCGGGCTGATGCAAGAGGTCGTGGTGGATGGCGCGCGCAGCTATTTCGACACGCGCATGGATGACCACCCGCATTTCTTCTGGGAAGACAGCGCCCTCCTGACCGACGCCCCGGCGGAGGAACTGGAGATCGCGCGCCTGCCGACCCTGCCCGAAGGCACCGAACTGGCGCGCGTCGATGTGGTGATCCGCCTGCGCCGCAAATAGGCGGGCCGTTTCCGGCCCGCGCCGCCGCCTTACATCCCCGGCAGGAAGTTGAACAGCGACCGCGTGCCAAAGCTGGTGCCGCCCTTCTGGCCAAAGCGGAAATCGACGCCCAGCTTCACATAGGTCTCGTTCACCGAATTGCCGGCATTGTCATCGGCATTCACACGCCCCAGCTCGCCCCGCAGCCGCGTGGAGGCGCCCAGCGTGTAATCGCCGTTCACGCCAATGCGCGTGCCATCGGCCAGATTGTCCGACGACATGTAATCGACCGAGGCGCCAAGCCCGACCCGATCATTCATCGCCATGCGGCCCGACAGGCCTGCCATGGTGCCATTGCTGCCCGGTTCGTCGATGATGGCGACAAAGCCCTCAACCTCGGTCCCGCCCAGGGCGCGGGCATATTCCAGCCCGTAGAAATCTTCGCTGCCCACCACTTTGTCCCAGCCATAGAACAGGCCGGCGGTGCCCATCTCGCCGAAGGACCAGCCCAGATGGGTGGTGACGTTCAGCGCCGTGTCATCCAGCGCATGCAGCCCGCTCAGCGACAGGTCGGTCTGCGTCACGAAGCCCGGGCCAAAGCCCCATTCCAGCTGCACCCCGGCGGTCGATTTGGCCAGGCTGCCGTCATTGACGAACATCGAATGGCTCACCTGGGCGCGACCGCCCAGGAATTCGGCCTTGGCGATGCCGGGCAGGATGGCAAATACGGCAAGGGCCGCGGTGAAACGGGGAAAACGCATGACTGGCTCCTGTGATCGGGCAGGGGGTGCCCGCGACTGCTCGTGGCCTTTGGCCTTTTATCCACCAAGGATAGCGTCGGGGCGGGGCGCGCCGCAAGGGGGGCAAGGCGCGGGCAGCGCCCGCGTGATGCAGCGCCGACACGGCTTTTCGCCGCCGCTCGGCTTGCATAAGATGGCGGCCGGAGGGCGCGGATGGATTTCAAATGGCTGGAAGATTTCCTGAGCCTGTGTGACACGCACAGCTTTTCGCGCGCCGCCGAACAGCGTGGCGTGACGCAAAGCGCGTTTTCCCGCCGCATCCGCGCGCTGGAAGACTGGATGGGCGCGGAACTGGTCAGCCGCGACAGCTTTCCCGTGACGCTGACCCCCGAAGGGCGGCTGTTTCGCGAAACCGCCGAAGAGGCGGTGCGCATGATCGACGCCCGCCGGGCCGAGTTTCGCCACCAGAAGGACAGCGGCCCGGTCATCGCCCTTGTGGCGCTGCACAGCCTGACGGTGACGTTTCTGCCGCATTGGCTGACCCGTCTGCGCGAGGTGCTGGGGCCGGTAGCGACCCGGGTCAAGCCCGAGAATTACGACCGCTGCCTGGAGGCGCTGACCGAGGGCGGCTATGATTTCTTTCTGACATTTCATCATGATGCGGTGCCGACACCGCTGGATCCGCGCGGCTTTCCGCATCTGGTGGTGGGGCAGGATGCGCTGGTCGCCGTGGCCCGGCCCAACCGCCCCGCGCTCTGGGCGACCGAGGGCGAGGCGATGCCGCTTCTGCAATATTCGCGCGGGTCGTTCCTGGGCCTGATGGCGGCGATTGCCCAGGCCCAGCCCGGTGCCCCGCGCGTCTATGTCGCCCATACCAACGAGGCCAGCATGGCCGAAGCGATGAAATCCATGGCGGTAGAGGGGCATGGCATCGTCTGGCTGCCGCGCCGCATGGTCGCGGCGGAACTGGCCGACGGGCGGCTGGCCGTGGTCGGGCCAGAACTGCCGCTGGAAATCCGGCTCTATCGCAATGCCGCGCGCGGGCGTGGCCTGACCAACCGGGTCTGGGCCGCTGCGGCCAGTCTTGAGATTATTCCGTAACGGAATAACCTTGCCGATATTGGCATTGGAAATGCCGCTTCCTTGGGCATATCTCAGCGATACCGGCCGCGAACAGGCCATGTGAGATCAAATAAAGTCCAATCCTGCATGACCGCCGGGCATTCCGCCTTGCGCGGCCCCAGCACCTTCATGCGATGGAACCCATGAAAAGAACCCGCAGCGAACACGATCTTCTTGGCGACCGCGATGTGCCGGCGACGGCCTATTGGGGGGTCCACAGCCTGCGCGCGGTGGAGAATTTCCCGATCTCTGGCCAGAGCATCGGTCAGGTGCCGGATCTGATCGTGGCGCTGGCCGCGATCAAGCAGGCCGCCGCATTGGCCAATGCCGATCTGGGGCTGCTGTCGCCGGTGCGCCGCGACGCCATCGTCGCCGCCTGCGAGGAAATCCGCGCGGGCAAGCTGCATGACCAGTTCATCGTCGATCAGATCCAGGGCGGCGCCGGCACCTCGACCAACATGAACGCCAATGAGGTCATCGCCAATCGCGCGCTGGAAATCATGGGCCGCAAGAAGGGTGATTATCGCCACCTGCACCCGAACGAGCATGTGAACCTGAGCCAGTCCACCAACGATGTCTATCCGACCGCGCTGCGTCTGGCGGCCTGGGCGGGGATGCACCGGCTGATTGCGGCCATGGCCTCGCTGCGCGGCGCCTTTGCCGACAAGGCGGTCGAATTCGCCGATGTGCTGAAGATGGGCCGCACCCAGCTTCAGGAGGCCGTGCCGATGACGCTGGGGCAGGAATTCAACACCTATGCCGTCATGCTGGGCGAGGATGAGGCCCGCCTGGCCGAGGCCGCGCAACTGATCCGCGAGATCAACCTGGGCGCCACCGCCATTGGCACCGGCATCACCGCCCACCCGGATTATGCCGAGCGCGTGCGTGAACGTCTGGCCGAGGTGACCGGCATTCCGGTCATCACCGCCGCCGATCTGGTCGAGGCCACGCAGGATTGCGGCGCCTTCGTGCAGGTGTCTGGCGTGCTGAAGCGCGTCGCGGTGAAACTGTCGAAGACCTGCAACGACCTGCGGCTGTTGTCTTCGGGGCCGCGCGCGGGCTTCAACGAAATCAACCTGCCCGCCAAACAGGCCGGATCGTCGATCATGCCGGGCAAGGTGAACCCGGTGATCCCCGAAGTGGTCAATCAGGTCGCCTTCGAGGTGATCGGCAATGACATGACCATCACCATGGCGGCCGAGGGCGGGCAGCTTCAGCTCAATGCCTTTGAGCCGGTGATCGCCTACAGCCTGTTCCGCTCGGTCAGCCATCTGACCGCCGCCTGCAAGACGCTGGAGGAAAACTGCGTGCGCGGCATCACCGCCAACCGCGAATTGCTGCGCGAGACGGTGGAACGGTCGATTGGCCTTGTGACCGCGCTGAACCCCTATATCGGCTATGCCGCCGCGACCGAGGTCGCGATGGAGGCGCACCGCACCGGCAAGGGCGTCTATGAGCTGGTGCTGGAAAAGGGTCTGATGAGCCAGACCCGCCTCGACCGCATCCTGCGCCCCGAGGAACTGACCCGGCCGCAAAAGATTGTCGCCTGACAGGCGGGGGGAGGGGGCCGCAGCCGTTGCGGCCCCTTGCCATTTCAGACCTCTACGCTGACCGCGCCCAGGGGGTGCGAACAGCAGGCCAGGATATAGCCCTTGGCGATATCCTCGTCGGAAATGCCGCCGTTATGCACCATATGCACCTCGCCTTCGGTCTTTTTCACCTTGCAGGTGCCGCAAAGGCCAAAGGTGCAGCCCGAGGGGATGTTCAGCCCCGACCGTTTCGCCACGGCCAGAACCGTATCCGTTTCGGCGCAGGCGGTGGTCACGCCCGAGGCGGCGAAGGTCACGCTGGCCTTTGACGTGGCATCGGGCACCACATCGTCCAGCACCGGCGCCTCGGCCTCGGTCGCGACGGGGGCGCCAAAGCTTTCCTGGTGATAGCGGCTCATGTCATAGCCAAGCGCGTTCAGCATGTCGCGCACCGCCTGCATGAACGGCTCCGGTCCGCAGCAGAACACCTCGCGCTCCAGATAATCCGGCGCCATCAGGCCCAGCATGATCTGGTTGAGCCGCCCGCTGAACCCGTGCCAGACGCGGAAGGGATCGGGCTCCTTCACGGTAAAGCGCAACTGCAAGCCGGGCACGCGATTGGCGAATTGCTCCAGCCGTTCGCGGAAGATGATCTCGGAGGGGCGTTTGGCGGCATGGACAAAGACGATGTCGGGCATCTCGCCCGAATCCCAGGCCCAGGTCGTCATCGCCATCATCGGGGTGATGCCCGACCCGGCCGAGATGAACAGGTATTTCCGCGCCGGGTGCTTGTGAAAGCTGAAGATGCCGTTGGGGCCATAGGCGCGGATCTTCATCCCCGGTTTCAGGTGGTCCAGCATCCAGCGCGTGCCGATGCTGTCCGCCTGTGCCTTGGCCGTGATGGAGATCGACAAGGGCCGCGACGGGCTGGAGGAAATCGTGTAGGTGCGCTGCACATTGCCGCCGGGCACCGGCAGATCCAGTGTGACGAACTGCCCCGGCTGATAGTCGAACCACGCGCCCGAAGGCGCGCGGAAGGTGAAGGTTGCCGTGTCGCTGGTTTCGGGCACGATCATGGCGCATTCCAGCAATTCGCTGTCCTGCCACGGCTCGGCCGACCAATTGGCGCGATACTTGCCCATGCCGGTCACTCCGCCGCGACGGAAGCGGGCGTCAGCCGCTCGGTCATGGTGCCGCAATACCAGTCAACGAACTGGATAACCCCCTCTTCCTGGATCGTCGAATAGGGGCCGGGCTCATAGGCGGGCGACAGGATGCCGGCCTGATTTTCCTCGACCACCTGACGGTCTTCGTCATTGGTGTTGATCCAGACTTCGGTCAGGGTTTGCAGATCGTAATCCACCCCTTCCACCGCATCCTCGGGCACCAGCCATTTCGTCGTCACCTCGGTTTCCGTCGGGCTGATCGGCAGAATGCGGAAGACGATCGCGTGATCGGGCAGGAAGTGGTTCCAGGTGTTCGGATAGTGGAAGAACAGCAGGCTGCCGGCATCGCTGAATGGCATCGTGCCCATGCGCCGCGCCACGGCGGCCTTGGTGGACATCGTATAGCTTTCGGCATTGTTCAGCAGCGGAATGCGCGCAAGCCGCCACTGCATCCGCGGATGGTTCACGAAACGCGAGGGCAGGCCCGCCGCCTCGCAGCGCTTCCAATGCGCGAGAATGTCGGGGCTGGCCGAATCCGGGCCTTCCATCGCGGTCATGCGCGGGTTGTCGGAATAGGTCCGGCACAGCGAGGGGTGCGAGCCGCCGCAGTGATAGCATTCGCGGTTGTTTTCGATCACCAGCTTCCAGTTGCCCTTTTCGACGATGGTCGAGCTGTGGGCGACCTTGGCATTCTTCAGCCCCGAAGGGGCGAGATAGGGCATCATCACCTTGGCCAGATCGGCGATCGGCGGCGGCACCTCGGCCAGGCAGACAAAGACCATGCCGCCCAGATCGACGCAGTGCACCTTTTTCAGCCCATGCTCCGCAGGGTCGAACCCCTCTTGCATGTCGCGCGCATAAAGCAGCTTGCCATCCAGATCATAGGTCCACTGGTGATAGGGGCAGACCAGTTTCGGGCTGCTGCCGGTGGGTTTCGCACAAAGCCGCTGGCCGCGATGGCGGCAGACATTGTGGAAGGCGCGGATCATGCCGTCATTGCCGCGCGTGATCACCACCGGATAGGCGCCGATCTGAAGCGTGGCAAAGGCGCCGGGCTTGGGCAATTCGCAGGCGGGGATGGCGAACAGCCATTCCCGATAGAAAATATGTTGCAGATCATGGGCATAGACGCCCGGATCGCAATAAAGCGCCTGATCGAGCGCATAATTCGGACGGCGCGCGCCAAGGCGCGCCAGCATGTCGGACTGGCTGAGCATCATATCCTCGCTGACCCGCGCCTCCCCGCGCAGGCGTTTCCTGTTGGCACGGGCGCTGCGGTCCCTGGGCCGCAATTCCCGCGTAGCGTGCAAGGCTGGTGTCCGGGCTGGGGAAGCGACGCTTGCGACCGGCCCGGGATGCACCTCCCGGGGGTCTGCACGCGGTCTTCCGTCACCGATGCGGGGGCAGCGCCGGGGTTGCACCGGCTTCCCAATTCTCCGCGAGGCGGCACCTTGCAAGCTGACGCTACGGCAAAAACGACATGCCGCATGGGCGAATTGCGACATGCGGCGCTGCAATTGCGGACGGCGCGCGGGATCAGCCGGGGGTGGAGGCGGTGGCGGCGGGAAAGCGGCGCGACAGATGCGGCGAGCCGGCCCAGCCAAAGCGCCAGGGCAGGTCGGCCGCACGGGTGATTCCGATGCGTGTCCCGGTCAGGACTGCCGGTGTCTCGCCCGGCGAAAGGCAAAGATCGGGCTGGTCAAAGCGCAGGCCGTCCAGCGCGCGGGTCACGCCAAGCGCCTGTCCCAGCCGCCCTGGCCCGCGGGCCAGCAACGCCGGCCGATCGGCGCCGCGCCGCGCGGCCATCAGGTCAAGCCCCAGTTGCGGGTCCAGCGCGCGAAACAGCACGGCCTCACCGCGCCGGCAGACCACGTTCAGGCACCAATGCACCCCGTAAGAGCGATAGACATAGGCATGCCCCGGCGGGCCGAACATCGCCGCATTGCGCGCTGTGGGGCCGCGAAAGCTGTGTGAGGCGGGGTCGTCGGCGCCGTAGGCCTCGGTTTCGGTGATCAGGCCGGCGGTGGCGCCGATCCGCAGCCAGGCACCGATCAGATCGGGTGCGACCTCGGGCGCGGGGCGGTCGAAAAAGGTGGCGGGAAAAGGCGTGCGGTCAGAGCAGCGCAAGGCCGAGCATCAGCCACATCCCCGAGCCGAGCGAGATGGAGGGCAATATCCACCAGCCCCGTGCCGCCTCAGCCCCGATACAGGGCCGTCTTCCCGAAATTCCCGTCCGCATCCGCTGCCTCGATCTGCTGATAGCTCGCCCCTTATGCGTGCCTGCCTTGCCGGTATTGTTTCCGAAATGTGAACGCAGGAACGACACCGCGTCAACCTTCAGGTTGAACGCAAAAGGTTGAGAAAGCGTTAATCCGCCAAGTTGGCCAGCCCGCGCGCCGCATGTGAAAGGCCGGGGACCAGCGGAAACAGCGCGGCCTGCACCGAATGATAGATGTCGGGCTTGCCGTGGAACTGGGTCGCGGCGGGACGGCCGGCGGCATCCAGTTCGGGGAACCAGCCGCCGCGCGCATGGTCGATCAGACGGGCATCGGCAAAGGTCCAGAGCCGGCGATACCAGACCTCATCCTCGGGGCGCGGCGCCAGCTTGATCAGCGCGGCAATGGCGCCGATTGCCTCGGTCACCGGCCACCAATAGCGGTTCGCCACATCGACCCGCCCGTCGAAATGCAGCGTATAGGCAAAGCCGCCCTCGGGCAGCCAGGCCTGCAAGGCGGTGTCGATCAGAGCCCGCGCGCGGTCGGGCGTGCCATCCTCGGGTCGCCCGGCCAGATCCCACCATTGCAGCGCAAGTCGGCCAAATTCAAAGGAATGTCCCGGTGTCGTGCCCGCCGGGCGGAACATCGGATTGCCGGCATAGGCGCGATCCGGCGTCCAGTCGGCATGGTAATGTTCGGGGATGCGCCAGCCCTCGGCCGGGGCCATGCGGCCCAGAAAGAAATCCAGGATGCGCCCCGCGCGGTCAAGAAACACCGCCTCGCCCGTCGCCTCATGCGCGGTCAGCAGCGCCTCGGTCGCGTGCATGTTGGCATTCATCCCGCGATAGGTGGAAAACGGCGTCCAGTCGCGGTTGAACTCATCGGCGAACAGGCCCGGCCCTTCCTCCCAGAACCGTTCGTCCAGCACCGCCCAGACATCGCCGATCAGACGGTCGGCATCGGGATGGCCCGCCAGCTTGGCCGAAGCCCCGGCCAGCAGCACGAAGACATGCCCATAGGCCAGCTTGCGCCCGTCGGCGACCTTGCGCCCCTCGGTGCCCCAGACATAGCCGCCATGGCGCGAATCACGGTGATGCGACCACAGATATTCCATGCCCTGATCGACGATCTCACCCGCCCCGGCCACGCCCGCCGCCACCCCAAGCGCATAGGAATGCACCAGCCGCGTGGTGGTGTGCAGCTCTTGCAGCGCGTCGGGCAGCGGGGCGCCATCATGGCCCAGCACATGAAAACCCGGGGCCGCGCGAGGATAGCGCCGGGGGCTGGCGGCAAAGAACGCGAATTGCCGCGCGGCCTCGGCGCGCAGAAAGTTGCGATGCGCCGGATGGTCGCGCCAATGGCCCGGGGCATTGGCAGGGCCAAGATGGGTATGCGGCATGGGGCACCTCCTGCGCCGAGTGTGGCGCAGCTTGGCGCCCCTCACAAGATGCGGCGACCCGCTCACGAAATCCGGAAGGGGGCTGTGCGGCGCGCCGGGCTGCACTATATCTGTCGCATGAACCGTCGTATCGCGCTTCTCGCCCCGCTCGTCACGCTGGCCCTCGCCTTTCCCGCGCAGGCCGAGAAAATCTCGCTTGCCGCGATTTCCAAATATCTCAACAGCCTGACCACGGCCGAGGCGGAATTTACCCAGGTGAATGCCGATGGCTCCATCGCCACCGGGCGCATCTTCATCAAGCGGCCCGGTCGCGTGCGGTTCGAATATGCGCCGCCCGACCGCAATCTGGTGCTGGCCTCGGGCGGGCAGGTCGCGATCTTTGACGGCAAATCCAACCAGCCGCCCGAGCAATATCCGCTGAAACGCACGCCGCTGAACCTGATTCTGGCCGACAAGATCGACCTGACGCGCGCCAAGATGGTCGTCGGCCACCGCGAGAACGGCAACAAGACGGTCGTGCGCGCGCAGGATCCGCAGCACCCTGAATATGGCTCGATCGAGATGGTGTTCACCGCCAATCCGGTGGAGCTGCGGCAATGGATCATCACCGATGATGCCGGGTCGCAGACCACCATGATCCTGGGCGACATGACCAAGGGCCGCGACTACAAGCCCTCGACCTTTTCGATCGAGATCGCGACCCAGCGGCGCAAATAACGCCTACAGCCGCCCGCAGGCCGCCAGCTGCATCTGGTAGGTCTGCGAGCGCTGGCCCACACGATCTGCCACATCGACCAGCCAGGACTTGGCGTTATAGCTGCCATTGGCAAAGCCGGTCCGCCCCTCGTGATAGGCAAGATACTGGCTGCGGGCGTCGAATTTCGACACGCCCAGCCGTTGTTCGGTGCCATTCATGTACCAGCCCATGAAATCGGTCGCATCGGCGATCCGGTCACGGCGCGCGCTGCGATTGCCGGTTTCGCGCTGATACTCCTCCCAGGTGCCATCAAGCGCCTGGCTATAGCCATAGGCCGTGCTTTGCCGCCCCATCGGGATGATGCCCAGCACGAAACGGTGCGGCGTCTTGGCATTGCCGACGAATTTGCTTTCCTGATGGATCGTGGCCATCTGCACATGGATCGGAATGCCCCAGCGGCGTTCGGTCGCCTGCATGGCACGGTAATATTCCGGCCGCTCGCGCAGCAGGGCGCAAGCGTCATCCAGATTGCGGGGCGCCGAAAACTTGCCACCGCCCCCGCAGGAGGCCAGCAACAACAATAGGATCGACGCACGGAGAAGTCTGCTCATCTGCCCCTCGCGTGTCTTGTTATTGCCCGCAAGGATAAGGCAATTCCGCGGGCGAGTGAATGGGGCGCGACCGGCTGCCGCATCAGAAATCCGCGAGGCGGGGCCGCAATTCCGCCGCCTTTGTCTGATTCGGGCCGACAGACTGTTTCCTGCGAATCACCCCTCGGCTGATGGACGGCACAGCCCAAAAGGATTACTAATCTGTTGGGGGACTGTCAGATGTTGAAAACACAAGCCAAATATCATCTCGGTCAGGTGCTCAGGCATCGCAAGCACACCTTTCGGGGCGTGGTCTTCGACGTGGATGCGATGTTCTCCAATACCGAGGAATGGTATGCCGCCATCCCCGAGGAAAGCCGCCCCGACCGTGACCAGCCCTTCTATCACCTGCTGGCCGAAAACGATCAGAGCTTTTACGTCGCCTATGTCTCGGAACAGAACCTGATCCCGGATGACACGGGCGAACCCGTCGATCACCCCGATCTGGGTGATCTGTTCGGCGATTTCGAGGATGGGCGCTATCCGTTGCAGTTCAACCTGAACTGATCGGTCACATCCCCAGGGCGCAGCCATCCTTGCGCGGGTCCGACGCGGCCTCCAGCACGCCTGACGGATGGATCACGATCGCCTGCGCGCCGCCCAGCGGTTCGTCGGCCGGCTGCACCCTGTGGCCCATGGCATGCAGCGCGTTCAGCACCGGGGGGGCATAGCCGCGCTCCAGCTTGAAACCTTCGGGCCCGGCAAAGCAGCGTGGCGCGTCGATCGCGCTTTGCAGGTCCATGCCGTAATCCTCCAGATTGGTGATCAGTCGGGCATGGCCGCAGGGCTGATAGGCGCCGCCCATCACGCCAAAGGGCATGACCACCCGCCCGTCCTGCGCCATCATGCTGGGGATGATCGTGTGCATCGGGCGCTTGCCGCCGGCCGCCTCGTTCGGATGTCCCGGGGTCAGGCTGAACCCGGCGCCGCGATTCTGGAAGATGATGCCGAACTTGCGCGAGCCGAGGCCGGAGCCGAAGCCCCAGAAGATCGAATAGATCAGCGACACCGCCATGCGATCGCGATCGACCACGGTGATATAGACGGTGTCCTTGTGGACGGCCTCGGCCAGCGGGGCAGGGTCGGGCATTGCGCGGTGCGGGTCGATCAGCGCGGCCAGTCGTGCGGCGGTTTCCGGCGCCAGCATGTGATCGAGCCGCGCGGTCGGATCGGCGATGAAGCGGTTGCGCGCGTCATAGGCCAGTTTCGCGGCCTCGGCCTCCAGATGGGCGCGCGGGGCGCCAAAGGGGTCGAGCGCGGCCAGATCGAACTGCCGCAGGATGTTGAGCATCAGCAGCGCCGTCGCGCCCTGGCCGTTCGGCGGGTGTTCCAGCACATCCACCCGGCGATAGCGGGCGGCGATCGGGTCGGTCCAGTCGGCCTGCACGGCGGCGAGGTCGGCATGGCTGTGCCCGCCGCCCAGGGCGTTGAGCGAGGCGATGATGTCCTCGGCCACCTCGCCCTCATAAAACCCGGCGCGACCCGCGCGCGCGACCCGGCGCAGCACCTCGGCCTGGCCCGGCGCGCGGAAGACCTGGCCGATCTGCGGCGCGGCGCCGGCCAGCAGGTAATGCGCCCGGGCATCGCCTTGCAGCACCGCCGCATCCTCGGCCCAGTCGCGCGCCACGCGCGGCGCCACCGGCACGCCCTCCTCGGCGTAGTGAATGGCGGGGGCCAGCACATCGGCCAGCGGCAGGCGACCCTGCGCCGCATGCAGGCGCAGAAAGGCGTCCATCGCGCCGGGCAGGGTGACCGTCTCGATGCCGTGGATCGGCATTTTCGCATGACCCGCCGCCCGCAGCGCCGCGGCATCCAGCGTGGCCGGCGCGCGGCCCGACCCGTTCAGGCCGATCACCCGCTCCTCGCCCGCGGGTTTCAGTAATACGAAGCAATCGCCGCCGATGCCGGTCATCTGCGGCTCGCAGATCCCCAGCAGCACGGCGCCGGCGATGGCGGCATCCGCCGCCGTGCCGCCTTGCGCCAGAATGTCGAGCGCCACCTTCGCCGCCAGCGGGTGCGAGGTCGCACAGGCCGCATTGCTGGCAAAGACCGCCGACCGGCCCGGCATCTGGAAATCGCGCATCGCAGTCCTCCCCTGTCAGGGTCAGACTAAACATGCGGAGGGGCGGGGGGAAGTGCCTCGGCGCCACGATCTGGGTGGGGGCATTGCTCGCAGCGCCGAGGGAAGCTTTATGCAGCTACAGGGACAGACTGCCGTAACGGCAAGGCGGTATTGCGAAGCCATCAAGGCATTTTCAGGGCAATGTTGCCCTTGCGCGAACAAACCGGGCCATCAGTCCTTGTCCGTTTCCGAAATGGAAAAGGTCACCACATTGCTGCCGCCGATGCGCGCATAGCTCAAGTCTCGGGTCAGACAGCGGATCAGATGCCAGCCGAATCCCCCCTCGGGCAGGTCATCGGGCAGGCGCGCGGCCAATTGCCCGGCGGGCAGCGCGCCGCCCGGCATGGCATGCCCCCAATCCTGCACCCGACATTGCAGCCCACCCGGCCGCGCCCCCAGCTCCAGCAAGATCGTGCCCTGCCCCTGCGCATAGGCATGTTCGACGATGTTGTTCAGCACCTCTGCCAGCACGAGTTCCAGATCCCCCCGGCGATGCGGTGCCAGGCCGGTGGTCAGCCGATGCCCCAGCACCTGCGACAGCGCCGCGCGCACGGCGAGGGGGGTGCTGTCGATTTCCAGTCGCAGATCCGGCTGTGGCATGGTGAACCCGCCTGACCCGAGGTCAGCCCGCATCGCGCAGATCATGGGGCGCCGCCGGGTGAATGACAAAGACCGAATCCATGCGCGTCAGCCGCAGCACCTTTTCCACATTGGCGGTCAGCGCCGCCAGTTCCAGCTTGCGATCCGGCCCCAGCAGCTTCATCACGCCGACGACGGCGCCCAGCCCCGAACTGTCGAGGAAACCGACCTGCGACATGTCGAGCATGACGCGCCCCTGTGCCGGAGCGATCAGTTCGCGCATGCGATCCTTGAACTGGATGGCCCCGGCGGCGTCGATACGATCCTGCCCGACCCGAACCAGCAACAGGCCCGGCAATTGCGTGGCGATAAGTTCCATCCGCGACTCCTTCCTTCTGACTCCTTTGCAGGCTAAGCGCCGTTCGTTAGCATTCGGTAACCGGCGCAATGAAAGGACAGCGGCATGGCGGTGGATTACAATGACCTTGGCGCCCGGATCGACGCGCTGTGCCATGGCGAAACCGATACGGTCGCGCTGATGGCGACGGTGGTGTGCGAGCTGCATCACGGCCACCCCCTGTCGGACTGGACCGGATTTTACCGCGTGACCGGGCCGGAAACCCTCAAGATCGGGCCCTATCAGGGCGGGCATGGCTGTCTGGTGATTCCCTTCGCGCGCGGGGTCTGTGGGGCGGCGGCGCGCACCGGCCAGACCCAGATCGTGCCGGATGTGGAGGCTTTTGCGGATCACATCGCCTGTTCCTCCTCGACCCGGTCGGAACTGGTCTTGCCGGTGTGGAACGGGGCAGGGCGGCTTTTGGGGGTGCTGGATCTCGACAGCGATACCGAGGCCGCCTTTACCGAAACCGATGCCCGCGCATTGGAGGCCATTCTGGCCCGGGTGTTCCATGACGCGGCCTGAAACCCATCGCGGCGCCTGTCTCTGTGGCGGGGTGGTGTTCGAGGTCGATGCCCCCCTGCGCCCGGTGACCACCTGCCATTGCACGCAATGCCGCAAGCAATCGGGGCATTTCTGGGCGGCGACCTCGGTGCCGCATGACCGCTTTCGCCTGATCCGCGACACGGGCCTGCGGTGGTTCCACGCCTCTGACAGCGCGCGGCGCGGCCATTGCGGGCAGTGCGGCGCCTTTCTGTTCTGGGAACCGGCGGGCGAGGCGCGGATCTCTTTCGCGGCGGGCGCGCTGGAGGGCGCGACCGGCCTGACCATCGCCGAGCGCTGGTTCACCGAGGATGGCGGCGATTACGACCCCGAGGCCAATGCCCCCCCGCAAGCCCT
>Ga0209053_1000950_pt1 | contig 15921 bp, 18 predicted proteins | sample EBPBio152010_DNA_FD_185864 | JGI IMG/M metagenome (GOLD analysis project Ga0209053, IMG submission 185864) | Wastewater treatment Type I Accumulibacter community from EBPR Bioreactor in Madison, WI, USA - Reactor 1_7/15/2010_ DNA (SPAdes)... | ecosystem: Engineered > Bioreactor > EBPR >... | reverse complement strand
GATCTGCCTCTATGCCGCCCCCACGGCGCGCGGCGAGGCGATCGAGACGCTGTTGTCGGAACTGCGGCTGGCCTATGGCGGCGCGGTGCGGGCCGAGGCGGCTTGACGCAGGCCGGGGCGGCGGGTAGGGCGACCCGATCCGCCGCCACGCCTGAGCAAAGACAGACCGATGCCCCATGCCCCCCATCCCGAACGCCGCAACTTCTATGGTCGCACTCATGGCAAGACCCTGCGCGCCAGCCAGAAGACCTATCTGGCCGAGGATCTGGGCAAGCTGAGCCTGGACGGTGTGACCGTGCAGTCGAACCCGGGGCGCAGGCCGCTGGATCTGGCGGCGCTGACGGGGGGGCGGCCGCTCTGGCTTGAGGTCGGCTTTGGCGGCGGCGAGCATCTGGTCCATATGGCGGCGCGTTACCCGGACGTGTTCCTGATCGGCTGCGAGCCCTTTGTGAACGGCATCGCCATGCTGCTGGGCAAGATCCGCGCGGCCGGGGTCACCAATCTGGCGCTGCATCCGGGCGATGTGCGCGACCTGTTCGACGTGCTGCCGCCCGAAACCGTGTCGAAGGCCTTTCTGAACTACCCCGATCCCTGGCCCAAGGCGCGCCATCACCGCCGCCGCTTCGTGACGCCCGATTACCTCGGGCCGCTGGCGCGCAGCCTGAAGCCGGGCGCGGAATTCCGGGTGGCGACCGATATCCCCGATTATGTCCGTCAGACGCTGGAGGAAGTGCCGGTCGCGGGCTTCGATCTGGTCGAAAAGGCCGGCCCCGGTTTCGGCCAGGGCGCCGCCTGGGAGGACTGGCTTTCGACGCGCTATGAACAAAAGGCGCTGCGCGAGGGGCGCGATCCGTATTACCTGACCTTCCGCCGGCAGGGCTGAAGCCGCGCTGGCCGCGACTGAAACAATGAATCACATCCGTTTGACGGCGCGCGACCGGGGTTTGCATTGCGTTCCCGGCTTCCTAGCTGTTTGCTGTGACCAAGCCCGGCGGGAGGCCGGGCACCTTCTTGCGACCGAAAGGAGTTCTGCGGTGCAATCCAGAGCGATTTCCTTGGATGTTCCGGCCCTCGCCCCGCGGCAGCGGGCGGTGCGGATGATGGGGGCCCTGCTGCTGGGCCTGACCGTGGCCATGGGCCCCGCGCATTTCGTCGAGGCCCGGGGCGCCCCCGAGAGCTTTGCCGATCTGGCCGAAAAGATCAGCCCGGCGGTGGTGAACATCACCACCTCGGCGGTGGTCGAAGCCTCGACCGAGTCGATGCCGCAACTGCCCGAGGGATCGCCCTTTCAGGATTTCTTCGACCAGTTCCAGAACCGCAACGGCGATACCGGCCCGCGCCGGTCCGAGGCGCTCGGTTCCGGTTTCGTGATTTCGGAGGACGGCTATATCGTCACCAACAATCACGTCATCGAGGGCGCGGACCAGATCGAGATCGAGTTCTTTTCGCACAAGCGCCTGCCGGCCAAGCTGGTGGGGACCGACCCCAAGACCGATATCGCGCTGCTCAAGGTCGAAAGCCCAGAGGCGCTGCCCTTTGTCAGCTTTGGCGACAGCGATCTGATGCGCGTGGGCGATTGGGTCATGGCCATGGGCAACCCGCTGGGCCAGGGCTTTTCGGTCAGCGCGGGCATCGTCTCGGCGCGTGGGCGCGAATTGCAGGGCACCTATGACGACTTCCTGCAAACCGATGCCGCGATCAACAAGGGCAATTCGGGTGGGCCGCTGTTCAACATGGACGGGCAGGTGATCGGGGTGAATACCGCGATCCTGTCGCCCACCGGTGGCTCGATCGGGATCGGCTTTTCGATGGCGTCGAATGTGGTGCAGAAGGTGACCAACCAGCTGCGCGAATTTGGCGAGACGCGGCGCGGCTGGCTGGGCGTGCGCATCCAGGACGTGACGCCCGACGTGGCCGAGGCCATGGGCCTGGGCGATGGCGCCGTGGGCGCGCTGATCACCGATGTGCCCGAGGGCCCGGCCAAGGAGGCCGGCATGATGGCGGGCGATGTGATCACGCTGTTCGACGGCAAGCCAATCAAGGATGTGCGCGACCTGACCCGCCGCGTGGCCGATGCGCCAGTGGGCGAGGCGGTCAAGGTCGAGGTGCTGCGCGAGGGCAAGACCGAGACGCTGACCGTGACGCTGGGCCGCCGCGAGGAGGCCGAGGCGACCGAGGCCGCCGCCGCCAAACCCGGCACCCCGCAGGCGCCGGCCAAGGCCGAGCTGCTGGGCCTGACGGTGGAGCCGGTTTCGGCCGAGCTGCGGGAGAAGCTGGGGCTTCAGGGCGATGAGGGCGGCCTTGTCGTGACCAAGGTCGATGGCACCTCGGAGGCCTATACCAAGGGGCTGCGCGAAGGTGACCTGATCACCGAGGCCGGCCAGCAGAAGGTGGCCCGGATCGAGGATCTGCAAGCCCGCATCGACGAGGCGAAAGAGGCGGGGCGCAAGTCGATCCTGCTCTTGATCCGGCGCGAGGGCGATCCGCGCTTTGTCGCGCTGTCGGTCGAATAGGCGCGCGACGGTTCGCGGAAATCATCAGGGCGGCGGCGGGGCAACCTGCCGCCGCTTTTGCTTGGCGGCCCCGCCCGGCTGCGGCATGCTGCGCCGAAACCGACAGGAGCGCCCATGACAGACCCCGTTCTTCCGCCGACCTCGGATCCGGTGATCCGCACCATCGCCATGCCCGCCGATACCAACCCTTCGGGCGATATCTTCGGTGGCTGGCTGATGGCGCAGATGGATCTGGCGGCGGGCAATCTGGCCGCCCGGCTGGCACGCGGCCGGTCGGCCACCATCGCGGTAGAGGGGATGACCTTTCTCAAGCCGGTCAAGGTGGGGGATGAGGTATCGCTTTACGCCGATCTGGAGGGGATGGGGCGGACGTCGATGCGCATCCATGTCGAGGCCTGGCGGCGCGATCGCTACGGGTCGGAAAGCATCAAGGTGACGGACGCGTCCTTCACCTTTGTCGCGCTGGATGCCGAGGGGCGGCCCCGGTCGATCCCGCGCGACTGAAGCCTGGCGCGGGGTGGTCAGCGCCGGAGGGGTTTTGCACCCCTCCGGACCTCCCCGCAGGATATTTGTGAACAGATGAAGGGGGCCGTCAGGGGCGGATTTCGATCGGGGTGCCATCGGGCACCCGCGCCCAGATCGCCTCCATCTCGGTATTGGTCACGCCGATGCAGCCATCGGTCCAGTCCGCCATGCGGTGCAGCCCGCCAAGCGCGCCCCAGCCGTTCGGCAGGCCATGGATCATCACCGCGCCGCCCGGGCTGACCCCGGCCGCCGCCGCCGCCGCGCGGTCGCGGGCATCGGGGTAGGAGATGTGCAGGCTCAGATGCGCGACCGAGCGCGGGTTGCGCCAGTCGATGACATAGCTGCCTTCGGGCGTGCGTTCATCGCCCTCTTGGCGTTTGGGACCATCGCCGGGCGCACCGCCAAGCGCGATGTCATAGCTGGCGATCCGGGTCGTGCCGCGCCAAAGCTCCATCCGCCGGGCGGATTTCTCGACGATGATGCGGTCGGCCTGTTCCGCCACCGGGCGCATCGGCGGCGGCGTGCCGGGGGCGAGCCGCGCCATGGCCTTGGTATAAAGCGGCAGGCCCAGCAACAGGGCGATCGGCAGGCCCAGCCACCAGCGCCGCCGCATCAGCCGATTTCCCGCAAGAGCCGCGTGCGGAAGGCGGCGACCCAGTCGGCGCGTTCCTCGGCCATGTCGCGGCCGGTTGCGGTCTGCATCGTGGCGACGATGGGAAACAGCTTGACCTCCAGATGGTCAAGCGCGAAGGCGCGGTCGTCCAGCGGGCGGTGCTGTGCCAGCGGATCGTCGGGGTCATAGATCTGGCCGCCCATCAGCCCGCTGACCGCGAACATCCGCGCAAGGCCGATGGCACCAAGCGCCTCCAGCCGGTCGGCATCCTGCAAGATGCGCGCCTCGGCCGTTTCGGGGGCGATTCCGGCGGAAAAGCTGTGGGCGGCGATGGCATGGGCCACCGCGTCGAGCCTGTCCGCGGGAAAGCCGGCCGCGCGCAGCCAGTCCACCGCCGCCCGCGCCGAAAGGGAGGAGGCCTCGTGCCGGTTGGGCGCATCCTTGGGCAGGTTCACCAGGTCATGCAGATAGGCGGCCGCGCAGAGCACCTCCAGATCGGCGCCGCCCTCGGCCGCGGCGATGCGGCGGCAATTGGTCCAGACCCGGCGCAGATGGCCGATATCATGCGCGGCATCCGTCTGGCCTTGCCAGAGATCGGCCAGCGCGGCCTCGTAATCGCGTTCGGTCAGGCTCACAGCTCGTCCAGCTCCGTCTTCACAAGGCCCAGCGTCTTGGCACCCGCCAGCGACAGGACCGGGCTGTCGAGGCCCAGGGGCTCCTGAAAGCGGCGGACGGCGTCCAGGGTGGCGGCGTCCATCGCCCCTGTCAGCGGCGCGAGGTAATAGCCCCGCGCCTTGAGCGCGCGCTGCACCGAGGCGATGAAATCCATCGTCAGTTCCTCGGGGCAGGGGGTGCGGATATGGATCGCCTGCCGGTCGCGCAGGATGCGCTGATGGGTCGAGGTCGCATAGGTCGCGGGGGTGACGACCGCGCCCGCTGCATCGGTCACGGCCGGGGTCACGACCACCTGTTCCGAAACCGTCTCGATCACGGCGGGGGTGATGTCGGTGGTCCAGCACCGACCGGGACGCGAGGGGGGCGGCGGGGTCTCGGTCCCGGCGACGCGGATCACGCCCTTTGACAGGTCGGCGGTGCCTGGGGCCGCGGGGCCGCCGCCGGTGCAGCCGGCAAGCAGCGGCAGGGCCAGCAGGACGGCGGTCTTCAAGAGGGTCATCGGTCGGTCTGCCCCTGGGTTCTGCCCGTTTCGACCCGGCACCATAGACACAAAATCGCGGCGCGGAAAGGGGTTGGCGCCATGTTGCCGGGCCATGTCGCGCCCGGGCTGGAAGCGGCCGGGCTTTTCGCCTATGTCTGCGGCGAGCAACCTGGAAAGAGGCCGCTGCGATGGCGAAGATCACCTATATCGAGCATAACGGCAAAGAGCATGTCATCGACGTGCCGAATGGTCTGACGGTCATGGAAGGCGCGCGCGACAATGGCGTGCCGGGGATCGAGGCCGATTGCGGCGGCGCCTGCGCCTGTTCGACCTGCCATGTCTATGTCGCGGCCGACTGGGTGGACCGCCTGCCGAAAAAGGACGCGATGGAGGAGGATATGCTGGATTTCGCCTGGCAGCCCGATCCGCTGCGCTCGCGCCTGACCTGCCAGCTCAAGGTGTCCGATGCGCTGGACGGGCTGGTCGTGCAACTGCCGGAAAAACAGATCTGATCCGCGCCCTGCTGGCGGGGCTCTGTCTTGCGGCGTGCGCCTGGCCTGCCGTGGCAGAGACCCTGGTCGCGGCCCGCTATGCCGAGCCGGTCGCGCGCTATGATCATCACATCCTCGGGCGGCTGCGCGACCATGGCGCGCTTGTCCTGACGCTGCGCGCCTGTGGCGATTGCGCGTCCGAGGAGCGCCGCTTTCGCTTGCCCGAAACCCATGTGTTCGAGGATGTCGCGCCCCGCCTGTGGGATGTGACCGGCGATGGCGCCCCCGAGGCGGTGGTGGTCGAAACCGACATCGCGCGCGGTGCCGCGCTGGCGATCTACGGGCCTGCGGGGCGCCTCGCCGCCACCGCTCCGATCGGTCAGACACATCGCTGGCTGGCACCGGCGGGGGCGGGCGATTTTGACGGCGATGGCCGGATCGAGATCGCCTATGTCGATCGCCCACATCTGCGGCGGGAACTGGTCTTCCTGCGGCTCGATGGCCCGCAGCTGACCGAGGTTGCCCGCCTGCCGGGCTATGCCAATCACCGCATCGGCGAGGAACGCATCCTCAGCGCCAGCCGCGATTGCGGCGCGGGGGATGAACTTGTCCTGCCCGATGCGACGGGCCGCCTGGTCGCGCTGCGCTTGGGCACCCCGCCGCGCCCGCTGAGCCAGCCCGCCACGGATGCGGGGCTGGCCCGGGCACTGGCTTGCGCGAACTGATCCGCCCTTCATCTGTTCAAAAATATCCTCGGGGGTGAATTGGGCCGCAGGCCCAAGAGGGGGCAGACAGCCCCCTTGCCCTGGCTCAGTTGGTCTTGCGGCCGGGCAGGAATGGCAGCGGCAGCACCGGCACGCCATCCTCGATCAGGCGGCGCGCCTCGTCGGGCTTTGCCTCGCCATGGATGGCGCGTTCGGGTGCCTCGCCCTCATGCATGCGGCGGGCTTCGGTGGCGAATTCCGCGCCGACATATTCCGATTTCGCCTCGATCTCGCGGCGCAGCGCGGCCAGCGCCTGTTCCTGCGGGCTGTTCTGGTCGCGCAGCGCGGCGCCGGTTTCGGTCCTGGCCGCGACCGAGGGCGCCATCAGCGCCTTTTCCACCGTGCTGTTGCCGCAGATCGCGCAGGCCACCAGGCCGCGCGCTAGCAGCGTGTCAAAGGCGGTGGCCGACTGGAACCAGCTTTCAAAGCTGTGTCCCTTGGCGCAGGTCAGGGCGTAGCGGATCATGCCAGTGCTGCCGGAAAGCTGTTCTATCCACATGGCGCTTGCGGCGTCGGAATGCAACTGCCCGCGTTGCTCAGCCCCGGGCGGCGGCCTCGTGCCCGGCCCAGTTCGCCAGCGAACTGAGCAGCGCGCGCAGTTCCGGCTCGGCCACCTTGCGGGCGGCCTTTTCCGGGCGGAACCATTTGCGGCGGCGCTGTTTCTTTTCAGGGAAGCGGTCGGCCAGCCCGCGCACCTTGAGCGCATAGACCGCCACCACGCAGGGCAGGGGGCTGCGTTCCGGCCCCAGGCCCTTGTCATAGGAATAAAGCCCCAGGCAATGCGGATCGGGCTCGCCCTCGACCCCCGCCTCCTCCCAGGCCTCGCGCGCGGCCGAGGCTTCGGGGTTCAGGTCGCGGATCGGCCAGCCCTTCGGGATCACCCAGCGGCCGGTATCGCGGCTGGTGATCAGCAGCACCTCGACCCCGGCGCCCCCTTTGAGCGCTGGGCGCCAGCACAGCGCCGCATATTGCGTGCGGATGTCACGGGCGTCGGGCGCCTCGGCCGCGCGAGGCGGGGCCTTCGGAGATGTCTGGCCAGTCACGGGTCTGCCTGCCTGCTTCGGATACTGTTTACCAAACCCGCCCCGGCCGCGCGCCGCATCGCCTGCGTCTGGCCGGATCGGGCGGCGCCCTGGATTGGTTCCCAGTGTCGCCTTGTCCTATTGACAAAGTATGAAGCCTTTGCGCGGGATTTCAACCCCATGCAGACCAGACGCGGCGTCGGGGTGGCAGGCGCGCCGCATCGGCGGTTGACCGGCCCGCGCGGCGCGTTGATGATCGGCGCCGGATCCGGGCAGAAGGAAGGTCGGCACTCCCCATGGTTTTCCTGTCTGCGGGCGCCGCATGACGCCGCTGTTCCTCGGATCGGAGATTTATCGCGGCTCGTCCTATGGCGGGGGCCATCCGCTGCGGGTGCCGCGGGTCTCGACCGTGATGGATCTGGCCCGGGCGCTCGATTGGCTGCCGGCCGCGCAGTATCGCAGCAGCCCCCGCGCGCGCCCCGCCGCGCTGACGGGCTGGCATGACCCGGCCTATATCGCCGCGCTGGAGCAGGCCGAGGCGCTGACCCGCGCGGGCCGGGCGCTGCCGGCGGATTGGGCGCGGCGCTTTGGTCTTGGCACCCCGTCGAACCCCGCCTATCCCGAGATGTTCCGCCGCCCCGCCACCGGCGCCGGGGGCATGATCTGGGCGGCCGAGACGCTGGCACATGCGCCTGCCGGGGTGATCCATGTGCCGGGGGCGGGCACGCATCACGCCTTTGCCGGGCGGGCGGCGGGGTTTTGTTACCTCAATGACCTGGTGCTGGGGCTGCGGGCCTTGCAGCATGCCGGGCTGCGGCGGCTGGCCTATGTCGATCTTGATGCCCATCACGGCGACGGGGTGGAGGCCGCCTTTGCCGATGCGCCCGAGGTGCTGCTGATCTCGGTGCATGAAGAGGGGCGCTGGCCGTTTACCGGCGGGGTGGCGGATCGCGGCGCGGGGCAGGTGTTCAACCTGCCGGTGCCGCGCGGCTATAATGACAGCGAGGCGGCCGAGGTCTGCGCCCGGCTGCTGGTGCCGCGCCTTGTCGCCCATGCGCCCGAGGCATTGGTGATCCAGTGTGGCGCCGATGCGCTGGCCGAGGATCCCTTGTCGCGGCTGGCTCTGTCGAACCGCGCCTATCTGGCGACGCTGGCCGCGCTGCTGCCGCTGGCGCCGCGGGTGATCGTGACCGGCGGGGGCGGCTATCATCCCTGGGCGGTCGGGCGGCTGTGGACGGCGATCTGGGGGCTGATCGCGGGCCATGCGCCGCCTGACCGGCTGCCCCCGGCGGCCGAGGCGGTGCTGCGCGGGCTGGACTGGCGCGGCGGCGGCCGCCCCTTGCCGCCCGAGCCGCTTTATACCACGCTTCTCGACGCCCCGCGCCCGGGGCCGGTGCGCACCGAACTGCGCGACCGCCTTGCCTTGCTGGAGCGCCGATGACCCGAAGCTTCATCGCCCTTGGACTGCCCAAAGACCTGCACGCCGCCCTGCGGCTGGTGCAGATGCGCCTGCCCTTGCCCGCCCGGGTGGAGCCGGAGGATTTTCACCTGACCCTCGCCTTTCTCGGCGAACAGCCCGATCATGTGCTGCAAGAGGTGCATGAGGGGCTGGAGGCGCTGCACATGCCGCCCTTCACCCTGCGGCTGACCGGGGTGAACGGCTTTGGCGGGGCGAAGCTGCGGCTGGTCTGGGCGGGGATTGTGCCCTCGGATCCGCTGATGCGGCTGCAAGCCAAGGTGGCGCAGGTGGCGGTGCGCGCGGGCATCGCGGTGAAAAGCGCGGGCTTTACCCCGCATGTGACGCTGGGCCGGTTTCCCACGCCCGCCCCGGATCTGCTGGCGCGGCTGGAGGCGGCGATGGTGGCGCAGCAGGGCTTTTCCGCCGGGCCATGGCCGGTCACCGAACTGGGTCTTTATGCGTCCTATCCCCGGGCGCGGGGGCCGCGTTATGACCTGATGACCAGCTATTCGCTGGGCTGAGGCAGCAGAGGCCGCAGCGCCGCCAGCAGCGCGGCCTCGTCCGCCGGGGCCAGCACTGACGGGGCGGCGGCGGCCAGCGCGGCCTGCCGCGCCGGGGTCAGGCCCTTCAGCGCGGGGCCCAGCGTCTCTGCCGTGACGGCAAGCGCCGCGCCGGCGGCATCGAGCCGGGCAAAGACCTCGCGGAAATTCGCGGTGCCCGGACCGTGCAGGATGGCCGAGCCATGGGCGGCGGGTTCATAGGGCGTATGGCCGCCGGCATCGCCAAAGGTGCCGCCGATCACCGTCGCGCCGGCCATGGCATACCAGGCGTCCATCTCGCCCAGCGTATCGGCCAGATAGACGGCGGTGCCCGACCCCGGCACCTCGCCGGCGGATCGGATGGCATGGGACAGGCCGCTGGCGCGGATCGCATCCGCCACCTCGGCGCTGCGGCGGGGGTGGCGCGGGGCGAGGATCAGCAGGTCAAAGACCTCGCGGGCCTGGGCGAAACCCGTCAGGATCACCGCCTCTTCGCCCGCATGGGTCGAGGCCGCGAGCAGGAGGCGCGCGCGGTCCGCCGGCGGGGCAAAGGGCAGGGCGGTGGCCTGCCCCGTGGCCCGGGCCTTGAGCATCAGCCGCGGCGCGACCCGATCCTGCGGCAGGCCGAGGGCGCGAAACCGCGTCTCCGACCCGGCATCCTGTGCCGACAGCAGCGTGATCCGACCCAGCATCGCCGCCGCCAGCCCGCCCGCCACCCGCCGCCAGTTGCGCGCCGACCCTTCGGACATGCGCGCGCCAAGCGCGATCACCGGCCCGCGTTCGGCCATGCGGGCGATGCGTTCGGGCCAAAGTTCGCTCTCGATCAGGATCAGCGCGCGGGGGCGCCAGGCCGCGATGAAGCGCCGCACCGCGCCGGGGCTGTCAAAGGGCGCCAGCCGCACCCGCAGCCCCGGCAGGCCCCAGCCCGCCACCATGGCGCGCGCGGTCCAGCTGTTGCAGGTGACGATGATGCGCAGCCCCGGCGTCTCGGCCAGCAGCCGCTCCAGCAGCCAGCGCACCGAGGTCAGTTCCCCGTTGGAGGCGCCATGCAGCCACAGATCGGCCCCTTCCGCCCCGCCAAGCGCCAGCCTTTCGCGCAGTGCACCGGCCCCGACGCGCCCGCGCAGCCGCTGCCCCAGCACATGCAGGATCAGGACAGGCATCAGCAGCCTGAGCAGAAGGCGATAGAGACCCAAGATGCCCCTCCGGCGCGGTGATCCCCTGCGGCATAGCCACAGCGCCCCTGCCGCGCAAGCCGGATGCGCTGCGGCGGGTATAATCTGGAATTGGAATTAGAATTGATCTAAATCAATGCGACGCCCGAGGCCGGCGGGCAGGGTGCCACCGAACGCGCATGACCCAGGATGGAGTATTGCGATGAAGTGGCTTACCGCCCTTGTGCTGGCCAGCACGGCAATGACGGGTGCCGCCGCGGCACAGACGCTGCGTGACAGCGCGCTGGAGATCTTCAAGCCCTTGCCCTCGACCGTGCCGGCGGTGAAGGACAACCCGGTCACCCCGGCAAAGATCGACCTGGGCAAAGCGCTGTTCTTCGATCCGCGCCTCTCGGCCTCGGGGGTGTTTTCCTGCTATTCCTGCCACAACCTGACCACGGGCGGCGATGACAATATGGAGACCTCGGTCGGCCATGGCTGGCAGAAGGGGCCGCGCAACGCGCCGACCGCGCTCAATGCCGTGCTGAACGAGGCGCAGTTCTGGGATGGCCGGGCCGAGGATCTCAAGGCCCAGGCCAAGGGGCCGGTGCAGGCCGGGGTGGAGATGGCGAATACGCCCGACAATGTGGTGGCCACGCTGAAATCCATGCCGGCCTATGTCACGGGATTCACCGCCGCCTTCCCCGATGAACCCGATCCGGTCAGCTTTGACAACATGGCCCGCGCGATCGAGGCTTTCGAGGCGACGCTGATCACCCCTGCGCCCTTCGACGCCTGGCTGAACGGCGATGACAACGCCCTCACGCCCGAGGCGCAGGCCGGGCTGGCGCTGTTCATCGACAAGGGCTGTTCGTCGTGCCATTCCGGCGTGAATGTCGGCGGCCACGGCTATTACCCCTTCGGTCTGGTCGAAAAGCCCGGTGCCGATGTGCTGCCTCCGGGCGACAAGGGGCGCTTTGCCGTGACCGAAACCGCGGATGACGCCTATGTCTTCCGCGCGGCCCCCCTGCGCAACATCGCGCTGACCGCGCCCTATTTCCATTCCGGCAAGGTCTGGGATCTCTCGGTCGCGGTGGAGATCATGGCCGAAAGCCAGTTGGGCGAGGCGCTGAAGCCCGAAGAAACCGCGCAGCTCGTTGCCTTTCTCGACAGCCTGACCGGCACGCTGCCGACGATCACGCTGCCCAGGCTGCCGTCTGAGACCGCGACGACCCCGCGCCCGACCTCTGAACTGCGCTGATCCGCCGTGACGCATCCCACCCCCCGCGCCAGCCCGGCGCGGGGGACTTTTTGCTTGGCAGGGCGGGGCGGGATTGGCATCTTGCCGGCATTGCGATCCAGGAGGTTTCATGATCCCGCATTTCCGGCTTTCCCTGCCTGCCTTCATCTGCGCCGCGCTGCTGGTGCCGCCCTCCCTTGCCGCTACGGGTGCTGCGCTCGAAACCTGCGAGATCGGCGCCACGGTCATGTCGCCCGGTCATGCGGTGCCGGGGGTGATCGAGGCCGATCATGGCGGCATGTGCGAGATCCATTTGCAATCGGGCGATATCACGGTGATGCCGGCCTATGCCCTGACCCGTGCCGAGGGGGTTGACCTGCCGCGCGGCCCCGCCGCCCCGACCGAGGGGTTCGACGCGCTGGTCGAGGGCTATTGGGCCTGTGCCAACAGCGCGGGCGAGGGGTTCGACATCCTGATCGCCCCGGGCAGTTATGACATGATGGATGGTTCGGGCGGCACCATGGCCGCCACGCCGGACGATCCGCTGGGCGTGCTGTTCAGCGGCGGGCCCTGGGACGGCCGCCATGCGGTGGTCAGCAATGCCATGCTGATGATCACCCCGCCCGAGGGGCTGGCGCTGACCTGTAAGCTGAAACCGTGACAGCGATGCACGGCTTCGGGCGGGCGGTGGCGCTGATGCTGGCGCTGCCGGTCGGCGCGCAGGCGGCGCCGGTTTGTCCGCAGGCCTCGCTTGTCGTGGTGCCGGGGCAGGGCGAGGGCGTGGTAGAGGCCACAGCCGCCTCGGGCGATTGCGCGGTGCGGCTGGCCGATGGCCGCCTGTTCGAGGCGCCGCCCGCGGCGCTGGTGCCGCTGGCCGCGGGCGACAGCCCGCCGGAGCCGGCGCTGCCACCGGCCTTTCTGCGCTGCGCGGGGGCAGGGGATGCGCGCCTTCTGGCGCTTGCGCCGGGGCTCTACATCCTGGCGCAGGTCGGGGCCGGCAGTCTCCGCCAGAGCGGGGGCGAGATCGGGTTTGACAGCGGCCCCTTGCAGGGCCATCGGGGCCGGATCACCGAAACCGGCCTGATCCTGACCCCGCCCGAAGGCGCGGCGCAGAACTGCACGCCGCTGCCGCCCGGCTGATCACAGCGCCGGCGGGCGGCGGCCGGGCCAGTCGGTCGCGGCATGGTAGCTCTGCCCGATTGCCAGCACCTCGGCATCGGCGCCAAAGCGGCCGATGATCTGCATTCCCATCGGCAAGCCCTCCGCGCCAAAACCGCAGGGCACCGCCAGACTGGGCAGACCGATCAGGCTGACCGGCACCACAACCTCCATCCAGCGGTGATACGTGTCCATCGCCCGGCCATTGATCGCCCGCGGCCAACGCCAGTCGGCCGGAAACGGCCAGACCTGCGCCGAAGGCATCACCAGCGCGTCATATCGGGCAAACAGCTTCGCCGCGCGCGCATACCAGCGCGACCGGATCACGCTGGCCGCATGCACCTCTGCCGCCGTCACCGCCAGCCCCTGTTCGATCTCCCATTGCGTCTCCGGCTTGAGCTGCGCCCATTGCGCCGGATCGTCGCGCATCGCCCCCTTGGCCCCGGCATTGAGAAAGGCCCGCAGCGTAAGCCAGGCCCACCACAGCTTTTCCGCCGGAAAGGGCGGCGCCACCTCGTCGATCTCCGCGCCCTGATCGGCCAGCACGGCAAGCCCCGCGCGACACAGGTCCAGGATGCCGGGCTCGCAAGGATAGGCCCCGCCCCAATCGCCCAGCCAGCCGATGCGCCGCCCCTTCAGGTCGTCGGGCGGGCGCAGGAAATCGCCGCCGGGCAGGCCAAAGGGCACGGTCGGGTTCTCGCCCGCCAGCACGCCCAGAAATCGCGCGACATCCTCGACCGTGCGCGCCATCGGGCCTTCGGTCGCCAGCGTCGCCATGAAGGTATCGCCCAGGGCATCGCCCGGCACGCGCCCGTAAGAGGGGCGCATGCCATAGACGTTGCAAAAGGCCGCCGGATTGCGCAGCGACCCCATCATGTCGCTGCCATCGGCCAGCGGCACCAGCCGCGCCGCCAGCGCCGCCGCCGCCCCGCCCGAGGAACCGCCCGCCGTGCGCGTCAGGTCATAGGGGTTGCGCGTCACCCCGAAGACCGGGTTGAAGCTGTGGCTGCCATGGCCCCATTCCGGCGTATTGGTCTTGCCGACAAGGATCGCCCCTGCCGCCCGCATCCGCGCCGCCACCAGATCGTCGGCACCCGGCACATGATCGGCAAAGATCGGCGACCCATAGGTCGTGCGCAGACCTTTCACCGCCACCAGATCCTTCACCGCCAGCGGCAGACCATGCAGCCAGCCCCGCCCCGGCGCGTCATCCGCCGCCCGGGCCTCATCCATCAGCACCTCGGGCGCGCGCGGCGACACGATGGCATTCACCGCCCCGTTCACCGACGCGCTGCGCGCCAGATGCGCCTCCATCACCTCCGAGGGCTTTATCTCACGCGCGGCGATCATCCGCGCCAGATCCGAGGCCGAACGATCCAGCAGCACGATATCCTCTTTCATCTGTTCAAAAATATCCTGGGGGGTGTGGGGGGCAAAGCCCCCCACCTGCGCGCCGCCGCAAGGCGGCGCAACCCGTAGGTTCATTTCTGCAATTCGGTCCAGATCGCGGTCACATAGTCCTGTGCCTTGCCGGTGCAGGTGGGCAGGAACACGCCCGCCGCCTTGAACGCCTCGGGGATCACCACCTCGGGCGCGGTCTTCATGTCTTCCGGCATGAAGGCCTCGGACCCGGCGATGCCATTGGCATAGCGCGCAAAGGCCGAGATCATCGCGGCATTTTCCGGCACCATGATGAAGTCGAGGAACTTGTAGGCCGCGTCCACATTCTGCGCATCCTTGAGCAGCATCACCGAATCCATGAACAGCGGGTACCCCTCCTTGGGATAGCCATAGGCCACCGCCGGATTGGCGACCCGTGCCCGCATGGTCGATCCGTTCCAGTTCACGCTGGCCGCCCAGTCATTGTTCGACAGCTTTTCGGTCGCGCCGTAATCCATGCTGATCCAGTCGGGCTTGGCGGCGATCAGGGCGTCGCGCGCCTTTTTCAGCACTTCGGCATCTTCGGAACAGGGCTGGCCGCCGGCCCACATCGTCGCCATGGCAACGATGTCGTTCATCTCGGGCACGACGTTGATCTTGCCCTTCAGCTCTGCCGGCACCTCCAGAAAGACCGACGAGGTGTTGATGTCGCCGCCATAGACCGAGGTATTCACCGCGACCCCGGTCGAACCCCATTGCCACGGAACCGAGAATTTGCGGCCCGGATCCCAGCTCACATCCTGCCATTCAGGGGCGATATTGCCCTTGTTGGCCAGTTTGGCGGCATCCAGTTCGGTCACCAGGCCCTTCTCGATCCAGATCGGCACATAATTGGCCGAGGGCACCACCAGATCAAAGCCATGGCCGCCGGCCTCGATCTTGGCAAGCGCGGTGTCGTTGCTGTCGTAATCGGTCACGGTGACCTTGATGCCGGTCTCGGCCTCGAATTTCGTCAGCAGTTCGGGGCTGGTGTAATTGCCCCAATTATAGAGTTGCAGCACCCCCTCGGCCCGGGCAAGCCCGGTGGTGGCCATCAGAAGCGCGGTGGCGGTGATCAGTCTTTTCATCAGTCTCTCCTTGCTGGTAAATCCGGGCTCGATCGGCCCGGTTCGGGATCAGGTGAACAGGAAATCGGCACTGGTCAGGGTGGTGGCGGTGCTGCCATGCAGACGGATCGACTGATCGCCCCAGCCGATCAGCCAGTCCTGCGCCGACAGCCGGTCGAGGTGAAGCGCGCCAAAGTCGCGGGCCAGGTCGCGGTCGATCACGATCCGGTCCAGCCCGTCCTGGAAATCGGTGATCACGTCGCGCGCCGCCCCGGCATTGGCAAAGACAAAGCGGTCGGCCCCGGCGCCGCCGGTCAGCCGGTCGCTGCCGGCCCCGCCGTCCAGACGGTCGGCGCCCGCGCCGCCCGACAGGCGGTCGCGCCCGCTGCCGCCCAGCAGGATGTCGGCGCCCAGACCGCCGCCCAGGTCGTCGGCGCCGCTGCCCCCGCGCAGGCTGTCCCTGCCGCCCCAGCCGCGCAGGCTGTCGGCGCCGCTGCCGCCGGCCAGCATGTCGTCGAAACGCGATCCGTGCAGCTGGTCAGCGCCGCGCCCGCCCTCCACATGGCTGGTGAGATCGGCGATATCGGCGCCGCGCAGGATCACGCGATCATTGCCCGCCCCGGCCAGAACGACGCTGCCGCTGCGGCCATCGGTCTGGCGCAGCGTGTCGTCGCCGCTGCCGGTCACGGCGGCGATTCGATCCTCGGCGGCGATGCGGTCGGCCCAGGCGGAACCGATAACCGAGGCCAGCACGTCGGAGATGACGCTGAGCCCGCGCCCGGCCTCGACCGCGATGAAATA
>Ga0209053_1000946_pt1 | contig 15951 bp, 14 predicted proteins | sample EBPBio152010_DNA_FD_185864 | JGI IMG/M metagenome (GOLD analysis project Ga0209053, IMG submission 185864) | Wastewater treatment Type I Accumulibacter community from EBPR Bioreactor in Madison, WI, USA - Reactor 1_7/15/2010_ DNA (SPAdes)... | ecosystem: Engineered > Bioreactor > EBPR >... | reverse complement strand
CACGGCGGCGATGTAATCCGAGTTCCGCACCACCATCGTCTCGGCGCGCGCGACGCGCGCGTAAGGCGGCCAGGCTGTAAGTGCGATGGCGATACAGGCATTTTCGATGCCCGGCCCCAGCACCGCCACGAAGGCGAGTGCGAGCACAAGGCGCGGGAAGGCGAGGAAGATATCGGTGATCCGCATCAGGACACGGTCCACCCAGCCGCCAAAATAGCCGGCGACAGTGCCGATGAGGAGGCCAATCGGCCCTACGGAAATCACCACCAGCAGCACAATCACGAGGGTCACACGCGTGCCGTGCACGATGCGCGAAAAGATGTCGCGTCCGAGGGCATCGGTTCCGAACCAGTGCTTGGCAGAGGGCGCAAGCAGGCGCTGGTCGAGGTTCTGCGCGAGCGGATCATGTGTCGCGATGACTGGTGCCAAGGCTGCCGCGAGCAGCAGCAACACGACGATTGCAAGGCCAACCAGCGCCAACGGGTTGGCCTTCAATGCAAGCCAGCGACGATAAGCCTGCGCGAGCCGCGCCTGCCCGCGCGACACAGGCGCTTCGGAGGTGAGATAGGCGTAGAGATTGCTCATGCCGCCCTCATCGTGCCCGAGGATCGACAAGGCGGGCAAGGATATCCGTGAGCAGGTTGATGCCCACGAAGATCGCGCCCACCACGATGGTGCCGCCGAGCACGGCGCTCATATCGGCGTTGAGCAGGGAATTGGTGATGTAGCGCCCGAGGCCCGGCCATGCGAAAACCGTCTCGGTGAGCACCGAACCTTCAAGCAGGTTCGCATAGGAGAGCGCGATCACGGTCAGCAGGGGCACCATCGCGTTCCGGAGGCCATGCCGCCAGATGACGCGTGCCTCCGACATGCCCTTCACCCGCGCCGTGGTGATGTATTGCTGCTGCAATTCCTGGATCATGAAAGAGCGCGTCATGCGGCTGATATAGGCCGTGGAAAAAAGCCCGAGACACGCAGAGGGCAGGATGAGATGCGACAGCGCATTGCGGAAGGCATCCCAATCGCCTTGCAGCGCACAATCCAGCAGCAGCACGCCGGTGATCGGCTCGATGAAATCCTGATACGCCACACCAATGCGGCCCGGGCCTGAAACCCAGCCGAGCTTCGCGTAGAATAGCAAAAGGCCCATCAGGCCCAGCCAGAAAATCGGCACGGAATAGCCGAAAAGCCCGATGAACCGCGCGAGATGATCCGGCCAACGCCCCTGCTTCGTCGCGGCCAGCACACCTAGCGGAATGCCGAGCGAGATGCCGATCAGTGTGCCCAAAGTCGCAAGTTCGAGGGTCGCCGGGAAGACGCGCTTGATATCCTCGATCACCGGGTTCGAGGTGAGGACCGACTTGCCGAAATCGCCGGAGAACACCTTCTGGAGATAGATCCAGAATTGCACGATCAGCGGCTTGTCGAGGCCCAGTTCCAGCCGCGCCCGCTCATAGACATCCGCCGGCGCACGATCCCCCACCACCGCGAGCACCGGATCCACCGGCATCACGCGCGCGATGAAGAAGGTGACCGCGAGCAGCCCGAGCAGCGTGATGGCGACTGTCGTGAGTTCGCGCCCGACTGTTCCTGCAAGGCTCAGGGCCTGCTTGCTCGCCATACCGTGGTAATCCCGATGAATGTTCAGAAAAAGCGGAGCGGCGATTCGCGGTCGCCGCTCCGGATGGGGCTCAGCCCTTCACGATGTTCCAGTAATAGTTCGCGCTGGAGCTCGGGCCAATGCGGAAACCGCTCACGTTCTTGCGCGAGGCCGCAACCTCGATCTGCTGGAACATGATCACGAAAGGCGAGGTCTTCTGGTGCTCGCGCTGGAGTTCCTCATAGACCGCCTTGCGCTTCTCGGTGTCGCGCTCGAGCACATTCGCGAGCGTCTTCTTGGTCATCTCTGGAATGTCCCAGGCATTGCGCCAGGCCAAGGTCTTCGAGCGTGCGTCATCCGCATTGCTCTCGTTGATGGCGAAGGTCTCGGCATTGGTATGCGGATCGAGATAATCCGGACCCCACTGGCCGATGTAGATGTCATGCGTGCGGGCGCGATACTTGGTCAGCGTGGCACGGCCATCGCCCGGCAGCAGTTCGAGCTTCACGCCGGCTGCGGCCCATTGCGACTGGATCGCCTGCGCAATGTCGGAGATCGGCGAGGTGTTGCGCACATCCATGGTGACTGTGAAGCCATCCTTCAGGCCGGCCTTCTCGAGCAGCGCCTTGGCCTTGGCGACATCATATTTGTAGGGCTTCTCGGAGATCGCACCGAGGAAGCCCTTCGGCAGGAAGCTCTGGTGGCTTGCGAAGGTGCCGGCGACGATATTGCGCTCGATGGCATCGTAATCGGTCAGCCATTTGAGCGCCTCGCGCACTTCCGGCTTCGCGAAGTGCGGGTTCTTCGTGTTGAGCCCGAGATAGAGGATGTAGCCCTTGTCGCCCTGCGACACCGTGATGTCCGGGTTCGAGCGGGCTGAGGCCAGCTGGTCCTTGTGGAGGTTGCGGGCGAAATCGACATCGCCCTTTTCAAGCAGCAGGCGCTGGGAAGCGGGTTCCGCCACATGGCGGACGATGATGCGGCGGGTCTTCGGCGCGCCGCCCACCCAGTTCGGATTGGCTTCGAGCGCATATTGCTCGTTCGCGCGCCAGCCACGCAGGATATAGGCGCCCGAAGCGGCCGAATTGCGCTTCATCCATTCATTGCCGAAGTCGTTGTCCTTCACATTGGCCTGCACCACCTTGGAATCGACGATCGCCGCCACATCCGAGGTCATGCAGTTCAGGAAGAACGATGTCGCATAAGGCTTGTTGACCGTGATGGTCACGGTCTGCGGATCAACGGCCTTCACGACGTTGAGAACGTTGTCCTTGTTGATGCCGAATTGCGTGATGATGAAGCCCGGAGACTTGTTGAGCGTCACCGCGCGCTGGAACGAATAGACCACGTCGGCCGCGGTAATCGCGTTGCCCGAATGGAACTTGAGGTTCGGCTTCAGCTTGAAGGTATAGGTCATGCCATCAGCCGATGCGCTCCAGCTCTCCGCGAGCTGGCCGACGATCTTCGTGGTATCGTTGACGTCGTAGTTCACAAGCCGGTCATAGACGTTGCCCGTGACCTCGGAGCCCGAGAATTCAAACACTTCGGCCGGATCGAGCGAAATGATATCGTCGATCTGCTTGGCCATCACCACCGTGTCGCGCGGGGTCTGCGCGAAAGACGGTGTGACCGCCCCAATCGCTGTGGACGCAAGCAAGGTTGCGCCGGCTGCCAAAGCATGCCGCCTGTTGATATGCATCGAGATGGTCTCCCCTGTTGTGAGGGGCGGTGTATCGCCTTTCAACGTGAAAGCCCCCGATCACCGCCCGATGCAATCATGAGATTCCCCTAGCTGGGGCTTGTCAATCGGTGGTTCACGCCTCAACGAGCGGGCGCGGCCTCAGGGTTCGAAATCCGGCTGGTTCTGCGGTAGCGCCTGCTGGAAGGCCGGCAGCGCGAGGCAGTTGGCCTCCACCGCAAGCAGGCGCGGGAAGGCGCTCACATCCACCTTGAAACGCCGCGCATTGCTCAACTGTGGCACGAGGCAGAGATCGGCAAGGGTCGGCGCATCGCCAAAGAGAAACGAGCTGTTTTCTGCCCTTACGAGCGTTTCGCAGGCGGCAAGCCCTTCGCGATTCGCCCAGGCCGCCCAAGCCTGCACACCGGTATCGTCCTGCCCGAGCTTGCGCAGCCGGTTGAGCACCTTGAGGTTCTGAACCGGGTGGATGTCACATGCGATAGCGAGCGCGAAGGCGAGGATCCGAGCGCGTTGGGCTGCGTCGCCGGGCCGCAGGGGCGGATCGGGGAAGGTCTCGTCGAGCCACTCGATGATCGCCAGCGATTGGGTCAGCACCGCGCCGTCATCCGTTTCCAGTGCGGGCACGAGGCCCTGCGGATTGAGCGCCAGGAAATCTGGTGCGTTCTGCGCGTTATGGCGCAGGTGGTGGAAGACATGCTCCACGCTTAAGCCCTTGAGATTGAGTGCGATTCGCACCCTGAAAGCAGCGGAGGAACGAAAATAGCCGTGGAGGCGCATGGGATTCTCTTTTGCGTGGGCGCACGAAAACGCGACTTTTGCCCTTCAGGCGAGCAAGTCCGCATCGGGAACGGGCTGGCGCGCCGCAGGGCCAGGCCCTATACCTCACACGAACCGACCCCGAAAAGCGAGCAAGGCAGAGGGGCGATTTTGGGAGGATCATCCATGAAGCTCACTCGGCGTGGTTTCGGCTTCGGCGCGGCGACCCTGATCGCCAGCCCGGCCATCGTCACTTCGGCCCGCGCGCAGGCGGTCACCTTGCGCATGCATCACTTCCTGCCGGCGGTATCGAATGGTCACGCGAAGCTTCTGGCGCCCTGGGCCCGGAAGGTCGATGCGGAAAGCCAGGGCCGGCTGAAGATCGAGATTTTCCCCAGCATGCAGCTCGGCGGCACGCCGCCCCAGCTTTTCGATCAGGCGCGCGATGGCGTGGCCGATATCGTCTGGACCCTGCCGGGCAATACCCCGGGCCGCTTTCCCTCGACAGAAGTGTTCGAGCTGCCGTTCATCGCCTCGAATCGCGGCATCGTGAATGCCCGCGCCGCGGCGGAATTCACCGAAAAGCGCCTGATGGAAGAAACGAAGGAAGTGAAGCTCCTTGCCTTCTGGGCGCATGATGCGGGCCTCATCCACGCGAACAAGCAGGTTCGCACCATGGATGACCTGAAGGGCCTGAAGTTGCGCAACCCCACCCGCCTCGCGGGTGAGGCGCTGAAGGCGCTGGGCGCCACCTCGGTGGGCATGCCCGTGCCGCAGGTGCCGGAAAGCCTCGCGCAGAAGGTGATCGACGGCGCGGTGATCCCGTGGGAGGTCGTGCCTGCGGTGAAGGTGCATGAGCTCGTGAAGTTCCACACCGAGATTCCCGGCGCGCCCACGCTCTATACCGCGACCTTCTTCCTCGCGATGAACCGCGCGAAATATGATGGACTGCCGGCCGATCTCCGCGCCGTGCTCGACAAGAATCTCGGCATGGTCTTCGCCGATATGGCGGGCAACATGTGGGATAACGAGGCGAAAACGGTTTCCGCCCAGGTCCGCAGCCGTGGCAACACCATCACTACGATTTCCGAGGACGAGAAGCAGAAATGGATCAAGGCCACCGAGCCGGTTCATGCCGCCTGGATCGAGCAGATGAAGGCCAAGAACATCGATGGCGCGGCGCTGATTGCGGAAGTGAAGGCGCTCATTGCAAAATACGAGAAGATGGCCTGATCGTTTTTGCGTGCGCGCAAGTCTCAAGCCCGGCGGCCTTGTGCCTGCCGGGCTTTTCTGCTTTTGAACCCTCCTCTTCCTCCGCTGGGCCGGCGTTTCCATGTCTGATGATCCGACATCTTCCGGGACGCTCTGGCAGGCCCAGCCGGCTATCGATCGCGCCATTGGCTGGGTCGCGATTGGCGGCGGTGCGCTGGCGCTCGGGATGGCGCTTCTTGTCACCGTGAGCGTTTTCGGCCGCTGGCTCTTCTCCATGCCGATCGAGGGCGACTTCGAATTCGTGAAGATGGGCACGGCCCTCGCCGTGTTCTGCTACCTGCCCTACACGCAGGTGCAGCGCGGAAACATCATGGTCGATAGCCTCACCACCGGCTTGCCGCAGCGGGGCCGCGCCCTGCTCGATGCCCTTTGGGATCTGGTCTATGCCGGCGTGGCCCTGCTGATGGCGCATGGCCTGTCCACCGGCGCGATGGAAGCGCTGAAGAGCCGCGAGACCACCATGCAACTGCAATTGCTGGTCTGGCCGGCAATCGCGATCTGCGCGGTTCTCGCTCTGCTGCTGTTCTTTTCGGCGCTGGTTTCCGCCGCCCGCCTGGTGCGGAGGCCTGCGTGACCAGCCTTCAGATCGCGATCCTCGGCTTTTCCATGCTGGGCCTGATGGTCCTGCGCAAGCCCATCGGGCTCTCGATGCTCGTGGTGGGTGGCATCGGCTATTCGATGCTGAACGGAGTGGGGCCCTTCCTCGCCTATATGAAGACCAACACTTACCACCAGTTCGCGAATTACACCCTGTCCGTCATCCCGCTCTTCATCCTGATGGGAGCGCTGGCGGAGCGGGCCGGCATCGCGCGTGCCCTGTTCAAGGCAGCCGAGCGCGGTTTCGGACAGACGCGCGGCGGCCTCGCCATGGCGGTGATCGGGGCCTGCATGGCTTTCGGTGCGATCTGCGGTTCATCCGTCGCGACCACCGCGACCTTCGGGCGCGCGGCCCTGCCGGAACTGCGCCGCTACCGCTACGATGGCGGCTTCGCGACCGGCACCATTGCCGTCGGCGGCACGCTGGGCATTCTGATTCCGCCCTCGGTGATCCTCGTGGTTTATGCGATCACCACCGAGCAGAACATCGCGAAACTGTTTCAGGCAGCGCTGATTCCCGGCCTACTCGCGGCGTTTTTCTACTGCATCGTCATCGCAATCGTGGTGCGCCGCAACCCTGATCTCGCGCCCGCGGCACCCGCGCAGGAGGAGCTGCCTCCGGCCAGCAAGCCGGGTTGGATGCGCGGTCTCGCGATCCTTCTGCTCGCGGGCACAACGGCGCTCTGGTTCGCCGACCGGATCGAACTCACCCTGCTGGTTCTCGGCGGCTTGCTGGCGTTGGTGATGGCCTTCGCCGATCTCGCGATCCTGCCCGCTCTGGCCATCGCGCTGATCGTCGTAGGCGGGATCTACGGCGGGGTTTTCACTCCCACGGAAGGCGCGGCGGTGGGCACGATCGCGATGCTCGCGGCCGGGCTGATCCAGCGCAGCCTCAGCCTTGCCGATATCCGCGAGGCCCTGCGGCAGACGGCCGTGACCTCCGGCATGATCTTCATCATCCTGCTGGGTGCGGAAGTGTTCGGCGCGTTCCTTGCCCTCTCGCGTCTGCCGACGGTGGCGGCAGAATGGGTGGGCGGGCTCGGCTATTCGCCGTATCTCGTGGTCATCGCGATGCTCGCCTTCTACATCCTGCTCGGCGCGGTGATGGACGAACTCGCGATGATCCTGCTCACGCTGCCGGTATTCTTCCCCGTGGTGCAGGGCCTTGATTTCGGCATGTTCCCGGATGACGTGGCGATCTGGTTCGGCATCCTCGTACTGATCGTGGTGGGCATTGGCCTCACGGCGCCGCCCATCGGGTTGAACGTGTTCGTGATCCACCAGATCGCGAAGGATGTGCCCCTCTTTGCGACCTATCGCGGGGTGCTGCCGTTCCTGCTGGCGGATGTCATCCGCCTCGCGCTGGTGGTCGCTTTCCCCGGCCTCGCGCTCTGGCTTGTGCGCGTTCTTTCCTGAGAAATATCAGAGCCTTGTGCATTTATGAAATCTGCTGGCTCATGCTGTACAGAACCGCATCGGGTTGCCTGTAATTCAGGCTTGACGCTCAAATAGATCGTATCATACGATCATTAATATGAGGAAAGTCACGAGCATTCACGCGGATTGCGTGGCCGCCATCGCCGGCTGGATCACCGGGGGAGTTTATCCGCCTGGGACCACGCTGCCGATCGAGCCGGCGCTTTGCTCGGAGCTGGGCGTGAGCCGTACGGTGGTGCGTGAGGCCGTGAAGACGCTGGTGGCGAAGGGGCTGCTCACCACCGGCCCGCGCGTGGGCACCCGCGTTCAGCCGAAATCAAGCTGGAACCTCTACGATCCCGATGTCATCGACTGGCGTTTCGCCGCCGGCGTGGATGAAGACCTGCTGCGCGACGTGATCGACCTGCGCCTCACCTTCGAGCCGGCGGCCTGCGAATTCGCCGCGCGCCGCGCAAGTGCCGAGGATCTCGCGCGGATCGAATTGGCCTATGCCGACATGGCCGCCGCGGTGGATGGGCATGGCCGCTATTTCGCGGCGGATATCGATTTCCACACGAGCATTCTCGCGGCGGCGCATAACCAGTTCTTCGCGGCGCTCTCGCCGCTCATCACGGCGATCCTAAAGGTGTCGATCCGCCTCTCCGTGCGCAATCGCGATGGCGCGGCGGCTTCGCTGCCCTTGCATCGCGCGGTGGCGGACCGGATCGCGGCACGCGATCCGGAAGGTGCGCGGCTGGCCATGCAGCGCCTCATTCTGGGCGCGCGCGAGGATATTGACCGGGGCGGGCCGGTTGATCCGGCTTTTATTGTCATTGCGGGGGTGGGGAGATGATGGCGCTGGAACGCATATTCTTCCGGGGGCTGGAGGCTTTGCTGGTTTTCCTCCTTGCCGGCATGGTGGTGATGGTTTTCGGCAATGTGATGCTGCGCTGGTTTGCCGATAGCGGCCTCACCTTCTCCGAAGAAATGAGCCGCTATTTCTTCGTCTGGCTCACCTTCATCGGCGCTGTTGTGGTGATGCGCGAGCACGCGCATCTCGGCGTGGATGCGCTGGTGCGGGTGCTTGGCCCTCGCGGGCGATTCATCTGTATGGTCCTGAGTGACATTCTCGTGCTCGGCTGCTGCGTGCTGTTCTTCTGGGGCACCTGGAAGCAGGCACCGCTGAATTACACGAACATTGCGCCGGTTACGGGCATCAACATGCTCTGGGTGTTCGGCGTGGGGCTCTTCACCTCGCTCGGCATCGGGCTGATGGTCGCGGCACGGCTGATCCGGGCTCTGACAGGGCGGCTTGCCCCGCGCGAACTCGATATCTTCGCGGGCGAGTTCAGCGATGACGAAGCCGCCCATTCCATCAAGGGCCGCCTCGAATGACCGTTCTCGTTTTCCTCGTCTCGCTCTGCGGAGCGATGGCGCTCGGCATGCCCTGCGCCTTCGCCCTTATGGTCTGCGGCGTAGCCCTGATGGGCTGGATGGTCGCGATCGGCATCTATCCGGCCTTCGATGCGCAGGTGATCGCGCAGAAGATGCTCGATGGCGCGGATAGCTTCATCCTGCTCGCGATTCCGTTCTTCATGCTCGCTGGCGAGTTGATGAATGCCGGCGGCCTTTCGAAGCGCATCGTGAATTTCGCCTTGGCGCTGATCGGCCATCGCCATGGCGGCCTTGGCTATGTTGCGATCATCGCGGCGGTGATCATGGCCTCGCTCTCGGGCTCGGCGGCGGCGGATACAGCGGCACTCGCCGCGATCCTCATCCCGATGATGCGCGATGCCGGCTACAACGTGCCGCGTTCGGCTGGGCTTATTGCCTCTGGCGGCATCATCGCGCCGGTCATCCCGCCCTCAATCGGCTTCGTGATCTTCGGTGTGGCCGCGAATGTCTCTATCCCGCAATTGTTCCTGGCGGGCGTGTTCCCCGGCATCCTGATGGGCGTGAGCCTCTTCTTAGCCTGGTGGTGGGTGGCGCGGAAGGAGACGCTGAAACCCTATCCCAAGCGCAGCTGGGGCGAGCGCTGGCAGGCCACGAAAGATGGTGCGTGGGCCCTGGCCATGCCGGCCTTCATTCTTGGCTCGATCCGCTTCGGCTTCGCGACTCCGACGGAAGCGGCGGTGGTTGCCACGGTCTATGCGCTGTTCGTGGGCATGTTCATCTATAAGGAGCTGAAGCCCAGCCAGCTTTACGGGCTGTTTCTCGCTGCCGCGAAGATGACCAGCGTCATCATGTTCCTGGTGGCGGCGGCGCTGATTTCGTCCTGGCTCATCACGGCGGCGAATATTCCCGGCGAGGTCGGCAAGCTGCTGGAGGCCTTCACCGACAACAAGCTGCTGCTGATGATCCTGCTGATGGTGCTGGTGCTCGTGGTGGGCACGGCGCTGGATTTCGCACCCACGGTGCTGATCCTCACGCCGGTTCTGATGCCCATCGTGAAGCAGGCGGGCATCGATCCGATCTATTTCGGGGTGCTCTTCATCATGAACAACGCGATCGGCCTCATCACGCCGCCGGTTGGCATCGTGCTCAACGTGGTGGCCGGGGTGGCAAAGGTGTCGATGACGGATGTGATCCGCGGCATCAACCCCTTCCTCATCGCGCAAAGCACGGTACTCTTCCTGCTGGTGCTGTGGCCGCCTCTGGTGATGGCACCGTTCCGGCTGCTGCAGGGACGCATCGATTTCTACCAATTCGTCCAGATGTTGCTGGGCCTATAACCCGCGGACGCCAAGATCCGCGATCTTCAAGGGAGGAAGACCATGATCAAGAAGACACTTCTCGCAGCGGTCGGGGTGCTGGCCCTGATGACCGGCGCAGCGCAGGCGCAGTTTGCGGATCGCACCATCCGCGTCTCCAACGGCGTGAATGCCGATCATCCAGTCGGCAATGGCATCAAGGTGATGACCGAGTGCCTCGCCAAGAAATCCGGCGGCAAGATGAAGCTGCAGGCCTTCTGGGGCGGTGCGCTTGGTGGTGACCTTCAGGCGACGCAGGCCTTGCGTTCCGGCACGCAGGAAATGGTCGTGACATCGACGTCGCCGCTGATCGGCATCCTGCCGGATCTCGGCGTGTTCGACCTGCCCTTCCTCTTCGCGAACGAGAAGGAAGCCGATGCCATCCTCGATGGCGACATGGGCAAGTACCTCACCGACAAGATGCCGGGCGTGGGCCTCATCAACCTCTCCTACTGGGAGAACGGCTTCCGCAACCTCACGAACTCGAAGAAGCCGGTCGAAAAGCCGGAGGATTTCGCAGGCCTGAAGGTCCGCGTGATGCAGAACAACATCTTCCTCGACACCTTCAAGACCGTGGGTGCCAACGCCATTCCCATGGCCTTCCAGGAAGTGTTCGCAGCGCTGGAAACGAAAGCGATCGACGGGCAGGAAAACCCCTTCGTGACCATCGACACCTCGAAGTTCTATGAGGTTCAGCGCTACCTCTCGGTCACGCGCCACGCCTACACGCCCTTCATGGTGCTCTATTCGAAGACGCTGTTCGACCGCCTCTCGGCCGATGAGCAGAAGGCGCTGATGGATTGCGCGGCCGATGGCCAGAAGGAGCAGCGGAAGATCTCGCGCGCGCTCGGCGAGCAGTCTCTCGCCAACCTCCAGAAGCAGGGCATGCGCATCAACCTCATCTCGCCTGACCAGCATGCGCGCATGCGCGAAGCCGTGAAGCCGGTCTATGAGCGTTCGAAGCCGGTTGTCGGCGCCGAGACCGTGGACCGGATGAACGCAGCTCTCGCCAAGGTGCGCGGCACGAACTGAGGCCTTTTCCAGCCTGAACAACGAGGCTCCGCGCGAAAGTGCGGGGCTTCAACCCTCGGAAAAGGAGACAAGCCTTGCGCATTCGCAACGTCGAACCGTTCATCCTCCACATTCCGGTGACCGGGGGTTCGATTTCCGATTCCACCCATCAGGTCAGCCATTGGGGCGTGGTAGGCTGCCGCATCGAAACCGAGGATGGCCTCTCGGGCTTCGGTTACGCCGGCACGCATGCGCATCTGCCCTCCGACCGGCTGATCACATCCTGCATCCGCGATTGCTACGCGCCGCTGCTCGTGGGCGAGGATGCGAGCGAAATCTCCCGTCTCTGGCTGCAGCTGCTGCGCTATCCGCCGCTGCAATGGGTGGGGCGTGCGGGCATTACGCATCTCGCGCTCGCGGCGGTGGATATCGCGCTGTGGGATCTCAAGGCCAAGAAGGCGGGCGTGCCGCTCTGGCACCTGCTCGGCGGCGCGACGAAGCCCCGGCTGGAGGCCTACAACACCGATATCGGCTGGCTCTCGCTCAGCGTGCCGACCATCATCGACGGCGCGAAGCGTGCCATCGAGGTCGATGGCTTCAAGCGTATCAAGGTGAAGGTCGGCCATGCTGATCCCATGGTGGATGTGGCCCGGCTCGAAGCCATCCGTGCGGCCATCGGCCCGCACATCACGATGGCGATTGACGGGAACGGCAAATGGGATCTTCCGACCTGCAAACGCTTCTGCGCAAAGGCCGAGGCGCTGGATATCTTCTGGTTCGAGGAACCGCTCTGGTATGATGATGTCGGCTCGCATGCCGAACTCGCCCGCGCGACCTCGATTCCCGTGGCGCTCGGTGAGCAGCTCTACACGCTCGATGCCTTCCGTGCCTTCGTGCAGGCCGGAGCCCTGCACTGGGTGCAGCCGGATGTGACGCGCCTCGCGGGCATCACGGAATATATTCAGGTCGCGGATCTCGCTTTGGCGCATCGCCTGCCGGTGGCACCCCATGCTGGCGAGATGAGCCAGGTGCATGTGCATCTCGCCTATTGGCACGAGGCGACGCCGGTTCTCGAATACATTCCCTGGATCAAGGATGCCTTCCTCGAGCCTGCCAATGTGAGGGATGGGCATTTCCTGCGTCCCCAGCAGCCTGGCGCATCCAGCGAACCTTCGCCGGAAGCCTTCCGTCATTTCTCCCGCCCGCTTTCGGATTGAACCGATGAAGATCACCGCGCTCGAAACGCTCCGCATCGAGGAATTCGGCAACATCATCTTCGTGCTGCTGCACACCGATGAGGGGCTCGTCGGGCTCGGCGAGACCTTCATGGGCCCGAAGGCGGTGGAGGCCTATCTGCACGAGACGGTCGCGCCGAAGATCATCGGGAAGGATCCGCTGCAGATCGAGCGCATCAATGCGGAACTCGCCGGTTACTATCTCGGCTGGCGCTCGGCGGGGGTGGAGACGCGCGGCAATTCCGCGATCGATATCGCCCTCTGGGATCTATTCGCGAAGGCCCATAACAAGCCGCTCTGCGACATGCTCGGCGGGCGTTCGCGCGATTCCATCCGCGTCTACAACACCTGCGCCGGCTACAAATACATCCGCGACGCGCGTGCCCAGTCCGTGGCAAACTGGCATGTCGGCGCGCAGGGCGGGCCCTACGAGGATCTCGACGCCTTCCTGAACCGTGCGGATGAACTCGCCCATTCCCTGCTGGAGCAGGGCATCACCGGCATGAAGATCTGGCCCTTCGACATTGCCGCCGAGCGTTCCGGCGGGTGGGATATCACGTCGGAGGAGCTGAACCGCGCGCTGGAGCCCTTCCGCCTCATCCGCCGCGCCGTGGGCGACCGGATGGACATCATGGTCGAGTTTCATTCGCTCTGGTCGCTGCCCATGGCGAAGAAGCTTGCGGAGCGCCTCGCGGAATTCGATACCTACTGGCACGAAGACCCGTTCCGGCTCGACAATATCCGCGACCTCGGGGAATACGCCGCGCATTCGAAAGCGTGGGTCTGTGCGTCCGAAACGCTCTCCTTCACGCATGCCTTCCGCGAATATCTCGAAACGGGAGCAGCGGGCGTGGTGATGCTCGATCTCTCGTGGTGCGGCGGCATTTCCGAAGCGCGCAAGATCGCGGGCATGGCGGAGGCCTGGCACACGCCGGTAGCACCGCATGATTGCACGGGCCCGGTGGTTTATGCGGCCTCTTGCCACTTCTCGCTGCACGCCCGCAACGCGCTCATCCAGGAGAGCGTGCGTGCCTTCTATACCGGCTGGTACAACGAACTCGCGACGGGCCTTCCGCAGGTGAAGAACGGGCAGGTGACGGTGGATTTCTCGGTTCCCGGCCATGGCATTGCGCTGTTGCCGGACCTGAAAAATCGGCCAGACGCCGTGTCGCGGCTGAGTCTCGCGGAGTGACCATCCCGGCCTGTTTGACAAACTAACCAATTCGTCCAATTCTACGAGTTGCGCAGCGGGTCTTGCGCTTCAGGGCCGTGCTGTCAGGATAGGACGAGCCGCCGCGAGAGCGGCCGTCAAGAAACCGAATCCGGGAGGAATGGATGACCACCATGTTTGATCGCCGCGATGTTCTGCGGCAGGCCGCTCTGGCCGGCGCTGCCGGCGTGGCCCTCAGCGCTGGCATGAAGCCCGCGCTTGCTCAAGGCGTGACCCTGCGGCTCTCTGCCCCGATGACGCCGACGGACCAGCGCGCCGTGGCGATGACCGAGATTTTCGGCCCTGCCGTGAAGGATTTCGCGACGCTCCAGCCGCACTGGAACGCGACGCTCTTCAAGCAGGGCACCGAGCTTGAGGCTATTGCGCGCGGCAACCTCGAAATGTCGATCACCTCGCCGCAGGAACTCGCGACGCTGATCCCCGCCTGGTCGATCTTCACCGCCGGCTACCTGCTGCGCGATGCGGAGCACCAGAAGAAGGTCTTCGCCGACCCCCTGATGAACGACCTGAAGAAGACCACCGAAGACCGTCTCGGCGTGAAGCTCCTCTCGGTCATGTATCTCGGTCGCCGCCAGGTGAACCTGCGCACCGAGAAGGAAATCAAGACCCCGGCCGATATGGCGGGCATCAAGCTGCGTATGCCGGGCACGGAAGCGTGGCTCTTCTTGGGCCAGGCTCTGGGGGCCAACCCGCTGCCGGTGGCCTTCACCGAAATCTACACCGCGCTCCAGAGCGGTGCCGTGGACGGTCAGGACAACCCGTTGCCGACCGTGCGCGATTCGAAGTTCTTCGAAGTGACGAAGCAGATCGTGCTTACGAGCCATCTCGTGGACCAGAACTACATCGCGCTGTCGAAGAAGGTGTGGGACCGCTTCACGCCGGCCCAGCAGGCCGTGGTGCAGAAGGCTGCGGATGACGCTGCCGAAAGCGGCCGGAAGAAGCAGCTCGCACTTGAGGCTGAGCTTGAGGGCTTCTTCAAGGAAAAGGGCCTGAAGGTCTACACGCCGGATATCGAGGCCTTCCGCAAGAAGGTGCAGGCCGATTACCTCGCCTCCAAATTCGCGAAGGATTGGCCGCCGGGCATGATCGACAAGATCAACGCCGTAAAGTGATGCTTCCACGCTGATTCTTGGCGGGTCGGCTTTGGCCGGCCCGTTTTTCCGGGGGGAGGATCCGATGTCTCGTCTCATCGCCTTCGCGCGCATGGCAGCGCTGGACATCGCCGCACTGATGCTGGGCGGTCTTTTCCTCGTCTTCCTCATCCAGATCGGGGCGCGATACCTCTTCAACGCGCCGGCCCTCTGGACACTCGAAGCCTGCCTCACGCTGTGGCTGTGGGTGGTGTTCTGGGGTGGGGCCTTTGTCCTGACCGAGAAAGACCATGTCCGCTTCGATGTGCTCTATGATTCGGTGCGCTCACGCACGCGGCGCATGTTCGCCTTCATATCGGCCGTGGCGATTGCCGCGGGCTTCCTCGCGGCCCTGCCCGCGACCTGGAGCTATATCGATTTTTACCAGATCAAGCGCAGCGCGGTGCTGGGCATTCGGCTTGATGTCGTCTTCTCGATCTACGGGATTTTCGCGGCAGTGATCGTGTTGCGCTACCTCTGGCGGGCTTGGCTTCTCGCGCGCGGCGCTGACCCTGACATGCTCGATGGTCGCGCAGCCCAGGACGGATATCACGTCCAATGAGCCTCGCCCTGTTCTGCTGCCTCGCGGTTCTGGTGTTCCTCGCGACAATCGGTGCGCCGATCCCCTATGCGATGATCCTCTCGGCGATCGTCTATCTCGCCGTGAAAGGACAGGATCTCGGCCTTGCCGCCGAACAGATCATCCAGGGCCTCTACGATAGCTTCGTGATCCTCGCGATTCCGCTCTTCATCGTGGCCGCCAATTTCATGAATGCCGGCTCGATCTCGGATCGTCTCACGGCTTTCTGCCTTGCGCTGGTGGGCCGTTTGCGCGGCGGCCTCGGGCATGTGAATGTGGTGCTCAGCCTCATCTTTGCGGGTATGTCCGGCTCGGCCGTGGCCGATATTGTCGGCACCGGCAAGATGCAGATCGCCATGATGATCAAGGACAACCGCTACCCCCTGGGTTATGCGGCGGCGATCACGGCGGCTACCTCCGTGGTCGGACCGATCATCCCGCCCTCGATCCCGATGGTGCTTTATTCCATCGTGTCCGATGCCTCGATCGGCTATCTCTTCCTCGCGGGCGTAGTTCCCGGCCTGCTGATGACGGCCGTGATGATGGTCCTGAATTCCTATATGGCGCACCGCCTCAATGTGCCGCTGGAAGAGCCAGTGCCGCTGCGCGAAATCCCCGGCATCACCTTCCGCGCTTTCCCCGCCTTGCTGATGCCGATTATCCTGCTTGGCGGT
>Ga0209053_1000944_pt1 | contig 16012 bp, 16 predicted proteins | sample EBPBio152010_DNA_FD_185864 | JGI IMG/M metagenome (GOLD analysis project Ga0209053, IMG submission 185864) | Wastewater treatment Type I Accumulibacter community from EBPR Bioreactor in Madison, WI, USA - Reactor 1_7/15/2010_ DNA (SPAdes)... | ecosystem: Engineered > Bioreactor > EBPR >... | reverse complement strand
CTAGCCGCCCGGCCATGCGGCAGGGCGAGATAGCTCTCGGATTGCATCTCGGTGAGGCGCGAAATGGTGCGGTCGAATTCGAAAGCCTCGTGGCCGAGTTCGGCCTTGTAAAGCTTGTCCGGCATCGCCGCCGCCGAACAAATCAGCTTCACGTGATGCTCGTAGAGAATGTCGATCAGCGTGATGAAGCGCTTGGCCTCGTTGCGCCGTTCGAAGGTGAGGCGCGGGATGTTTTCCAGGATCACCGTGTGAAAATTCCGCGCAATCGCGAGAAAATCCAGCGATCCCAGTGGGCGCGCGCAGAGTTCGTCGAAGCTGAAACGGCCCACGCCACCTGCCGCGCGCTCTACCACCAGTTCCCGGCCGCCCAGATCGAAAACCCGCTTATGCACCCGCGCGCCGGCAGAAAGATCAGCGAAGGCCTGGTCCAGGGCCTCCTCCGAGGCCATGCCGGCGGGCGCATGATAGACCTTGCGCCCCTGAAGCTTCTCCATCCGGTAATCCGTGCGCGCATCGAGCCGGATGATGTCGAGCCGGTTCTGGATCAGGTTCACGAAGGGCAGGAAGAGCGCGCGGTTGAGGCCGTTTTCGTAAAGCCGCGAGGGCTCCACGTTGGAGGTCGCGACGAGCACCACGCCGCGCGCGAACAAGGCCTCGAACAGACGCCCGAGGATCATCGCATCGGCGATATCCGTGACGGAGAACTCATCGAAGCAGAGCACCCAGCTTTCTTCGGCCAGCTGCTCGGCCACGGGAATGATGGGGTCGCCTCCCTTCACCTCGCCCGTCTTCAGCTTCTGGCGATAGGCATGGATGCGCGCATGCACATCCGCCATGAAGGCATGGAAATGCGCGCGCCTTTTGCGCCGCACGCCGAGATTCTCGTGGAAGAGATCCATCAGCATGGTCTTGCCACGCCCGACGGAACCCCAGAGATAGAGGCCCTTCAGCGGCTCCGGTTTCTGCTTCCGCCCGAACAACCAGCCCAGCGCCGACCCCTTACGCGCGAGGCGATGCGCCTCCAGCCGTTCGGTGAGTTGGTCGAGCGTCGCGACAATCCGGGCCTGCGCGGGGTCGGCATCAAGACGGCCTTCCGCGACAAGGGCCTGATAGCGCGTTTGGATGGGACCGGGCATGGCAATTCCTGAACATTCCGCCTTTAGGGCAGAAAGTCCGGCCTGCAAAGGGACGAAACGCCCCCTCGTCGAAGGGATTACTTCGACATCGTGACCGGCGCGCCGGAACGCGTGGAGACGCCAGCGAAGCCGCCATCGCCCGATTGCCGCAGCCGCGCGACCACCGCGCCACCGGATTCATAAAGGATCACTTCCGATCCGCTGAGTTCCCAGGCGTTCACGCGCTGCAATTCGGTCGCCTTGCAGCCATTGGTGCCCGCGCCGTAAAGATCGAGCTTTGGCGCGCTGGAGAGCGTGATGCGGCAGCGATTTCCGGCGGATTCCATCAGGGACCAGTTGCCGGTGACGCTCGTGCGGCTGGGGGCAGCGGCGGGAACCGAAGGCGTAGCGGGCGCAGTCGCGACGCGCGGCAGGTTGCCCGGCGCGGTTGCCACACCGCCGGGCGCAGGCGCCGCCGTGCCTGGTGCCGGCGGCAAGCCGGTCGTGAGGCTCGGTGAGGGCGGCGGCGAAAGCGGGGCAGTGCCGACGACCGCGCCGGAGCCCGGAGGAGGCGGCAGGGTCTGCGTATCGGCGTCATCGACGCTCGGTGCAGCCGTGAGCGGCGGGGGCGGTGAAGCGGGTGCTGTGCGCGTCATCTGGCCGCCGCCCGGCATGTATCCGCCGAAGCGCTGGCTGGAATCGCAAGCGACGAGAAAGGTCAGCGGAACTGTCAGCGCAGCAGCGCGAAACAGGAAAGGGGCCTTGGCCGGCATCGAACCCTCCGGAAAATCTCCGCTCCGGTGCGGGAGCATCGCGAGAAGACCGTCATCTCCGGCGTTTTCGGATGAAAACGCTCTTCGTGTCTGGTTGGGCGCATATTTGTTGGCGCGAACCGGAATTCAAGTCGCCCGAAAATGCTCCAATCTGGATACCAAATCGTAAAACCAAGAAATCGAGGACAAAAAATGGCTTTTTCATTCTGGATGTTGCTGGTGGCCGGGCTCCTGCCCTATGCTACGGTGGGCTTCGCCAAGTTTTCAGCCCGCGGATACGACAACAATCACCCGCGCCAATGGGCAGCCGGGCTTCAGGGCTTTCAGGCCAGGGCCTATGCCGCGCACCAAAACCATTTTGAATTCTTTCCCTTCTTCGCTGCCGCGGTGATCATTGCCGAGATGCGCAGCGGCGGCAACGCGACGGTGAACCTTCTCGCCATTGCCGCGATTGCCGCGCGCATCGCCTATACCGCCTGCTATCTCACGGACCGCGCGACGCTGCGCTCGCTCTGCTGGATAGTAGGCATCCTCTGCATCATCGGCTTGTTCGGCACGGCGGCGGCGGGCAAATAAAAAAAAAGCCGCCCGGAGGCGGCTTTTTGAGAACTGAGGAGCGCGCACCCATCAGAACTGACGCGCCACCATCATCTTCTTGATCTCCGCAATCGCCTTGGCCGGATTGAGGCCCTTGGGGCAAGCGTTGGAGCAATTCATGATCGTGTGGCAGCGATAAAGCCGGAAGGGGTCTTCCAGATTGTCGAGCCGCTCGCCGGTCGCTTCATCGCGGCTGTCGATCAGCCAGCGATAGGCCTGCAGCAGGGCCGCCGGGCCGAGATAGCGATCGCCATTCCACCAATAGCTGGGGCAAGAGGTGGAGCAGCAGGCGCAGAGAATGCACTCATAGAGACCGTCGAGCTTCTCGCGGTCCACCGGGGCCTGCTTCCACTCATTCTCCGGCGCAGGCGTCGAGGTCTTGAGCCACGGCTCGATGGAGGCGTGCTGGGCGTAAAAGCGGGTGAGATCCGGCACGAGATCTTTCACCACCGGCATATGCGGCAGCGGATAGATGCGAACCGGACCGTCGATCTCCTCCATGCCCTTGGTGCAGGCGAGGGTGTTGGCCCCGTCGATATTCATCGCGCAGGAGCCGCAAATGCCCTCGCGGCAGGAGCGACGGAAGGTCAGCGTGGGATCGATCTTGTTCTTGATCCAGATGATCGCGTCGAGAATCATCGGGCCACAATCGTCGAGATCGACGAAATAGGTATCGACGCGCGGATTGCTCTCGCCATCCGGATCCCAGCGATAGATGCGGAATTCGCGCAGGTTGTTGGCACCCGCAGGCTTCGGCCAGGTCTTGCCTTCGGTCAGGCGGGAATTCTTGGGGAGTTGAAACTGGGCCATTGCAGGTTCCTCAATAAACGCGCTGCTTCGGCGGAATGGTCTGTACGTCGTTCGACATGGTGTAGGAATGCACCGGGCGATAATCGATCGTCACCGAGCGCTTGTTCTCATCCATCCAGGCGAGCGTGTGCTTCATCCAGGTCTTGTCGTCGCGATCCGGGAAATCCTCGCGGGCATGCGCGCCACGCGATTCCGTGCGGTTCACGGCGGAATCCATCGTCACCACCGCCTGAACGATGAGGTTGTCGAATTCGAGCGTTTCCAGCAGGTCGGAATTCCAGACGAGGCTGCGATCCGTGACCTTGATGTCCTCGATGCCCTTCCACACCTCGTGGATGAGCTTCGAGCCTTCTTCCAGCGTCTCGCCCGTGCGATAGACCGCGCAGTTCGCCTGCATGGTCTTCTGCATGCGCAACCGAAGCTCGGCGGTGGAGGTGCCACCATTCGCATAGCGGTAATGGTCAAGGCGACCGAGCGAGAGATCCGCCGAATCGGCCGGCAGTTCCGGCTGCTTCGCACCGGCGGTCACCAGTTCGGCGGCGCGCAGGCCAGCCGCGCGACCGAACACCACGAGGTCGATCAGCGAGTTCGAGCCGAGGCGGTTCGCGCCATGCACGGACACGCAGGCCGCTTCGCCCACGGCCATCAGACCCGGGACGATGGTATCCGGGTTACCGCCCTTCATGGTGACGACTTCGCCGTGATAGTTCGTCTGGATGCCGCCCATGTTGTAATGCACGGTCGGCAGAACCGGGATCGGCTCCTTCGTCACGTCCACGCCCGCGAAGATCTTCGCGCTTTCCGAAATGCCCGGCAGGCGGGCATGCAGGATCGCGGGGTCGAGATGCTCGAGATGCAGGTGGATGTGGTCGCCACTCTTGCCGACACCACGGCCCTCGCGGATTTCCATGGTCATCGCGCGCGAAACCATGTCACGCGGGGCGAGATCCTTCACGGAGGGCGCATAGCGCTCCATGAAGCGCTCGCCGCCGGCATTGGTGAGGTAACCGCCCTCGCCGCGCGCGCCCTCGGTGATGAGGCAGCCCGCGCCATAGATGCCGGTGGGGTGGAACTGCACGAATTCCATATCCTGAAGCGGCAAGCCGGCGCGCAAAACCATCGCATTGCCATCGCCCGTGCAGGTATGCGCCGAGGTGGCGGAGAAGTACGCGCGGCCATAACCACCCGTCGCAAGGATGCAGAGCTGCGAGCGGAAGCGGTGGATCGTGCCGTCATCCATCTTCATGGCGACGACGCCACGGCACACGCCTTCCTGATCCATGATCAGGTCGATGGCGAAATACTCGATGAAGAACTCGGTCGAGTTCCGCAGGGCCTGGCCATAGAGCGTGTGGAGAATGGCGTGTCCCGTGCGGTCCGCCGCCGCGCAGGTGCGCTGGGCCGGCGGGCCATTGCCGTAATCTGTGGTCATGCCACCGAACGGGCGCTGGTAGATCTTGCCCTCTTCCGTGCGGGAGAAGGGCACGCCCCAATGCTCGAGTTCGTAAACGGCGGCCGGCGCGTTCCGGCAGAGATATTCGATGGCATCCTGGTCGCCCAGCCAGTCCGACCCCTTCACGGTGTCGTACATGTGCCACTTCCACTCGTCCTGGCCCATATTGCCAAGCGCTGCGGCCACGCCGCCCTGCGCCGCCACCGTATGCGAGCGGGTGGGGAACACCTTGGTGATGCAGGCCGTGCGCAGGCCCGCCTGCGAGCAGCCGACAGTGGCGCGCAGACCCGCACCGCCCGCACCCACCACCACCACATCGAAGGTGTGATCGGTGACCGGATAGGCGCGTCCGTTGATCTCGAACGTGCCCTTCGCTTTCGCGTCCTTCGTTGCCATGAAACAGGTTCCCTGCCGAAATTCCGAAACGAACCGCTCAGCTGCCGAAGCCGATGCGGAGGATGGCGTAGATGGAGGCGAGCCCCATCAGCACCGCGAAAAAGGTGTTGAGGAGGATGAGCACGATCTTCTTCCCCTCCTCATGGACGTAATCCTCGATGATCACCTGCATGCCGAGGCGCATATGCAGCAGCGCCGAGACGAGGAAGGCGATGAGCAGGATGCCGACCAGCGGGTTCGCCACCAGCGCGCGGGCGCCGGCATAATCGAGCTTCGCGAGCATCACCACGATCACCACCATGGCGAAGGTCAGCGGGATATTCGCGACCGCCGTCAGGCGCTGCATCCAGAAATGGCCGGTGCCGGATTTCGCAGCACCAAGGCCACGAACGCGGGCGAGAGGGGTGCGAATGGAATTCGGATTATGTGACATGGTTCATCCCCCTCAGCGCATCAGAACCAGCGCCCAGACCAGCAGGGTGAGCCCCACCGAGCCGATGAGCGTCGCCCAGCCGAGCTTCATCCGCGCCTCGCGGTCGAACATCGCGCCGGTATCCCAGATGAGATGACGCAGGCCGCCGAACATGTGGTGGAACAGCGCCCAGGTGTAGCCGAACAGCACGAGCTTGCCGATCCACGATCCGTAGATCGCCTGCACCACGCCATAGGCATCCTTGCCGGCCGCAAGCGCGACGAGCATCGCCACCACCAGCAGGGTGCCGAAGAACAGGGCCGCACCCGTGACGCGATGCAGAACCGACATCACCATGGTAATCGTCGGTTTGTAGATCTGGAGGTGCGGAGAAAGCGGGCGCTGGGCCGGAGAGGTGCGCGGCATCGGGTTTTCCAAGTCTGGTCTTCGTGTCGTGACACAAAGACGTTGTGAAAACGGAACAATGGGGTCCGTTAGCGAAAACTCTGCCGCACTGCAATGTCTGAGCGGCACGACCTTGGTCGGACCTCAGCCTTGCGGCACCACGCCCCGGCGCGCCAGTTTTTTCTGCACATCCTGATACGCCTCATTGATGCGGATCGTCTTGAGGCGCGAGGTCGCACCCGCCACAATGCGAATCGCGCGGGCAGGAAGGCCCAATTCCTGTGCCAGAAGCTTCTCGATGGCGGCATTGGCGCGGCCATCCTCGGGCACGGCGCGCACGCGGGCCATGAGCACCGCACGGCCATCCGCGAGGGTTTCGACCCCCTCGAGCGCATCGCGACCGCCGCGCGGCGTCAGGCGAAGGAACACCAGCGTTCCCTCGCCATCGGCCCGGAGAAAACCCGCCCCGGCGGCGGGGTTCATTTCTTCAGATCGTAGATTTTCTGGCCCGAGAAGGTGAAATCCAGCCCCTTCTGCGGCAGGTGGCAGGCATAGCAATTGTCGAGCTTGATGGGGTTGGGCGCGCCATCCGCCTTGAAGGAGGCATATTCCCAATCGCCGTTATCCTTGTCGGTGGGGAAGAGATTGGTCTCGCCCCAGCCCGCGCGCTTTTCCATCACGGCGATGGCGCGCAGGCGCTGCGTGGGCTGCAACCGACCATCAGCCCCCTTGATCGGCGTGCCGCCCGCTTCCAGCGCGACATCGTGATCGGCCATCACCAGGATTGTGCCATCCGGGAAGGGCTCGCCCGGTTTCACGGCCGCCAGCGCCTGCGGATTGATGTAGAGATAGCGCACGATCTTGCGGTCGGGCTTGTCGACCTTGTCGTAAAGCTTGAAGCCCTTGGCGAAATCAGCCGGCAGCGCCACGCGCGTGAAGGTCGCATCACCCGCATTCTGCGCATGGCCCGGAACGGCCAGAATTCCCATGATGGCCGCAGCGAGCGCGACCCCTCCCCGACGCATCATCATCCGCTCCTCCCGTTGCAGCCGGAAGAGAGTGACCGAGACACGCGCGCTTCGCAAGCCCCGGGCGGTTGCGCACTGGGCTCAGAACACCCAGTGCACGAGGCGCATCAGGAACAGCAGGCCGATGATGAGAACCATCGGCGAGATATCCACCGGGCCGAGATTCGGCATGCGCCGGCGAATGGGCGCCAAAGCCGGCTCGGTAACGCGATAGAGAAACTCCCCGATCGACGAGACAAGCGGCTGGCGGGCATTCACGATGCCAAAGCCAATCAGCAGGCTCAGCACGGCCTGTCCGACCACCATCCAGATGTAGAGCGAGACGACGGTATCGAAGAGCCAGAGCAGCGGATTCATCGAGAAGGTCCCAAACAGATTTCCGAAACGGAATTCATTTCCCGGAGGAAACGGCGGCGCGACGCGAGCATTGCGGCTTCACCTCTATCCGAGCGAGGCCGCGGGGGGCAAGGCCGGCTCGCGACATCAACTTGTACATCGCCGCGAATTGCCCGTTGACTTCGCCGAGAAGTTCCGCAATGAACCTGCCACCCGTTTCCGGGGCTGTAGCTCAGCTGGGAGAGCGCTGCAATCGCACTGCAGAGGTCAGCGGTTCGATCCCGCTCAGCTCCACCATTTTCTTCTCCGTCCCAGCCCGTTCATCCATCAGAACGACACCATCATTCACCCGCCTGAAGCGCGGCGAACGCACGCCTGCTTGGAGCAGGCGCGCCTTGATGTCACGGGCTCAGGCTGCGCGCACGGCGGCCAGGAAGTCCTGCACGCGCCGGCGCATGCGCTCAGCCTGTTCGGCCAGCTCGGAGGCCGAGGCCATCACCTGCGTCGCCGCACTGCCGGTGGAAGCTGCCGCCTGATTGACCTGCGCGATGTTGGAGGACACCTCCTCCGTGCCGCGCGCGGCCTGCTGGACATTGAGCGCGATGTTGTGAGTCGCGCGGTCCTGCTCCACGATCGAGGCCTCGATCATCTTCGAGATGCCGTCGATCGCGCCGATCGCCTCGCCAATGCCCTGGATGGCACTGATGGTGCCATCCGTCACCGATTGCATAGCCTGCACACTCTCGGCGATCTGTTCCGTGGCCAGACGCGTCTGGTTCGCGAGTTCCTTGACCTCATTCGCGACCACCGCGAAACCACGCCCCGCCTCGCCCGCCCGCGCGGCCTCGATGGTCGCGTTGAGCGCGAGCAGGTTCGTCTGCGACGCAATCGAGTGGATGAGTGAAACAACCTCGCTGATGCGCTGCGCCGACAGTGCAAGCTGCTGCACCTGCTGATCGGTTTCGGAGGCTCGCGCCACAGCTTTCGCGGCGATCTCGGTGGAGCGGCGTACCTGCTCACCGATCTCGCCAATAGAATGCGCGAGTTCATCGCCCGCACTGGCCAGCCCCTGCACATTGACCGAGGCTTCATCGGCCGCACTGGCAACCGAGGTCGCCTGCATCGAGGTCTCCTCGGCCGTCGCGGAAAGGCTCGTGGCTGCAGCCTGCAATTGCGTGGAGGCAGAGGCGAGCGTGGTCACGATCTCCGCCGCACCAACCTCGAACGACCCGATGGCGGCCTCGATGGCGGCATTGCGCCGCTCGCGATCCCGCTGTCCCTCGAGTTCGGCCCCGCGCATGCGCTCGGCCTCAAGCCCGGTTTCGCGGAACACCAGCACCGCGCGGGCCATGTCACCCACTTCGTCGGCGCGCGATTCACCGGGCACGTCGGTGGCATAATCCTTGTTGGCGAGCCGTCGCATGGCCACCGTCAGCCCGGTGATCGGGCCGGTGAGCGAACGGCTGATCGCGAAACCGAGGATGATCGCCAGCAGGGTGGCAAGCGTGATGACCGCAAGTGTCACCATGGAGCTTAACGCAAGGATTTGCTGCGAACCTTCAGCGCGTTGCACCACATCGGCCTTCTGGCGATCTCCGAGGCCAGCGGTCTTCTCGCCGAACTGGTTGATCTCGCCTTCGAGCAGCGCGGTGATCTTGCTCACGACGGGTGCCGCTTCTTCCGCAACGATCTGGTGCACGCGGTTCCAGCTCGGCAGCTTGCGGCGATCGACGATCTCGTTCGCACCCTTCATCCAGTTGGGAAGCGTTTCCTTCAGCACCGTCAGATCGGTATTGTAATCCTGGCCGAAGCCCACGGCGCGGCGATCCAGCTGCGTGATGCGGAACGACAGTACGCCTACAAGGTCGTTGTAGACCGAAAGATCCTCCTCTGTGCCGGAATAGGCATAGAGGCGAAGCGCCGCGATGGCCCGGAGGAACATGTCGCGCACATCCCGCGCCATGAACTGGAAGGCGCGAACATCATCGACATCGAAATTGCCCTTGGGGCGGCGCTCGACGAGGTTGTTGAGCAGCTCCACCAGCGCCATGCCGTCCGGCACAAGCTGGGTTTCCAGTCGCGTCATCCCCGGCAGGGCGCTGGGGCCACCGGTCATCGAGGCGATGCGGGTCTGAACGCGCTGGAGCGCAAGGACTGATTCCTTCACCTCGCGCAAGGTGGCGACGATCTCGCTGTTGGCTTCGGTTGCGAGTCGCTCATCCACCGCCTTCATGTGCCTCAGGAGGTCGATCCAGTCCTGATCGAAGGCACGACGGGCTTTGTCGTCATTGGTCAGCACGAAACTTCCGAGATTGGCGGTTGCGGCATGAACAGTTGCCATCACCTCGGCTGTAAGGCGCGCGGCCTGCGATCGATCGAGCATCGCTTCCACATTGCCGCGGGCCTTGTCGACAAACCAGTAGGAGGCCGCACCGCCCAGAATGAATGGCATCACCACAAGAGCAAAGCCCAGAGCCAGCCGTCGACCGATGGAGAGGCGCATTGCCTTGCCGGTCGCGGGACGTGTTGCGCCCGATTGCTTCTTCAACTTCCCGAACATGCAAAGCTCCCGCTCGATTTCTGGGGCGGTCCTGAATGCGGGAAGCTCAACGGAAGCTGGTAAAGAAATGGAAAATCCCGATCGTTGTTACGCTAAAAAACATAAGGAATGGAGAGGTTTGCACAAATATTGTGCGCCAATTGCAATCGAGAATTGAGTTTCCCTCACAATTGCTCGGCCACGAAGGCATGTAATCTTCTCCGCTCGGTTCTAAGTAACGTCACAGGCTTGTCGCCAAGGCGCAGCGCCTCAGTCAACACATGCCGCTTTACTTCGCCGGCAAAAAGCAGCGCGGCTTCGTGCGCGCCGCGCAGGACGCTGGCCGAGAGCGAGAGGCGCGGCTCGAGGCCCGCCGGAAAGGCCGGAACAATCGCCTGCCCTTCACCCTGATCGGCATTCGCCGCCGCGTCGCCCGGAAAGAGGGAAGCGATATGCCCGTCCTCGCCCATGCCGCAAACCACGACGGAGAGCGGCAGCACCGGCAAGACACGCCCTGCGAGGTGGCGCGCGAAATCCTCCAGCGACTGCCTCGGTTCTTCGCTGGCGAATGAGAGCCATTCCGCGCCCGCCAGCAAAGCCGGCTGAAGTGCTGCGCGCATCATCCGCTCGTTGGAACGGGGGTGGTCCGCCGGCACGAAGCGCTCATCGGTGGGCAGCAATGTGATGCGCTTCCACGGCAGATCCTGCTTCGCCAGGGCCGCGAGAAACAGCCCCGGCGTCGAGCCACCGGGCAGCGCGACGCTCGCGCGCTCCTGCTGCTCCAGCACCGTGCGAATGCATGCGGCAACCCAATCCGCGAGGGCCTGCGAAGCACCGGCGAGATCGGCATGGAGATGCAGCACGGGATCGCGGTTCATGGCTGACGCTCAAACCCGCAATTCCGGGTCACTCCAACTTCGCCCTTCCCGCTCGATGAGGGCCACCGCCTGCGCCGGGCCGGAAGTACCGGCGACATAACGATGCGGCGTGGCGTAATGCTCCTTCCAGCCCTCGACGATGGGATCGATGAAGGACCAGGCGGTTTCCACCTCATCGCGCCGCATGAACAGCGTCTGGTCGCCTCGGATGACATCGGTCAGCAGGCGCTCATAGGCGTCGGGTGTGCGCTCGTCGAAGGCGGTGTCGTAACGCAGGTCGAGCACGCGCGGCACAAGCTTCAGGCGTCCCGAGCCCGGCACCTTCATCATCATCTGCAATTGCAGGCCGTCATTCGGTTGCAGGCGGATGACCAGCCGGTTCGCTTCTACCGCAGCCCCGGCCTGCCCCGGAAAGATGAGATGCGGCAGCTTGCGGAAGGTGACGACGATCTCCGAATAGCGCGAGCCCATGCGCTTGCCCGTGCGCAGGAAGATCGGCACGCCCGCCCAACGCCAGGTTTCCAGTTCGCAGCGCAGGGAAACGAAGGTTTCCGTGCCGCTCTCGCGCCCGAGTTCCTCGGCATAGCCCGGCACCGGCGAGCCATCGAGCGACCCGCGGATATATTGCCCGCGCACGGTTTTCTGCAGCACATCAAGGCCGGAAATCGGCTTCAGCGCGCGCAGGACACGCACTTTCTCATCACGGATCGCATCAGCCGTGAGCGTATTCGGCGGCTCGATCGCGAAGAGGCAGAGAAGTTGCAGCACGTGGTTCTGTACCATGTCGCGCAAGGCGCCGATCTTGTCGTAATAGCCCGCACGGGCCTCAAGCCCCACCGTCTCGGCCACGGTGATCTGCACATGATCGATGTCGCGTTCGGACCATGAGCGCTCGAAAAGCGTGTTCGCGAAGCGCAGGACGAGCAGGTTCTGCACCGTCTCCTTCCCGAGGTAATGGTCGATGCGATAGGTCTGGCTTTCAGGCAGCACGGCCGCCACGGCCTCGTTGATGGCGCGGGCCGAGGCGAGATCCTGCCCCAGCGGCTTTTCGAGCACGAGGCGCGTGCCGCCTTCGAGCAGGCCCGCCGATTTCAGCGCGCGGCTCGCGGGAATGAACCGGTCTGGCGGCGTCGCGAGATAGAAGGCCCGCACGCGATTCGGGTCATCCAGCCGCTCGGCAAGGCCGGAAAGGCTCGCGGCATCCGCGATATCCGCCTTCACGAATTCGACGATCGGCAGCAGGCGGCGCACATCCTCATCGGCCACGCCATGCTCGCGCAGTTTCGTGCCGAGATGCTCCTTCAGCGCCTCGGGGCTGTCGCCGCTGCGGACAACACCGGTGATGCGGCTGCCATCCGGCAACACGCCCTCCGCCGCACGCCGGGCAAGGGCCGGGAACAGCTTCCGCAAGGCGAGATCGCCCGTCGCACCCACGAGAACGAGATCGAAAAGCGGCACCGGCGTGCGCTCGGGCATCACGGGGAGGCGACGTTCAACCATGCGGGCATTTCCTTCAGCGGCAGGCGCGGCGCGGCCGTTTCCGGCCATTCCAGTTCTTATAACCCGACCGCATTACAAGTGTGAAGCTTTACTACGAAAAAAGGTAATTTTCTTACAATTAAAGCGTGAACTGCGGCTTTATCCCGCCGTGCGCTTCTCCCGCACGCTCTTCTTGGCCCGCGCGAGGCTGGTGACACCCGCATCGCCCCGTTCCAGAGCCGTCAGCACACTCAGCACATCGATGATCGCGAGATGCACATGCCGCGAGAGCATGGGCGAATAGACATCCGTATCTTCCTCCACATCCGTGGTGATCGCGACATCGCAGAGCTTGGTCAGCGGCGAGCCACGCGTGGTGAGCCCGATCACGGTCGCGCCGACATTCCGCGCGATCTCCACCGAGCGGATGAGATCCAGCGTGCGGCCCGAAGCAGAAATGGCGATCACCACATCCTTCGGGCCGAGCAGAGCGGCGGACATCGCATGCACATGCGGATCGGAATAAGCCGCCGTGGGAATGCCGAGGCGGAAGAATTTGTGCTGGGCATCCATCGCCACGATGCCGGAATTGCCCTGCCCGTAGAATTCCAGCCGCGGCGCCTCGGCCATGGCCTTCGCGGCCCGAGCCAGCAGGCCGGAATCGAGATCCTCCGAGAGACGCGCCAACGCGGTCGAGGCCCGGTCGAGCATCTTACGGATCACGGAGGATGCGTCATCGCCCGGCTTCACATCCTGATGCACGAAGGGCGTGCCCGCACCGAGGCTGCGGGCGAGGCGCAGCTTGAATTCCTTGAGGCCGGAAAAGCCGAGGGATTTGCAGAACCGCGCCACGGTGGGCTCACTGACATCCGCAGCCTCGGAGATCGCGGCAATCGACATCTCCACCGCGCGGTTGGGGTCGCGCAGGATGATATCCGCCACGCGCGCCTCGGACCGCGAGAGATGGTCGCGCGCGGCCTCGATGCTCACAAGCAGGGTCTTGCCTGTTTCAGTTTTCCCGGCTTCGCTCATGCTGTTTCCCCCGCATCGCTTTGACGCGAGATTACGGGGGGAAACTTTCGCCGCCAAGCGGATTTCCGTGGTTTTCCTACATGCCCTCGGGCACGCCGATCACCATTGCGGCTCAGGCGTGGAGGGGTCAAAGCGCCGCTTCAACCCCGACCAGCAGCCGAGATAGCTCTGGTCAATGGGCGCGTCCTTGCTGGCAAACTTCGTGAGCCGCTGGGGCAAACGCGTCTCCCACATGAAAGCCATGGTGCCGGTCAGCTTCTTCGGCAGCATCGGCTCGTTGGAGGCCTGCTCGAAAGCGGGCGTATCGGGCCCGTGCGGCAGCATCATGTTATGCAGGCTCGCGCCACCGGGCACGAAGCCCTCGGGCTTCGCGTCATAAACCCCGTAAATCAGCCCCATGAACTCGCTCATGATGTTCCGGTGATACCAGGGCGGACGGAAGGTGTTTTCCGCCACCATCCAGCGCTCGGGGAAGATCACGAAATCGATATTCGCCGTGCCGACTTCGCCCGAAGGCGAGGTGAGCACCGTGAAGATCGAGGGATCGGGGTGATCATAGGAAATCGCGCCAACAGGTGAGAAGCGGCGGAGATCATATTTGTAGGGGTAGTAATTTCCGTGCCACGCTACGACATCGAGCGGTGAGGCCTCGAGTTCGGTCGCGAACATCTCCCCGCACCACTTCACATGAAGCAGCGCCTTGCCGGGCTTGTCCTCATAGGATGCGGCGGGCGTGAGAAAATCGCGTGCATTGGCGAGGCAGTTCGCACCAATCGGCCCGCGCTCCGGCAGCGTGAAGGCGCCGCCATAATTCTCGCAGACATAAGCGCGCGCCGGGCCATCCACGAGCTCGCAGCGGAAAATGATGCCGCGCGGAATGACGCAGATCTCGCCCGGCTCGATCTCGATCACACCGAATTCCGTGGCGAAGCGCAGGCGGCCCTGCTGGGCCACAATCATCAATTCGCCATCGGCGTTGAAGAAATACTCATCAGTCATCGAGGCGGTGACGAGCGCGATATGCGCGGCCATGCCCGCCTGCCCCTCGGCATCACCGGCCGTCGTCATGGTGCGCAGGCCCTTGAGGAAGGTGAGCTTCTCGCCGGGGATCGGCACCGGCATCCAGCGCATCTGGCCGATGGGAAGCGTCGATTCCTCGCGGTTCGGCGCGGTGCGGATGAGGCCGCCGCTCACTTTGCGATAGCGCGCCTGATGCTTCACGCCGGGCTGGATGCGATAGAGCCAGGAGCGCTCGTTGGTGGAGCGCGGTGCGGTGAAGGGCGAGCCCGAGAGCTGCTCGGCATAAAGGCCGTAATTGCATTTCTGCGGCGAGTTGCGCCCCACCGGCAGGGCATTTGGCAGCGCCTCCGTCTCGAAGGAATTGCCGAAACCCGACATATAGGCGAGCGACCCCTCAACGGTGGTGCGCGCACCCGCGAGCGGTGAAAACTGCACTGGCCTGTTCATCGTGATCACTCCCGATGGCATGAAAATCCTGCACCGATCCATGCCAGAAACCGCATGGACCGGCAAGAATTAGTTTCATCTGAAACTATATGCCATCAGCCGAGCGCCGGCGGCGCGCCAAGATGCTTCGTGAGGAAAGCGAGACTCCTGCCCCAGGCCAGTTTCGCCGCGTCCGGGTTGTAGCGGGCGCCGCCAGTATCATTGTTGAAGGCATGATCGACGCCCTCATACATATGGAGTTCGTAGGCCTTGTTGTTGGCCTTCAAGGCCGCCTCATAGGCCGGAATGCCCGCATTGATGCGCTCATCCTTGCCCGCATAATGCAGCATCAGCGCACCCTTGATGGCCGGCACGCGCTCCGCCGGAATCTGCGAGCCGTAATAGGAAACACCGGCATTCAGCGCCGGCTCGATCGCGAGCACGCGATTGACCTGCCCGCCGCCCCAGCAGAAGCCCATCGCACCCACCTTGCCGGTTGATTGCGGATGGATGGCGAGGAAGCGCACCGCCGCGGCACAGCGCCGCGCCGCAACCTCCGGATCGAGCGTGCCGAACATACCGCGCGCCTGATCCTCGTTCGCGGGCGTGCCGCCCTCGGGCGAAAGTGCATCAATGCCCAGCGTGAGGTAGCCCGCGAGCGCACCGCGTCGGGTCATGTCGCGGATATGCGGATTGAGACCACGATTCTCGTGGATCATCAGCAAGGCCGGGCGCTTCATGCCACCCTTGGGCGCCACGAGATAACCCTTGAGCCCGGCATCCGAACCGGGGATCGCCACACCATCCTCAGAAACGAGGCGCGGATCATCCAGCTTCACGGTCTCGGCCACCGCATAATCGCTCTGGAGCAGCGGCAAGATCGCAGCCGCAGCGGCGGTGGAGCCGGCGATCTGCGTCAGCCGTTCCATGAAGGCGCGGCGATCCATACCGCCATGTGTGAAGCGATCATAGAGGCGGATCACATCCTCCGGCACATGGGTCTTGTCAGCAGCCATGGTTTCCTCCCGTTATCCGTCGCGCCGGAGGCTAACGCGGGGCGGCGGAAAACGGAAACCGAAGGAACATCACGTTTTCGGCAACAAAAAAGGCGGCCCGGAGGCCGCCTGAATGTTCTGCAAACCCGCGAGGGCCTCAGCCCTGGTTGCGGGGCTCGACGCGCTCGGCGATGCGGGCCGACTTGCCGCGGCGATCGCGCAGGTAATAGAGCTTCGCGCGGCGCACCTTACCCTTGCGAACCACCTTGATGCTGTCGATGTTCGGCGAATAGAGCGGGAACACGCGCTCCACACCTT
>Ga0209053_1000941_pt1 | contig 16027 bp, 14 predicted proteins | sample EBPBio152010_DNA_FD_185864 | JGI IMG/M metagenome (GOLD analysis project Ga0209053, IMG submission 185864) | Wastewater treatment Type I Accumulibacter community from EBPR Bioreactor in Madison, WI, USA - Reactor 1_7/15/2010_ DNA (SPAdes)... | ecosystem: Engineered > Bioreactor > EBPR >... | reverse complement strand
ATGGCGGGCGGGCGCTGATGCCCTATCGCATTTCGGTGCGCACGATGGTCGGCACCTCGGTGATCGAGGCGCGGCGCTTCCAGTCGAGCACTCAATAACGCTCCAGATCGGCACAGCGCCTTAACGCTGCGTGTGCGCGTTCGCACGCGGATGCGGCTTGGTGCCTTGGCCCGGAACGGTCGCCGTCGCCCGCATCGTCACGGCATAAGCTCATGTGAAAAAAGCGGAAAATGCGAAGCGCGGCATTTTTGCGAAAAAGATCCGCGAATCAAAAAATCTGATTCGTCGATGGTTCGTTCCGCATCCGCACCAATTCTTAACGCTTCCATGGGAAAAGAAGCCTTGCCGGTGCAAGCAAGTATTAACCACGATTTCACGTCGGTTTCACTTGACAGCCTGTCCGGCTCGAACCGGCTGGCGAGTCGAGCGCGGTCCGGCAAGCGCCCCTCCCGAGTCGAGTGGAATCACAAAATCTGGGAGAGTCGCAGATCGACTCAGCCACATCTTGTGCGTGAACAAAACGTGACTCAGGAAGAGTCGCCGATTCGGTTGCGATTCGTTCCAGTCCCGTTCGAATGCTTTCCGAAGACTCTGATTCCCGCGCGGTTTCTGTTCGCAATCGGCACAGCCTGAAAGCGCCACCGGGGCTGCAAGCCTTGCGAAACGGTGCGCCGCGCGCCACATCTGGAATGACAAAGCGGCCCTTCCAGGCCTCCGGGCTGGGCCCGGCCCATTCCCGGAGACGGTTGTGACGCGTCCGCCTTCCCTCGCGCATTCCGGCCCCGTCGGCAGCGGGCGCGGCGTCACCGCCGTTCTCGGTCCGACCAATACCGGCAAGACGCATCTCGCGATCGAGCGGATGCTCGGCCATGATTCGGGGCTGATTGGCTTGCCACTGCGTCTGCTCGCGCGCGAGGTTTACAATCGGTTGGTCGCGCGCGCCGGGGTGAATGCCGTGGCGCTCATCACCGGCGAGGAAAAGATCAAGCCTCCGAATCCGCGCTACTGGGTCTCGACCGTCGAGGCCATGCCGCGCGATCTCGTGGTGAGCTTTGTTGCGATCGACGAGGTGCAACTGATTGCGGATGCTGATCGCGGGCATGTCTTCACGGATGCGGTGCTGAACCGGCGCGGGCGCAGCGAAACGATGCTCCTCGGCGCCGGCACGGCGCGCGCGTTGATTGAGCGATTGCTGCCGGGCGTGACGATTGCCACGCGCCCCCGGCTTTCCAAGCTCAGTTTTGCCGGCGAGAAGAAAATCACGCGATTGCCCTCGCGCTCGGCCGTCATCGCGTTCTCGGCCGAGGAAGTTTACGCGATTGCGGAACTCGTGCGCCGTCAGCGCGGAGGCGCTGCGGTGGTGATGGGCTCGCTCTCGCCCCGCACGCGGAATGCGCAGGTCGCGATGTTCCAGGCCGGCGAGGTCGATCATATCGTCGCAACCGACGCCATCGGTATGGGCCTGAACCTCGAAATCGGGCATGTGGCCTTCGCCTCGGACCGGAAATTCGACGGCAAGCGCCATCGCCGCCTCACGCCGGCCGAAATGGCGCAGGTTGCGGGCCGCGCGGGGCGCGCACAGGAGGATGGCACCTTCGGCACCACGGGCCGCTGCGCTCCATTTGAGGAAGAGCTCGTCGAGGCCATCGAGGAGCATCTCTTCGATCCGTTAACCTTCGCGTGGTGGCGAAACGCCAATCTCGACTTTGCATCGCTCGAAAAACTGGAAGCGAGCCTTTCGCGCAACGCTCCGCAAATCGACCTCATCCGCGCGGGAAAAGCCGAGGATGAGGTGACGCTGGATATCGCCAGCGGAAGGCCCGGCATTCGTGCCCTGGCCTCTACGCGTGATGGTGTGCGCCGCCTGTGGGACCTCTGCCAATTGCCGGATTATCGCAAGGTTTCCCCGAATATTCATGCAGATCTCGTGGTTTCGCTCTACGAGCCGATCATGCGGAAGGGGGCGATCGACAATGACTGGTTCGCCCGCGAAATCCGCGCTTGCGACCGGCTCGATGGCGACATTGATACCCTCGCCTGGCGCCTCGCTTATATGCGCACGTGGAGCTATTGCGCGAACAGGCCGGACTGGCTCGCTGATCCAGTGCATTGGCAGAACGTGACGCGCGCGCTAGAGGACAGGCTTTCCGATGCGCTTCACGAAAAGCTGATGCAACGTTTCGTGGATCGGCGCACCTCGGTTCTGATGCGGCGCTTGAAAGAGAATGCGATCATGGATGCAGACGTGAGCCCGACCGGAGAGGTCATCGTCGAGGGCCAGAATATCGGCCGCCTCGCCGGTTTCCGCTTCACGCCCGATCCGAATGCCGAGGGGCAGGAGGCGAAGGCCTTGCGCGCAGCCGCCTCCAAGGCGCTGGCGGGCGAGATCGAGGCGCGTGCGACGCGGCTCTCCACCGCGAACGACGACCAGATCACGCTGTCTCTCGATGGCATCATCCGCTTCATCGGCGAGCCGATCGCGGTGTTGCAGGCCGGTGCCAAGGCGCTGGAGCCGCGCTTCCTGCTGCTGGCGGATGACGAACTCGCGGGCCTGCATCGCGAGATGGCGGAGACGCGCCTCGGCCTCTGGCTGAAGGCGCATGTGACGAAGCATCTGGGACCGCTTTTCGCGCTCGAAAGCGGCGAGGGTGCCACGGGTCTTGCGCGCGGCATTGCTTTCCGTCTCGCCGAGAACCTAGGCGTGCTCGATCGCAACGCGGTGTCGAACGACGTGCGCGCACTCGACCAGAATGCGCGCGGCGAACTCCGCAAGCTCGGCGTGCGCTTTGGCGCGCATCACCTGTTCCTGCCGGTGCTGATGAAGCCCGGCCCGCGCAGCCTGGCGGCGCAGCTGCACGTGCTCTTCACGGGCGGCGACGATTCCGGCCTGAAGGAGGTGAGCCATCTCGCCTATTCCGGCCGCACCTCGATTCCGGTCGATCCGGCGATTCCGGGTGAACTTTATCGCATTGCCGGCTATCGCGTGGCGGGTCCGCGTGCGATCCGCATCGATATTCTCGAGCGCCTCGCCGATCTCATCCGCCCGGCCATCGCCTATCGTCCTGGCGTCACCGAGGGCGAGCCGCCGGCGGGGGCCGCTGATGGCGATGCCTTCGTCGTCACCGGTGCGATGACTTCGCTGGTGGGTGCCGCGGGTGCCGATTTCGCCGAGGTTCTGAAGGCGCTGGGTTATCGCTCCGAAACGCGCACCGGCCCGGCCATCACCGTGCAGATCAAGCGTGCGGTGATTGCGCCGATGGAGCCCTTCAAGCCGGCGGAAGCGGGTGCCGAAGGGGAAAGCACGGCTGAAACGGTCGAAGGCGATGCGACCGAGGTTGTCGCCGCCGAGCCGGAAGCGGCTCCCGCGGAAGCCGAGGCTTCGGTTGACGTTCCGGTCGAGGTCGCTGCGGAAGAGGTTCCGCAGCCTGCATCCGACACGATGGAAACCTCCGCTGCCGAAGCCGCTGCTCCGGCTGAGCCTGTGGCCATCGAAGTCTGGCGGATGGGTCGCGCCGAGCGGCCGCAGCATCGTGGCGATCGTCGTCCCAACCGGGGTGGCAATCGCCCGGGCCAGCAGGCCGAGGGTGCGCCCGGCGAACGCACGGGTGAGCCGCGTCGCGGTCCGCCGCCCTGGAAGCGCGGTTCGAAGCCCGGAGACGCTCGGACTGGCGAGCAGCCGCCACGCCCGGTTGCGGAAGGTGCTCAGGCTGATGGTGGTGAGGCTCCGCGCCGGCATGATGACCAGCGGCGGGATCGCCGTGACAAGTTCGAGAAATTCGGCAAGCGCGAGGATCGTCCGCAAGGCGAAAATCGTGGTGATCGCGGTGGCAAGCCGTTCCACAAGGGCGGACGCCCGGATCGCGAGAACCGCGAGCGTGGGCCGGAACATCGCGTTTTTGCGACTAGCGGTCCCCAGCAGGGCCGCAAGGGCGAGAAGGCGGCGGACCCGGATTCGCCCTTCGCCAAGCTCGCGGCCCTCAAGGCGCAGCTCGAAGGCAAGAACTGAGGCCGTATGGCGCGACACGGGAACCGGGCTGAACCTTCGGGATCACCCCTTCCCGCGCGCCAGCGCATCGACCTTTTCATCTGGCATGCGCGCTTCCTGCGCACCCGTTCCGCCGCCGCCGATCTCGTGCGGAAAGGCCATGTGCGGGTGAATGCCCTGCGCATGACGCAACCCGGCCATTCGTTAAAGCTCGGCGACGTGCTGACCCTCGCGCTTCCCGGCCGGACCTGGATCATCCGTGTCGAAGGCTTCGCCGAGCGGCGTGGATCCTCGGAGGAGGGGCTGGCGCTCTACACCCGGCTTGATGGCGCCGGTGTTGATCAGGGACAATCGCTCTCTCGATTGGTCAAAGGAGAGCAAGCCTTTCCAAGCGAGGCTCTTGCCCCGAAGGCCAATCGGCATTAGCGAAGCAGAAAGCGCCTCGTATGTTCCCCCCGGGCCTTGAACCCGCGGTTCCAGACGGAGAACGTTGATGACCTATGTCGTCACCGAAAATTGCATCAAGTGCAAATACATGGATTGCGTGGAAGTCTGCCCGGTGGACTGCTTCTACGAGGGCGAGAACATGCTCGTCATCCATCCCGATGAATGCATCGATTGCGGCGTCTGCGAGCCGGAATGCCCGGCGGAAGCCATCAAGCCGGATACCGAGCCGGGCCTCGAGAGCTGGCTGAAGCTGAACTCGGACTATGCCAGCCAGTGGCCCAACATCACCATCAAGCGCGAAGCCCCTGGCGACGCCAAGGAATGGGATGGCAAGCCCGGCAAGTTCGAAGCGCATTTCTCGCCCAAGCCCGGCGAGGGCGACTGAGCCTGTTAACCAATCGCCTTAACGGGGAAAGCCGGCGGCTGCGCTTGCTTTGATTTTCCCCGTTTTTCGTGCTATGCACAATCAACAGGCGATTTCGGTGGCATCCTCTTTGCGCCCACTTTTTTCACATTGAACGGATTCATCCGGCTCCAGCGTCTTCCGGGCGCGAGGGCCGGCTTTTCTGTCTCGTGAAGGGGCATGTCCTCCGCTTTGTCTGTTGAGCCCTCGGCTCCGGCGCTTCTGGCCCGGAGCCGGTCTTTGGTTTCGCGTGCGTGAAGCACGCCACTCTCGCCCCGCCCTCGCGAAAGCGGCGCGTGGCGACAAGAGGATGAAATGAGCACCAAGAAGACGACGCAGCGGGATATTTTCAAGCCGGGCGAGTTCATCGTTTATCCGGCCCATGGTGTGGGCCAGGTGACTACGATCGAGGAGCAGGAAATCGCGGGCTTCAAGCTCGAACTGTTCGTGGTGAATTTCACGAAAGAGAAGATGACCCTGCGTGTTCCGGTGGCGAAAGCCGCGAGCGTGGGCATGCGCAAGCTTTCGGACGCTTCGGCCATCGCTAAGGCGCTCGACGTGCTTACCGGCCGTGCGCGCGTGAAGCGCACGATGTGGAGCCGCCGCGCCCAGGAATACGAAGCCAAGATCAATTCGGGCGACCTCATCGCCGTGGCCGAGGTCGTGCGCGACCTCTATCGTTCGGAAGCCCAGCCGGAGCAGTCCTATTCCGAGCGCCAGCTGTTCGAGACCGCGCTTGCGCGCCTCGTGGACGAGATCGCGGCGGTGGATGGCTCCACCGAGACCGAAGCGATGAAGCGCGTCGAGACCAGCCTCGCCAAGGGGCCGCGCCGCACGCGTGGTGCTGACGCTACGGATGCTGACAACGACGACGCCAGCGACGAAGCGGCCTGAGCCCTTCTGCCAAGGCAAGAATTCCAGGCCCGCTCTTACCGGCGGGCCTTTTTCGTGCCGATTTCAAGGGGGATGCGCCAATTGTGCAAATCGCCTTTGGAAAGAATCCGTTAGCCGCTGTGATCCGGCCGCACAGCCTCCTCGTAATGCCATAAAACAAGTGACACGGGGAGGTCACATATGGCGCAGCTCGTTGGAGTTCGTCGGTCTTTTGTCCGGGCGGCAATGGACGCCCCATTCCTGACGCGGGAAAATGAGCACGCTTTGGCTGTGCGCTGGCGCGACCATCAGGACAAGGATGCACTCCACCAGCTGACAACCGCGCATATGCGTCTCGTCATCGCGATTGCCGCGCGCTTCCGGAATTACGGTCTCCCCGTGTCCGATCTCATTCAGGAAGGCCATGTGGGCCTGCTAGAAGCCGCGGCGCGGTTTGAGCCCGACCGTGAGGTCCGATTCTCCACCTATGCCACCTGGTGGATCCGTGCTTCTATTCAAGACTTCGTGCTCCGTAACTGGTCGATTGTCCGCGGCGGCACCAGCTCGGCCCAGAAGGCCCTGTTCTTTAACCTGCGCCGCCTGCGTCTGCGCATTCTCCAGAAGGCCGACGGCGATCCGAATGTCGATGTGCATGCTGAGATCGCGGCGGCCGTAGGGGTACAAAAAGCCGATGTGATGGCCATGGAGGCCCGGCTTTCGGCGCCCGATATGTCGCTGCATGCTCCGGTTTCCGAGGAGGATTCTTCCGATTCCGTCCGCCTGGATTTCTTCGCGGATGACAAGCCGCTGCCGGATGAACTGGTCGGCGACCAGATCGACACCGAGCGCCGGCATGACTGGCTGCAATCGGCGCTGACCGTGCTCTCCGAGCGTGAATTGCGCATCCTGCGTGAGCGTCGCCTGTCGGAAGATGGCGAGACGCTTGAGGCGCTGGGCACCAAACTCGGCATCTCGAAGGAGCGCGTGCGTCAGATCGAGAACCGCGCGCTGGAAAAGCTGAAGAAAGCGCTGATCGAGCGCAACCCGCGCTTCGCCGAGGCCGCCGCCATTTCGGGCTGAGGCTGTCTTCAGCCGCCCGTGATGATCTTGTAGAATTGGCCGGGCGTGAGCATGTCGTCCGGCGTCAGCCCATTGAGCACATAGAAACGCTCGAGTCCTTGCGGTACATTGCTCATATGGTTCGCAACGAGGTCTTCCGGGCGGTTCCCGGCGCGGGCCATCATGAGGCCAAGCCTCTGGCCACGCAGGCCTTTCGCCTCATCCTCGGTGAGCTGACGGAAGCTTTTCGCCACGTTCATGAAGCGCTGGTCAGCCTCGGCGCTAAAATTCTGCGCGGCGAAGATGAAGCGGAACACATTTTCGCCCACGCGGATGAGCACCACACGGAAGGTCCAGTCCGGCCCGCGCGCAAGGCCCATCGCGGCAGGCAGGCTGCCGATTGTCATCTCGTTGAGGTCGGTGATCGGAATGCCCTCGATCGGGTTCAGCGCGAGAAGGGCGCTCAAGGTGCGATCTGGCTCGCCGCGCGAGGAATCGAGCCGCAGCGCCTCGTTCCCACCCTGCGAAACGCCGAGCACCGCGTGGGGTGAGTTCTCCAGCGCGAATCCCTCCGGCGCATCGAAGGTGAAGCGCAGGCGCGGATGCAGGAAGGAGCGGCCACGAATGAGGCCCTGATTGGCATCCTCGCCATAGGCGATGCCATTGATGGCCTGCAGCCATTGTGTGCGGTTGGCCTCGCCCACGCCCGGCGCGCCGAACTGGCGGGCAACCGCAATGGCCTTGTCGAGCCGTTCGGGCGTCGTTGGGTGCGTGGCAAGAATGTCGTTCGGCTCGCTCCCGGCCGTGTGGTCATCCATGCGGGTGCGCATGCGGCTGGTGCGATCAAGTGCCACGAGAAAGCGCACCGCGCCATGGGCCTCGAAACCGGCTTTCGCGATAGCGCGCACGCCGAGTTCGTCGGCATCGATCTCCTGTTGGCGGGAGAAGCTTGCCAGCGCGATCTTGCTCTGGTCGCGCATCAGGCGGCTCGTGCCGGGATTGGCGAGCACCTCTTGATGCACGCGGCTGACGAGCACCGAGCGGCTTTCCAGCTCCGCGCGCTCCATCGCGTGCCGTCCCGTGACATGCGCGATCTCATGCGCAATGACGGAAGCGGCTTCTGCCGTGTCATTCGCGAGGGCGAGCAGGCCGCGCGTCACATAGACATAGCCATTGGGCAGCGCGAAGGCGTTGACGCTGGGTGAATTGAGGATCGTCACCCGGTAGGTTTCGTTCGGCCGATCCGAGACAAGGCGCAAGCGATTGGCGATCTCGCTCAGCAAGGCCTGAAGACGCGGCGCGCGGTATTCGCCACCGAAGCTGCGGATGAGGCGCTGATGCTCGCGCTCCAGCGCAGAGCCCGGCTCCAGCATGGGCATGGTGCCGGGCAGTTCCACGCGCGCCGGCTCATCCATCGAAATGGGGATGGTGTCACTGACGCATGCCGAAAGAAGCCCCGCAAGCACGAGCGTGGCGGCCACGCGGGAAAGCGGGGCGAGAGGATAGGGTCTAGGCAGGGTCGTCAGGAGCATGAAACCGCGAGGCGCCCGGAAAATACGGCTCTCTGTAGCCTGAAGCGGTGATTGTGTCATCGCTGTGGTGCGGTTTCGGTCTTTTCGAGCGTCGAAAGATGATCCGCACTGTCGAGCCGCGAGCGGCGCAGGCCTTCGCGCGCGACAAGAAAGCGAATCACCGCGCGCTGGCCTGCCAGCTTTTCCGGTGTTTGGCCTCGTTGCGTGAGCGCGGAAATGGTCGCGGATGTCGCTGAAAGCGACGGGCCGGTGCGGCCCGCCCCCCGGATGTTGAGGAAGAAGATCTCGCGCCACGGGCGAACTGCCGAGATGGTCCAGATCACCACCATGCGTCGTCCCGCATGGCGGTCGGGATCGCCCTCGATGGTCGCGAGGCGCTGCGCCTGCACGCGCGGCGCCCAATGCCCGCGCCGCTCGCGGATCGCAATGGCCTCATGGGTGAGGAGTTCCTCCCAGCAATGGCCCGTTGCATCGGGCCAGCCCGGCACAAGGCCGGCTTCGACCATGCCCGCCTGCAACCAGAAGGGCGGGAGCGTCGAATCAGGCTCTTGGACGAAAAGATAGGCGGGCGTGGCGCCCCAGCGATCCGGCGGGGCGACCGCCTTCCAGCTCACGCGCTGGCCGTGCAGGGATTCCGTGAGCCCCTTCGCGAGCTTCGCGCGCATGTTGGGTTCGAGGTGATCTGGCCAGACGATGTTCGCGAGCTTCAGGGCCGGCCCTTCCGCGAGGGTGAGTGTGCCATCGGCATCGATTCGCTGGATATTCGCCGGCAGGGCCGCCTCCGGCGTGCAGGCACGGGGCGTGACGGATTGCCCCAGCGCGAACCCTGCGGTGAAGAGCACTGCGACCCATGGGCGCAGGAGAGGGATGCATCCGCCGCGAAAACCTGCTAGGAGCGCTCGACCGGAAAGGTCCCGTAGCTCAGCAGGATAGAGCGGCAGTTTCCTAAACTGTAGGCCACAGGTTCGAATCCTGTCGGGATCGCCAATTCTCGTGCCGTTTCCGTCGAACCTGTGGTTGGTCTTGCCCGTCATCGCCAGAGCTCGACGGGTGGTTCGAATCATGTCGGGATCGCCAGCTTCGGCTTCTGGGCCTTTCAGCCAGACGCCTTCTTGCAAATTTGCCAATATTTCTACGGCCTGCCCCCGGGGTTCTGTTTCGGAAGCTAGTGCAGTGCCCGCGAAACTCTGCTGTTTTGCTGCCCTGTTGCCGGCGAAGAATGCCCCCTTGTCATCGTCCGGACATTGTTCTTTCATGAACCTGTTGCCGACCCTGCGGATAAGCGCGGCCTGAAGACGCCGCGTCACGAAGTGAGACAGGGCGGCCAAGGAGGATTGCTTCATGAATATCAATCGTCGTCTCCTCTGCGGAGCGGCCTTCGCGCTTTCAGCTCTCGCAACCACGCCGGCTTTCGCGCAGGTCGAGCTGCAATGGTGGCATGCCATGACGGGCGCCAACAACGACGTCATCGTGCGCCTCGCCGAAGAGTTCAACCAGAGCCAGAAGGAATTCAAGGTCGTCCCGACCTACAAGGGGTCCTATCCGGATACGCTGAATGCCGGCATCGCCGCCTTCCGCGCGGGCAATGCGCCGCATATCCTTCAGGTCTTCGAGGTGGGCACCGCCACGATGATGGGCGCCAAGGGCGCGATCAAGCCGGTGCAGGACCTCATGAAGGAAGCCGGTGAAACCTTCGATCCGAAGAGCTATCTCCCGGCTATCACGGGTTATTATTCCACGGTGAAGGGCGAGATGCTCTCCTTCCCGTTCAACTCATCCTCGGCGGTGATGTGGATCAACAAGGACCAGTTCCGGAAGGCCGGGCTCGACCCCGACAAGCCGCCGAAGACCTGGCCGGAAGTGTTCGAGGCCGCCAAGAAGCTCAAGACCGTGAGCCCTACCTGCGGTTTCTCGTCGGCTTGGATCACCTGGCTCAACATCGAGCAGCTTGGCGCCTGGCACAACACGCCGATCGGCAGCAAAGCGAACGGCATGGACGGCTTCGACACCACGTTCCAGATCAACCAGCCGCTCTTCGTGCGCCACCTGCAGAACCTGATGGACCTGCAGAAGGACAAGACCTTCGATTATTCTGGCCGCACGAACACGGGTGAGGGACGCTTCACCTCGGGCGAATGCCCGCTGTTCCTCACGTCTTCGGCCTTCTTCGGCAATGTGAAGGCGAATGCGAAGTTCGAATGGACCAACGCCGTGATGCCGTATTACCCGGATGTCGCCGGCGCGCCGCAGAATTCGATCATCGGCGGGGCCTCGCTCTGGGTGATGGGCGGCAAGAAGGCGGATGAATACAAGGGTGTCGCGAAGTTCTTCACGTTCCTCTCGAATGTGGACCGCCAGGTGAAGCTGCACACGGAATCGGGCTATCTCCCGATCACTAAGGCGGCCTACGAGAAGGTGAAGGCCTCGGGCTTCTACCAGCAGAATCCGCATCTCGAGACGCCGCTCATCCAGCTCAACAACAAGGAACCGACCGAGAATTCCCGTGGCCTGCGCTTCGGTGGTCTCGTGCAGATCCGCGACATGTGGGCCGAGGAATACGAGGCTGCGCTGACCGGCAAGAAGACGGCGAAGGAAGCGATGGACGCTGCGGTGAGCCGTGGCAACGAAGTTTTGCGCCAGTTCGAGCGCACGGTTTCGCGCTAATTCCTGAAATTTGCGGCCGGGCGACACAAGTGCCCGGCCGTTTCATCTCGCGGGGGAGGGGTGAGGCATGGAAAAGCGCGTGGTGTTCCACGGCAAACTGTTGCCGTTCCTGCTGCTCGCGCCGCAATTGCTTGTCACGCTGATCTTTTTCTACCTGCCGGCCGGGCAGGCGGTTTGGCAGAGCTTCCTCGTGCAGGATGCCTTCGGGCTTTCCACCGAATTCGTCTGGTTCGAGAACTATCAGATTCTGTTCTCGAAGGCGGATTACTACCGCACCATGCTGACGACGGCGATTTTCTCGTCGCTGGTGGCGTTCTTCTCGCTTTCGATCGCGCTGCTTTTCGCGGTGCAGGCCGACAAGCACATCAAATTCGCGACGGGCTACAAGACGCTGCTCATCTGGCCTTATGCGGTGGCACCGGCCATTGCAGGCGTGCTCTGGCTCTTCATGTTCCAGCCTTCGCTTGGCCTTGTCAGTCAGTCCATCCGCGCGGCGGGCTTTGAATGGAACCCGCTGCTGAACCAGAACCACGCCATGGCTCTCGTGGTGATGGCCGCGACCTGGAAGCAGATCTCCTACAATTTCCTGTTCTTCCTCGCTGGCCTGCAGGCGATCCCGAAATCGGTGATCGAGGCCGCTGCGATTGACGGCGCAACGCCGATGCGCCGCTTCTGGACCATCATCTTCCCGCTGCTCTCGCCCACCACCTTCTTCCTGCTCGTTGTGAACATCGTCTACGTGTTCTTCGATACCTTCGGCATCATCGACGCAGCCACGCAGGGTGGCCCCGCGAAGGGCACCGAAACGCTCGTCTACAAGGTGTTCTCCGATGGCAAGAGCGGCGGCGATCTCGGTGGTTCGGCCGCGCAATCCGTGGTGCTCATGGTGATTGTGATCGCGCTGACCGCGATCCAGTTCCGCTATGTCGAGCGCAAGGTGCAATATTGAAACGGCACGCCCTCGCCTCCCTTGCCGCCCTGCTTTTCTCTGCCTTCGCGAGCGTCGCATCGGCACAATCGGGCGCACCGCAGCGCGTGGTGGATGGTTTTTCGGGTATGATCCTCATCTGCAATCCTGCGGTCGCCCAGGCCTGGGGTATCCCCATCTGTGAGGTGACCGCGCAGGAATTCACCGCGAGGGCCAAGGCCGGGAATATGCGCCATCTCGTCGGCAAGCCGGGCGCGGTTGATTCGATGCCGGAACATGCAACCCCGAAGGGGCCGATCGAGACCGCGAAATCCCTGCGCCTGCTCATCTGGTTTGATCGGCTCGACCGCCCGGAAAAGGGCTGGCAGATGAACCTTCGCGCCTATAGCGAGCTTCGCGGGCCGGGCGGGCAAAGGATGTGGCGGAATGTTTTCGTTCAGAGCGCGATCTTCGAGGCCGGGCGCGAGGAAAGGCAGGCCCGGGAGGCCATGCCGCTCGTGATCCGGGGCTTCATGGATCTCATGTCAAAGCCGCAATCATGAGCCTCGCGATGCTTTTCCAAGATCCTGCGATGCCTGCAAGCAAGGTTCAGTTGTGATGGCCTCGGTGATGTGGAAAGAGCGCACGGCGCCGGAACTCAACGCGCTCGCGAAAGCGGGGGCACTGGTGATTTTGCCGGTGGCCTCCATGGAACAGCATGGCCCGCATCTCGCGGTGGGTGTGGATACCTATCTCTGCGAGTCGGTGTGTCGTCTCGCGGCCGAGCGGGTGGCGGAAGGCGCTTGCGTGGTTGCGCCCACGCTCTGGGTCGGCATGGCCGAGCATCACATGGCCCTAGGCGGTACCTTCACGCTCGATATCCCGACCTATCGCGCGGTTTTGCTCTGCCTGCTGAAGAGCATCGAACGGCACGGCTTCAAGCGCGTGCTGATCGTCAACGGGCATGGCGGGAACATCGCAGCGCTTGGCGCCTTCCTCCCGGATTTCGCGCGCGAGACGACGCTCTCCATCCGCGCGGTCACCTATTTCGAACTGGCGAAACCGGCCATCGCGCCGCTGCTCGAGAAGCAATCCGGCACCATGCATGCCTGCGAGGTGGAAACCTCGATGATGATGGCCTTGCAGCCTAATGAGGTGCGTCCTGATCGCCTCGCCGATGCCCATGGCATGCTGGAGGCGGAATCGGGCTCGCTGATGCGCCCGGTCGTCGCGCGATACCGCCCATTCGCCGATCTGACGCCCTCGGGCGTGATCGGTGACGCGCGCGTGGCAAACCGCGAGAAAGGCGAGGCACTCGTCGCGGCCTGCGCGCAAGCGCTCGCCGACTGGATTTCGGGACCGGAGGGCCAGAGCTGATGGTCGAACGCAAGCGCCTTCTCGATTTCCTGCCGCATCTCGTGCTGCTCCTGGGCATCGCGATCGTGGCATTCCCGGTCTATGTGGCGTTTGTCGCTTCCACCTGGGATGCCGCGACGATCTCCAACGGCCAGATGCCCCTTCGGCCGGGCCCGTACTTCCTCGAGAATTACTATCGCACGATCTTCGTCGGCACCTCGTCCTCCACCCGCGAGCCGGTTGGCACGATGATGCTGAACTCGCTGATCATGGCGATGTGCATCGCGCTTGGAAAAATCGCGATCTCGCTGATCTCGGCCTTCGCGGTCGTTTATTTCCGCTTTCCCTTCCGCATGGCGGCGTTCTGGATCATCTTCATGACCCTCATGCTGCCGGTGGAAGTGCGCATCTTCCCCACCTACAAGATCGTCGCAGATCTGCGGCTGCTCGATACCTTCGCTGGTCTCACGATCCCGCTCATCGCCTCGGCGACGGCGACCCTGCTTTTCCGGCAGTTCTTCATGACCGTTCCGGACGAACTGGTGGAAGCCTCGAAGATCGATGGTGCTGGGCCGATGAAATTCTTCTTCGACACCCTCGTGCCGCTCTCGATCACCTCGGTCGCGGCGATGTTCGTGGTGCAGTTCATCTATGGCTGGAACCAGTATCTCTGGCCGCTGCTCATCACCACCAAGGACAACATGCAGACCATTGTCATCGGCATCAAGAAGATGATCGTGACACAGGATGCGCTGACGGAATGGCAGCTCGCCATGGCCACCGCCATCCTTGCCATGCTGCCCCCGGTGATCGTGGTCGTGGTGATGCAGAAATTGTTCGTGAAGGGCCTCGTGGAGACCGAAAAATGAGTGATGTGAGGCTCGAAGGCGTTCGCAAGGTCTATGCGGGCGGGGTGGAAGCGGTGAAGGGGGTGAGTCTCGACATCGCCGATGGCCAGTTCTGTGTGCTCGTTGGCCCTTCGGGCTGCGGTAAATCCACGCTCCTGCGCATGGTCGCGGGGCTGGAAACGATTTCCGGCGGCACCTGTGCCATCGATGGCCGTGTCGTGAACGAGATCGAGCCGGCCGAGCGGGATATCGCGATGGTGTTCCAGAATTACGCGCTCTACCCACACATGTCGGTCTACGACAACATGGCCTATGGCCTGCGCAATCGCGGCACGCCGAAGGACGAAATCGACGCGCGTGTGAAGGAAGCTGCGCGCATTCTGGAGGTCGAGCCGTTTTTGCAGCGCAAGCCGAAGGCGCTCTCCGGCGGCCAGCGCCAGCGTGTGGCGATGGGTCGCGCCATCGTGCGCAAGCCCAAGGTGTTCCTGTTCGACGAGCCGCTTTCGAACCTTGATGCCAAGCTGCGCATCCAGATGCGCGTCGAGATCAAGAAGCTGCAGCGCGCGCTGAAAACCACCTCGATCTACGTCACGCATGATCAGCTCGAAGCGATGACTCTCGCCGACCAGCTCGTGGTGATGAACAAAGGGCAAGTGGAGCAGGCCGGCGCGCCGCTCGAACTCTATGAAAAGCCGCAGACAGTGTTCGTCGCGGGCTTTATCGGCGCGCCGCCGATGAACCTCGTCACGGTGCCCGAGAGTGGTTTGCCGGGCCTTACCTTGCCCGAACGACCGCCGGGGCCGGTGGTGCTGGGCGTGCGCCCGGAACACCTTCATGAGGATGGTGCGTCACCCTTCGGTCTTGCGATTGAGATTGTGGTGACGGCGGTGGAGGCGGTGGGCGCCGAGACCTATCTCTACGGCGCGCTCAACGGCGATGGACCGGAGCTTATCGTCCGTGTGGCTGGCCGCGCGACGCATGTGCCCGGCCAGCGCCTCACGGCGACAGCTGCGCCGGATCAGCTGCATTTCTTCAACCCGCAGACGGGCAAGCGGATCGGCTGAATTCAGCCGCTCGCCTCGCGATATCGGATCGCACGCCAGCTTCGGAAGGCAGCGCGCAGTGCGGGCGCGTCATCCAAGGCGGCGGAAACCGCGCTGATCGCCTTGAGGCTCAGCAGGGTCGCGGCGACGATCTCGCCCATCTGCACCCGCCCGCTGATGGCGAGCGCGCCGCCCAGTGTCAGCAGCAGGATCTGCATCGCATCCCGCAAGCTGCTGGTCGCCAGTCGCCTTGTCCGCTCCTGCGCACGAAAGGTCGCGTCGGGCCGGGGTGAAGGCGGCTCGACGCTAGCACCGAAGCGCAGGAGTGCCGCGAGCGCCAAACCCGTCGCCAAAGCGAAAAGCGGATGCAGCACCAGCACCGTGAGCAGAAAAACCGGCACCCAGACGAGATCCGCCGCGAGCAGAAAGCTGCGCGTGCGCAAGGCCCGCACAAGCGGAAGCCCGGCTATCCGGGCGGCTTCGCCCAGTGTTTCCAGTCGAGCCATCAGTTCCCGGCTGGCCTCATCCGCCATATGCCCGGCGCTGCCGCGCATCAGCGCTTGTAGGGCCACCAGCGCCAGAGCCGCGCCGCCCACCACCAGCAGCATCGCATGGGAGCCCGCCGGGATAAGCTGCCCGTAGAGCAGGATGACGAACAAGGCTCCTGCCGCGCCCAGCAAACCGGAGCAAATCACCAATGCAACAGCACGAAGCAGCCTTGTTTCGAAGGGGGCGAGCTGCGACGGCGGCGCCGCTCGCCGGGCGGGAAATTCCGCAAGAGCCATCGGGTCGCTCACGCAGCAAGGGGTTCGGGTTTGTCCACGGCCTTGGTGTGCTCGCGCAAGAAGGCGTTGAACTCATCCGTGCTCCAGCGCATGCGGCGTAGGAGGCGTTGGACCGGTGGCCAGCA
>Ga0209053_1000936_pt1 | contig 16114 bp, 15 predicted proteins | sample EBPBio152010_DNA_FD_185864 | JGI IMG/M metagenome (GOLD analysis project Ga0209053, IMG submission 185864) | Wastewater treatment Type I Accumulibacter community from EBPR Bioreactor in Madison, WI, USA - Reactor 1_7/15/2010_ DNA (SPAdes)... | ecosystem: Engineered > Bioreactor > EBPR >... | reverse complement strand
GGCCATCAACCGCGAGGGCATCACCATCCTGCTCATCGAGCATGACATGGCGCTGATCCGCCGCCTCTGCGATCCGGTGATCGTCATGGCGAATGGCCGCGTGATGGCGGAAGGGCCCTTCGAGGAGATCGCCGCGCGCGATGATGTGCAGGAAGCCTATCTAGGGAGGCGGCATTGACGATCCTCTCCGTGGAAGGCGCCATCGCCGGCTACAGCCGCGAGGAGCAGATCCTCAAGGGGGCTTCGCTGCATGTTGCCGCGGGCGAGATCGTCTCGATCATCGGGCCGAACGGGGCGGGGAAATCCACTTTGCTGAAGGCCGTCGCGGGCCTGTTGAAACTCGGCGCGGGGCGCATCGTCTTCGAGGGCCATGCCATCGAGGGCACGGATGCCCTGGGGCGCGCGAAAGCGGGCATCGCCTTCGTGCCGCAGGAAAAGAATGTCTTCGGCACCATGACGGTGGCCGAAAATCTCTCGATTTCCGCCTTCCTTGAGCCTTCCAAGGCGGCTGAACGCAGCGCGGCGATGTATGCGCGCTACCCCATGCTGGCCGAGAAAAAGACTGCACTCGCGCGCACGCTCTCCGGCGGGCAGCGGCAGATTCTTGCCATGGCCATGGGCCTGATGAGCGCGCCCCGCCTGCTGCTGCTCGATGAGCCCACCGCAGGCCTCTCGCCCAAGGCGGCGGCCGAACTCATGGATGCCATTGTCGCGCTCAATGCCGGTGGATTGCCGATCCTGATGGTCGAGCAACACGCGCTCGAGGCGCTCGAAATCTCCCATCGCGGCTATGTGCTCGTCGCAGGCCGCGACACTGCGACAGGCGAGGGCAAGGCGCTCGCAGCAGACCCCGAAATCCGGCGGCTCTTTCTGGGGGGATGAGCCGTGGGAACAGCGAACAACAACAGGGACAGGAGCAGGACATGACGCGCATCGGAATGGATATCAATCGTCGCACATTGCTGGCGGGCACGGCCGCCGTCGCGGGCACCTTGGCCATGCCGGCCATCGGTCGTGCGCAGGGCGCGCCGATCCGGGTTGCAACCTTGCTGCCGCTCACCGGCGCAGGCGGCCCCTATGGCCCGGTGATGGGCAAGGCCGTGAAGGCCGTGGTGGATGAAGTGAATGCCGCCGGCGGCATTCTCGGCCGGCGCATCGAGCTTCTCGGCGAAGACGACCAGACCAACCCGGAAGCGGGCGTGCGCGCCGCGCGCAAACTGATCGATGTCGACAAGGTCTCGGCCATCATGGGCACCTGGGCCTCGGCGGTCACGACCGCTGTCGCGCCGCTCTGCTGGGGTTCGGGCACCTTCCTCGCGACGGTTTCGGGAGCCGATGCAATCACCGCGCTGCCGCATCAGGGCTTCCTGATCCGCACACAACCCAACACCACGTTGCAGGGCCGGAAATTCGGCGAATTCGCGATCGCGCAGGGGGCGAAATCCGCCTTCTTCCTCACCCCGCAAACGCCGTTTGCCGACAGCCAGTTCAACAACATCAAGGCGGCGATGGAAAAGGCCGGCGGCAAGGCCGAGCGCTTGATTTATGATGACAAGAAGCCGTCCTACCGCACCGAGGTCGATCAGGCCTTGGCCGGTAAACCCGATGCCTTGATTTTCGGCGGCTACACGCCGGACACCACCGTGCTGCTGAAGGATGTGTTCCGCGCCGGCTACAAGGGCCAGAAGATCGCGTTCGGCTATTCCGTGAACGCGAAGCTGCTGGAAGGCGTGCCGCCGGAAGTGGCCGAGGGCATCTACACCATCTCGCCCAGCCCGGCAGAAGGCTCGAACGCCTACAAGCGTCTCGTGAAGCTGATCGGCGTCAACAATCCCGACCCCTACACCACCCAGGTCTATGACCAGATCAACCTCATCCTCATGGCGATCGCGGCGGGTGGTGATGCGAGCGGCACGGCCATCAAGGACAACATCCGCAAGGTGAGCCAGGCGGCGGGCGGCGCTGTGGTCGACAATGCCATCGACGGCCTGAAGCTGATCGCCGAGAAGAAGGCCGTGAATTATGACGGTGCTTCCGGGCCCTGCGACTTCACGGAAATCGGCGACATTCAGGATTGCCAGTTCCGCTACGAGCAGGTGAAGGCCGGCAAGATCACGCTCGTGAAGATCGCCTGACCATGAATGCGCTGATCCAGGCCCTGGCCAACGGCGTGATGACGGGTGCGCTTCTCGCGGTCCCCGCCATCGGCTTCTCCGCCATCTTCGCCGTTCTGCGTTATCCCAGCTTCGCGATTGCGGGTTGGGTGACGCTCGGCGCGTTCGCGGGCTGGATTGCGAATACGAAACTGGGGCTCCCCTCCTATGCCCTCCTGCCGGTGGCGTTCCTCGCCGCCGGCCTCATCGGCGGCCTGGTGGAGGATCGCTCCTTGCGCCTGCTGCGCCCGGCGGGCGCACTGACGGTGGCGATTGGTTCCATCGGCCTCAACATTGTCATCGAGAATGTCATGCGCTTCTTTGCGGGGAACGATCTGCGCGGCTTCAACCTGCCGCTCCTGCCGGATTGGCGCTTTGCAGGCATCCGCGTCGGCCCGCAACAGGTGGAAAACCTGGTCATGGCCGCGGCGATCATGGTCGCGGTGTTTCTCTTCCTGAAATTCAGCCGCTTCGGGCGCGGCATGCGCGCGGTGGCGGATAACCCGGATCTCGCACGCCTCAAGGGCATCGACCCGAAGACGATTTCCTTCGTGGCCCTTTTTCTCGGCTGCGGCCTGGCAGGCGTGGGCGGGGTGCTGATCGGGCTCGATACCTCGATTGATCCGCTCACGGGCTATCGCGTGCTGCTCTCGGTCTTCGCGGCGGCGGTGCTCGGCGGGCTCGGCTCGATTCCCGGTGCGGTGGCCGGAGCCTTGGCGCTCGGCATTGCCGAGGAGCTCGCGCTTCTCGTGGCCCCGCCGACCTACCGCACGGGCGTGGGCTTCGTGGCCATCCTGCTGATGCTCACCTTCCGCCCGCGCGGCCTTCTCGGCGAGAGGGCGTTCTGATGCTGTCGTATCTGATCTTCGCGCTCACGATTGGTGGCATCTATGCGCTTCTCGCACTGAGCCTGAACCTCGTCTGGGGTTCGGCAGGCATGGTCAATCTCGGCCTCGCCGGCTTTTTCGGCGTGGGTGCCTATGCCTCGGCGATTGCCACGGGCGCGGGCGCGCCTGTTCTCTTCGGCTGGGGTGTGGCGGCCCTCGCGGGTGTCGCGGTGGGCCTGCTCGTGACCTTCGCGACCCTGCGCCTCCGGGATGATTACCTCGCGATTGTCACGCTCGGTTTCGCTGAGATGGTCCGCCTCGTCGCGCTGAATGAGCGCTGGCTGACCAAGGGTGCGGATGGCATTTCCGGCATTGCCGCGCCGATGAAGACGGAGCTTGGGACCAGCGGCTTCAACCTGTTCTACCTCGCGATTGTCACCGCCATCGTGCTCGCCGTGTGGTGGATGCTGACGCGGCTCGATGCCTCGCCCTATGGCCGCACGCTGAAGGCGATCCGCGAGGATCAGGAACTAGCGCGTTTCGCAGGCAAGCCGGTTCTGCGGTTCAAATATGAGGCCTTCGCGCTGTCTGCCGCCATCGCGGCGCTTGCGGGCGCACTTTACGCGCATTTCCAGTCGTATTTCTCGCCCGATCACGTCCAGCCGCTGATCACGATCTACATCTTTCTCGGCCTCACCGCCGGTGGCGTGGGCCGTCCTGCCGGCGCGGTGGCGGGTGGCTATGCCGTGCTGCTCTTCATCGAGGGCACGCGCTTCGCCGCTGATGTCATGCCCGGCCTTCAGGCCGTGCAGATCGCGGCCTTCCGCGAGATCCTGATCGGCGCGGCGCTTCTCATCGTGCTTCACCTGAAACCGCAGGGCTTCCTGCCTGAAACCATGCCGAAGGCTCCGAAAACCTGATGTCGCCTGATCTTGCCAATCTTCTCGCCGCCCCGGGACAGCCCGAAACGCTTTATCACGCGCTGGATGCGACCACGAAATCGCGCGTGGGGCACAAGCTCTTCACGCTGCTCTATGTCGATGGCAGCGAGGTGGCGCGCGTCTATTCGAACCAGCCCGCAGCTTACCCAGTCTTTGGCCGCAAGCCGATGGGCCCCACCCCCTGGGGGGCGCTGGTGATGGAGGGCCGCCAGCCCTTCCTCGGCCGCGACATGGAGGCGATCCGCTGGGCGTTCTTCGATCACGCGCTGATCGCGAGCCTTGGTTGCGGATCGGTCATCAACATCCCCATCGTCTATAATGGCGAGACCATCGGCACCATGAACCTACTCGATGCCGAGCATCATTACAGCGAGGCGGATGTGCCGAAGGTGGCCGAACTCGCGCCCCTGCTCATTCCTGCCTTCCTCCTTGCCCGCAAACAAGCCTGAGAGACCCGCCATGGCCGCAACGCTGATCACCAATGCCTGCATCATCGATGGCACCGCCGATCGCCCGTCTGATCCCGTGAATGTGCTGATCGAGGGCGGAACCATCCGCGAGGTCGGCGCGAAAGTCCGCTCCGAGAAGGCGCGGGTGATCGATCTCAAGCGCCGCACGCTGATGCCCGGCCTGATCGACGCGCATGTGCATGTCGTGGCCGTCAGCGCCAATCTCGGTGCCAATGCCGAATTGCCGGATTCGCTCGTCACGGCCCGCTCGTTCAAGGTGATGAATGCCATGCTGATGCGCGGCTTCACCACCGTGCGCGATGTCGGCGGGGCCGATCACGGTCTGGAAGTCGCGGCGGAAGAGGGGCCGATCCCCGCGCCACGCCTCGTGCGCTCGGGCAAGGCGCTGAGCCAGACCGGCGGGCATTGCGATTTCCGCGGACGCTTCAATGATCGCCCCGCGATCCAGACCGGCTTCCGCCTCGGTGCGCTGGGTCGCTTGTGTGATGGCGTGGCCGAAGTGCGGAAAGCCGCGCGCGAGGAAATCAAGCAGGGCGCGGCCTTCATCAAGATCATGGCGAATGGCGGCGTCGCTTCGCCGACCGACCCCATCCATTTCCTCGGTTTCGCGCGCGAGGAAATCCTCGCGGCGGTCGAGGAGGCGAAGAATGCGGGGACCTACGTTTCCGCGCATCTCTACACCGCCGAGGCCATCCAGCGCGCGGTGGAATGCGGCGTGCACTCGCTCGAACATTGTAATCTCATCACGCCGGAAGTCGCGAAGCTCGCGGCGAAGGCCGGTGCGGTGGCCGTGCCGACTCTCGTGACCTACGAGAAGCTCGCCTCCGATGGCCCGAAGCTCGGCTTCCCGCCGGAATCGGTTGCGAAGATCGACAATGTGCGCCTGAAAGGCCTCGAATCCCTCTCGATCATGAAGGCCGCGGGCCTCACCATGGCCTATGGCAGTGACCTTCTGGGCGCGATGCATGCCTATCAATCCGAGGAATTCGTCATCCGTGGCCGGGTTTTGCCGGCGCATGAGGTCATCGCTTCCGCCACGCATATCGCAGCGAAGCTCTGCCACATGGAGGGACGCATCGGCGTGATCGCGCCGGGTGCCCATGCCGATCTCGTCGTGGTCGATGGCGACCCCCTCAAGGATCTCTCGCTGCTCACGGGGCAGGGCCGCCATATGCCGCTGATCATGCGCGGCGGGGCCATCGTGAAGCGGAAGGCCATGAACTGAAACGTGAATTCCGAAACCCGGACAATCAAAAGGCGCCGAGGCGCTTTAACAGGGGAGACCACCATGACAATCGATCGCAGGATTATCCTTCAGGCGGGCGCCAGCGCGTTGGCGCTCGGGCTCGCGCCGCAGGGCGCATTCGCGCAGGCCGAGGCTTATCGCATCGGCGCACTGAACCCGGTGACGGGTGCCGGCAGCCCCTATGGCTCCGGCATGGCCGAGATGATTTTCGCGGCGGTGGACGAGGTGAATGCCGCAGGCGGGGCCGCAGGCCGCCGGTTGCAGGTCTTCGCGGATGACACGCAGACCAACCCGCAATCCGCGGTGCTGGCGGCGAAGAAGCTGATCGAGGTGAACAAGGTCAACGCCATCCTCGGCACGTGGTCTTCGGGTGTGTCGCTGGCGGTGATCCCGCTCGTGAACGACGCGAACATCCTGCTGATGCACACCTCCGGTGCGCCGGCGCTCTCCACACCTCCTGCCAATGCCAAGGGCTATGGCTATCGCTTCCAGGCGACGAATGATCGCTTTGGCCGCGCTTTTGCGGAAATCGCCGTGAAGGAAGGCTACAAGCGCCCGGTCACCATGGCGTTCAACAATGCCTCGGGCATCGGCAATACGCAGGGTTTCAAAAAGGCTTGGGAAGCCAAGGGCAACAAGGTTCTGGCCGAGGTCGTCTATGAGCCGAACCAGCCGAGCTATCGCGCGGAACTCCAGAAGGTGCTGGCGGCGCGGCCGGATGTGATTGTGATGGGTTCGTTCCTGCCGGATACCACGATCATCCTGCGCGAGGCTTTCCAGTCCGGCGCGAATGTGAAGTGGATCATCCCTGGCTGGGCGGCGAATCCGCAACTCATCCGCGCGTTGGGCAATGAGGCGACCGAGGGCGTGATCTCGGTTGATTCGGTTGCGAATGAACAGTCTGCCTCTTTCGCCCGCTATGATGCCGCCTATCGCAAGGGCCAATCGCAGCCGGGTGCCTCGAACGTCTATGCCGCGATGACCTATGACATGGTGATCACGCTGGCGCTCGCCATCGAGGCGGCGGGGCCGGGGGCCGGTACGGCGCAGATCAACGCGAAGATCCGCGAAGTGGCGAACCCCGCCGGCGACAAGGTGTTCAGCTTTGCCGAAGGCAAGACCGCCCTCGCGGCCGGCAAGAAGATCAACTACGAGGGCGCTTCTTCGGTGCTGGATTTCGACGAATTCGGCGATGTCACGCCCGATTTTGGCGTGTTCTTCATCACGAAGGGCCAGCTCGAACGCCGCTACGTCGTCAAGATCTGACGGCGCGGGGCCCGGCGTCTCTCCCCGCCGGGCCTCACTTTCTGAAGCGTGGCGATGCTCATCGCCGGATGGTTCCTCGCATGGCATTCTGGATCGAACTGCTGATTTCCGGCCTTGTTGCCGGGCTGGTGATTGGGCTTTCCGCCCTCTCGATCACGCTCGTCTTCGGGATCGCGCGTTTTCCCAATGCCGCGACGGGCGACACCATGACGGTCGGCGCCTATGGCGCGCTGCTGGGGCATCGCGCTACGAATTCGCTGCTGGTCGGGGGCCTAACCGGCGCGATTGCCGGGGCGATCGTGGGCTTTCTCGGCTACTGGTTCATCTTCCGAAAGCTCGCGCAGCGCTCCAATGTGGCGCTTCTCGTGGCCTCGATTGGCCTTGCCTTCGTGCTACGCGCCATTCTCGGTGTGTCGTTCGGACATTCTCAGCAGGTTTTCCAGCTTCCGCTCGTCCGGCCCTGGCGCATTGGCGATGTGCCGGTTCACCCAAACGATCTCGTGCTGGCCGGGGCCTGCGCGACCATTCTCGCCATCGTTTTCGCGATCCTGCATCTCACGCCCATCGGGCGGCGGATGCGCGCGGTGGCGGATGATCCGGCGCTCGCGCGCGTCTCCGGCATCTCGCCTTCGAGCGTGATGACCGTGCTCTGGCTGCTCGCGGGCGCGGTTTCGGCCTCGGCGGGCATTGTGGCCGGCATAAAGACCGTGGTTTCGCCCGAAATGGGCTGGGATCTACTGCTGCCGGCCTTTGCGGCGGCGATTGTCGGCGGCATCGGTAGCCCGGTGGGTGCGGTGGTCGCGGGCCTTCTCATCGGCGTGGTACAGGAAATGGCCACGCCCTTAGTGGGCTTCACCTACAAGATCGCCCTGTCATTCCTGTTGATGCTCGTGGTGCTGCTGGTGCGCCCGCGCGGCCTCTTCGGCAAGCTGGAAGGCGCACGCTGATGGAAGCCTATCTCATCGCCATCCTGATCGTCACCGCGATCTATGTACTTCTGTCGCTGGGCCTCACGCTGCAATACGGGCTGACGGGCCTGATCAATTTCGGCCATGTCGGCTTCTTCTGCATCGGCGCTTACGCCGCCGCGATCCTCTCGACAGCAGGCAGCATGCCCATCGCCGTGGGGCTGGTGGCCGGCATGCTGCTCGCGGGCCTTGCGGCCATCCCCATCGGGCTTGTGGCCTTGCGCTTGCGGGACGATTACTTCGCGATCGTGACGCTTGGTTTCTCGGAAACCGTGCGGCTCGTGATCACGTCCGAAGGCTGGCTCACCAAGGGCGTGCAGGGCATTCCCGGAATCCCCAAGCTGATCGACGGCGTGGGCACCGGCCCGGCGCTGATGATCCTCGCGCTGGTGGGCTTCGCGAATATCCTCGCGGTCATCGCCTTCCTCAGGATCGTGAAAAGCCCCTTCGGCCGGATGATCGAGGCGATCCGCGACAATGAGGATGCCGTGAAGGCGCTGGGGAAAGACCCCGCGCGCTTCAAGATTCAGGTGCTGGTGCTGGGCGCGGTGCTGGCCGGGCTCTCCGGCGGGTTCTATGCGCATTACATCGGCTATGTCTCGCCGGACCAGTTTCTCCCGATTGTCACCTTCTATGTCTGGATGGCGATCATCATGGGGGGCGTGGGGCGCATTTCCGGCGCGCTGGTGGGCACCCTGCTGCTGATGGGCTTTCTGGAAGGCTCGCGCTTCCTGCGGGACCTGCTGCCCTTCATCTCGGCGGTGGAGATGGCGAGCATTCGCATCGGAGCCGTGGGCCTCGCGCTGATCCTCTTCACGATCTACAGGCCGCAGGGCCTGATGGGCGATTATACGAGGCGCAAATGAAGCTCGCTTTGCGCGATATTTCGGTCCGCTTCGGCGGCTTCAAGGCCGTGGATGGCATCAGCCTCGCCATCGAGCCGGGCACGCTCGTGGGCATCATCGGTCCGAACGGGGCGGGAAAATCCACGCTCTTCTCGATGGTCACCGGCTTCCTGCCCCATGGCGAGGGCGTTGTGTCGCTCGGCGAGGCCGACATCTCGCGGGACACACCGTTCGGACGGGCAAGGCGCGGCATGGTGCGCACCTTCCAGGTGCCGCGCGAATTCGCGCATCTCACGGTGCGCGAGAACCTGATGGCCGCAGCCCCCGGCCAGAGCGGCGAGAACCTCATCGATCTCTTCTTCCGGCCCGGCAAGGTGCGCAATGAGGAAGACGCCATCCGCCGCGAGGTGGAGGAGACTATCGACTTCCTGAAGCTGCGCGCGGTGGCGGATGTCTCGGCCGGGCGGCTCTCGGGCGGCCAGAAAAAGCTCCTCGAACTCGGTCGCGTGCTGATGACGAAGCCGAAACTGATCCTGCTCGATGAGCCCTTCGCGGGCGTGAACCCTGTGCTGATCGAGGAACTCTCGGGCCATATCCGGGCGCTGAACCAGCGCGGAATCGGCTTTGTCATCATCGAGCATGATCTCTCCGCCCTCTCGCGGCTCGTGAGCGTGCTGCATGTGATGGATCAGGGGAAGCTGCTCGCCTCGGGCGCGCCCGCCGAGGTTCTCGCGCGGAAGGATGTGCGCGAAGCCTATCTGGGAGGTGCGGCATGAGCGTTTTGGAGATCGACAATCTCAGCGGCGGCTATTCCGAGGTGAACATCCTCAACGGCGTCACCGTGTCCGTGGGCGCGGGCGAAATCGTCACCGTCGCGGGCACCAATGGCGCGGGCAAATCCACGCTCGCGAAGGCCGTGGTGGGCCTGTTGCCGCGCGTGGAGGGCGAGATCCGCTTCGAAGGGTCAGTCATCAACGCCGTGCCGACCGAAATGCGGGCCAATCGCGGCATCGGCTATGTGCCGCAGGTCGCGAATATCTTTCCGTCGCTCACCGTGCAGGAAAATCTCGAGGTTGTGGTGGGCGTCACCGATCAACGGCAGCGCATCGCCGAGCTTTTCGCGGTCTTCCCCGCGCTTGCCTCGCGCCGGCGCACGCGCGCGGGCTCGATGTCCGGCGGCGAGCGCCAGCAATTGGCCTATGCGCGTGCCCTGATGACGCGCCCACGGCTGATCGTGCTGGATGAACCGACGGCGGCACTCTCGCCCGCGCTCGTCTCCGAAACCTTCGAGCGTATTCGGGCACTGCCCAGCATCGGCGCGAGCGTGCTGCTCATCGAACAGCGGGCGCGGCAGGCTTTGGCGATCTCGCATCGCGGGGTCATTCTCGATGGTGGTCGGGTGGCGATGGAAGGCCCGGCGGATACGCTGCTGGCGGATGAGCGCGCAGCGAATCTCTATCTCGGGCAGCATGGCTGACATCGCGCGACCTTCCGAGACAGGTTCATGATTTCAGGCCTATCGAAAGTTTGCATCGCGGCTCTTTCCGAATTGCCATGCGGAAATCCGATCCATAATCTCGGCATCAGCGGAACATCATGCAGGCTTTGCATGAAGCCCATAGGCCGATGACAGGCCACCAGCAAAAAGAACAGGGGAGACGACGACAATGTACATTTCTCGCAGAGAAGCTCTGGCAGGCGCAGCGGCCCTTTCGGCGCTTGTCGCGGCCGGTGGTCCGGCTCGCGCGCAGGCCAAGTTCTTCCGCATCGGTACGGGCGGCACGGGCGGCACGTATTACCCGATCGGCGGCATCATCGCGAACGCCATCTCGAACGATAAGGTGAATGCCAGCGCGGTCGCCACCAACGGCTCCGTGGCGAATGTGAACGCCATTGCCGGCGGGAATGCGGAATCCGGCTTCAGCCAGGCCGATGTCGCCTCCTGGGCCTATACCGGCACGGGCATTTGGGAAGGGCGCCCGAAGATCGAGGAACTGCGCGCCATCGCCAACCTCTATCCCGAGACCGTGCACGTCGTCGCGCGCAAGGGCCTCGGCGCGAAGTCGATCGCCGATCTCAAGGGCAAGCGTATCTCTATCGACGAGCCGGGTTCGGGCTCGCTGGTGAATGCCCGGGAAATCCTCGCGGCCTATGGCATCCGGCAGGGTGATTACCGCGCCGAGAACCTGAAGCCGGGCCCCGCCATCGACAAGATCAAGGATGGCGGCCTCGACGCCTTTTTCTTCACCGGCGGCTACCCCTTGGGCGCGCTGACCGAACTCGCGGCCACGCATAGCTTCGAACTTCTGGCGATCGACGGCCCGCAGGCCGCAGCGCTCAAGTCCAAGTTCGGCTTCTTCGCGGACGATACCATTCCCGATGGCGCCTACAAGGACATCAAGGGCGTGAAGTCGATTGCGGTGGGTGCCCAATGGGTCACCACCTCGAAGATGGACGACGATCTCGTTTATGAGGTCACCAAGGGCCTCTGGGGCGACAAGGCGCGCTCGGCGCTCGATACCGGCCACGCCAAGGGCAAGGAAATCAAGCGCGCCACGGCGCTGACCGGCCTGGGCATTCCGCTGCACAAGGGTGCGGAGCGCTTCTACAAGGAAGCGGGTCTGCTGAAGACCTGAGGAAACATCCCGAAAATAGGCCGCGCGGGGCAAAATCCCGCGCGGATCAGCATGATTGCAGGGCTGCGGGCGGCAGGGCCGGGCCATGGGGGAGGGCTGGCGCATGAGCGCGGCACCATCGGACAAGCTTGATCTGAAAAAAGCGCAGGAGATCGAGGAAAGCCTCGATCACGAGATCCGCTTTCGCCCGCTCCTGCCCACGGCCGGGTGGCTGGTGGCCGGCGCGCTGCTTGCGCTCTCCCTCTTCCATTACTACACGGCCGGCTTCGGGCTTCTGGCCGAGGTGACGCATCGCGGCATCCACCTCGCCTTCGTCATCGGGCTGATCTTCCTCGTCTTCTCGGCCCGGTCATCCGACAACAAGACGGCGCCCAAGGCTTCGCTGCTGCGCCCGCTGGGCATCGGGCTCGTCGATTGGCTACTCTGCTTCGCGGCGATCATCTCGTCGCTCTACGTGCCCTATATTTTCGAGGATCTCGCGTTCCGCGTCGGCAATCCGCTCACCGTCGACTGGGTGATGGGCACACTCGCCATCGTGGTGCTGCTGGAAGCCACGCGCCGCGCGATTGGCTGGCCATTGCCGATCATCGCCGTGGTGCTCATCCTGTATGCGATGTACGGCAACCTCATGCCGAGCGTGTTCGCCCATCCCGGCAACAGCTGGAAATCGGTGGTGAACCACCTCTATCTGACCTCGCAGGGCATCTACGGCATCGCGCTCGGCGTAGTGGCGACCTATGTGTTTCACTACGTGCTGTTCGGCGTGCTGGCGACGCGTGTGGGTCTCGGCAAGCTCTTCATCGATCTCGCCACCGCGATGGCCGGCCGCTTCTCCGGTGGCCCGGCGAAGGTCACGATCTTTGCCTCAGGCCTGTTCGGCATGATTTCCGGCTCCTCGATCGCAAATACCGTGACGGTGGGTTCACTCACGATCCCGATGATGATCCGCACTGGCTATCCCCGGCATTTCGCGGGTGCGGTGGAAGCGACTGCCGCCACCGGCGGGCAAATCACCCCGCCCATCATGGGCGCGGCTGCCTTCCTGATGGTGGAATTCCTGAACCTGCCCTACCAGACCATCATTCTCGCGGCGATCGTGCCGGCCTTCATGCATTTCTTCGGCATTTTCTGCCAGGTGCATTTCGAGGCGAAGAAGCTGGGCCTCAAGGGCGTTCCGCGCGAGGAACTGCCGAATGCCTGGGCCATCCTGAAGAAGGATTGGCCGGCCCTCGCCCCGTTGCTTGTGCTCCTCGTGGTTCTGCTCTCCGGCTATACGCCCTATCTCGCGGCCTTCTGGGGCATCACGGCCTGCATGGTCGTGGGTCTCACGAATCGCAATCCGATTGTTGCTGTCGGGCTGTTGGCTGGGGTGGTTCTGGCGGTTTGGACCGGAGCCATTGTCGAATGGTATGGCCTTGCGATCCTGTTCTCGCTCTGCGTGGCCGCGAGCCTCTGGTGGTTCCTGAAGGACAAGGCGACGGTCGCGCGCGCCATCGACATCGTTGATGCCTTCGTGCTCGGCGCCAAATACGCTATCGGCGTGGGTGCCGCAGCGGCCACTGTGGGCATCATCGTCGGCGTGGTGACGCTGACAGGCGTAGGCTTCAAACTCTCGGATATCGTCGTGGGTGCGGCGCAGAGCGGCGCCTCGGCGGTGATGGCGCTCGCGCCGGTGGGCCTGCTCGACCTCTCGAATGTCACGCTGCTGCTCACGCTCATCATGACGGGCGTGGTCTGCATCCTTCTGGGATGCGGCATCCCCACCACGGCCTGCTACATCATCATGGTGACAATCGCGCAGCCCGCGCTCGGCAAGCTCGGAGTGGAGCCCATCGTCTCGCACTTCTTCGTGTTCTATTACGGCCTTCTCGCCGATGTGACGCCGCCCGTGGCGCTCGCGGCCTATGCCGGCGCAAGCATGGCGGGTGCCGAACCCTTCAAGACCGGGAACACGGCCTTCCGCCTTGCCATGGCGAAGGTGCTCGTGCCTTTCGTCTTCGTGTTCTCGCCCGCGATGCTGCTGGTAACCAAGGGGTTCACCTGGTTCGATTTCTGGTTCACGACCCTGGGATGCCTCATCGGCATCGTGATGCTTGCCGCCGCGCTCACCGGCTATGGCCTCGCCCTGATGAAGCGCTGGGAGCGGTTGCTGCTCTTCGTGGGATCGGTGCTGGTGATCATGCCGAATGTCACAGGAACGGTGATCGGCATCCTGCTCTCCGTGCCGGTCTTGCTGAACCAGCTGGCACAATATCGCCGGGAAAAAGCGTTGGCCTGAAGCCTGGCTTCTTCCCGAGTGCGACGGTTCGCAGCGGGGCGTTCAGATTTCGGAGGTTTTCCGCGGAAGGTCTGGCGGACAGGGAGGGATTCGAACCCTCGATAGAGTTGCCCCTATACACGCGTTCCAGGCGTGCGCCTTCAACCACTCGGCCACCTGCCCATCCACGTACGCTGGTCAGGCGCACGCATATTATCTGGAGGACAGATGCGATGCCGAAGGCATCGCTGTGCGCCTTCAGCCGCTCGGCCACCTGCCCATCCACATGCGCTGGTCAAGCGCATGGATCGCTTTCCGGTGCGAAGCCATAGGTTCGCAAGCCGTGAAAGTCGGGCGGGTTATGGCGGGAGGCCCGGCAAAATGCAAGGCGGCTTGGCACGGTTTTCGAAAGCCGGCGTCGCTTTTCTCACGTCGTGTCACGTTCACGAGAGACCGGAGCCCCTGCCCTTGCGCGAAAGGGCGCGCGGCCCCAGCTTTGGGGCTCATCACCGGCCCATCTCGGAGGTTGCCATGTTCTTCGCCCGCAAAGCCGTCACGCTCCCCCGCGCCGATGAGGCGCTGCCGGGCCGTGCGCAGCCGATTCCCACAGCCGCGACGCATTTCGTGTTCCGCCGTCCGCTGAACGGGCCGATTCCCGAGGGTCTCGAGGAGGCAGTGTTCGGCATGGGCTGCTTCTGGGGTGCCGAGCGCAAGTTCTGGCAGATCGGCGACGGGATCTGGAGCACTTCCGTCGGTTATGCGGGCGGCCATACGCCGAACCCCACCTATGAGGAGACCTGCTCCGGCCGCACCGGGCACACGGAAGTGGTGCGCGTGGTCTATGATCCCGCGAAAGTGAGCTTCGCTGATCTCCTGCGCGTGTTCTGGGAGAATCACGATCCCACGCAGGGCATGCGGCAGGGCAATGATGTGGGCACGCAATATCGCTCGGCGATCTTCACCGCGACGGAAGCCCAGCTCGCCGAGGCGAAGGCCTCACGCGAGGCCTATCAGGCGAAGCTGAAGGCCGCGGGATACCCGGAGATTACCACCGAGATTGCGCCCGCCGGGCCGTATTACTTCGCCGAGGAATACCACCAGCAATACCTCGCGAAGAACCCGAACGGCTATTGCGGGCTCGGCGGCACAGGCGTCTCCTGCCCCATCGGGCTGAAGGCGTAAGCGTCAGGGGCCAAGGGGCGCGCGCTTCTCGGCCATCTTTAGCACCAGCACGCCGACGATCGCGCTCGCGAGGGAACCCACGATCACGCCCAACCGGATGCGATCCTGCAAGGCGGGATCGCTGAAGGAGAGCGAGCCGATGAACAGGCTCATCGTGAAGCCGATGCCGCAGAGAATCGCCACGCCGTAGATCTGCAGCCAGGTGGCGCCGGCGGGTTTGGGCGAAAGCCCGGCCCGCACGGCCAGCCATGTCGCGGCGAGAATGCCGAACTGCTTTCCCACGAAAAGACCGATGATGATGCCCATCGTGAGCGGCGCGAAGAGGGCATGGAGCCCCATGCCCGCAAGGGGCACGCCGGCATTCGCGAAGGCGAAGATCGGCACGATGAGGAAGGACACCCAAGGCTTGAGGCCGTGTTCGAGGTCTTCGAGCGGGGTCGCACCGGCTTTCGCGTGCATCGGAATAACAAATCCCAGGGCCACGCCGGCGAGCGTGGCATGCACGCCCGATTTCAGCACCAGCGCCCACATGACGATGCCGACCAGCATATAGGCCGCGATGCTCCGCACGCCGAGCCGGTTGAAGGCGACGAGAATCGCCAGGCAAAGACCGGCAAGACCCAGCATGGGGAGGGAGAGCTTCGCGGTGTAGAACAGCGCGATCACGACCACTGCCATCAGGTCATCGATGATGGCAATGGCCAGAACGAAGACCTTGAGGCTGAAGGGCACGAGCCGGCCGAGTGCCGCGATGAGGCCGACCACAAAGGCGATGTCGGTGGCGGTGGGAACCGCCCATGCCGGAATGTTCTGGGGCGAGCCCGTATTCAGCGCCACGAACAGCAAGGCGGGCAACGCGAAGCCGCCGCAGGCCGCGATCAGCGGCAGCAGGGCCCGCCGCCAATCCGAGAGTTCGCCCGCGAGGAACTCGCGCTTGATCTCCAGCCCCACGAGCAGGAAGAAAATCGCCATCAGCCCGTCATTCACCCAGAGCAGCAGCGGCTTTTGGATCGCGAAATCGCCGAGGGATACATGGATGGGGAAGCCGAGAATGGCGGTATACCCCCCCTGGAAGCCAGAATTCGCGGCAATCAGTGCGAGAAGGGCGGAGACTGCCAGCGCAAGGCCCGCCCAACGTTCCATCGCGGCCTGATCCGACGCAGCCATCAGCTCTCCCCTTCCGTTTTGGCCGGGATGCCGGGTGCTTCCCAAGTCCAGATCTCGGTGTTAGTCCGTAGGGACATGTGGGGCTTGGCGTGTTTTTGCCAAGCGCGGCGAAGAGGTTGCCTGATGATCGAACGCGTTCTCGAGCGGTTTCTGTTT
>Ga0209053_1000935_pt1 | contig 16130 bp, 15 predicted proteins | sample EBPBio152010_DNA_FD_185864 | JGI IMG/M metagenome (GOLD analysis project Ga0209053, IMG submission 185864) | Wastewater treatment Type I Accumulibacter community from EBPR Bioreactor in Madison, WI, USA - Reactor 1_7/15/2010_ DNA (SPAdes)... | ecosystem: Engineered > Bioreactor > EBPR >... | reverse complement strand
CCCCGCTGGCCGCTCCCCGCTGGCCGCTCCCCGCTGGCCGCTCCCCGCTGGCCGCTCCCCGCTGGCCGCTCCCCGCTGGCCGCTCCCCGCTGGCCGCTCACGCGAGCGAAGCGAGCCCCTACCGCAGCGCGTCCTCCAGCGTGGTGCTCGCGTCGGTCCGCGCGTCGCGGTACTTGACGATCATCGGCGCGGCGACGCTCAGTCCGTGCTCGCGCCCGAAGTCGCCGGCGACGGCCCGCGCGCCGGGCACGACGACGGCGCCCTCCGGGATCTCCAGCGGACCCTCGGCGCTCGCCCCGAGCACGGTCTCGTTTACGAGGTCGTAGACGCGACTTCCGCGCGTGAGGATGACGCCGGCGGCCAGCACGGCGCCCGCGCGCACGACGGTGCCCTCGTAGACGCCCGCGCCGCCGCCGACGAACACGTCGTCCTCGATCACCACCGGCGCGGCGCCGACGGGCTCCAGCACGCCGCCGATCTGTGCGGCGGCCGACAGATGGACCCGCTCGCCGATCTGCGCGCAGCTCCCGACGAGCGCGTGGCTGTCCACCATCGTCCCGGCGCCGACCCACGCGCCGACGTTGACGTACATCGGCGGCATGCACACGACGCCCGGAGCGACGTAGGCGCCGCGGCGCACCGTCGAGCCACCGGGGACGATCCGGACGCCGTCTGCGCCAGTGAACGCGCGCGCCGGGTACGTGTCCTTGTCGAAGAAGCTGAACGGCGGCGCCGACATGTCCACGATGCCGCCGACGCGAAAGCCGAGCAGGATGCCCTGCTTGACCCACGCATTGGCGGTCCACCGGCCGTCGGCGCCGCGCGACGCGGCGCGCACGTCGCCGGCCTCCAGCGCTGCGAGCAGGTCGGTGACGGCCGCGCGGGCGTCGCCGGGATCCGGTGCCCCGGCGGCGAGAAGGGCGGCGAGGCGGTCGTGGAGAGCGGAGACGTCGGACATCGGGCGGGAGAGGGGAGACGCCCGAAGTTCGTCCCGACCCGGACGCTACGCCGCCGGCTCCGGCCGCCGCGCGGCCTCGATCCACGGCGAATACGCCTCGCGCACCCGCTCGAGCGCCCCGTCGGTCAGCGGCGCGAGCGGGAGGCGCACGTCGGCGCGCATCCGCCCCATGTCGGCCAGCACCGTCTTGACCGGCGTCGGGTTGGCCTCGGCGAACGACGCGCGCATCGCGTCGAGAAGCGCGAAGTGGAGCGCGCGGGCGGTCCCGACGTCTCCGGCGAGCGCGCGTCGGATCAGCTCGGCCGTCGGGCCGGGCGCGGCATTTGCGCAGACCGAAATCAGCCCGTCGGCGCCGAGCGCGACGGTCGGCAGCGCGAGGTCGTCGTCGCCCGAGTAGACCGCGAATCCATCGGGGCGGTGCGCGAGGACGTCGGCGATCTGGTTGAGGTCACCGGAGGCCTCCTTGGTCCCGACCAGCGTCGGGATGGCCTCGGCGAGGCGGAGCTGCGTCGCAGCCGTCACATTGGCTCCGGTGCGTCCCGGGACGTTGTAGAAGACGATCGGGAGGTCCGTCGCGTCGGCGATGGCCGCGACGTGGGCGACCAGCCCGTCCGGCGTCGGCTTGTTGTAGTACGGTGAGACGACGAGCAGGCCGTCGGCGCCCGCGGCGTCGGCCTCCCGGGAGAACGCGACCGAGGTGCGGGTGTCGTTCGTCCCGGACCCGACGATCACCGGCACGCGCCCGGCGACGTGCTCAACAGCCAGCTCGACCAGCGCGCGCCGCTCGTCGGCCGTCACCGTCGGGTTCTCGCCGGTGGTGCCGAGGACCACGACGGCCTCGCAGCCCGCGTGCTCCGCGCCGTCGTCGCCCGGCGAGCCGTCGATCACGAAGTCCAGCAGGTCGCGGAACGCGTCGGCGTCGACGCGGTCGTCGGCGGTGAACGGCGTGACGAGCGCGGGGGCGGTGCCGCGGAACAGGGGCGTGCGCATGTCGGAGTGGGGATCAGGCGGGGATGAGCGCCGAGCCGGCGTGACGGAGGAGGGAGGCGAGGCGGCGGAGCGCCGGTGCGAGCGGCTCGGCGGCGCGCCGGGCGGCGGCGTCGGTGCCCTCGCCGAGGCGGACGAGCAGCGGGCCGACGACGGACGCGTCCACGCCCTCGCCGGTCAGCGCGGCGTGAAGCTCGCCCAGATCGTCGGCGATCGGGGTGAGTGCGTCGTCCTCGGTCGCGAGAATCTCGCGCCGCCAGTCGTCGATCCGGTTGACGGCCTTCGAGAGCGAAAGGAACGGGAGGCCGCGCTCCAAGTCGTGGACCGTCGCGGTGACTTCGGCGGCGTGCGTGTCGGCGAAGAGAGGGTCCATGGTCAGGCCTCGCGAGGGGTGGCGGGCGGGCGGACGCCCTCGGGCAGGCCGTCGCCGGAGGAGGGCGGGAAGTCGGGACGCGCCGGCTCGGGGATGCCGCCGATGAAGGCGTCGCGGGCGGCGCGCGCCACCTGCCACGTCACGTAGGCATCCGTCGCGCCGCCGATGAGGCCGCCGACGAACGGCACGCCGCGGAGGACGGTCCGCCGTGCCGTGTTGGTCGCGACCTTCTGTGCGCCCCACGTGGCGGCGCCGATGGCGGTCTGGACCACGAAGCGGACGCCGCGTTCGGCGAGCTTGAGCCCGACGCGGTCCACGGCCTCGGCGTCGGCCGAGCGCTCGTCCTGCTCCGGGAGCACGCCGACGAGGCAGCGGAGCACGGTCTCGCGGATCGCCGGGCTGGCGGGGTCGCGTCCGGCGAGCGCCGCGATCGTCGCGGCCATGTGGAGCTGCACGAGCGCGACGCCGGCGAGGTTGGCCGGCAGCGCCACCGGCAGCGTCAGCCAGCCGCCGAGGCCACCGACGAAGCCGGTCGCGCCCGAGAGCGCGAGGTGGCGGCGGACGACCATGTCCACGTGCTCGTCGAGCGTGCCCGGCACCGCGGCGGTGTCGGCCGCGAGCGTCTGCGGCGTGCCGAGCACCGGCAGGCCGTCGAGCGCGATCGGGTAGAGCCGGTCGAGCACGAACCGGCGGACGGGGGAGGCCATGGGTCAGGAGGTCGGGGAGAGGAGCGCGCGGTCGAGTTCGGTCTCGATCTCGCGCAGGAGCCGCTTGCGGAAGGGGCGAGCCACGAGGCCCAGCCGGGCATGCACCTCGACGGAGTCGGGGGCGGCGACGAGGCGTCCGGTGACGCCGTGCCCGCTCACATGGAGCACGTCGCCCTCCCAGGTCGTGTCGACGCCGATGTCGGCGCGGAGCCGAGCGGCCACGTCGTCGGCGGCCTGGCGGGCGCCACGCAGGCCGAGCGTGTGCGGGCGGAGGATGTGGATGTCGGACACGGGGCAGCGGTGGGGACGGGTCTCAACGCACGCGGCCCCGGCGGGATTCAGCGGAGTCGCCGACGCGGCGCGATCTTGACGGACGTCTTCGGTGTCCAGCATGCTCGATTCCTTTCTCGGCCGCTCGCCGCGTCTCGGGCGCGAGGTCTACGTCGCCCCGACCGCCGCCGTCGTCGGCGATGTCACGCTCGGCGACCACGCGAGCATCTGGTTCGGCGCCAGCCTGCGCGGCGACGTCCACTGGATCGAAGTCGGCGACGGCTCGAACGTGCAGGACTGCGCGACCGTCCACGTCTCGCGCGGCACCCACCCGTGCCGGATCGGTCGCGGCGTGACCGTCGGACACAACGCGGTCGTCCACGGCTGCACCGTTGAGGACGACGTGCTGATCGGCATGGGCGCCGTCGTGCTGGACGGCGCGGTCATCGGCGCGGGCAGCACCGTTGGTGCCGGCGCGCTCGTCACGATGAACACGGTCGTGCCGCCCCGCTCGCTCGTCCTCGGCAGCCCGGCCCGGGTCGTCCGCCCGCTGACCGACGACGAGGTCGAGCGCAACCGCGCCAACGCCGCTCACTACGTGCGGATGAGCCGTATGTATCTCGGGCTGGACGTGCCGACGGAGAACCCCTTCTACACCGATGTGCGTCAGGGCGTGAAGACGAGCGTCGGGACGGCGAGTCGGGACGAGCCGCCGATGAGTCGCGCCAGCGTCGGGTAAGCCGCCGGGGCCGCACGCATCGCACGCAGCTCGATCCGCTGGGATGCGGTGACGCGCCCGCTCTCCTGCGTGAACGAGCCCCGCACGCGCCCGAAGGGCGTCACGTCATCCACGTCCGAGAGGGGTGTCGTGAGCGTCCAGGTCTCGGGATAGGAGACCCGCAGGGTTCGGTTGCGGACCTGGTTGTGGTAGATCCGGATCGGGTTGCGGCGCGCGTCGCGCTCGGTGGCGACGCTACGGAGGGACGAGGGGGCGAGCAGGCCGCCGGTCTGGACGAGGATCTCCTCCGGGGTGATCGTCACCAGGTCGTCGATGCTGTAGCGAAGCGTCAGGCGTAGCGGGGCGGAGGGGTCGTCTTCGCCTTCGACCGTGTAGCTGAAGTCGCGGATCACGCTCTCGTCGTAGCTGACCGACTCGCGGGCCAGGTCCTCGCGCTCCTCGGCGTCGAGGTCTTCGAGCGCGAGGCGAAGCGAGTAGGCCGACGCGCCGCGGTACGCCGTCCGCTCCTCGACCCGGAGGACGCCGTCGGTCTCCACGGTGACGTCCACTTCTTCGTCTTCGGTGCCGCTCGTGCCGTCGCCGGAGGGGAGCTGGACGAAGCCGGCGAAGCCATCGGGCGACAGACGCATCGCGGTGGCGCTCTGTGCGAACTCCGGGACGTAGGTCACCGGCAGGCCGCGGATGTAGGGGAAGACGACGAAGTCGCGTTCCCCGATCCGGACCACCACGGCCGGGTCGTCGAACTGGCGTGCGTGGATGAACGCCGGGTCGAAGTAGCCATCCCGTGCCGGGTGGATGAGGACGTACGACGCCTCGAGCCCGGCCTCCTCCAGCATCGCGTGCGTCAGGCCGGTGATAAGGTACGGGTTGGCCCGACGGCGATCCAGGGCACCGCGCAGGTCCTCCGCACCGCCCTCATCCACGACCTCGATCTCGTTCTGGACCCACGTCACGATCGCGGCGAGCCGGACGGAGTCCGGGGCCGCCTCGTCCGCGATCTCGCGGGCCTGACGCGCGACCGGCCCCGTCGTGCCTCCCCGCCGACTGAATACGTACCGCACCATCTCGCGGCCGAGCGCTTCCCACGTGCGGGGCGCCTCATAGACCGGGAGCACGTCGCCGTCGTGGATGGTCGTGACCGAGAACTCGAGGTAGGGCCCGACCTCCTTGAAGTGCGGCGAGAAGGGCTCGTCGGGGAACGCCGCGACCCGCGTCCGCTCGGCCGTGATCACCGTCCGCCCCTGATACGAGTCCCGATCGAGGTCGAACGGGTGCACCACGCCCCGCGCCATCTGCTTGAGCTGTAGTCCCCACGCGGACGGGTAGACGTAGCGGAAGACCAGGCGGTCGGCCGGAACATCGAACTGGAGGGGGATCTCGTGGTAGAGCGGAGGTTGGAAGGACCGGTCCCACGACCTGCGGAAGCGGACCCGCTCATCGATCACGGACCCTGCCTGGAGCCCGGGATAGGCCAGCTTGTACGTCAGGCCGTCCGAATCCGACTCCTGCTGCAGGTCGGCCATCGCGAACGAACGCACCGATCCGTCGGGGGACGTCACGCGGAGGTGCACGCCTTCGATGACGTCGCGCCGGTCGGCGCCGATCCGGAACGAGGACGCCCGCGCGTCCTCCGGATCGAGCACGACGTACTGCCGGCGATAGTCCTGGACGAAATCCCAGACCTCCGCACGGAGTGCGAACTGGTGCTCGATGGTCCGCTCGTAGTTGAGATAGACGAAGGGGACGCGGCCGTGGGTCGTCCGCAGCGAGTCCACGTCCAGCCGCGGTGCTGGCGTGCTGGTCGCGATCGGTCCCCGTGTGTAGGGCGTTCTGAGGTTAGCGATGGTGCTCGTGTTGGTGGCAGAGCATCCACCGAGCACGAGGGTCGCCAGGAGGAGGGCGAACAGACGATGCCGGATCATTCAGAAGGGCGGGAGAAGGTGAGGACATCGCGCCGTGCACCGAGATACCGGTCGGCGAGATCGAGGTAGGCCGTCCGGGCATCGCCGGCCAGGTGGCGGGCCTGCTGCCAGAACCGGTAGGTCACCTGGATGCCGTCGTCGGCCGGGGTCAGGTGCGCGCGGAAGCCGGCGAGGTCGTCGCCCCAGGCTTCGTCGCGGGGCGTCGCCGTCCAGCCACTGGCGACGTGGACCCGGAGCCGCAGGTTCGGTCGGGTCGGCAGATCGAGGGGCAACTCGTCGGCCCGGCGCAGAGGCGCGTCGGTGGGGACCGCCGGGAAGGGCGTCAGCGGCAGGTAGCGTCGGGTCGGCGAGGCGACCACGAACTGGGACAGGTCGGCCGACGCGCGGTACTGGAGCGCGTCGTTGGTCTCCGCGGACAGCGAGAGGTTCGAGAGCCGGACCCGGTAGAACGAGTCCCCGGCGATCGCCGAGACCACGTTCGCGGCATCAGTCGGCGTCCCGCGCAAGCGGGCCTCACGGACGGCTGCCATCGCTTCGCCCCGGAGCACGATGGTGGCCTCGGAGGAGGCTGCCTGGTCGAGGTCGAGTCGGACCGTGACGTCGAGCGACGGCAGGGAATCCTGCGCGACGAAGCGGACTTCCTCGGCGCCGGCGGATCCGAACCGAAGCGACCGCGCACCGACGAGGGCGTCCGGGAGGGCACCGTACGGCAGGTGAGGATGGGTCGGGTCGAACACGACCCGGTCCTCGCCCTCGCCGAAGGCACACACGACATGGTTGTACAGGCCCAGCGCGACGCCTGGGACCGGCGGCGTGGGCTCCGTCGAGGTCAGCACGAGGTCAACGCGATGGCCGAGGATCCGCGCCAGGGTCGCGACCAGCCAGGCGCGGTCCTTGCAGTCGCCATAGGCCCGGTCGAGCACGATGTCCGGTGCGCGGGGAACGAACGCGCTCTCGCCCCGGGCGTCGGCCACGTAGCGGATGCCTCGCCGGACGTGGTCGTGAATCGCGGCAATGGTAGCGGAGGGAGACTCCCTCCGGAGCGATTCGGCGAGCGCGCGGAGTCGGGGGGTTGCAGTGGTGTCGACGCGTCCGACCAGCGAGCCGTACCACGCAGCGAAATCGGTCGGCGTCGTCGGCGTCAGGTTGCGATCTCCGGCACGGAGATGAAGCTGGACGGCGGCGTGAACGCCCTCTCCATCGAGGTGAGGAACGGGGGGAGCTTCCGGGAGATCGAGAAACAGCAACCGCGATTCGCGCGCACCCGGGGTCGAGACGAAGGGGACCGCGTGGCGGCTTGGAGTGACGGCGAATCCGGCTTCGATGCCTTCCGGGTGGCGAACCACGATTTCGTACCTCGCGAGGCGGTCAACGCTCGGCACGTACAGAATCGGGAGATAGGCCGCGTCGGGGTACGTCCGGCGGTAGCGCTGGACGACAGTCTGGCCGGGCCGAATGGGTTCGGGTGGTGCGACCGAGTGAATCGTCCCCCCACTGAGAAACACGTCCTCCGATTGCGCCTGTGTCGTCCGGAACTCGCGCCGGCGGATGCCTCGGCCGTCGATCTCAACCTCGAAGTCGGTCACGCGGTTGAAGTACTGCTCGTACACGCTGAAGTCTCCGCCTGCCGCCGATCGCGCGGTGTGGTACGTCACCGACACCTCGACGTCCTCCGTGATGTCGCCGTGCCCGGGCGCCGGGATCGTGAAGATGTGCCGTTCTCGGTACGTGACGTCCGGCTGGGCGAAAGGGGCGACCACCGTCGCAAGCAGAACGGTCAGTACGAAGACAGGCACCGGGGACGGAGCGGGCTGGGAGAAACGACGAGCCGCAAGTTAGGCCGATCAGGGAGGAGTGCACCCGGATCCGTGGACCTGGTTCGGTGGATTCTGACCCACGATCCACTTGACTCGGATGGGCCTGAAGTCGCCGGAAGGGCCCTGCGTCGAACCGCATCCGCTGTGCTGTGAGGACGTCGGGATTCGTTCGCCGCGCCGGGGGCGTAACCTGTCCGGGCGCTCCGACGTTGCTTCCGACACCTCCTCACCTCCGATGACCGGTCGCCTTCTCGCGCTCGTCTGTCTCTCCGTGCCCCTCGCTGCCGCGCAACCCACTGCTCCGTTTCCCGAGACGTCCACCAACGCGCTCCTCGCGGAATGGACCGGCCCGTACGGTGGGGTCCCGGCGTTCGACCGGATGCGGGTGTCGGACGTGGAGCCCGCCGTCGAGGCGGGAATCGCGGAGCACCTCGCTGAGCTCGACGCGATCGCGCGCAACCCGGCGCCAGCGACGTTCGACAACACCATCGTCGCGATGGAGCGGGCCGGCCAGTCGCTCGGGCGCGTGTTCACGTACTACGGCATCTGGTCGTCCAACCTCTCGACGGCGGAGTTCCGCGCCGTGCAGCAGCGCCTCGCGCCGCGCCTCGCGGCGTACCAGAGCGCGATCACGCAGAACGCGGATCTCTTCGCACGCGTCCGGACCGTGTACGAAAACCGTGCGTCGCTCCGCTCGGACCAGCAGCGGCTGACCACGCTCGTCTACGACGGCTTCGCGCGCAACGGGGCCGCGCTCACCGGCGCGACGGCCGAGCGATACGCGGCCATTCAGGCGCGTCTGGCCGAGCTGCACACGGCGTTCGCCAACCGCGTGCTGGCCGACGAGGAGGGACCGGTCACCTACCTCACGGCGGACCAGCTCGACGGCCTGCCGGCGTCGTTCGTCGCCGGCGCCGCCGCCGAGGCGCGCGGACGCGCCGGCGCGTGGGCCGTCACCAACACGCGCTCGTCTGTGGACCCCTTCCTCACGTTCTCGACGGAGCGGGACCTCCGCGAGCAGGTCTGGCGCACGTTCGTCTCGCGCGGTGCCAACGGAGACGAGAACGACACCTACGCGCTCATCGCCGAGATCCTCCAATTACGTGACGAGCGCGTCGGGCTGCTCGGCTACCCGGACTACGCGACGTGGCGACTCGAAGACCGCATGGCGCAGACGCCCGACCGCGCGATGGAACTGATGGAGGCGGTCTGGCCGGCGGCCGTCGCACGCGTCCGTGAGGAGGTGGCCGACATGCAGGCCGTCGCCGACGCCGAAGGCGCGGGCATCACCATCGAGCCGTGGGACTACCGGTTCTACGCCGAGAAAGTCCGCGCCGCGCGCTACGACCTCGACTCCGACGAGGTCCGCCAGTACCTCCAGCTCGACAACCTCCGTGAGGCGATGTTCTACGTCGCCGGCGAGCTGTTTGGCTTCGACTTCCGCGAGATCACCGACGGCTCGGTGCCCGTCTTCCACGAGGACGTGCGCGTCTGGGAGGTCACGCGGCGCGGCAGCGGAAACCACGTCGGCCTCTGGTACCTCGACCCGTTCGCCCGCCCCGGCAAGCGCTCCGGCGCGTGGGCGACGAGCTACCGCGGCCACGAGACGTACGACGGACTCCAGACGGTCCTCGCGTCCAACAACTCCAACTTCGTCAAGCCGGCGCCCGGCCAGCCGGTGCTCGTCTCGCTGGACGACGCCGAGACCTTCTTCCACGAGTTCGGCCACGCGCTCCACAGCCTGTCGTCCAACGTCGCCTACCCGACGCTCAACGGCGGCGTGCGCGACTACACCGAGTTCCAGAGCCAGCTGCTGGAGCGGTGGCTCTTCACCGAGCCGGTCGTCGAGCGTTTCCTGCGCCACGCTGTCACCGGCGAGCCGATGCCCGACGCGCTGATCGAGCGCATCCGCCGCGCGTCCACCTTCAACCAGGGATTCGCGACCACCGAGTATCTCGCGTCCGCGCTGATCGACCTCAAGCTGCACACGCTGGACGACTACACGGACCTCGACCCGGCCGCCTTCGAGCGCGAGACGCTCGCCGCGCTGGCCATGCCGAGTGAGCTCGTGATGCGCCACCGCACGTCGCAGTTCTCGCACGCCTTCTCGGGCGAGGGCTACTCGGCCGGCTACTACGGCTACCTCTGGGCGGACGTCCTCACGTCCGATGCCGCCGAGGCCTTCGCCGAGGCCCCGGGGGGCTACTACGACCGCGACGTCGCCGCGCGGCTCGTCGAGCACCTCTTCGCGCCGCGCAACGCCGTGGACCCCGCCGAAGCCTACCGCGCCTTCCGCGGTCGGGACGCGGGCATCGCGCCGCTGATGCGTGACCGTGGCTTCCCGGTCCCCGGCGAGTAACGGCTAGAACGGCCGCCCGCGGATCCAGCGGGCGGTCCGCATCGCGTCGGTCTCGACGCGCGTGAGCAGCATCCCCCGCGCGTCGGCGTCGGGCCGCTCCAGCATCGTCGTCGCGGCGGCCCAGACGCTCCCGCGCCACATCGTGAGGAGCCGGGCGATGAGGGCCTCGTCGGCCGGGCCCATCAGCCAGTCCACGACCCGCATGGCCGGCATCGCCGGACCGAGGATGTCGTCCTGCACGGCGTCGACGGTCTGGGCGATGATGCGGTTGACCCGTTCATGATCGGCGAGGCGGGAGCCGCGACGTACGTCGTCGGCCGTCGGCCACTCGTCGTCGAGCAGGTCGACCAGTGTCAGCACGAGGTCGTAGTTGATGTGTGCGTTGACGCCCAGCAGCAGCTTCTGGATCGCGCTCACGCGAGGGTCACCGGCTGCCTCGAACGCGACGCGCCACGCGGCCGGCGGCGTCGCGGGATCGAGGTCGTGCGCCGACAGCGCGTCGAAGTAGTAGTCCGCGAACCGGTGCAGGAGGCGGTCCACCCACTCGGGGTCGTCGAACTCGCGGCGCCCGATCGCATCCAGCATCCGCGCCGACATCAGGCGGTAGCAGCCGAGGAAGAGGGCGCGGTCGTCGGACGCTGCGCGCCACGCGTCCACGTGAGACTGCATGCGCAGGAGGACCGGCGGTGTCATGGGGAGAGCGCGGATTCACCCGAAAGTAGGGCGTCCCGACAGAACGCACTCGGCCCCGATGCGCGATGCACCGGGGCCGAGTGGGGTGGAGATGCCGGGAGTCGAACCCGGGTCCGAATGGCGCTACAGTCCAGGCGTCTACATGCGTAGTCCGCAGATTCAGGGTCTTTGCGAGTCCGGCATGGCCCACGGACGGGCTTCCGGATCCGCGCAGGCGGATTGGGTCTCACCTCTCGCGCTCCGCCGGAGCCCTCGAGGCCAGCCCGTCCTAAGCGAGCCCGCGCGCCCCGTTGACGGGCGACCAGAACGCGCGAGCGCTAGCGAGACCTAACGAAGGTTAGGCGGCCAGCTGGTAGGAGTAGTCGTTCGCAGCTACAAGTGCGTCCCAATGAGGGTCACGGGCGTATTGGGAACCGCCCGGCACGCAGCCTGCCGCACACGTCACTCGTCGAAACCGTGTCATCCCCAAAGAACCGGTCCCGCCAGAGCGAGACGTGGGTGATCAACGCACGAGCCGGGCGCGTGTTGCATCAGCCGTCGGTGGCCGCCTCGTCGCGTTCGCGGGGCGCGTCGAGGGCCCGGAGCCCGCGCGCCGCCAGCGCCGCCGAGAGCGGGCCGAGTGTCCGTTCCCGCAGCGAAGGGGTCAGGGAATAGAGCTTGGTCCGACCGCCCAAGATTCCCCGTGCCTCGCCACGGACCCATACCCGCACGACGCGACCGTCCAGCGGGACGAGCTCCAACTGCACCGTGGTCGGAGTGAGCGTCCCGCCGACGACCCGGGGCGCGGTCGTCACGACCGATATCGAGGGAGACGCATCGAGCGTCCATCCGGCGGCGACCGCGGCCTCTCGCAGAAGGTCGGTCAACGCCGAGTCCGGCGCGGCAACACGGAAGTCGCGGTACGGCGGCGTCAGACGCGGCGCGCAGGCGCAGAGCGAGAGGGCGAGAACGAGAACGAGACGCACAGGACAGGGTGGAATACCAGACGAGACTACGCCGGCGGCAGATCCCTCGCGACCCCTTTCCACGTGCACCGGATCCGACCCACCAGAACAGAGCCGGGCGGACACGCTCACCCATACGTGTCCGCCCGGTGTTGTACGCAGGCCCGAGGGCCGTGGCGCGCACAAGAGGTCGCTCTGGTCGGCGGTCGTCTCGGGACCGCACATCCGAACGCACGCAAGGCCTGTGCCGAGAATGTGGGGGCCGCGCCGATGATGCGACTCGTGAACCCGGGCGCCTCAACCGGAGGGAAATCGGTGCGGTTCCGGTCGCCTCGCGCCCACGATTCTGGACGGCCATGTCGCCGGATGCGGACACGCACCCACGGCTACCTTCCGCCCATGCACCGCACCTCGATCCTCCTCGCCACCCGGAACGCCGGCAAGGTGGCCGAACTCGCGCGTCGGCTCGAGCCGCTCGGCATCGACCTCCGTTCCGCTGCCGACCTCCCGGACGCGCCGGATGTGGAGGAGGACGCCGACACGCTCGTCGGCAACGCCGTCAAGAAAGCCGCCGAGCTGTCGCGCGCCGCAGGCGGGGTTCCAGCGCTGGCCGATGACACCGGGCTGGAGGTCGACGCCCTCGACGGCGCGCCGGGCGTTCGCAGCGCGCGCTACGCCGGCGAACCGTCCGACGACGCGGCCAACCGCGCGCTCCTGCTCCGCTCGCTCGCGGGCGAGACGGACCGCCGAGCGCGATTCCGAACCGTGCTCGCGTTCGACGACGGCGACGCCGTCCACACGTTCGACGGCGTGTGCGAGGGGCACATCCTCGACGGCGAGCGCGGCGATGGCGGCTTCGGCTACGACCGCCTGTTCGTCCCCGACGAGGGCGACGGGCGCACCTTCGCCGAGATGAGCGCCGACGAGAAGAACCGGATCAGCCACCGGGGACGCGCGCTCGACGCGTTCGTCGACTGGCTGGCGTCTCGCGCGTTGTGATCGCGCTCGTTCAGAGGGTTCAGAGTGCGTCGGTCGTTGTCGACGGCGAGACCGTCGGCGCCATCAGCGGCGGGCTGCTCGTGCTGCTCGGCGTCTGCCGTGGCGATTCAGATGCCGAGGGCGCGTGGCTGGCAGACCGCGTCGCGCGCCTCCGAGTCTTCCCCGATGACGAGGGCCGCATGAACCGGAGCCTGCTCGACACGGGCGGCGACGCGCTCGTCGTGAGCCAGTTCACGCTGGCCGGAACGCTCGACAAGGGCACCCGGCCCAGCTTCACGCGCGCTGCGGCGCCCGACCTCGCGCGTGACCTGTATGAGCGGTTCATCGCGCACCTCGACGCGGCGCTCGGACGTCCGGTGCCCACCGGACGCTTCGCGGCGCACATGGAGGTCCACCTCGTCAACGATGGGCCGGTGACGCTGTGGCTGGAGCGCGAACCGCCCGTCAGAGCGTGAGGCGAACCTGCCCGGCCACCGAGCCGTCCGGCGACCATGTGCGCTCGACGAGCGTCGCGCGTCCATCCCCGGCGAGCGTGAACACCGTCGAGACGCGCGTCCCGTAGCCGGGCGCAACGATGCGGGGCGCCGACAGCATCCGCTCGGCGTCGATTCCGACGCCGGTGTCGGGTAGCTCCGCGTCGCCAGCCTGCGTGGTGTCGTCGAGCAGGTCGAGGAGCGCGCCGGCAGGCGGGACACCGCCGCTCAGGCGCGCGCGCAGCCCGTCGCGGAGGCGGACCGTCTTGGGCCACGGCGTATCGAGCGTCGCGTTCGACAACCCGAACACGCCGGCAGCGAGCGGGCGTGGCGCCGATTCGCGCGACGAGACGAACCAGACGTCGGCGCCCACGCCGACGAGCAGGTTGAACGGGTCGTACCGGTCGGCGTCTCCGAGCGCGTCGGCGACGTACGACGCCGGTGAGGCATCGGAGGTGAGGAAGTTGACGGGCAGGTCGCCGCGCGAGCGTTCGGCGCGGCGGCCGGCGCGCGCGTTGGCGACGGCCTCGGGGTCGCGGACGTTGGTGACGATCGCCCAGCGTCCGCCCGGCGCGGCGCCCATCCAGGTGCCGCCGCCGGCAGTGTCGCGTCCGGCGAGGAAGCCTTCCGGCCAGCGGCGGAGCGGCGTCGCCTCCCGAGCCGTCGACTCGTCGCGGTTGGCGACGACGACGACCGGGGCGTCCGGGACCGCGTGGAGCGCGAGCGCGACCAGGCACATGGCTCAGGCCGGCGAGGCGTCGCGCGCGGCGAGCGCGTCGGACGCGAAGAGGACGAGGCCGATCCAGATCAGGTCGCTCACGAGGAGGTGGACGAGCTGCATCCACACCGGCGCCATCAGCACCACGTTGAGCGCGCCGAGGGCCATCTGGAAGACCATCGCGCCGACGACCGTCATGCCCATCCGCACCGTCGCCGGACCGGCGGGGATCGACGTCCAGACCGCCCACCCGATCAGGAACAGCGCGACGAACGCCATCGCCGGGTGGTAGATGCGCGCCGAGACGAGCGTCGCGACGACCGGGTCGGTCGCCGGGTCGAGTCCGCCGCCGAGGACGAGCGTGTCGCCCAGGGCCGTCACCGCGCCGCCGGCACCGAGCAGCAGCACGCCCACGAGCGCCGCGCCGACGGCGAGAGTGCGTCCGTCGGCGCGAAGGCGCGGGATCGGGCGACCGCCGGCCCACCACGCCGTCAGGCTCATCATCGCGAGCAGCAGGAACGTGTTGGCGAGGTGGGCCGCCATCCACAGCGCGCGCGCGATGGACGCGTTGTAGGCGACGTACTCGAAGAGGACGAGCCCGGCCCCGAGTGCTGCCTCCAGCACCATGAACACGACCGACGCGATGGCGACGCGCCGGACGGCCGCGCCGCGCTCGGAGGTTCGGAAGACACGCCAGGCGACGAGGATCACGAGCGGCAACGCGAGTCCGCTCGTGATCCGGTGCGTGAACTCGACGAGCGTGTGGCGGGCCGCGCCGGTCGGGATCAATTCACCGTTGCAGAGCGGCCAGTGGTCGCCGCAGCCGGCGCCGGCGCCCGTCGCGCGCACGAACGCGCCCCACAGGATGACGAGGAGCGTGTACGCGACGGCGCCCCACGCGAGGCGGACGACCGGACGGGGGAGCACTGAGGCGGTCAACGCGTCAGCCGGTGAGGGCGTCGGAGAGGAGGTCGATCTCAACGGAGAAGGCCTCCGCGAGGTGTGCGGGATCGGGGACGTACGCCGCGTCGGCGGCGATACCCACGCGGACGGTGCCGTCGAGACTCAGGATCGAGATGCCGAGGCCGATGTCGCCGGCCTGCGGCACCCAGAACATGAGCGTCTCAATCCCCACGCCCTCCAGGTGAATCGGTTCGGTCGGGCCGGGGACGTTCGTCAGCACGGCCGACGCTTTTTGCGCGAACATCTCGACGACCTGCCGGTGCGCCCAGCGAGGCGCCGCGCCGATGGACTGCAGGATGCCGTACGTGACGGCGGGTTCGAAGGAATCCTTCACCGCGTTCATGCGCGCCTGCACCTCGCGCAGCCGCGTCGCCGCCGACGCCTCGGAGATCGGGAGCGCGACGAAGGCGAGTCCGAACGAGTTGCCGAGCTCGTGCGCGCGGTCCAGCGGACGCACGTTGAACGGCGTCGCGACGCGCACTTCGACGTCGCGCACCGGGTGGCCGAGGTCGAGCAGGTAGCCGCGCAGCGCGCCGGCGGCGACGGCCATCAGCACGTCGTTGACCTTGGCGCCGGTGGCGCGTCCGATGGCCTTGATGCGGTCGAGCGCGAGCGGACCGGTCCACGCCGCGCGCTTCTCGGGCGTCGCGTGGCCCTTGAACACCGTCGGGCTGTCCGGACGCATGAGCAGGAGCGCGCCGAGGGCGTGCGAGATCGAGCCGGCCGCGACGACGCGTCGGCCGAGCCTCTTGGGATGCGTCAGCAGCTCGAACGTCTCGCCGGCGGCGCCCCGGAGCGTCTTGCGGACACGCGCCGTCAGCGGACGCCGCTCGCCGCGCGGGCGCGGCGTCGCCTTCGCCGGGTCGTAGGACTCGTCCGACGCCGAGATCAGCACGTGCATCAGCGCGATGCCGTCGCCGATGACGTGGTGGAGACGGATGATGGCCGCGCTCCGTCCCTCGCCGGCGTCCGGAACGAGGTGGATCGTCCACGGCGTGCGCGTGAGGTCGACCGGTTCGCTCATCAGCCGACCGACGAGGCGCTGGAGCCCGTCCTTGCCGCCGGGCGCGGGCAGGGCGGTCTCGACGACGTGATGCGCCACGTCGAACCGCTCGTCGGGCACCCACATCGCCCGGCGGCCCGTCGTGTCCACGCGCATCCGGAAGCGGTCGAAGGGCACGAGGCGCTCCTGCATGAATCGCCGCATG